>ENA-ORXR01000169-ORXR01000169.1-marine-metagenome-genome-assembly--contig:-NODE-169-length-102511-cov-20.163510_pt1 | contig 102511 bp, 71 predicted proteins | sample MGYA00237866_ERZ511479 | MGnify/ENA metagenome assembly ERZ511479
GCTTCCGCTTCCTTAGCTTCTAATTCGGCTATACGTTTGGCTTCTATTCGTTCTGCTTTTTGTACTTCTAGTGCTGCCAAGCGTTCTTGCTCTGCTAGTTTTGCTGCTTCTTGTGCTGCCAGTTTTTCTGCGTCTTTTTTAGCTTTTAGTTCAGCGGCTATTCTGATCGCTTCCGCTTCCTTAGCTTCTAATTCGGCTATACGTTTGGCTTCTATTCGTTCTGCTTTTTGTACTTCTAGTGCTGCTAAGCGTTCTTGTTCTGCTAGTTTTGCTGCTTCTTGTGCTGCCAATTTTTCAGCTTGGTCTTTATCAGAGGTGTTGACTACTGATTTGTCAACCATTGTAATCATAGGTTTTTCTCCGCTAAATGCTAGTGTTACATCCTGTTTGATTTCATGGATGCCATTAAAGTTGAAAGCTGTTATCTCGAGAGTTTGAGGTTCAAAATCGGGTTTAGAAACTGTGATTTGGTAGGTGTGATTTTCTTTTAAATTAATTGAATATTGGCCTTTTGAGAAGTGATTACTGCTTTTAGTACCTCCTTTTTCCAGATCGCTAATGGCAACATCTACGTCATTAAGGCGATTACCTTTTTCGTCAGTAATGTCTCCATATATTTTGACCATGCCAGAAAGGGAAAGAACGGAATAGATATCATCATTATTTTGAGCTTCTGATTCTGATTCAGTTCTATTTGAAACTAGAAATCCAATGTTTTTAGTAGATAAATAATTGAAGTATAAATCGTCCGCTGATGAATTAATTGGGAAGCCCATGTTTTGCGGTCTGTCCCACGAATTCTTTGAACCTCTTGCTTTGAAAACGTCAAATCCTCCAACAGTCGTCTGTCCGTTTGAGCTGAAGTAAAGGGTGTTTTTCTCAGGGGCATAGAATGGCGTGGTTTCATCACCTGCGGTATTAATTTTGATCCCTAGGTTTTGAGGCTCTGAAAAGTTTAAGGATTTCTCACCTCCAGTCTTCACAGAGAACCAAATATCAGTTCCTCCTTCGCCATCTGTTCGATTTGAGCAGAACAGTAAGACTTCTTTGTTTTTATCGGTGTAGATAAATGGATGAATGGTAGATGAGTTAGGCTTATTAATAACATCTGGTAGCCTTTCTGGTTCCGACCATACCCCATTTTTCAACTGCCGGTGATAGATTGCACATCTTTGAGAACCATCATTCCGTTTGGAACAAGTAGAAAAATATACGCGGTTACCATCAGGAGAAAGGGAAAAACTACCCGCAAATTTCTCTGGTAAGGCATTTTGTAATTTTGATTTTACAGGAGACCAATTTCCGTCCAAATAGTTTCCAAAATACATTTTTGAAAGGCCGCCTTCCTCTCTGGAGAACCTCAAAACATTATCATCGCTGATAACTGGGTTATACTCTATATTATAAGTGCTAACATTGGTGTTTAGTGGCGATACTTCAAAAAGAGTGGTATTATTGCTTCTTAAGGCTAAAGCAAGTTCACATCCTGCAATATTGTTTTTGATTTCCTGTTTTTTATCCTGAAGATATTCTCCTTGAATGGTGGATAACACGTTTTTAAAATTAGATAAAGCGTCTTTATAGTTGCCTAATCTATATTGGCATTTGGAATAATTGTAGACGATCTCCCCATCCCAATCTGAGTTATCTAGTATTGATTTATAAGCATTTCTGGCATGCCAAAAGTCGCCTACCTTTTCATAGCATGAGGCTGCATTTAGATATAGTCCCTTGGCAGCAGAGCCTGTAGTACCTTCTGCTGCTAATGAGAAAAAATTAGCAGCATTTTGGAAATCACTTTCTGCAAGAAATTCAAGTGCTATCTTTTGATTCTTCTTCCAATTAGAAGAAGGATCTGGTTGTCCGAATGCAGTAAAGCAAAACAAACTAAAAAGAATGTAGATGTAGTATTTTGCCTTCATATTTGGGTAATTGTAACAATGAAACTTATTCATCCATACTTTAAATAAAACCAGTAAAAGTTTCCTCGAATACATATAGATACAATATGTTAATTCCGTTTGACCTGAATTAACATCGTTAATATAATCTCTTTTTCACAAAAATCTAAATATTTACTTTATTTTAGGTCGCTACAAGTAAGCTATTATTCATGGAAGATTACCTATTCATGGTTGTTAGACACTAAAGTGTAAAATTACAAAAAAGGAGTTCAAAAAACGAGGAATTGAATTATATGGAATATTTTATTTTGAATTATTTTTAGAATTCAAAGAAATCATACTATAAAGTTTAAATGGATTCAAGTGTTTATGCAACTAAACTACTCTCTACACTCCTTTGTTTGATTACCCAGCCAACTGCTGCCCCGAATACAAATCCACCGATATGTGCCCACCAGGCCACTCCTCCTCCAGTTGAACTACTAGTGAAAACACTAAAAAACTGCTGGGCAAACCAGAATCCAAGAAACCAGATAGCATTGATAAAGATTGAACTAAATAAATAGATTACAAATACCTTGATCTTTGATTTCGGAAACATTACTAAATAGGCGCCCAGTACTGCCGATATCGCTCCACTGGCTCCAATACAGGGGATCGTACTACCCACATTAAATAAAATATGTGCTAGGGAAGCTGCCATTCCCCCAGTCAAATAAAATAAGACAAAAGGGATATTACCTATTGTTGCTTCTATATTATCTGCAAACACCCATAAGAACAGCATATTCATAACAAGGTGCATCCAGCCACCATGCAAAAACATACTGGTAAACAGTGTAAAGTAGTCTTGTCCTGACATGATTTTCAAGGGTATAGACCCATATTCCATCACAAAAGCATTATTGCCAATGCCCAACATTACCTGATACAAGAAAACAAGGATATTGGCGCCTAAGAATAGATAGGTAAATATTGGTTTATAACCTCCATGTACCTGGTCATCACCTATTGGAAAAATCATGTGTTTGCGTTTGATTTGCGGCCTGCCTGCTGACGCAGGAAGATAGGCCAAAATACGTATTTAATTAGTAATTAGCAATTAAGCACGACCAAGGAACTAGTAATAATTAACGCTTCGCTAATGAATACTGAATAAATAATTTGAGCATGCCTTCCTAAGTGGAGCAGGCAAGTCAGGTCATTCTTATGTACTCGTCTCGAAAAATTTTTAGGACTCCGTGCCTACCAGTTTTACTCTTCACGCGCTGCTACACAACATTTCAGAAATTCTAAATCTAGCCAAGTGTTTACCGTCTCCCAATCACTGAAATAACCAGAGAAAGGGGCGCGTGAGTGATAGACAGCAGGCGCGACGATAGGAGCGAGACCTTTGGGGCCGAACGAATAGTGAGCTGCGAAATAGCACGACCTTCCTACGGCAGGTATTTGCGAATGCAATACCTGCTGTAGGAAGGGCACGCCCCATTCTTTTTAATTATTCATTGTTCATTAGCGAAGCGTTAATTGTTCATTATTCCCTATCTTGCTTTAATATGATAGTACGTCAATCAATTTCAATTGTTACACTTCAAATTTCGATAGTATTATTGCTGATGGGGTGCAATACAAATAAACGAAAGTCACCGACTTCAGAAAACAGTACCCAGACCTCAGAAAAACAGCCAACAGCAACCACCGCTAGCGCGAAACAACTGTTTACCGAGCATTGTAAAGGGTGTCACGGGCAAGCCGCCAATGATTTTGTTGCGCATGATTGGAAATACGGCAATTCGAAAGAGGAAATCTATAACTCAATCAGCAATGGGATGCCAGAAAATGGGATGCCTGCTTATGACAAAACGTTTACGACAACAGAAATTGAGCAGCTCACCGCCTATATCATTGAAGATCTTGAACAAGAAGCAGCAGTAGTACCCCAGCCAGTAACGAAATCTCCTGATGTAGAACTTGAAACTGTAGTGACTAATCGTGAGATTCCATGGGCAATTGAAGTGACAGCAGATGGCACTATTTACTTTACGGAACGACAAGGAACGCTTAGCTACATTCCGCCAGGTGGACAAGCGATTGCAGTGTCTGGAGTGCCGCAAGTACTCAATGAACGACAAGGCGGATTATTGGATCTGAAATTGCATCCGGACTTTGCAGCTAACAAACAACTGTTTTTAAGTTATTCCAAACCAGGCACAAACGGATTAGCCACTACAGCGGTCTGCAGTGCAACGCTGGAAGGGAATGCCTTAACGAATGTAACCGATATCTTCGTTGCAAAGCCGTATTACAAAACCCAGCACCATTATGGTTCTAGACTGGCATTCGACAAGGCGGGATTGCTGTATATTACAGTAGGAGATCGTGGGAACAGAGACGTGTTTCCGCAGTCTTTGGAAAATGGTTGTGGCAAGGTGCATCGCATTACAATAACAGGAGAAGTGCCAGCAGATAATCCGTTTTACAAACAAGCCAATGCGGTGAAGTCTGTATGGAGTTATGGACATCGTAATCCTCAGGGACTTGTGTACGATCAAGCAGATAATTCCCTTTGGGAACACGAGCATGGTCCAAAGGGTGGAGATGAGATCAATCTGATCCAGAAAGGGTTAAACTACGGTTGGCCAGTGATTACCTACGGCGTAAACTATAGCGGATTTCCGATCACTAAATTGAAGGAAAAGGAAGGACTAGAGCAACCAGTATCACACTGGACACCATCTATCGCTCCTAGTGGAATGGACCTCGTTAATGACAAACGCTATGGCAATTGGGAGGGCTGCTTACTTTCTGGCTCACTGAAGTTTGATTATATTTCGAAGGTCACACTCAAAGCGCGTAAACACGTCTCTGAAGACAAGATATTTGAAGGGATTGGTCGCGTCCGTGAAATCGAAATGGGGGACGATGGATTTCTTTATATCGGTGTTGAAAATCCTGGTAGAATATTGAAGGTGATTGCCAATTGACAACGTAAGAATGTATTCATTATCTTTCACTCTGTAATGCCCTGCCGCCACAACAACACCTGACTATTCCATACCCGATCCAAAGACTCAGACCTGCGTAAAATCAGCTCTCCGTTCAGCATCCGATCAAAGAAAAATGAGGCTTCTCCTCGATAGGTAGTCGGTTCATAGTACCAATATTCAAACAGTGGTGCCTTTTCTACTTTATCAGGGATTCCGAATATCGTGAATATCATCCCGCGATCCGTTTTCCAGCCATGTTTGAAATCAGTGAAGTAGCGATTGGCCTCCTGTATACGATTGTAGTAGATACTGATGAGCTTTTTAGAGCGGACAAGACTACTTGTACGTTCCGCCCAGAAATCGTCCAATGCGGCCTTGGGGTTGGACGATTGGCGAATTGACTTATATTCTTTGTTCTTCGTAATATATCGGAGTGCTAGGGTCAGGTCATCTACTGTAGTGAGTTTTGGGAAATTAGGCGGCACACAACAGATTAACTGGTATTGGCTATTGTCTGCAACGATACGATACAGTCCAGCCTCCTTGAATGTGAATTTGTCTCCACAAGCCACAGTCGTATTGCCATCGGGGGTTTCACGGAACTTAAAGGGCTTAGCGTTTGCACTAAACGGAGGCAAGGCGGGTGCTGTTAAATCTGAGTAGTATTCGACTTGTATCTCACGATCTTTGGCCGTCTCACAATCTAAGATCAAGGATTCGTTGACAGGTAGATACCCGGAGGGGTAGGGGAAACCATTCATTGATAATAAATGCACATGAGGATCTATCCGTGCTACAGCATAGTCAATTTTGATTAAATCTTTATAGCGAACATCAGTATGTCGTCCTATAATGGAAACTAAAAGTTGATAATCAAAATTTTTTTCTGGAATTGGGAATCTAAAGTAGGGTTGCGATCGGTAAATAATTTCTTCGGCTTCATAAAAGGAAAAGAATTGAGATTTTGCTTGAAACGATTCGTAGCCTTTGATGTCTATGATGAAGGTATCTGCGGGTAGTTTTATCATTATCTCCTGAATCCCATCTTCATTGAGGGCAATAATAGGTAGGATATCATGTTCAGAATCCTCATAAATGTTCAAGGAAACATTTTCTAATTTTTTACTTAGGTAACACCCGCTACTCAAGAAGGAAAATAGCAATAGATAAATGAGGTGTCGAATCATCATCAGAAAGGGATTAGCGTAAACTGATTTCCCGTTTCTTTTCTTCCCGTGCTGCAATGAAAATGCTTAATTCGTACAAGATATACAGTGGCATTCCAATCAAAATCTGAGTAATCATGTCTGGTGGTGTGATGATCGCGGCAGTAATTAATAGCACAACTACAGCATGACGGCGATACTTTCGCATAAAATCAGCGGTAATCAAACCGACCTTTGCCAAGTAATAGATGACCAATGGCATTTCAAACGCAAGACCTGTCGGCACCGTAAACATTATCATATAATTGACATAAGATGAAATGGTAACGGTACTATTGACCTGATTGATGCTGTAACCAGCAAGGAAATTAACAGCAAAGGGAGACACTACAAAATAACCGAAGAGAATACCACACATAAACAGAAACGAGCACACAAAGACGACACCTCTAGTAGATTTTTGTTCTTCTGGCAACAATCCAGGACTAATAAATCGCCAAAATTCCCAGAAAACATAAGGAAATGCGACTACAAACCCACCAATCAAAGAAACCTTGAGGTGAAGGATAAATGCTTCCCCCAATTGCGTAGTGATCAATTCAAAATTAACCGGCCCCATGCACAGTGTTTTACCCAAAGCAAGCGCATCAGAGAGCCAGCAAGTAAACCGATAAAATGCAAAATCAGGCCGTTTGGCAACAAAAATGATTTGATCAAAGACGTAATCTTTATTTAAAAAAATAATAATCCCAGCCAATATCATCGCAATGATAGATCTGATGATGTGTTTTCTCAACTCATCGAGGTGGTCGAAGAAACTCATTTCCTTAGGTTTGGAAACTACAACCTCTTTATTTTTCGGTGATTCTATTAATGCCATTTCTTTATTTGCTTTAAGCACAACAAAAATACTAATTGTTTAGGTAGTATTGTTATTGATTCTTAAAAATAGTATTTTTGGCAGATGCAAATTCAAGATATTAAAATATTTAACACTCTCACAAGAGAAAAAGAAGTTTTTAAGCCCATCGACCCGCCTTTCGTAGGCATGTATGTCTGTGGCCCAACTGTTTACAGCGATGTCCACCTAGGCAACTGTCGTAGCTTTATTAGCTTTGATATTATATTCAGGTACCTAAAGTTTATTGGGTACAAAGTTCGTTATGTTCGAAATATCACCGACGTTGGACACTTAACGGGAGATGTGGACATTGGATCAGAAGATAAAATCGCAAAAAAGGCGCGCCTCGAAAAGGTAGAACCTATGGAAATCGTTCAGAAATACACGAATGGGTTTCATGAAATGATGCAAATCTTTAATACCTTGGACCCAAGCATCGAGCCTACAGCAACTGGGCACATCGTCGAACAAATTGAAATGGTCAAGTCGATCCTAGATAATGGGTTAGCCTATGAACGTAATGGGAGTGTGTATCTCGATTCTGAGGCATTCTTCGCTAAGTATCCAGGCGTTTACGGCACCTTATCAGGAAAAGATCAGGACCATCTCCTTTCTGAATCCAGAGATAACCTGAAAAACCAAAGCGAGAAAAAACTGCCTTCTGATTTTGCGATTTGGGTAAAAGCACCTGAATCTCACTTGATGCACTGGCCGTCTCCTTGGTCTGAAGGCTTTCCTGGATGGCACCTTGAGTGTTCCGTGATGAGTACCAAGTACCTCGGCAGCCCTTTCGATATCCATGGTGGTGGTATGGATCTACAGTTCCCTCATCATGAGAATGAGATCGCGCAAAACTACAGTGCTTGTGGCTGTGCACCAGCAAATTATTGGTTGCATGGCAATATGTTACTAATGAATGGCAAAAAAATGTCGAAGAGTGATGGTAACTCTGTAACGCCTACAGAATTATTTACGGGGGATTCCCCATTGTTGACAAAAGGGTATAGCCCAATGGCAGTCCGGTTTTTTATCATGCAAACCCATTACCGTAGTACGCTTGATATTTCTAATGAGGCGCTTCAAGGCGCTGAAAAAGGGTTCAAACGATTGATGGATGGCTATAAAACGCTCAATAAATTGAATTTTGTTGCTGGAAACGTTAACGAAAGTGATGAAAATGAAATTAAAACGGCTTGTCAGGCTTGTTATGATTTCATGAATGATGATTTTAATACACCACAAACACTAGCAACACTGTTTAATCTGGTGACTAAAATCAATACGTTCAACAACAATGCAGGAAAAGTCGATTCGATATCTCTTCATACATTCGAACTCTTAAAGACAACCTTCAAAGGGTTTATCGAAGAAGTGCTTGGCCTAATGGAAGAATCTACTGCAGATGATTCCCTAGTAGATGGGTTGATGGAACTGATCATTGATATTCGCAAGACGGCAAGAGTCAATAAGGATTGGGGTACGTCGGACAAAATTCGAGATACGCTACAAGCATTGGAAGTGCAGCTGAAAGACGGAAAAGAAGGTACTAACTGGTCTAAAAATTAAGTATGAAAGAACAAGTAAAAGCGGTTCCAAAAGCCATTTTAGGAGTGGCTGCAAAGATGACAGGCACAATCGCGATGTTCTTCTTTTTCGGTGGTATATTAAATTGGGTCTACAGTCTTCGGGTGTTGTTTGATCTTGGAGACGGCTCTTTTTTATTGAAATTGTTGCTAGCGCTGATCTTTCTTGCAGGTTTTCCGTTTATCTATTTTTGGATGGGAAAAACACATGCAATCAATATCGGCCTGAATCAGATTTATAGCACAAACGAAGGATTCTTCGAACGCATCATCACTAAGATAACGACTATCGTGATCAATAAGACGGATGGTGTGTCAGGCATTACTGGTTCTGTGTTAAGCGGTGCAGTTGGCTTTGCAAAAACATCAGAGAAACTGCCTGGTCCGATAAAGTGGGTGCTTAACTTTTTTCTGAGCCAGGTACCATTAATGGACGCGATCAACAAAGCAAAAAGTGAAGTCGCATTTACTAGTGCAAATGCAGATTTGGCGGGCTCTAAAGTGTTTGAACATATCAGTGAATATGTCAAAGACGAGTTACTTGATACTGGTATGCAGTGGTTCTGGATGTTGTTGGCAATCAATATTGCTGCAATTTTCCTATCTTACTATTTTCTAATTGCTGGATAACTAAGAATTATGCGTCAGTTCTCCATTTGTAACGAGGAATGTTGATCAATTGACCAATCAAATTTTCTAATCATGAAGGATGAGAATCTACGAGAAAAAGGTGGCGTTTATAAACAGCCAAAAGAGGCAGAGCCGCTAGACTTACCTTCATTGCCAGAAGAACGGGAAGAGGATTTGTTTGTAGAAGACAAGTACAAGGTAAAACTAAACACCACACCACCTCAAGGCAGTAAATTAGACAGTTTCCGATATAGTAACTCCATTATGGAAATTGTTTCACCAAAGGAAGGCTTAAGTGAGAAAGTCAGAGGACCATTGCTTTTTGGTATGGCATGGCTTGGATTTATTGCATTATGGACCTTACTTGCCCTTGGTGGCGGCTACATCTTTGTGTTGTTTTCAATCCCGTTCTGGTCTTCCGGCATCTCAATGATTTACAGTGTTACCAAAACAATTTTTGAAGAACAGAAATTCGAGCTCAACGGAAGGACATTAACCATACAGAAAAATAGATTGCTGAATTCTAGGGAAGAAGAGTTAGATCTTGCATTCATTCAATCCATCAAGTTGGAATCGCCCTCTACAAAAAAGAGAGTTACTGGAATGGCGGATGTCAGGAACGTATTGGGCAAGAAAAGTAAAATTCCAACCATTACCTTAAAAAACGGATCGAAAGAGACGTTGCTTGAAAATGGAACCCAAGCAGAGAAAATCTGGCTAGTTAGTCTCTTAAATGAATATATGAAGGAAGTGATTGGCACTGATGAACTGGATTGATGACATCCGCTATTAGCTGTTTTTTACTTTTTGCTTCCGCGAATAATAGCCACATTACGTTAAAGAATCTCATACATGAACACCCAATATTCGATTGTCCTACTACTAATCTCAGTTCTTTTGTCGCTCCCAGCATGCAAGACAGATCCCAAACCCAAAGTACCACCACCTCCTCCCAAACCGAAGGTAGATGTCCCAAAATTCGATGCAGACAATGCTTATAACTATATTCAGAAACAAGTCGATTTCGGTCCTCGATTTGTCAATTCTCCAGGACACAAGGCGTGTGCTGCTTGGTTGGCCCAGGAACTGGAATCCCTCGGTGCTGTAGTCACCAAGCAAAATGTAGACCTGACTGCTTACAATGGGAAACTGTTGAAAGCAACAAATATTATCGGTGCGATCAATCCGGCTGCGCCAAAGCGAGTAATGTTGTGTGCGCATTGGGACACCCGTCACATTGCTGACTACGATCCGGATGTTGCTAAGCGTACGACACCCATACTCGGTGCTGATGACGGTGGTAGTGGTGTCGGTGTACTGTTAGAAATTGCTAGGGTACTCAAGGCAAATCCCCTAAAAAACATTGGTGTTGACATTGTGCTTTTTGACGCAGAAGACTACGGACAACCGCAGGACGGTGGCGGCTTTGCTAAGAAAGAGCATACCTTTGGGCTCGGATCCCAGTACTGGTCGCGGTATAAGCACAAACCTAGGTATAGAGCCACGTACGGCATTTTACTGGACATGGTCGGTGCCAAGGGCGCAAAATTTACAATGGACGGCACCTCCATGAAATACGCCCCTCAATTAATGAAGAAAGTCTGGAACATGGGGCACGAAATGGGTTATGGCAATTACTTTAGTTACAAGAAAACAGGGGAGATACAAGACGATCATCTATACGTCAACATGATTGCAAAGATCCCAACCATCGATATCATTCACCGCAAACCCAATAATTCATTTGGCCCACACTGGCATACCGTAAACGACAACATGTCTATAATCAGTAAAAGCAGCTTGCGGGCGGCAGGACAGACGGTACTAGGCGTCGTATATCATGAAGATAAAGGGGTGTTTGGTTTTTAATGGTTGTAGTGCTGAAAGTGCGGCATCTACTAGCTCAAGGTAAAATCGATTGCACCCTAGTCTGACAGATTGAGCACTTGCAGCGCTATGTCTCGATTTATATTTAGCTGCGGCCTACCGATAGTAGCTGCCGATCGCCGCCCGGTTGTTTGAACGAAGAGAGTACCGAATAGCAGGGCCCGAAATCCCTAAAAAGATTGCGCATCGCGCTATCTTTTTAAGGATTGAAGGGAAGGCCCCTGAAATTAATCAATATACTGATAGCAACCCACCATAAAAAATCTTAACTTTGTAACCAATAATTCCACGTAAGTGATAAGTCAAAAAAACATAAATGAGATATTCGAAGCCGCTAAGGTAGAGGATGTGATTGGCGACTACATTACTCTGAAAAAGAGAGGTGTCAATATGCTTGGGTTATGCCCGTTTCATCATGAAAAGACACCATCGTTTACCGTCTCCCCAGCTAAAAATATCTATAAGTGTTTCGGTTGTGGGCAAGGCGGTAATCCCGTCAACTTTATCATGGAGCATGAAGGAATGACTTATCCAGAAGCTTTGCGCCATCTCGCTCAACGATACAATATCCAGCTCGATGAAGTCGAATATTCCGACGAACAGCGAAAAGAAAAACAACGCTACGACAGCCTCTACCTCCTCAACGATTTTGCGAATAAACACTTCAGAAGTCAGCTATTCGACACTGAGGAAGGCAAAAGTATTGGACTGAGTTACTTCAAGGAGCGGGGATTCCGAGAAGATACCATAAAAAAATTCGAACTTGGTTACGCACCCAACAGTAATACGTTTACCCCAATGGCAATCCAGAAGGGATACAAGGAGGAAATGATTATCAAAGCTGGCCTCTGCCGACAAGGAGGACGTGACTTTTTCCGGAATAGGGTACAGTTCCCAATTCATAATCTCTCCGGTAAGGTGGTCGGATTTGGTGGCCGGATCATGGCCACTGAAACCAAGGCGCCTAAGTACCTAAATACGCCAGAATCAGAAATTTACAGCAAAAGTAAGCTCCTATATGGCGCTTATTTTGCCAAAAAAGCCATCCGCCAATTTGATGAATGTATCATGGTGGAAGGTTATACAGATGTGATCTCCCTACACCAATCTGGCATTGAGAACGTAGTGGCTTCTTCCGGTACTTCACTGACCGTTGAACAGATATCGCTGATTAAGCGGTATACACCAAATATGAAAATCTTGTATGACGGTGATCCTGCTGGAATCAAAGCCGCCTTGCGTGGACTGGACTTGGTGCTGGAGCAGGATATGAATGTCAAGATCGTTCTGCTGCCAGAAAAGGAAGATCCAGATTCTTATCTGCAAAAGGTAGGCGTCACGGCGTTCAAGGAATATATCAATGGACAAGCGCAGGACTTTATCCTGTTTAAGACTAATCTGTTGATGGAGGAAGCCAAAGGCGATCCAGTGAAAACGACCAACCTTATCAAGGATATTGTAAGCAGTATCGCCAAAATCCCAGACGCGATCAAGCGATCACTGTTTATTAAGGAGTGTTCGGCTCGAATGTCTGTCTCCGAGGCGCTACTAGTCACTGAAACCAATAATATCATCCTGGCGGATGACCGACAACGGCGCAAGCAAGCAGCACGAGAGCAAAACCGCCAAGAGCGAAACCGACTAGAGGATCCACCCTTCCCAATGGAAGAAGGAGCAGTAGGAACCGCCATTCCTTCAGTGTCAAAAGAAGACCGTAAGAAATCTGATGACCATTCCCACGAAAAATCGATCGTCAATCTATTGATCCGATTTGGTGACAAACCCTTTGATGACCAGCGATCAGTAGCACATTATGTCTTGTCAAACCTAGAAGATGTGATTGTTGAATTCTCTCACCCATTGTACAAAGAGATAGTTGAGTTGTGCCAAGAACGCCTGAAGGCGAAACTACAAGTCTCTGAAGACTTTTTCAAGCAGCACGAGCGCCCCGAAATCTGTAATCTGGCAAGCACAGCACTGTCTTCACCTTACGATTACAGTAAATATTGGGAAGAGACCATGCTGAATCCACTGCAAACTCAAAAAATGCCAGAAGACAATTTCATTAAAGATACCCAGAACACCGTCAACCGCCTTAAATGGCGCAAAGCCAACCAAATGATTGCTGACTTGACCAAACAAATCAAAGAAGCTCAAGAAAAAGGAGATATGGACTTACTTTTAAAGCTGATGAAGGTGCAAATGAAGGTCAAGGGCATCCAACAAGAGTTGTCTGCGTTACTTGGTACTGAAGGGGCGATACGATCATAGGTGGCATTCACAAGTTGTACGACCCATACAGGGTCGTTTTGTTTACTTTGCTTTTTTACTATAAACATTTGACCTACACTAGGTCTCTTTGCTTGTCCAAAATGTCAACAGGAAATCTCTAGCGTTTGGTGGGAAACCCAGTATGGGTTTAATGCTTATAGAAAAGAATAATAGCTGATGATTCGACCCAGTATGGGTCGCATGTTACTCAAATTTCACCACACGCTGCAATTTTACGCACGCTTCAGTCTCATATCTCTGAATTTAAGGTTTTTCCTGTAAGTAAAGCCTTACATACATAGTCCCTTGTTTGTATTAACGTATTTGCGTGTACAGTTACGAAAGGCTTTACTTACAAGAAAACCTTTAGTTTGAGGCTTTCATGCTACGCTACCGAAGGAAGACAGGTCTCTGAATTAAAGTTTACTTCACGTAGCAGAACCCCTACACCTAAAATAAAAGAAACCCGAAAACACAATCAAGTGATTCGGGTTTACAATATTTTTAAAGGAAGCGACTTACCAGTCCATGCTGTCTTCTCCAGGCTCTTCCTCTGTAGTGTCTGTTTGTTCAGGCGCACTTTCTGGTTTCTCAGTGCTGTCTGATGTTTCTGTAGTCTCTTCTTTAGACTTAGGAGGATCCAGTCGACCTTCATCACGTGCCCGTTCCCACTCTTCCTGTTTGCGGTCAAACTCTTCGTAGTCGTAATCTGGCATCAATTCCGTCTTAATATGATTGACAGAATCGTTTAATGCAGTTACAAACCTGTTGAAGTCTTCCTTGTAAAGGAAAATTTTGTGACGTTCGTAACCTTGGCCCTCATACTTTTTTGTACTCTCTGTTATCGTAAGATAAAAGTCATCTCCTTTCGTTTGCCGCACATCAAAAAAGTAGGTTCTTCGCCTTCCGGCTTTTACCTTTTTCGAAAAAACACTTTCAAATCTTCTATCCACGGTTTGTCAATTTTGGATTTCAAATAATGTGTAACTATCTATACAAAAGTAATTATTACTTTAACATTTCAAAAAATTATTAAGATTTAAATTCTAAATCTTCTAACATTTGTTTTTGATACATGCTTGAGTAAAAGCCCTTTGTTTTCAGCAATTCATCATGTGTTCCTTGCTCTGTAATAGCACCATCCTCTAGTACGATGATCCGATCAAACTTTAAGAAAGAATAAATCCGGTGGGTAATAATAATGGTGGTTTTGTCCTTCAATGCGCCTTTAAGGTATTGCAATATGTGTTTTTCTGTATTAGTGTCAACCGCTGATAAACAGTCATCTAGTAAAACAATCTCCGGTTCTTTGATGAATGCACGCGCAATAGAAATTCGTTGCTTCTGCCCCCCGGATAAGGTCACACCACGTTCTCCAACAATAGTTTCATACCCTTTTTCTAATTCCAGTATTTCATTGTGAATAGAGGCATATCCAGCGTACTCTTCAACGCTTTTTTCTCCATCTACCTGAGCACCAAACGCAATGTTATTTTTTACTGTATTTGAAAATAAAAAGACATCTTGGGGCACATATCCAATACGATCCCTCAGTAACGAAAGGTTATGCTTCTGAATATCCTTGCCATCAATGGAGATAGTTCCTGTCTCTACATCATACATTCTTAGTAATAAATCAGCAATAGTTGTCTTTCCAGAACCCGTTTTTCCAACAATCGCCAACTTTTCTCCTTTCTTGAGCGAAAAAGAAACATTTTGTAAGGCTTTAATTCCAGAATCGGGGTATACAAAACTCACATTGTCAAAACGAACAGCTCCTTCTATTGGGTAGATATCTGTTGTCGGATTAGAAATTGCTGGCTGCTCCTTTAAAAATTCATTGATCCGTTTTTGTGAAGCAGAGGCCCGTTGTATAATAGACGCAATCCAACCAATTGCAGTAACTGGCCATGTCAGCATATTGATATAAATCACAAATTCAGCAATGTTTCCAGGTGTGATATTTCCTTTTATAACCTGCAAACCGCCTACATAAATGGTGATAATCGTACTCAATCCGATCAGCAACAACATTAGGGGATGAAAGAGGGCATCTACTCTCGCTAATTCCATAGAACGATTTTTAAACTGGTCGCTTTCTTCCCCAAAAAACCGACCAATAGAGTCCTCCTGAACATAAGATTTTACCACTCGAATCCCAGAATATACCTCCTGAGACAAACTATTAAGCGTAGAGAGTTGTCGTTGAATCTGTTCACTCTTTTTATTAATTAAATTACTTACGTAATAAATCGAAATAGAAAGTATAGGCAGTGGCAATAGACAATACAAGGTCAGTTCTGGACTCACCCGAATCATAGAAGTGATGACTAGTAAAAACAGAAAAACGAGATTGATCGCATACAGGACTGCCGGACCGAGATACATCCGTACCTTATTGACATCTTCAGATATTCTGGCCATCAGATCACCAGTATTATTACGTTTGTAGAACGCAAAATCCAGTTTTTCGTAGTGCTCGAAAATCTCATTCCTCAAGTCGTACTCAATCAAACGAGACATAACAATGATCGTTTGTCGGGTAAAGTACATAAACAATCCCATGAGCAAGGCAAGACCGACGACCATGAGCCCAAAAATCAATAAACCATGAGCAATTTCGTCAAAGAGGGCCACTGCTGCCTCACCTTCTAATTCCTGATAACGACTGAGATTGTTGACCACACTATCCAGCGCCTCCCGAATGACTTGTGGTTGTAATACAGAAAAATAGTTTTGGGCCACGACAAACACTATACCTAGCAACAGACGCCACTTGTATTTTAAGAAAAACTTATTGAGGTAAAATAGTTCTTTCACGGTGTAGTATTGAACACGCAAAGCTAGTAATTGTTTCGTTTAAATCCGCATTATATAATTGATTTGAGTTTTTGCGTTTTGCTCATTTCCACCTGAATTACAGTGTTAATCACTGATAATATCATTTTATGTTTAATGAGATTGTTTTGGGGCTTCCTTTGTAATGCGTTTGGGCTTTCATCCCAAACACACCACAAAGTCGGCGTCTTCCATGCTCGCTGTACGCTCGGTATTCCGTTCCACAACCCAACACCCTTGTCTGCCCACTTGCTTCACTTCATACTTCGGCTTCGCCTCTCATTCCAGGTGCCTAAGCCGCCCTCAAATCTGTTTTTTTAGTTTTTTAGTACAAAATATGAAGGATCGAGAGTCGATTATACAATGAATTCATGAAATTTCCCCAACGGGGTTATACAAATCAGCCTAGGGCATCGCCTAGGTCTAAATGATTAAAGATCAAAGCCCTGTAAGGGCGTAACATTTTGATAATTTTCTTACATCTAGTGAGTTGACGTTAGTTGTTACACCATTTCAGGGCTCAAGGCACTTGTATTAAAAAACCTAGGGCGATGCCCTAGGCTACTATGTAGGTCAAGGATCAGGAGTAGGTTATACCAAGAATTCAACCCGGATTCGACGAATTAGGTATATTATTTGTTAATTGATAGTATTTACTTTTATAAATCCGTACTTTTGCACGATATTTTCTAAACCCGAATTATACATACATGGTGTTCCTATTGCATAATCCGGGTTAAACCTTGTCAGATTGACAATTAATTTATCCAAAAAAGCCAGTAAACATGAGTTTTAGATCGATACCGATTGCTTTTATCATCTTATTGTTTAGTTTCAACTTTATAGGGGCTCAGGATAGCCCAGTTTTATTTAGCGTTGAAGGCAAAGATGTCACCGTAGAGGAGTTTAGTTACATTTATGAGAAAACCAATGGAGAAAAGGCAGATTACAGTAAAGCTTCTGTGATGGAGTACCTAGATCTCTACAAGCGTTTTAAGCTAAAAGTCCAGAAGGCAAAAGACTTAAAATTGGATCAAAATAGAAATCTGCAAAACGAGCTCGCAGGATACAGACGTCAGTTGTCCAATTCTTATTTGTTGGGACAAGAGGTTGAAGAAAAGTTAGTCAAAGAGGCTTACGACCGTTTGAAGTATGATGTCAACATCAGCCATATACTAGCTAAGTCGGGTCAGGCTGGTGAAGGAAAGCAAAAAATTGACGAAGTCTACAAAATGTTACAAAAAGGAGACGACTTCAATACAGTTGCTGGCAAGTATTCTGATGATCCAAATGGAAAAAACGGTGGTAATATTGGGTATATCACTGCTTTACAATTGCCAGAGTTCTATGCTTTAGAAAATGCAGCATACAATACACCTGCTGGTCAATTCTCGGCACCTGTAGAAACGGTGCTAGGCTATCATATCGTAAAAGTGCTTGACAAACGTCCTGCTAGAGGTGAGATCAATGTGGCGCAGATCATGACCGTGATTCCAAAAGGAGGATCAGATGCAGCAGCGAAGGAAAAAATTGACAACATCTACGCTAAATTGAAATCTGGAGAATCGTTTGAGGAACTCGCTAAGAGCGATTCAGAAGACGTGACTACTGCGTTAAAAGGAGGTGAAGTCGGCTTCTTTAAAATTAACACGTACGATCAGGAATTTGAAGATGCGGCATTCGCACTAAAAAGGGATGGAGACTACAGCAAACCATTCAAATCATCAGTTGGATGGCACATTCTCAAAAGAATTGAGAAAAAAGAAATGCCGGAATACGAATTCGCAAAAGGCATCATCTCTTCAAAAGTTAGAAAAGATCAACGATATGCGTTAGCTAAAAAGAAAATGATTGATCAAATAAAAATAGATAATGACTATAAGACCAATAGCCGAAATCTCAATACTTTTATGAATACGATCGATGATAGTTTTCTCACACCAAGATGGGCACCATCCAAAGCAGGTATGACAGATGACATTTTTTCTATTGGCGGCAAAAAAATAACACAACGAGAATTTATAAGCTACCTTGAACGTAATCAAAACAGCCGACTTCGTATGGCTCGTGGTCTAAAACCGAAGCAACTTGTAGAGCAGTTATTCGAAACATTCGCTGATGAAGAAGTGATAAAGTACGAAGAAGCGCAACTCGAAAAACGGTATCCCGAATTTAGAGCATTGATGAGAGAATACGAAGAAGGTATTTTGTTGTTTGAAGTCACCAAGCAAGTGGTCTGGGATAAAGCATCTTCCGATACACTAGGATTAGCCAGCTTTTACGATGATAACAAGGAAAAATATCAATGGAAAGAAAGAGCAAAGGTCGATGTGATGACCATTGATTCCGACAATCCTAAAATAGTGGCAAAAATCAAGAAACTGGCCATGAAAAAGCCAGTTGATGTTTTATTATCAAAGTTTAATGCAGGAGGAGAGGTGTTGAAAGTAAAATCAATGGTTTACGAAAAAGGAAAAAACGAAGCGATTGATAAATTAAATTGGAAAGCAGGAAACACACAAGTGATAGAAAATGATGGTAAAGAACAAATAATAAAAATAAAAGAAATAATTCCACCCACTAAGAAAACATTGAAAGAGGCAAGAGGTTACATTGTAGCCGACTACCAAGATTACCTGGAAGACCAATGGGTTGCAGAGCTGATGGAAACATACGATGTTACCACAAATCAAGAGGTGTTAAATTCATTGATTAAATAGGATAGTGTATTACTTCAACAATAAATATCACCTTCTTTCTGTTTTGTTATTTTGTGTGTTCATCAGTTGTGAACCACCCCAAAATAACAACAACAATGTCGAACCCTATCTCGCAAGAGTTTATGACAAAAAACTCTATGAGAAAGACTTAGATGGCATCGTTGGGAAAAACGTTTCTTCGATGGATAGCGCCATGATTGTAAAAGGTTTTATAGAAAATTGGACCAGAGATAATATGATGTTAGCACTGGCCCAAAAGAATATGACAAAAGACAAGCGTATTGAGCGATTAGTTGAAGATTACAGATCTGCGTTGATTTTGAATTCGTATCAAGAAAAACTCCTCCAAAATTTTGACAATATTCAAGTCACCGAGGAAGAACTATTAAGTTACTACGAAGAAAACAAAAATCTGTATCCACTCAAAATGCCTATCGTACGATGCTTTTACACTAAAATAAAAAAGAAATCTAAAGGAATTGAAACCTTAAAAGCCTGGTGGAAAAACGGTAGAGATAAAGGAAGTGCCGACATTATCAATTATATAAAGGAAGATGCTGAAAGTTATTTAGTCGATGAGGAAAAATGGTACCCACTCAAAGAAATTATTGAGAAAATGCCTAAAGGAACCATTAAACCCTGGTACTCCAAAGCAGATGGAAAATACCACTACACCTCTGATGATGAATTTAGATATTATCTGATTATACACGAATTTTTGAAATCAGACGAACCAACACCATTTGAAATTGTCAAAGGCGATATCACTAAAATTGTGTTGAAGAAAAAACGGTCCGAAGAGCTTAAAATTAAATCAGATAAGCACTACAGGGACGAACTAGAAATGAAAAATATTGAAATTTTATAAATTATGAAAAAAAGTCTAATCGTTTTTTTATTGTTAAGTACACTTGGTTTAAATGCCCAAAGTGGCTTGGTAGACAAGGTAGTTGCAGTAATTGGCGATAAAATAATCCTGCATTCTGACGTCGAAGAACAAATAAAATATCTCAAAGCTCAGCAAGGAAGCGTCCCAGAAAACGCCCGCTGCCAAATGCTAGACCAGATTATTGTTCAAAAGGTATTTCTACAACAGGCATTTATCGATAGTTTAGTCGTCACTCCGGAAGAAGTAAACCAGCAATTGGATGCCCGGATAGACCAAATTCTCAGATATATGGGGGGGGATATCACCCAATTCGAAGCCTACTACAACAAATCTGTGCCAGAAGTGAAAGAAGACTTCAGAAATGACATTGAAGATCAAATTATCATGGAACGAATTCAAGCTAGCTCCGTCGAATCGATCACCGTTACCCCTTCTGAAGTAAAAAAGTTTTACAGCTCAATTCCTAAAGACAGCTTGCCTTACTTTGGCGCTGAAGTAGAAGTGAGCGAAGTCGTTATGAAACCTAAGGTCAACAAAGCCGAACTCGAAAAAGCCAAAACCAAGCTAATCGATATCCAATCACAAATCAAATCGGGTAAAGATTTTGGTGAATTAGCTTCCATATTTTCCGACGACCCAGGTTCTGCCGCTAAAGCAGGTGATCTTGGATGGGTAAGAAGAGGAGAATTAGTACCTGAATTCGAAGCAGCAGTATTCTCCCTCAATCCAATGGAGTATTCCCCAATTGTAAAAACAGAATACGGATATCACTTGATTCAATTGATTGAGCGTAGAGGAAATGCCGTTAATGCCAGACACATACTAGTAAAACCAGAAATTACTACTGCAGATAAGGAATTGGTTAAAACAAAACTCGACTCTATACGTACCTTAATTGAGACAGATTCGATTTCATTCGGTAGAGCTGTTCAGAAATATTCAGAAGACGAATCAAGTAAATCTAATGCTGGACGGTTACTTAATGCACAAACTGGCGTCTCTACATTTGAGGTAGCACAGTTACCTCCTGAAGTTTTCTTTGCAATTGATGCCATGGAAGTAGGAGATATGACTGAAGTATTGGAATATCAATTGCCCACAGGTGATATGGCGTACCGGTTTATTCGACTGGATGCGAAGTCAAAACCACACCAGGCCAACCTGAATGACGATTATTCGAAAATTCAAAGTGCAGCACTGGAACAGAAAAAAATGAAGGAGATGGAAAACTGGGTCGATGAAAAAGTAGGGGAAATGTACATCAATATTGCAACAGATTACAAGCAATGTGAAGAATTGAAAAAATGGGACGAACACAGTAAAAACAACTAATAATAAACAAACATCAAATAACATACTATGGCTTATAATTCAGATGTGGAAGCAGTAGACGCCTTGGCAAAAGCCTATAGGGACTTATCCTCAGAAATTGGGAAAGTGATCATAGGTCAGGAAGAAGTGGTGAAAACCGTTATCATTTCATTGTTTAGTAATGGTCACAGCCTCTTGGTTGGTGTGCCAGGACTAGCAAAGACACTACTTGTAAGTACTATCTCTAAAGTGCTGGACCTAGAGTTCAAAAGAGTACAGTTTACACCTGACTTGATGCCTTCTGATATCCTAGGTGCTGAAATCTTGGATGATAATCGAAAGTTCAAATTTAATAAAGGACCAATTTTCGCTAATATCGTTCTGGCAGATGAGATTAACAGAACACCGCCTAAGACACAAGCGGCACTGCTCGAAGCAATGCAAGAGCGTTCGGTAACAGTGAGTGGCGTAGAGCACAAACTGCCAGCTCCGTTCTTTGTACTAGCAACTCAGAACCCGATTGAGCAAGAAGGTACCTATCCGTTACCAGAAGCACAGCTTGACCGTTTTATGTTTAACATTACACTAGATTATCCGAAGTACCAAGAAGAAATTGATGTTGTTAAAAATACCACATCTAATATTAAAGTCGATCTGAAAAACGTGTTGTCAGTCCAACAAATACTTGATTTTCAACAATTGGTCAGAAAGATTCCAATTGCTGACAACGTATTAGAATATGCAGTAGGATTAGCCTGTAAAACTCGTCCGGGAACGGAATTGGCTACTGAGACCGTCAATAACTATCTTTCTTGGGGTGCCGGACCACGTGCCTCTCAGTACTTAGTGCTGGGTGCGAAGTGTCATGCTGCGATTTCAGGAAAATACAGCCCTGATATCGAGGACGTTCAAGCGATTGCGAAATACGTATTGAGACACCGTATTGTTCGTAACTACAAGGCGGAAGCCGCTGGTATCACAGAGGAAAACGTCATCGAAGGCTTGTTTTAACAAAATGCCTTCTCAACTGTTTAATAGATTATGATTCAGATAAACAGATTTTTTTGCTTGTTGCTTGCTACCGTAATGTTAGTAGCCGCAGGCTGTACTTCTTCTAAACGAGTAAGTACTTCCTCTAATACAAAGAATGCTGTCAAGGGCTTGCCTAAAATGCCTAAGACTGATCCGTTACCTGCTATTACCAGCGACCCCAATTCTTTATTGTGGGAAATTACTGGTAATGGACTAGAACAAAAGTCCTACTTATATGGCACCATCCATATGATTGAAAAGAAGGACTTCTTTATGACAGACGTTACCAAAGATCGATTCAACAGAACACAAGTGCTTTTTCTTGAATTGGATATGGATGACCCTTCACTAATGTTTAAAGGATTGATGGGCGTGTTTATGAATGGCGGTGTTACTTTGAAAGACTTGGTGACCGAAGAGGAATATCAACGAATCGATGATTACTTCAAGGAACAAACTGGTTCAGGTATTGCCATGTTCAATAGAATGAAACCGATGCTCGTTAGCGCAATGGTTCAGGAAAAATCAATGACAGGTGAAGTGACTTCCTACGAGGCAGAATTTATGGAGTTAGCCAATAAAAGAGGCATGGAAGTCGAAGGACTAGAGACGGCCGAATTTCAAATGAGTATGTTCGATAGCATTCCTTACGAACAACAAGCACAGATGCTCTTAGACGGCGTAGACGGCAAGGACGGAATGAATAGCGAAGAATTGTTCAAAGAAATGATTGCGCTGTACAAAGCAGAAGATGTCAACGGCCTTGCTAGTATCATCTCTGAAGAGTCTAAAGATATGGAAAACTTCGAGCGCCTACTCCTCGAAACCCGAAATCGTAATTGGATTCCAATTATCAGTAAGCAATCCGCCATAATGCCTACTTTCTTTGCTGTTGGTGCTGGTCATCTCGGTGGCGAGAATGGCGTTATCAAGCTCATGCAGGAGGCAGGATACACCATGACACCGATTAAGCAAGTGAAATAGTCGTTACAATTTTATTAAATTGAGGAAAATATCCTTAACCAATGACGTCTTTTCGTACAAAGCTTAGTATTCAAGCTTCAGATAACCACCTCTCGCATCAATCCCTTTGTTGGAGTGTCGGTTCTTGCTTTGCTGAAAACATTGGACAACGCTTATTGGATGATCAATTTTCTTTGGTTTTGAATCCCACAGGAATAATCTATAATCCAATCTCTATCGCTCAGACTTTGGAGTTTGTGCTCACAGGCTCTCCCCTTACCCAATCAGATCTCTTTGAGCATGAAGGCCGATGGCATAGTTTTCAGCATCACGGCTCGTTCTCTCATACCAATCCAGATCAATGCTTATCACTGATCAATCAACGATTAGCACAAGCGTATTCAAACCTGACACAACTGGACACTGTCCTACTCACGCTTGGTACCGCACACTGTTTTAGAGCGATTGCCTCTGGCAAGGTGGTCGCCAATTGCCACCGCTTACCCAATCAACAGTTTGAACGGGAACGCTTGTCTCCTAAGCAGATTGTCAGTGCACTCAGCCCTGTGTTACAAAAATTAAAAGCCGCTGCACCCAAAACAGAAGTCTTGTTGACCGTCAGCCCTGTTCGTTACCTGAGAGATGGACTAATAGCTAGCAATCGTAGCAAGGCGAGTCTCTTGTTAGCCGTCGATGCGTTGACCGAGCAACTGGATTTTGTATCCTACTTCCCTGCCTACGAACTGGTGATGGACGACCTAAGAGACTACCGTTTTTTTGATACCGACATGGCACATCCCAGTCCGACAGCCATCGACTACGTTTATGAGCGCTTCCAACAAACTTACATGAGTGATAAGACATTACAGTTGACTGCTCAGCTGCGGCAATTGAAGCAAGCAATGGCACATCGACCAGTAGACCCAGCATCAGCACAACACCATCAATTTAAAGCGCAGCAGCGTGCAAAGCTGGAGGAGTTAGGAAGTCAGCATCCGTATTTAGATTTGAAGGAGGAGATGGAGTATTTTGAGCACTGAAGGTGCGGCATCTGCTAGCCCAGGGTAAAACCGGGTAAAACCCTGGGGCCTCAAACCCCCTCAAATGACTGTAGTGCTGTAAGTACTACCAATTGCCCAAAATAAAATATAACGTATAAAGACAATGCCGTACTTACAGCACTTTATAGAAGTGAGGTGTTAGGATCCTAGGGTTCTGCTTCGCGCCACCCTAGGCTGACAGATGCCGTGCTTTCAGCACTCACCCCCAACCAATCCCCAATCCCCAACCCCCTAATACTTCCCACTAACCGCCATTCGTTTAGGATGCTTCACCGTATAAGCAAACATCTCTTTTTGAGTCTGGCCTGGAGGAATCGATAAATTCCATAGTAACTTACCATAAGTTGGATTGTATTTCGCTGATCCTTTCTTGTCCAGCGCGATTTCAATCTCACTGTTTTGAGACACCGGTATTTGGTCCAGAATCTCAATTTCAATCGGCACAGATTTTCTGTTTCTTACGATGAACTCATAACCGTAGGACTCTTTTTTGTTGAGCGAAGCCAACTTTGTTGTTGTGTATGCTTTCACAGGCTCGCGTTTTACGGTGATCGCCTCATCAATCCCTAGAGAAATGAGTAAGGTGTCGGATGTGATATTAGGGTCGATTTTAGAAGTTCCGACAAATGCCCCTTCATAAAAGATGTTCGAAGGACCACTGATCAGTTGGTGTCTTCCCCAATCCGTGATTTTCGCCAGCAGATAAGCTGCTTGATTCAACTTAGGAACCGTATGGTAAACATAGTGAGTATTGAGGTCATAAGCAGTAAGAGCTAACATATGCTCCTTGCTATCTGATTCAATAGTGTGTTTTTTCAGTACTTTGTACTCCATACTCATCTGATTCTCTGTGATTTCGGTATTGTAGTCAAACCCATCATCTGTAACACCATTAGAAATATAAGCCATATTCGACATAGATTGATCCTTTATAGTTTCTTTAGCTTTATATGCTTTTCTTCGTTGATAGATATTAGCATACAATGGTCTCAAAATCGGACGATTATTATTTAAAGCAGGGTTTCCAGTAGAAATAATCATGTCGATATTGGTCCAATCAACGCCAGTGCTTTGTCGCACATTCGCCTTGTAGTTGAGCTTTACATCTTGTTCTATTCCCTTGGAGCGAATATCGTACAAAGGACTCCATCCAGCATTATTCACCACATAAGAGCAAGTAATCGTCACCGTTTGTTCTCGTTCTGAGTCAATCTGTAGCACAATATTACTCCTTGTTGCGGACAATGGTGCATTCAACTCGACTAGCTGTTTGCTGATTTTCCCTTTTTCCTTAAGGATGGTCTTTTCTTGTGTTTTCAATAGCGTCAGCTCTTTGCGGATATCTAGTAATTGTTTTTTGTAGGAGGCAATCAATTCTGTGACCTGTGCTGGCGTAAATCCCTTTTCTCTAGCGCTGAGGTTCTTATGATTGTTTAGAATTTCCTCCATGCCCTTAAGAGTTGTTCTCTGGTCTGATATCCAGTTGAGTTCACCTTGTAATTCCTCATTTTGAGTTTGTAGGGTAGTGATTTTCGGTTTGTCTACTTTTGGTGTAAGGTAGTTGTTTTGGTGTTTTACTGAGAGTAATTCGCTATAGGGGTTGTTGTATGCTACTTGCACACTTGCTGGATTGATCGAAGTAGAGATGCCAGTGAGCACTAATTCCTGTCGTCCTGCTTTGATGGTAGTGGTGACTGTCCTAGTGATTTCTGCTTTTTGCTTATAGACTTTTACTTGTTTGATTTTGGATTCGATGCCTGCTTCAGCAAACATGGCAAGGTGGGAAAGACACAATACCAAAATAAATAAGTGTTTGATATTAATGATCTTTTTTAATTGGAAAGAATGGGGGTTTTGCTGGTTGTTGGTTATGGTCAATTTCATTGGTTATTAGTTTTATTTAAAAAAGAATGTTTTCCAAAAATCAATAAATCAAAGATGCATGCTGTGGCTGGTTTAAAAAATCAATACTTGGTAAACGCGCCCTTGAATACTGTGGATGAGCATTTTGACTTGGTAACCAAATCGAAGCTCAAGTAAAAAAGGGTTGCCGCCAATGTGACGAACAACCCTACATAGTTATGAATAATCCTATTTTACTTTAATCCCCAATATCAAACTTATTAGGAGCTTTTCGGTCAATAATTAAGCAGTAAGGAACGAGATCAATCTGTTACTTCTTGAAGAAGTGAGAGATTTTAGAGCTGCAATGCAACTAGAATTCCTTGCTCTAGGACTCTCGTATTATGACTTGACCGGCTTCCGAATATAACAGGTCGTTTTGTTCCTTGTAGCAATTGATTCCTTGCTGAAACCAATTCTATTCAAGCCAGATATCTTAATAACAACCACCCAACCTCTTCTCGCATTACCAATTATCTCTTATAAAGATCTAACAACCTTACAAACTCTTGCCTATATCCATATGGATCCTTTCCTATTGCAGATGCCGCAAGGGTTTTGATTTCCTTGATGTTTAACTTTTTTCGTTGCTTCGATTGACGCAGTAATTTCCCAAAAGAGGCCACCGCCGCTGCAAAACGAAAGTGTTCTGAGGTCTGCAGTTCAGTAGCAGGCAGGTTTACCGGTTGCTGCAGCAAAATACTGGTCCTACTTTTAGGCAACTTGTATCGCAGTTTGAGCTGCATCAGTTCTGAGGATTCATTAGCAAGGGAAGTGAGTGTGGACGATTGATACAGCAAGGGGTCTACAGTAGCTGTGGCTAGGGTATTATCTTTAGATTTTGCAGGAATAATTTCATATAAGGCAGTTACAGTATGCCCAGCACCAATTTCTCCAGCGTCCTTTTTATTATTATTAAAATCCTCCTTGTTGAGCAAGCGATTTTCGTAGCCAATGAGTAGGTACTGATCTACTTGTGCAGGATTGAATTCTACTTGGATCTTGACATCTTTTGCAATAGTAAATAAAGTACCGCTCATTTCATTGACCAATACCTTCTTTGCCTCACGGATATTATCGATATAAGCGTAATTGCCATTGCCGTAGTCTGCTAATGTTTCCATTTTACTGTCTTTATAATTGCCAGTGCCGTAGCCTAGTACTGTGAGATAAATACCAGACTTTCGTTTTGTCTCTATTAGCTTTTTGAGTTGATTATCATTGGAAACACCCACATTAAAATCTCCATCAGTAGCCAGAATAATCCTATTATTCCCATCCTTAATGAAGTGTTGCTTGCCTATTTCGTATGCCTTCATGATTCCCGCGCCTCCTGCAGTAGAACCACCAGCTCCAAGTAAGTCGATGGCCTGTATGATCGTTGCCTCTTGATCGCCTGGTGTCGAGGGAAGCGCCAATGCCTCATATCCTGCATAAGTCACAATCGCAATTCGATCTTGAGCACTCAGATTCTCGACTAACATTTTCAGTGATTTCTTAACTAAAGGCAGTTTATCTTGTGAACCCATTGACCCTGATACATCAATTAGAAACACCAGATTACTGGCAGGCGCATTACTGATGTCTATCTCCTTGCCTTTGAGACCGATCAACACCAGTTTGTTAGCTGGATTCCAAGGACAATCGCCTACTTCCGTAAATATTGAGAAAGGATGTTCTCCTGTTGGCTGCGGATAATCATAATCAAAATAATTGATCATTTCTTCTACTCGAACCGCATCCACTGGTGGTCGTTGCCCTGCAGTAAGGTGACGTCTGACATTACTGTAAGCGGCTTTGTCGACGTCAATCGAAAAGGTGGATAACGGATCAGCAATAACCTCTTTGAAACTGTTTTCTGTGATAGTGGCGTACTCTTCATTGTTCCAATCGGGCTCTGTTTTGCCAAAGATATCTGAACGACGGGTTTTCACACCATCAACAAAAATAATATCATCAGATTCTCGTACACCTCTAAATGAGATCCCTTTGCCTTTTTTTGATTGACCAACGCCAGCAACTCTAGCGATTACTGATGTTGCACTTTTGACAGGCATTTTCCTGATCTCCTGTGCTGTTACGACTGAACCTGAAGAGGTCATATCATGCTCGATTAATGGAATTCTGTAATTGACTACTACAATTTCTGAAAGGTCAACTCCACCGTCTTTAGGTACAGTCATTTGGATGTCAAGTGGAATTGTTTTACTTGAACTAACAGTGATACCACTAATCAGTTTATCCTGGTATCCTACGTAACCTACTCTTACGTCATAAGTGCCAGGATCAAAGCCAGTAAGGATGTAGTTGCCATCCAGATCCGTCGTCGTACCAGCCTTTTGCACATTGTTTTGTTCTAGGATGACATTTGCAAATGGTAAGCCTTCTTGGCTTATTTCATCGGTTACAGTTCCTTGTATGGTTTGAGCAGTTAAACTATTGGTTAGCAGGAAGCAGAAGATAAAAATCTTTAGTTTCATTACAATTAGTTTAGTTCCAATCTTATCCAATTTTGGATAGGAGCGAGGTATGATAAAAATATATTTTTTGGTGGTCCAACAATCAGGACCGAGTGGTAAGAGCAGTGTTTGATAGTAAGATGCAGTAAGAAAGTATTTTGGTGTGTAGCGTTAAAAATTTGTTAAACTCAAATCAGGTATTTGCGTGTTGGCTTTCGGAGACTGGCAAAACCAAAACCTTATAGCCAATGGCTAATCCCTTTTAATCCGCTTACCATTCAAAATGTATATATTTGCACCTAGCAAAAGCAGTTTCATGAAAAAAATATTCCCCATCATCCTTTTAGTCATACTGATCAGTAGTTTTACCAGCGATTCGTTTAAATCCTATCCACAGGATTATTTCAGATCTCCAGTAAGTTACCCACTGAGATTATCAGGGACGTTTGGAGAACTAAGGCCGAACCATCTCCATGCGGGAATCGACATCAAACCACCTTCCAAATCTACTGGAGACCCAATTTACGCCGTAGCAGACGGTTATGTATCTAGAATCAAAGTGTCGCCACGTGGTTATGGGAATTGCTTGTATATCGATCACCCCAATGGCTATACTAGTGTGTATGCACACCTTCAGAAATTTACGGATTCAGTAGCGACCTACATCAAGGAACAGCAGTACAACAATCAGTCATTCGAACAGGAGCTATTCCCCGAAAGGGACAAATTTTCCTTCAAAAAAGGAGAGCTAATCGGTAAACTAGGCTTATCAGGACGTTCCTATGGTGCACACCTTCATTTTGAAATGCGAGATACCAAAACTGAAAAGGCCATCAACCCATTGCTGTTTGGACTGAAGGTAACGGACAACCTCCCGCCGAAGCTCCACCAACTGAAACTGTACAAACTAGACCCGGAATACAAGACCCTCGGAACACATAAATACAACTTGCTCAAAGGCAAATCAAACTACTATATCAAGGGAGATACGCTTGTCATTGGTGCTTGGCGAGTCGGTCTAGCCGTTAAAGCATTCGATCATATGAACTATGTGTCGAATTGGAATGGCCCATATTCTGTTGAACTTGTAGTAGATGACCAACCTGTCTACGGATTTAAAATGGAAACTTTTGCCTTTAGCGAAACCCGATATCTCAATGCGCACTTAGATTATGAAGAGCAAGTCACGAAAAAAAGTTACTTCCACCGCTGCTTCAAAATGCCCGGAAACCAACTAAGTATCTACGAACAAGCCATCAATGATGGTGTGATTCCGCTAGCAATTGGACAAGCAAAGAAGATAGAAATCATTTCTAAAGACGTAGCAGGAAATACCGCGACCCTCAAATTTTTCCTAAGACGCGGCATCGTAAAACCGATAGCAGATACAAAGGTGTACAATTATACGGTGCCCTACAATTCTCCTAGTGCAATCTTAGGAGACGGCGCTGATTTTTTCTTTAAAGAAGGCACTTTTTATGAAAATGCATTCCTCCATTATCATGTGAGTCAGGAACTCGCACCGAATATCCACTCCGCCATTCATTCCATAGGAGAAAAGACAATACCCATTCACAAGCACTACGAAATTCGAATCACACCAACCGACCTGCCTCCCGAGCTCCGAGAAAAAGCAGTAATTGCAGTTTGTGAAAATCAGAATTTAATGTCGAGCCTTGGAGGTACCTGGGAAGACGATGAACTTGTAGCAAAGGCAAGGAAAATGGGAGACTTCTGTATTACGACAGATCTCGTAAAGCCAACTATAACACCACTCAATGTCAAGTCATGGATGGGAAAAGGGTTTAAAATTTCCTTTCGAATTAAAGACGATTTTTCAGGTATTAAATCCTATAAAGCAACAGTAGATGACGAATGGGTGTTGATGGAATATGACGAGAAAAACAACTTGTTGTTCCACAGATTTGATGGGAAATTTGCCAAGGGTAAACATAATTTTGTTTTGACTGTTACAGATAACAGGAACAACGTTTCAACCTATTCAAAGGCATTTTCAAATTAGTAAACACAATTCATGACAACATTGCAGCCAGGTGATAAAGCACCAGATTTTACCGCTAAAGATCAGAACGGAAAGGAAATCAAATTGACAGACTTCAAAGGAAAGAAAGTCGTCCTATATTTTTATCCAAGAGACAACACACCTACTTGCACCACCGAAGCCTGCAATTTTCGTGACAACCATAAAAAGCTAACAGACAAAGGTTATATAGTTGTCGGTGTCAGCCCGGATTCAGAAAAGAAGCACCAGAACTTTATCGCCAAGCAGGAACTCCCATTCACACTAATCGCAGATACCGACAAAGCTGTTATCAATGCCTATGGCGTGTGGGGACCAAAAAAGTTTATGGGCAAAACATCCGATGCTGTACACCGCGAAACATTTGTCATCAATGAAAAAGGGATCCTAGAACAAGTCATTTTAAAAGTAAAATCTAAAATTGCAACAGAGCAAGTGCTAGAGGGCGCAAAGGCTTGATTGGAATGATTTGATAGGTGTGGAGGCGATAATTATATTTCGGCCCTTATTTGTCGCGTTCTATAAGTGTTTGCCTTGTTGTTTTAAATTTTTGTGAATAAGTTGAACGTATTTTAAGTTGAAATAAATTAATAGTATTGTGATTTAAAGCTACTACGACCCATAACAGGGTCGGCCTCTCCTTCCGTTGCGCAGCAGGCAGGCCTTTGCTTGTGGCTAACATACTTTGACCACGATGTGGTCATGCAGCATTCATATACTTTATTGTTGTCAAAGCATGCTGTTGCTGTTAGTAATCAACACACAACAATTGGTTCCAGGGAACGGGGCTGTGTGAGCACATCGTGGTCACAGTTTTTTAGCAAAAGCAACAAGCATGTAAATTGACCCTGTTATGGGTCGCAGTATGTTAGCAAAACAACAACTCTTGAAAATCGACCCTGTTATGGGTCGCAGCATGTTCCTCTCTACAAAACACCCTAAGACAAAATCGAATTACCAATAGCACAATTCAAGCATTTCTTTTGATTACAATACGCTTGCTTCAATTGGAGCAACGCCTGAGAATCATAAGCAGAAGCAGGCGTTATCTCTAGACGTTTCCATTCTTCCATAATCTTATTTTTTTCTGGAGGAAGCGCTTCTAACCAATCAAGCACCCTCGTCATCAGTGTATGGTTGGCACGCTGTGTAGCATAATAATACAAAAACGGAAGCACTGCGTTAATCAGCAAACTGTCAATCGTCCCCTTCCCCAATGTCTTGTTGCGATGACCCGATGCCTTACCAAATACGTAATGCGTGTCCCAATAAGGACTGACCTGTACAGTAAAGAGCGCCTTCAATGAGCCTATGTTCTCCACTTGCAAGACTTCAGACAACAGATTTGGGTGCTGATGCACCAGTGCTGCAAATTGCGCAATCCTGATAGTAGGAAAATTCGGTGGTCGCATCCTCCCAAACTGCCAGATCTCAGTTTTCAAGGGAGCGAGTTGGTGGATACCATGAATAAAATAATAAGACTGTTGCAATCCAGTAAAATAGTCGTCCCCTTCCGCTTTTGTTGACTCCAGTAACCCCGCAGTCCCAAACAACAATGCTTCAAGTTCTTTCTGTTTAGCGCTGTATTTCCAGAGCAATTTGATCGGAATAGACTGTACCAGCAACTCAAATGATTGATTGTTGACCTTACCACCAAAGTACCGCCCTAGCATTTTGAAAAACGTGGCTTCCCAATGCTGTTTGGTTTGGAGATGCATCTTTGCCACCTGTTCGATTTTGCTTTCCAGCCGCTCTATCAGCAAGCGATCTAACCAGTTTTTACGGATGATCTCGGGAACGAGTCGGCTCTGTTGTCCACAAGGAATCCAATAATCTTGTTGCATCAGTCGGTCATACTTCTCAAGGAGATTGAAATCAATATATTCCTTGAGCTCAAGACAAGGAATCAGTTGTCCGGTATCTCTTCTGATATCACAATCTGCCTCATAAACGACATGCAGGATTACATTTTGGTAGGCAGGATCTGATTGGTGTTGATGACGGTTCCAGTCACTCGCTTTGGTATGGATTTCGACATTTCCTGCCCAGGTAGTACTGCCAATCTTGATTCGCCCATTTTTAAAATCAGGACCAGAATGGTGATTCCAGATCCCTGGATTCAGTATTTGCAGGGGCTGCTGATCCGTAGTGGACAAATTACGCGGATTGAACTTGGTGAATCGCCAAACGTAATGCAAAAAATCTTCTTTCAGTTTTACTTTCATGGGAATTGATTTAACATGCTCTATATACTAGAGACAGAAATCGAAAAATTCCACACGGTTTTGACAACTATTTTTAAAAAAAGATGAATTTTTAATGCTTTTTTGGTGAAAATCGCTTCAAAGTAGGAGATTTTGATTTTTTTCCAGAAAGAATTCATCTCTTACAACTCTAGTACCTGAAAGGCTATCGTGCCAACCAACTGGAGTGGAACCTAAAAACGAAAAAGGCTCAAAAGGAATCTGTCTGCAAAGTGTTCTTCCGACGATCTTCCAAAAACCTGGTTTCCCACCATTTTTAGCAATCACAGATGTTCTTGTAATAAACTTCGCAAGTGTTTTTCCCAAAAAATATTCTAATAATATCCAGTAAGATGGAAGAATCAGAATATATAAAGTATTTAACAATGTTGGTGACATTGATTCTTCTAAAGAATCCGCAAATAAATATAGGTATCCAAACAGGCATAAATAAATGAACATAGTATCAATAAGGAAGTTCACAAATCGCTCCCCTTTCGAAGCTAAGTGAGTTTTAGGGTTGACCTTTTCATTGTCAAAATCTAATATTGACTCTTGTAGTTCCATTGGTGTTTTTTGAAGTTAAGCATCAATTGTACCTACTGAAATTAATACAAAGAATTGATACAAACGAGAAAATTTTTAATTAAACTTCGTGCGCTCATTGTTCATTGTTAATTTTTCATTGTTAATTAATTACACGATCACTCAATAAATTGTAACTTTGAACGTTAGAAAATGGGAATTTCTTTCGACCCGCTGATCCTTTTTTTAAGTTTGGTAATATAATTGATAACCGGATATCAAAGGTTTAACAGTTTTTTAGTATAAATGACAACATTTATCACTAAATTTGCACGTTTTTCGCGCCAATAGCAAACGTTGTCCTTTTATTCAAATTAAAATTACCGCTATTTGGTGAAATTGTAGACAAGAAAACAAACAATGAAGAAAGGTTTAATAGTCATACTGATTTTAAGTGTATTCGTCAACCTGCTGAATGCTCAAATTGGTGATAATGTGAGTTATGAAGAGCCCAAATCCTACCAAATTGGAGGGATTAGCGTTGAGGGCGCTACGTATAACGATCAAAATGCCATCATAGCAGTTTCAGGGCTTTCTGTAGATCAGAAAATCACCATACCTGGTCTTGAAATTACTAAGGCAGTCAAGAGTTTGTGGAGAATGAAACTGTTTACAGACGTTCAAGTCCACTTGAGTAAAGTCATGGAAGACGTCGCGTTTCTAACAATTAAGGTCGTCGAAAGACCACGATTGTCCAGATATTCCTATCGCGGTGTCCCTAAAACCCTTCACGAAGATCTAAATGCAGAAGTAGGCCGATTCTTACTCCGTGGTGGTATCGTCACCGAAAGCGTAAAATTAAATGCTTCCAATTCCCTTAGAAATTACTTCATAGGCAAAGGATTTTTAGATACTGAAATCGATGTATTAGAGCTCAAAGACTCCCTATTAGTCAATTCTGTGCGTTTGGTCTTCGATATTGAGAAAAAGAAAAAAGTTAGAATCGGTGAAATCGCAATCAATGGTAATAGTACAGTAGCAGAAGGCAAGGTGCGCCGTAAAATGAAAAATACCAAACAACGCGCCAATCTGTTGAAAGGTTCCAAGTATATCAAAGCAGATTATAAAGAAGACTTGCTCGCCGTAATCCAACATTATAATGATATTGGTTACCGAGATGCCTTAATAACAAAAGACACTGTATATCGAGTTGGAAAAGACCTAAAAATTGTGCTTAATATTGATGAAGGAAATCAATATTACTTTGGAAATATCAGCTTTAAAGGGAATTCTATCTATGAAACAGAACGCTTGCAAAGAATCTTAGGCATTGAGGAAGGTGATATCTACAACGAAAGTCTCCTACAGGCCAGACTAAGCTTTAGCCCTGACGGTAGAGATGTTACGTCGCTCTACATGGACAATGGATACCTGTTTTTCCGCGCCGATCCAGTAGAAATCAATGTTGAAAGCGATACGATTGACATGGAAATCAGAATCTTTGAAGGACCACAAGCAACAATAGATAGAGTGGTGATTAAAGGTAATGATAGAACACACGAACATGTCATCCGTCGAGAACTAAGAACAAAACCAGGCGAAAAATTCAGTCGTTCTGAAATCATCCGTTCTCAACGTGAAATCTTAGCATTGGGTTACTTCAACCAGGAAAACCTTGGTATTAATACACCTGTCAACGCACAACGCGGAACAGTAGATATTGAGTATACCGTGGAAGAGCGACCTTCTGATCAACTGGAGTTGTCTGCAGGATGGGGTGGTAGAGATCGTGGCCTTATTGGGACACTAGGTGTAACGTTTAATAATTTTTCACTTCGTAACTTAATGGACCCGGAATCTTGGAGTCCACTACCACAAGGAGATGGACAACGCTTGTCGCTTAGAGCCCAAACCAATGGAAAATTCTTCCAATCTTATAACTTTTCACTGACAGAGCCATGGCTAGGTGGCAAGAAGCCAAACTCATTTACTGTTTCTGGGTTCCACTCTCGTTCTAGTAACGGTCAGGATATTACCTCAACAAGTTATTCGAAATTGGTTATCACTGGAGGAAGTTTGAGTCTTGGTACGCGTTTGAAACGACCAGATGATTTCTTTGTGTCTTCAACCTCACTAAGTTATCAAAACTTAAGTTTGACCCAATGGCAAGGGTTTTCTTTGGAAAACGGTCAACGCCTCAACGATGGGTCATATCATAATCTAAGTTTCAATCAAGTGTTTTCTAGAAACTCTATCGACAGTCCTATTTTCCCTACATCTGGGGCGAATATTCAGGTGTCTTTTCAGTTTACGCCACCTTACTCGTTATTCCGCAAGAGTGAATTCTACAAGTTTGACGATGCTGAGAAACAAGAAGTTCTTGATGAAATCAACGCAACAATACCAGACCCCGAAAATTGGTTTGACTTAACAGATCCCACTATTCAAGGCGTCATCTCAAATCGTGAATCAGCAAGCAAATTTAATCTAGCAGAATATCATAAATTGAAGATCAAAGCAGAATGGTACTCTAAGCTGTTTGCGAAGATGGTAGTGAAGACTTCAGCGAAAATAGGAATGCTTGGAGCTTACAATAGAGAAATTGGTGTCACACCGTTTGAGCGATTTGAGCTAGGAGGTGATGGTATCGCCAATTACAATATAGAAGGGAAAGACATTGTCTCATTACGTGGTTATGACACATCAGATGGTAGCCTTGCTGAAGCCAACAACTTAGGTGGTGCCACTATCTTCGACAAATTCTCTATAGAGCTTCGATATCCAATTTCATTGAACCCGCAGGCTACAATTTTTGTCCTTGGATTTGTGGAAGGGGGAAATGCATGGAAACGATTCAGAGACTTCAATCCACTAGAGTTAAATCGCTCTGCAGGATTAGGACTTCGAGTCTTTCTACCAATGTTCGGTACACTTGGATTTGACTACGGTTTAGGCTTCGATAAAGATCTACCTGCAGATTCCAAATGGACAGATTATGGTAGGTTTAACATTGTTTTAGGTATTGAACCAGAGTAGTGAAAAGTTACCTTTTCCGTTAAACAATTGTTAATTGGAGACAATTAAATCAATTGATTAATAAAATAAATACCTATTTAGTTGTTGAAAATCAGAAACTTACAAGATTTAAGAGAGAAATTGTGTATTGTTTGCTTAAAAATTGGCAAAGGGATTGCATAAAGGGTATTGTAGGTAGTCAACTATCGAAATAAAATAAACCAGTTTTTTAATAAAAATAAACGTTCAAAATGAAAAATTTGCTAGTTGTATTTACAGTAATGTTAGTATCAATGACTTCAGTTGATGCGCAACGAGTGGCCTATGTTGATATTGACAAGATCATGAATAAAATGACTGACTATGCAGCAGCCCAGGACCAGTTAGATAAGTTAGCAGCAAAGTGGAAGCAAGAAATCGCGGTAGAATATGCTAAAATTGATGAGATGTACCGTAAGTATCAAGCGGAGCAAGTCCTTCTTAGTGAAACTGCCAGAAAACAACGCGAAGAGGATATTGTCAATCAAGAGAAAAAAGTAAGAGAGTTGCAAAAACAAAAGTTTGGAACTGAGGGCGCATTATTTAAGAAAAGAAAAGAATTGGTAAAGCCAATCCAGGATAAAGTTTATGCAGCCATCGAGAAATATGCTACAGAACGAGGGTATGACTTTATTTTTGATAAATCAAGTGGCGTAAATATTTTATATGCCGCACCTCGCTTGGATAAAACTGCAGATGTATTAAAGAAACTAGGCTTATCCTAAGTATCCAATCCAGAAGCAAAAGAATACTACACAATAAAACAAAATTATACAATTTAACATAACTCGGAAATCTCAAATTAAAACTGTATTTTTGTGACCCGAAATTTAAAAATTATGAAAATGAAAAGGATTATACAAATAACTTTATTCGCTGCCATCTTTACCTTTTTAGGTGTGCAAGATGCAGTTGCCCAAAAAGTAGGACATGTTAACGCCCAGTCTATTGTTTATGAATTGCCTGAAATGAAACAAGCCACTTCTAATCTTGAAGCACTTGCAGGACAATACAAAAAACAACTTCAGACTTCTAAAGAAAAATTGGAAGCTAAACTAATGGAAGCTACAATAAAACAAGAAAGAGGAGAACTGTCTCCTTCTGACATTCAAAGAATTCAGCAGGAATTAGGCGGCGAAGAGCAGGCTTTGTTCAAAAAAGAACAAGAGTACCAACAACAACTATTGAAAAAGGAAGAAGAGTTGACAGGGCCGTTGTACGAGAAAATCAAAACAGCAATCAATGATGTAGCTAAAGAAAACGGATATTCTTATATCCTTGACGCTACGGCTGTACTTTTTGCTGAAGAAGTAAATGATATCACTTCCAAGGTGAAGGCTAAACTGGGCATGTAATCACCATTTTTTCCTAAACTTTATAATAGTAATATCATGAAAAATACTTCAAAATTATTTCTTATTCTAATCGCATCAGTCCTACTGAGTTTCAGTATGAATGCGCAGCAAAAAATGGGCTACCTGATCACAGAACAACTGATCTCAGAACTACCCGCTTTCAAATCAGCTAACTCACAGCTCGAAGCATTGGCTGGTCAGTTTAAAAAACAACTAACTGATAAGGAAAACGTGATTCGTCAGAAAGTTAAAGAGGCTGAAGCTAAAGCGCCAACCCTTTCTCCTACTCAGATTAAGACTATCCAGGAAGACTTGGCAAAAGACCAGCAGGCTTTGTATGCTGATGAAAAAAGATACCAGCAAGACCTTGCTAAGAAAGAACAAGAATTACTTGATCCAATTTACAACAAGGTTAGAACTGCAATCGAGAGCGTAGCAAAAAACAACGGATACAGTTACATCCTTGAAGGCTCAAGCCTTATGTTTGCTGATGATGCAGACGACATTATGCCTCTTGTCAAAAGTCAATTAGGTCTTTAGACTAGACTTCTAAATAATAACTAAGCCGCAGCATAAGTTGCGGCTTTTTTTGTAGATATATCTCATAATGACTGTTTTTCAAATGTGATTAATCTCTCTTTTTCAAAGATATATTCAAAAGAATGAATGTTTCTTAGATATTCTGTTTTTACAGCGTTATTCGATTAAATTAGAGATAATACTACAGATTCGAGATTAAGAATAAAGAAAACTATAAAAAGAGATAAGAATTAATTACCTTCGCAGTCCATTTTTTTAACAAAATAATTATAATTAAAAGGTTTTATGGTACAATACGAAACCACTTTTATCGTCGATCCGGTGCTGTCCGATGGTGAAATTAACTCGACAGCGGACAATTACATCCAACATCTCGAAAAAGAAGGATGTACTATTGTTCACATTGATAAAATGGGCTTGCGTCAGCTAGCTTATCCTATTAAGAAAAGAAATTCCGGTGTTTATTACAACGTTGAGTTTCAAGCACCTTCTGGTTCTTTAATTGACAAATTGGAATTAGCTTTCAGACGTGACGAGCGTATCACACGTTTTCTTACCGTTCGACTTGATAAGTACGCTGTTCAGTACAACCAAGACAAACGAGATGGTAAAATAGGTGCTTACAAGCGTAAAAAGCAAGCAGCTGCAAAGCTAAAAGCTGAAGAAGAAGCTAAGAACAAACCTAAAAGAGCTGAAAAGCCTAAGCACAAACCGAAGCCGAAACCAGCTCCAAAAGTAGAAGCTCCTAAAGTAGAAGCTCCAAAAGCAGAAGCTCCTAAGGCAGAAGCTCCCAAAGCAGAAGCACCTAAGGTGGAAGCGCCAGTCGCTGAAGCGGCTGTAGAAACTAAATCTGATAACGCTGAAAATCAAGATTCATAATGGCATCAAGAGACGACATAAAATTCTTAAGCAATCCGAACATCGGAGACAACTCTAAAAAGTATTGTCGATTTAGAAAATTCGGTATTAAATATATTGATTACAAAGACACTGAGTTCTTGTTACAATTTATCAATGAGCAAGGTAAAATCCTTCCTCGTAGATTATCAGGAAACTCTTTGAAGTACCAACGTAAAATGGCTACTGCTATCAAAAGATCAAGACACTTGGCGATGTTGCCTTACGTGACTGACTTATTGAAGTAATCAATTTCCAACATTTAGAATAAAATTATCATGGAAGTAATATTATTAAAAGATGTAGAAAAATTGGGAAGCATAAATGATCTCATCACCGTGAAAAACGGTTATGGTAGAAATTATCTCATTCCTCAAGGCATGGCTATTATTGCTAATGCTAGAAACAAAAATATTCTACAAGATAAAATTAGAACTGAAGAAGCAGTAATTGAAAAAATGCTCGACCAGTTCAAAGCAATTGAAAGCAAATTAACGGCTAACGTTATCAAGGTAGGAGCGAAAGCAGGTACCAGTGGTAAGATTTTCGGTAGCGTTACCAATATCCAAATCGCAGCTGCGATTAAAGATCAATTGGGTATCGATATCGATCGTAAGAAAATTGATTTGCTGGAAGACGTGAAAAACTTAGGAACATATTCTGCTAAAGTAGTGCTGCACCCTAAGGTTCAACCAACGTTTTCCGTCGAAGTATTTGCTGACTAAGCTTATACTCAATAAATTTTTAAAAGCCATTCCTAGCTAGGAATGGCTTTTTTAGTTTAACCCGAATTTCAAATTACGGTCTACGGTGCCTGGAGCTGTCCATGTCCTGCTTAAAACTACCCTTTTTCCGTCTACAGAAATTGCAAGAAAACCTTTATTAATACTAGATGTAGGTGGCATTGGGAATGGATTTCCAACCTGCGTCCAGTTCCTGTTTGACTCCTCCAAAACTTCTATGGTATTGGCCAATCTAGAAAATATGACGACTCGACTACCACAAGATGATAAACAAACTGATGCATTATTAATATTGACCAACGTATCTAACTGTTGACCGATTTGAATTTGGGTAAATCCGTTGTTTAAAATCAGGAAAATTGTTGAAATAAGGATTGAATATTTCATTTCATTTGTTTTTTTGGGATAAAAGATTTTAAAAGGGTGACTTACCAAGTAATTAATTTTTTATTAAACAAGCAAAAATTCCTGTTTTCAGATCTTTTGATAATTGTTTTTTATCAACTAAAATCGTGAAAAATCTAATTTTTTATCATATTTTAATTGATAAACAATAACTTTGCACCCTACATTAAAAACGAATTAATCTAATTGTGTTATGAGCAACTTTCCAAACATGCTGAAACCGCTCGATCTTGGTTTTACAAAACTGAAAAATCGAGTACTCATGGGGTCTATGCATACCGGACTTGAAGAGGTAAAGGATGGCTATGAGAAAATGGCAGCATTCTATGCAGAACGCGCTCGTGGACAAGTGGGACTGATCGTAACTGGTGGGATAGCTCCTAACAGAGCTGGATGGACTAAACCGTTCGCCAAAAAACTGACATCACTCAAAGAAGCACAAAACCATAAACAGATTACCGAAGCAGTGCACAAAGAAGGCGGAAAAATCTGTATGCAAATCCTGCACGCCGGCAGATATGGGTATCACCCTTTCCTAGTCGCCCCTAGTAAAATTAAATCACCGATCACTCCGTTTAAACCGTGGGCGCTCTCTAGCCGTGGCGTCGATTCTACTATAGAAGATTTTGTGCAATGTGCAAAATTCGCGCAAGAAGGAAACTACGACGGAGTCGAAATTATGGGGTCAGAAGGGTATCTGATCAACCAGTTTATTTCTAAACGAACCAACCAAAGAACAGACAAGTGGGGTGGCGATTATGAAAATAGAATTCAGTTCCCTATTGAAATTGTACGACAAACTAGAGCAGCAGTAGGACGCAACTTTATCATTATCTACCGACTATCAATGTTAGACCTTGTAGAAGGCGGTAGCTCTTGGGAAGAAATCGTCCATCTGGCTAAAGAAATAGAAAAAGCTGGAGCCACCATAATAAACACTGGTATTGGTTGGCATGAAGCGCGGGTACCAACCATCGCTACAATGGTGCCACGTGCAGCCTTTACCTGGGTTACCAGAAGACTGAAAGGCGAAGTATCCATTCCACTAATTACCTCCAACCGGATTAATATGCCGGAAACTATCGAGAAAGTACTTGAAAACGGTGATGCAGATATGGTGTCAATGGCAAGACCCTTTCTGGCAGATGAAAACCTGGTGCTCAAGGCAATGGAAGACCGAGTGGACGAAATCAATACCTGTATTGGCTGCAATCAAGCATGCCTAGATCATATTTTTAAGAATTCATTGTGCTCTTGCCTTGTAAATCCTAGAGCTTGTAATGAGACAGAATTAAACTATTTGCCAACTTCAATTGTAAAAAAGGTGGCAGTCGTTGGCGCTGGGCCAGCAGGGTTGTCCTGCGCAACAATTGCAGCATCTCGAGGACACAAAGTCACCTTGTTCGAAGCAGCAGAAGAAATTGGTGGTCAATTTAATATGGCCAAACGGGTACCTGGTAAGGAAGAATTTTACGAAACTATCCGCTACTTCAAAAGACAAATTGAATTGACTGGAGTCGAACTGCAATTAGGCACAAGAGTTACAACTGCAGAACTGATTAACGGTGGTTTTCATCAAGTAGTCCTTGCGACAGGCGTAAAACCAAGAGAATTGACTTTCGAAGGAATTGATCACCCAATGGTATTGTCTTATGTGGATGTATTAAAACATCAAAAGGAAGTCGGCAAGCGAGTAGCGCTTATTGGTGCAGGAGGGATCGGCTTTGATATAGCTGAATTCCTGGCACATTCAGGCGAATCAACCAGTCTCAACATAGATGCGTTTATGAAAGAATGGGGCGTTGATCAGACCATGGCCAACCCTGGAGGATTGATGGAGCCGGAAGATCACCCTTCAACACGTGAAATTTATCTGTTACAGCGATCAAGCGGAAAACTTGGAGCAAAGCTTGGAAAAACTACAGGTTGGATTCATCGATCAAGCTTAAAGAAAAAGCGGATCAACATGATAGGGAGTGTCAAGTATAAAAAAATAGATGATCAAGGATTACATATTACAGTAAATGATAAACCACAAGTGCTAGAAGTAGACAATGTTGTTGTCTGTGCTGGACAAGTTTCTATGAATGCCATGAATGCACCATTAGCTGAGGCAGGAATAGAAGTCTCTTTAATCGGTGGTGCAAAACTGGCTTCAGAATTAGACGCGAAGCGAGCAATAGATGATGGCGCTAGACTAGCCGCTTCTATGTAATACTAAATCTAACTCCAGTGAATTGTGACCCTGTAGCAGGAATTTTGTCTTTATATCGAAAAGTGATTATGAAATTTGGTTAACCCCAGTTATTATGCGAAAACGTATAGCATTAAAGGATTTCTTTAAGAATCCAAGCAGAAACAATTTGAACCTCTCTCCTAACGGCAAAATGCTTGCTTGGTTAGCGCCATACAAGAATAGAATGAATATTCACTTGATGGAAATTGGCCAAACTGAAGTTACACGACTAACAGACGTGGAAGATAGAGATATCAGTGGTTACTTTTGGGCTTCCGACAACCGTATTTTGTATGTTAGAGATTTCGGAGGAGATGAAAACTTTCACATATTCGGTGTCAATATTGACGGTACCAATAATCAGGACCTCACCCCTTTTGATAATGTCAAAGCCATGTTTGTCGATGACCTAAGAGATAATGAAGATCATATTCTGATTAGCCTCAATAAAAGGATTCCTGAGATTTTCGACCCTTACCGCCTCAATATTCATAGCGGAGAAATGAAAATGGTGGCTGAGAACCCAGGAAATATCACTGCCTGGATTGCAGATCATGAAGGCAAAATCAGAATAGCCATTGCAACAGATGGGGTCAATTCAAGTATGCTTTATCGTGCTACAGAAGAGGATCCATTCAATATTGTGATGACAACCAATTTCAGGCAATATGTATATCCATTGTTTTTTACCTTCGACAACAAAAATGTTTATGCTAGTTCTAATCTTGGCAGAGATAAAACTGCAATCGTTAAGTTTGATGTCGAAAATGGAAAAGAACTGGAATTGATCTACGAACATCCTGAAGTAGATGTCGAAACAATGAGCTATTCGCGAAAGCGTAAAGTATTGACCTCAATCAGCTATAATACTTGGAAGCAACAACGACATTTTCTAGATGATGATTTAAAGCAATTGTTTGAACGTCTGGAAAATGAATTGAGTGGTTACACTGTAAGAATCACAAGCCATAGCAAAGACGAAACAAAATATCTGGTACGAACATCAAGTGATCGGTCCCTTGGCGCTTATTTTTACTATGACAAGGAAACGGATCGATTGGATCAGTTGGTGGAAGTCAGCCCTTGGCTCAATGAAGACGAACTAGCAGAAATGAAGCCCGTTAGATACAAATCACGCGATGGCTTAACAATCAATGGTTATCTGACATTACCTATCAGTGAATCACACGAGAATCTCCCTATCGTTGTAAACCCTCATGGAGGCCCCTGGGCGCGAAATAGCTGGGGTTTTAACCCAGAGGTCCAGTTTCTTGCCAATCGTGGCTATGGCGTACTGCAAATGAATTTTAGAGGGAGCACCGGCTACGGCCGTGAATTCTGGGAAAAATCCTTTCGCCAATGGGGCAGGACCATGCAAGACGACATTACAGACGGCGTTCTTTGGTTGATTGACCAAGGAATTGCCGACCCGAAACGTGTCGCCATATACGGTGGCAGTTATGGAGGGTACGCAACGCTTGCAGGGGTGGCATTTACACCTGATTTGTACACCTGCGCAGTCGACTATGTTGGTGTGTCCAACATCTTTACCTTTATGGAAACCATCCCGCCTTACTGGGTTCCTTACCTCGCAATGTTGAAGGAGATGGTTGGTGATCCTGATATTCCAGAACAAAATGCTGTCATGAAAGCCACCTCGCCTGTGTTCCATGTTGACAAAATCAAAGCCCCGCTTTTGGTGGTTCAAGGCGCCAAAGATCCTAGGGTCAAACAATCGGAATCTGATCAAATGGTGGCCGCATTACGAGAGCGTGGCGTCGATGTTGATTATATTTTGAAGGAAAACGAAGGACATGGTTTCCGCAATGAGGAAAATCGATTTGAATTTTACGAAGCCATGGAGCAATTTCTGGGTCGGTATATGAGTTAATATTTTTTGGGGCGCTGCCTCACTCGTCTGCTCCTCACTAGGCACTACACTCGCTCGTTGCCGGGTCGTCCGGCACTCTCTCAAATAGAGTCGCATTCAATGCGCCTCTACATTCGTTCAAACAACACCTCCCACCCCTTCGCCGGGCAAGGCCGAAACGGCTTTTATTCAGTTTAATAGTAGTTATGCATTTGGGGGCGAACTACCTAGAACACATATAGAGAATAAAGCGGTTTGACCTAGTATAGGTCTGCCTTCCTACGTTAGCAGACAGGCTCAGTATGGGGCAAATTCAGCTAGCACCAACATGGATGTCCCAACCTCCAAGTTAAATACAAGTTAATAGCAATAAACTTAAGAATATATCATTCCTAAAGACCGTTTAAAAATAAAGAGAACCACCTTGAAAAAAATCTGGCACTACATTACCATTTCATTCCTTATCAGCAGTTTCATTTTATTCTTGTTTCAAGGATTTTTGATCACAGGAGTCCTATGGAATTTTTTGTGCTACCCAATCCTATTGCTTTTGGGATTAATGATGTGGAAGACCAAGGAAAAACCAATCATCAAAAAAACAGCAACACTGCTCTTCCTATTGAGTTTGGCTCAACTGATTTTGGGTGCACTAACTAAAGAACGACTGGAATCTCCAGTAGCAGCAAAGCCGTTAAAAGTGATGACTTACAATCTGTTTTTTAAGAACAGAAACCCAGCAGGCTCCATTCAGTTGATCAAAAAGACTAATCCTGACTTATTATTCGTCCAAGAGCTAACTCCTGCTTGGAAAGTATTGCTGGAACAAGCACTAGGCAAGCGATACCCTTACCATAAAACTCAAGCAATGAAGGGAACACATGGCATTGGCGTCTACTCCAAATACCCGATTAAAAAGAATGACTTATTGCTAAATAGCGCCCGACTCTCTTTTGCCCAAGTCACCGAGTTAACGATCAATAGCAAGCGCGTTCGTACTATAAATATACACTTGGCTTCTCCTGCGGTAGCGGTAGAAAACAGCGATCAGTTTGCACGGCTTTATTGGCAAAACTATCGTCAAAGAACACAGGAACTAGAAGAAATTAATAGCGTTGCCCAGCACAATCAATCTGATTTCTCATGTCAGTTACTGGTAGGAGATTTCAACACTTTGTTTGTAGAACCGATTTACCAATCCCTCAAGAAAGATTGGGTAAATGTATACCATAAATCTGGTGAGGGATTAGGGTTGAACTTCCCAAACAGCGGCCGCTCAAAACCATTCATGACCCTGGATTACATCATGGCCAGCGGAAAAGCAAAATGTCTGTCGGCCAAGGTGTTAAAGGGTGGCCACTCCGATCACTTACCTGTTGTCGCAGAACTGGAGTTGTAAGATTAGGAATATGCTAGATTTTACCCTTGGAAGATGAATATAATTTGATTATTGGGAATGTCAATCAGATTATTTATCAAACGTTACTTACTCAACGAAATGGCTTATCTTTGAAATGGCATTAAAAGTTGTTTCAGCTTTCAAAATAGAAGGAGAGGAGAAGGTCATTTGAGTTAACAAACCATTTTAGACTTATTTCTACTGAGTTTGGAGGAAATATTAAACAATTTTTTAATAAAAAAGGTCAATTGATAAAAGATGGAAATCAATAATTTTTCTAAATCCTTAATCATATATTTCGTTTTGGTGCATTTGCAATTTGTAGGTTGCATAAATAAAGAAAATAATGTGTCCGATATTTTAAATGGAGAAGGTGGTTCCATAATTAACAAGATTGATTCAGATAGTCGAACAGAAGTTCAGAAAAAAATATTTTATGCAAACAATGGGCACTTAAGATTTATGTATCCTATCAGAACTAATCAACCATCATATGATTTAGCTCGAATTCATTTGGATACAAATTTTCCCAATCAAGGGTTTACATTCTCAGTATTGAGAAATTTGCATAGAATTTCTACTTCTTATTGTTGCAATAAAGAAAATGAACATTGTTCCTTAGGAAAAATTTACAGTCGTAAAGAACTACAAGAAGAGTTTTCCGTTTTGTTAAACATGATAAAAAGCATAAGTATAGAAGATGAAAGAAATGAAAATACATTTGGGCAAGGCGGTACAATAATATTTGAAATCTTGACTGACGGAAATTATTCAGAGATGTATTATTCCGCTTCAAATAAAAACTTAATAATAATGGACGAGATTATTGCTAAATTTAGGAGTATTTGTGCACCAGAGAGTATTAGGCAAAATACTATATATGACGACCTCGTTAATGATAAGTGCACCTGCAACTTATAGGCATGGTCTGCATCAGTCGATCCTGATAAAATATATAAACATGATGATTGCAAACCGCTCAAATATAATAAACCTGTTAGAAAAAGAACCCGGTCAGATATGTAACAGAGTACTAATCCTGAAATACTCAAAAGGTACAGCGTACCGTCCCTATTTGTTACACATTACTCATGGCACAACTTAAATGACATTTATTTTCCAAGTTTAAGAAATTTTTCTTTATCTGAATATGATTTTTAAGATCAAAAGATCAACATGATAAAAACAATACATAATTGTAAATCTTCATTATCTAAAATATCTTATAAATCCTGTACTAATTTTTTTAATCCCTCGGGAACTTTTTAAATGAAATCCCTGTTTGAATCTTTAATACATAGACTAAACTCACAATCCGCGCTCTCATATTGAGAATGTCGTAAAAATTAAGTACATTAGAGTATGATGCACAAAGGAGAAGAACGAAAAGAAGTTTATAAAAGAATACGCGCAAAGCTTAGAAAAGCGGCTTCTACCTCTTCTGAACGCGTTCATATCATTCAAATGTCTGACGGTTGGATTGCTAAAATCGACGGCGCTAGCAACATCGCGACCTATCCTTCAAAAGAAACATTGATCACTGCTTTTAAGAATTCTCAGTATGCTCATTATGAAATGATTTTGCATGAACTGGACGGGAGCTACAAAAGAATTGCTTAATATCAATGGCTACCAATAAGAAAGTCTTTGTCAATTGTCCATTTGATCAACAATACTTTCCTATTCTAAAGGCGATCCTCTTTACTAATATCTGTCTAGGTCTTGAACCATTGATTAGTGAAACCACTAATTCAGGAGAATCCAGATTCAGGAATATCCGTAAATTTATTCAAAATTCCAGATTTTCCATTCATGACTTGTCGAGATTAGAACCTCTCAATAAAGACGATCTCCCACGCATGAATATGCCGTTCGAGTTGGGACTAGACTTTGGTGCTAAGTACTTCAATAAAACCTTAGCCAACAAGAAATTCCTGATTCTGGAGGCAGAACGATTCCGCTACCAAAAAGTGATCTCAGACCTGTCTGGACACGATATCGGGCAACACAACAACAAACCAGTCGAAGCGATCAAAGCCATCAGAAATTGGCTCGCCTCTCATGTCAGAGGACGATTACCGTCTTACAAGATCATCTGGTCTGCGTATCAGAATTTTAAATTTGAGTATGACCAGACACTCAGAAGCGAAAACCTAGACCCAGACGTCCTGGGTGAAATTCCTTTTGGCGAGATCATTCATGAAATGAAAGGCTGGATTAAAAATGAACTACCAGACAACAGTTTCGACTATCCAGACTTCGAGGAAGAAAATAACCAGTTAGCACACGAACAGCAATTAGAAATACTTATCGCTAAAGTCGCTCAACTGCTACAACATGTCGAATCTGAAGCGGGTAGCGGAAAACAAGGCTTGCTCAACACACGTAAAACCCTTCAGGAAAAATTAAACCACCTACTAGTGACCAATGCCTCGCTTGCTGATGGCTCCAAAAAGTTTGAAGTGATGAAGGACATCCAACAAATCGAACAAGAGATCAAAGTCATTGAGACCTCACTACATAAGCATTCTATCACCTAGCAACACTACTCAGATGAAAGCCAGCACTAAAAGTCATTGGAAAGGTACAAGGTGTCTGGTTTCGAGCCTCCATCCAACAGAAACCTTTCTACTTTAAGTTTATAATCAAAACAAGTTAAGCGGGAACTTTTGAAAAGTAGCATTTGTTGATAGGAATAAATGCAAAAATGAGAAGAAATTTTAAATTAGAAAGACTCCAAAACGGAGAAGAATTTATCACAAATGAAAAAGGGAATTCCATGGTCCCACTTATTTATTCGAAGCAAGATCATAAGTTGGCTCCAATCAAATTACAGGACGTAAAAGTAGGTGATATTGTTTACTGCAAGGTCAAGGGGAATTATTATACCCACTTAGTAAAGGCAATCAACGAGAAGAGAGGCTGCTTGATTGGGAACAATCGTGGTGGTATCAATGGATGGACGCAGCAAGTATATGGGAAAGTAGTAGAGATATTATAGGCTACTTGGAACTACGTTATCTGTATTGATGTTCATGCCAAAAACATCACTTCACACCAATTCCTTCTTCCTTCAGCACCCGCTTCAAAACATCAGGGTAATCAGTGATGATCCCGTCAACATCAAGAGCCAACAGCGCTTTCATATCTTCGACTTCGTTGACCGTCCAAGGAATGAGTTGTATGTGTCCAGACTTACAGTATTGAGCCAGCGTTTCATCTACTAATTTGTAGTAAGGACTGTAGACATCCGGCTTAAATCCCAATGCCTCGATATTTTTCTTAATCGACTTTCGGTTTTGGATTAATAGCACCAACTTAATTTCAGGATCGAGCTCTTTGACGAACTGCAAGGACTCCAAATCAAAGGACTGAATCATAATTCGTTCTTTGATTCCTGTTTGCTGGACCGTGTTGACTACTAGCTTAGCAAATTCTATAGCTGAGGGATGGAATTCACCATCGTATTTCGGTTGCCGCTTGATTTCTACATTGTAGTAGGGGAGCGCATAGCTGTTTTCTTTTGTCGCCTTTTCCGCAGCAGCTATTACGGCTGTAAATAGTGGTTTTTCTGCCTTCAGGGTTTGTTGTTTCGGGAACCGTTCATGTTGTCGCTGTCCAACGTCGTAACTGGCAATCTGATCATACCCCATTGCATACATATTGTGACTGTGTGCGTTTGCCTTGGTGATGGGCTGTCCATTCGGTTCAGTTGCTATCTCATGAGCAAAAAAGGGTTCGTGAGACACCACAACCTGTTTGTCTTTGCTGATGACTAAGTCCATTTCCAGTGTGGTGACTCCAATCTCTAGTGCTTTTAGAAATGCGGGGATGGTGTTTTCAGGTAACAGTCCACGACAACCGCGATGGCCTTGCAGATCAATTGTTTTAGTCAATTTGGTGATGTTATTAAGCGTGGTACAACAAATTAAAAAGGGTACGAGTAGTATTGCTACGAATCTCATGGGTACAGGTTGGTTGGATCAATAATTTTATATCAACATAAATATATGAATTCGAAAACTAGTATATAGTAACCCAATGTTAAGTAATTATTAATTAATTAACAACCAACGCTTCGCTAATGAACAAGTAATAGTTAACAATGAGAAGTAATATTCAATTCCCTGTTGGCCTTCCATTATGCAGCAGGCAGACCAAAAAAGTCGGGCCACAAGGGGGCTTTCTCAATCAATTATTGAACCAGCTGAGGGGTAGAAATGGTATGCGCGGAGCATAGCGAGCACATAAGAATGGATGACCCGACCCTTGTTTTGATGAAAAAATGACAATTTTTTTTACCATAACAAGGGGCAGCCCCTAGAAAAAATACGCAGTAGAAAGGCCATCGTTCCCCCTTTTAGATGAAAAAGCACTTTAATCTAAATTCATTTTACTAAATCCGGGTATAAGACAACATTACCTAAGAAAAAGGTGTTATATTTGCGGCTTGCTTTTGGCAACACGTAATTTATATAAATAAAAAATGGTAAACTTAATACTATTCGGCCCTCCAGGATCAGGGAAGGGGACACAGGCGGCTAAATTGGTTGAAAAATATAACTTACTTCATATTTCGACAGGTGACTTGTTTCGTTCTGAAATAAAAAATGAAACAGCGCTTGGTTTGAAAGCAAAGCATATCATGACAACCGGAGAACTGGTGCCAGACGAGATTACTGTTGGCATGCTCCGTAATAAGGTGTTGGCTAATCCTGATGTGGAAGGCTACATATTCGATGGTTTCCCACGTACCATACCTCAGTGTGAAGCACTTAATCAACTTCTAAGCGAAAACAGTGAAGAGGTGACACTCTTAATCGAACTCGAAGTAGAAGATGAGGAAATTGTAAAACGACTACTGCACCGCGCCAAAACAAGCGGAAGAGCTGATGATGCGGATGAGTCCATCATCAAAAATAGATTGGAAGTGTATAAAGCAGAAACAGTTCCAGTCTCTGATTTTTATGATAAGCTAGGGAAAACCGTAAGAGTGCACGGTCAAGGGACTATAGATGAAGTGTTTAGCCGACTGAGTAATGAAATTGACAGCACTATTGTTTGCTAGAAATTCACTGAATAATCACTACTTTCTGCTTTGATACAAGAATTGATTTTTTAAGGGAAAATTAATCAATTGTTTTAATGATCTTTGTGTCTTCATTATCATTCTTAACTGTTGACCATGTCCGAAAAAAACTTTGTCGATTATGTTAAAATCTGCTGCCGTTCTGGTGCCGGAGGGGCAGGTTCTGCACACTTTATGCGGGATCGCTACAATGCCTTTGGTGGACCAGATGGTGGCGACGGAGGACGAGGTGGCCATATCATTTTGAAAGGTAATAAGCAACTGTGGACTTTGTTACCACTGAAATACATGAAGCACGTAATCGCGACTAAAGGCGAAAACGGTACTAAATCCCGTAGCTCAGGACTCAGTGGTAAAGATATTATTTTGGAAGTGCCAATTGGTACTATCGCCAAGGACGCCGAAACAGGCGAAATAGAACACGAGATCACAGAAGACGGACAAGAGGTCATCCTGACTCCTGGAGGAATGGGTGGAAGAGGTAACTGGCATTTCAAGTCATCAACCAATCAGTCACCCCGCTACGCACAACCAGGAGTTGAAGGACGTGAGGAATGGAAAATTCTAGAGCTGAAAATACTAGCAGATGTTGGATTGGTGGGCTTTCCAAATGCAGGCAAGTCAACGTTGTTGTCTGTGATGACAGCGGCAAAGCCTAAGATTGCTAGCTATGCCTTTACGACACTGATTCCGAATCTAGGCATTGTCAAATACAGAGATCACCGATCTTTTATCATTGCAGACATCCCTGGAATTATTGAGGGTGCGCATGAAGGTAAGGGTTTGGGGATACGTTTCCTCAAGCATATTGAGAGAAATTCGACCTTGCTGTTTATGGTACCAGCAGATGCAGATAACATTCGCAAGGAATACCTTATCCTAGTAAGTGAATTAGAGAAATACAACCCAGAGCTCCTTGATAAACCAAGGATTTTAGCCATTTCTAAGTCAGATTTGATCGACGAAGAGCTCAAGGAGTTATTGCAGGAAGATATTCCAGATACGCTACCAGTTCTCTTCTTTTCTTCGGTAGCCCAACAAGGGTTGACGGAACTGAAAGACTTGCTCTGGCAAACGATTAACAATGAATCATGAGAGGAACAGATAGTGGTTCCGTTCAAGCATGGTTTGTGTTACTACTGCTAAGTGTCGTCTGGGGAAGTTCGTTTATTTTAATCAAAAAATCATTGTTGGCATTTACAGCCTATGAGGTTGGCGCTTTACGGATGGGTATTTCGTTTTTAGCCTTTCTACCACTATTGATTATCCGTCGCAAAGAAATCCCTTGGGACCAATGGAAACCATTGATGGTGATTGGATTGGCAGGCACCACTATTCCTGCTTTTTTATATCCCATTGCTGAAACCCAATTGAGCAGTTCTGTAGTCGGTGTATTGAATTCCTTGACACCACTATTTGCTGTGACTTTTGGTGTGTTGTTTTTCAAAGCACAGGTAGTTAAAAACCAAATGATTGGAGTGTTTATTGGTATGACGGGTGCGGTGTTACTTATTTTACTGAGTAAATCTACAGAGAATGCGTCCATCAACGCTTATGCATTTTTGGTAGTGTTGGGCACTATGCTCTATGCTTTAAGTGTGAATACCGTAAAGAAATATTTTCAGGACTTGGATCCCAATATACTGAGTGCTTCTGTTTTTGTCTTTGTTGGGGTGCCAGCTGTTGCCTATTTACTGTTTAACGGCACCTTATGGAAGGTCCAGACTAGTGAATTCGGATTGCTGAGTCTGAGCGCCGTACTCATCTTATCACTAGTCGGAACAGTCGCTGCTACGGTTTTGTTTTACAAGCTGGTACAAATGACTAACGTCGTATTTAGTACTGCGGTCGCATATCTGATTCCTGGTGTGGCGATACTGTTTGGGGTATTAGATGGGGAGCCTTTTTCCTTGATGATTTTAATAGGGATGACGCTGATTCTGATTGGTGTTTACTTTACCCGACGTGGGTAACAGTTGCCTCACTTCCTTTAAAATAGTAAGAGAATCGCCATTCGCCTCACTATTGTGCACGCTTCGCTTAAACGAGGAAAATAAAATCTGAGTAAACCTACTGTTATTCGCCTTTTTCACTATCAGGGAATTTCAACACTAGTACCGCCTATCAGTACATGATTAAAAATTATTATTAAAAAATATCATTGCAGTGTAACAGACTATTTACTCATCAGATATAGTAGTGTATTTTAGTTAATAACGGATCCGAAATTACAAGAATGAGTCTACTTCGAAAAAGGCTATTTTGGTCAAAATCGAGGCTGAGAGATTTTTTGAGCTGCAGTTAACCTCTGTTAATGAGGACTTAAAAAATATCGAAAACGAAGAGTTTGGTCAAAAGAGACTTTTCGGAGTGGGCTCAAGGGTGATTGCTGAAAACCCCAAATAGAGTAAGCAACCGACTTCCAAAATTATCACTTAGATTAAACAATTTGCCAGTACAATAAAAAACTGGGAGTGGAGACCTATTTGATAAACCGAAAAGTCATCATTATTCAAATTTTATAAAAATTAAAAAAACAGATCATGAAAAACTTTCTTAATTACGCTATCACAATCGTTTGTTTTATTTTATTCGCATCAGTAAATGTAGACGCTCAACTTAAAGTATTATCTGACAACTCTGTAGCAATTGGTTCTACAAGCTCTAGTTCATCTGAACTTTTAGTCAAAACCAATAATGAATATTATGCAATTTATGCTCAAAATTTAAAAACTTCTGGAAACCGATATGCCTTTAGAAATTATGTAGGATCAACAAGCACAGGAAATGCTTATGGTCTTCTTTCTTATGTATACCAACCTGTAGGTGCAACTGGTCAATCAAGAGGTATTTCTACCTATACTTATGCTAGAGGTACTGGAACTGTTTATGGTTACTATAACTACCTTTACAATCGTAGTGGTGTTACTTCAACGACTTATGGTTCTTACAATTACATCACAGCAGATGCTTCTTCTACAGGAATGAAGATTGGTGTATACTCAAGAGTCCTAGGGTCAGGTACTAAGTACGCAGGATACTTTCTTGGAAATGTTTACGTAAGCGGAACGGTATTATTGACAACTCCAGTTCCAGGCACTAATCAAAAACTAGTACCTGTAGCTAATGCACTTTCTAAATTGACGAAAGTAAACACATTTACTACTACAAGTCAAGCAAATGGTAAGCAAAAAACGTCTTATTCACTTGATCCAACTTCTTTAAAACAGTCTTTCCCAGAGTTAGTTGTTGAAGTTGACAGAACTAAGGAAGTTGTACCACAAGGAGCTTCAGAAAAAGAAACATTAGCCAACAAAGAAGGAAATGAAGTTTTTGAAAATAATGGTAAGAACGCCGCTGTTGACATGAACGGACTTATCCCGGTAATGATTGAAGCAATCAAAGAGCAGCAGAGAGAGATTGAGACATTAAAAGCACAGATTAAAGCACAATAGTCTAACCGCTATTTTAATCAAGCAAGCAATTTAATAATCAATTAAAAATATAATCATGAAAAATATAATTCTTAGCCTGGTTTGTGCTATCTGTCTACCGCTTGCCTTGTTCGCTCAACAGCTAAAACAACCGTTCTACTACTACAAAGGTGATAAAGTAATGTTGGAATACAACACCAAACACATCTTCGTTTCAAGTACTGATTTGGGAAAGCTTAAAATGCTAAATCCTGGTACTTCAAAAGTAGTGAGTAGCACAAGCGTTTATAGTGACAACGCCAGCAAAACACTTACACAACCAGACAATTTTAAAGTTTCTAATCCTATTCGTTTTAGCCAAGATCTTACTATCAGCGAAAAAGATATGGGAGCAGACACTTACTTCCAGCATATCAATAACTTGAAAGGCAAAAACAACCAGCTCATCGTAGCACCGTTTTTCAAATCAGATATGACTGAGAAAATTGGATTGTCTAACTTCTTCTACGTAAAATTAAAGCACCAGGATGACTTCGAAAACCTTACTGGTCTTATCGAAGAAAACAATCTGGAATTGATCGGACACAACATCTTTATGCCACTTTGGTTTACTATCAGTGTAACTCCAGACAGCAAAGACGCACTTCACATGGCCAACATGTTCTACGAAACTGGCCTTTTTGAAGCGGCTGAACCAGATCTAATGACTGATGACCAAGTATATAGTGCTGAAGATAAAATGGATTTCATTCCTAATGATACTTACTTCGGTAGCCAGTGGTCATTAAAAAACACGGGTCAGAATGGTGGAACTGCTGGTATTGATATCAACGCTGAAGAGGCATGGGATATTGAGACAGGCAGCCCAAGCACTATCGTTGCTGTGTTAGATCATGGGTTTGAAAGAAATCACCCAGACCTAGTAACCAATAACGTGGGAACTGGATACGACTCTGAAAGCAATACCACACCTTCTCAAGTTTTGGGCAGACACGGTACAGCTTGTGCGGGTATCGTCGCGGCCCAAGGAAATAACGGACAAGGGGTAACTGGTGTTGCGTACAACGCCAGCTTAATGTCTATCAGTAATTCTCTTGCAGGTTCTCCAAACTCCAGACAGCGAAGAGCTAACGGTATCAACTGGGCCGTCGCTAACGGTGCAGATATCATCAGCAACTCTTGGGGGTCAGGTGTACAGTATCAGGTTATTGATGATGCGATTACCAATGCGCTTAACAATGGTAGAGGCGGACTAGGATGTATCGTAGTATTTGCTGCTGGTAATGATAACGGTGCTGTTGGATATCCTGGTAACTCTAATCCTGACATCCTTACAGTTGGCGCTATGAGTCCTTGTGGACAACGTAAATCACCAACTTCTTGTGATGGTGAAGCTTGGTGGGGTAGTAACTTCGGTTCTCAATTGGATGTAGTGGCTCCTGGTGTATTAATGCCAACAACTGACCGTCAAGGGAATGCTGGATATAATACGAATGGCATTGGCGATTTTGCAAACAGAGATTATACCAATGGGTTCAACGGTACTTCTTCTGCTTGTCCAGTTGTTGCTGGTGTCGCAGCTCTCGTTCTTAGTGTCAACCCTTCTTTAACAATGAAGCAAGTAAACGACATCATCGAAATGTCTGCTCAAAAAACAAGAAGAGATTTATACACTTACGGCACTTGGGCTGCTCGTTCTAATGGTACTTGGAACAATCAAATGGGATATGGCCTAGTAGATGCACTACAAGCAGTGACTTTAGCTGCTGATTGTAGAACAACACTTAACGTGACAGGGACCGTTTCTGGTGAATTGACCTATCACGCTGGTTCTTATCTAAACTCTGATCAGGTGTTAGAAATTCCTGCTGAAATCACTTACCGTGCAGGTAATACAATAACACTTAATTCTGGTTTTGATAGTGGTGGTGGACTACTTACAGCTAGTATTGCTGCTTGTAAAGGCAGTAGCAAGCGCATAGGCACTCCAGAGGACGAAGAGATCACTTACGTTTACGAGATTAAAAAGGATCAGACATTCTTAGCTGAGACTGCTGAAGCTCTTGAGTTGAAGTGTTTCCCAAATCCATTCCAATCAAGAACAACGCTTGAGTATGATTTGGAACTTGAAGGTCATGTGTTACTAGTTGTTACTGATGTCAACAACCGAGTCATTGCGACTCTAGTAAACGAATCACAGGACACAGGTATTCAGTCTGTTGACTTCTCAGGAAGTGACTTGCCGAGTGGTATCTATTTCGCAAAACTAAAAACAGGTAATAAAGTCAGTACCGCAAGATTACTGATTACAAAATAGAAAGGATTAGTTTGTTAGTCAAAGGAAGAGGCTGTCTGTAATGGGCAGTCTCTTTTTTTTAGATATACGGTTAAGGTGCGTAGCATCGTCCCTATTTGTAAAGACCAAAGAACTCTTGCCCTTTGACACTTTATCTTTAGATTGATTACGCTATTCCTTCTAAACTATCCGCAAATGCTGCCAATGTCATAAATCTATCCTTCACAGTGAGTTGCTCATATCCTTCAAAATCTTCTTCTTTGGTCGGAATAAGAATTGCTGTCATCCCAAGACGCTGGGCAAATTCCATGTCAGATATAGAATCGCCAACCATTACTGATTTTGAAAAGTCAATTTCCGGAAAATCTTCCTTGGCTTGTAATCCCATTCCTGTGTTCGGTTTTCGGCAGGGCGGATTGTCTTTGGCGAGCTTGGTACAGGCGTATATATTGTCAATTCGGCCGCCTGCCTTCTTAATCATCTCAAGCATATAAGAATGTACCGCATCGAGTGCCAAATCCGAAAAAATTCCCTTTCCAACACCTTGTTGATTGGTTACCACCAGCACTTTGTCAAACTGAGTGCCCAAATACTGAATCGCATTTAGTGCTCCCGGCAAGAATTCAAACTGATTAGGGTGAATCACGTAACTTCCAGGAATCCGTTTATTAATCACACCATCTCTATCTAAAAAAAGTGCTCTCATTTCAATTGTTTTATTTTGACTTTTATGTCGTGTTGAATCTTCATAAACTCCACCATATCAAGCAATTCTTGTCTATCTTCTGGCGTTTCCAGACTAATTTCATAACGGTGATTTCCATCATCCATTGGCAATATCATAAAGTTGCCTCCCTTCACTTCGTCTGCTGGCTGTTTCTTCTTTTTCTCTGGTAGTGGCTTCAATTCAAACTCCATTTTAGACAGTTGTTCCTGCGGGATTTCAAACCGCTCTCTCCCGTCTACAATGACCAGATTTACTTCATCAAAATCTAAATACCCACGTCTCACGACTTGTTTTCTGAAAAACTGATAAATCCCAGGCAATGCCATTAACAGAAAAGCAATAAAAAACGCGCCATACACCAACCCTGATGAACTAAACATGTTAAACAAGTCAATAACCCACTCAATAAAATCTACCTTATTATTTTGAAGATAATTGAACAGATTGTACACTAGAGCCGCCACCATACCCATCGAGAGCAGCAGATGACTGTAGTTCTTTTTGCGCGTTTCTACGATCCACGTATTAAATTTGAATTTCTTCATTCACAATAATATTAATAATTGACAAAACAGGAAAGGAATTTAGACAAAATAACGATTTATTAGGGTTGTACACTGATTTTCTTTTGGGCGTATGCCTCTGCTACTAAGGGCAAAATTAATTTGCCCTTAGTAGCAGAGGCACCGCGCTGTCCGGCACTCTTACCGCTTGCTCCACACAAGCACAACACTAGCGGCATTCAAACAGCACCTACCATCGCTTACGCAGCCACTATAATAACTTTTGTCGGGGGAACGAGCACTGAAGGTGCGGCATCTGTCAGCCCAGGGTGCAGCGCAGCGTAACCCTGGGATCCTAACGCCTCACTTTACCAGAGCGCTGAAAGTGCGGCATTATAACAAATCGATGCCACCTTTTTATCAATGATTGCGTCATAATTGAACATTAATCATTAATCATTATTATATATAACTTTTATTGTGGATTTGTAAACCAGAATAATGTATTGGGTCAGTTTTTATGAAATATACATCAGAGAGCGTATTCATAACAGTTGAATAATCAGAATTATGTAAAATTTATATTGCAATTCTTTGATATGTTTTTATTTACATTTGATTAGAAAAATGAGAACCTGTAATCCCAAAGGTATCTGAATGAAGGTAAAAAAAGAGGCAATCTTGTTAGACGCCTCTTTTGCTTATTGTTTTGTCTGTGTAAATCTGTTTAATCCGCGGTGAATAGATGCTGCTTAATTCCCCATTTTACTAACGGACTAACGTGACATCTCCTTTATATTCTCGTTCAAATCCATCAATGAATTCAACAACAACATAGTATACAAACACACCAGAATTCATATCTTGACCTCTAAATCGACCATCCCAACCCATTGTAGGATCGTTTGGCTCGATATTATTGGCTTCAAAGACGGGCTCTCCCCATCTGTCATATACCTGAAATACCCTGATACTAGCAACATCTGGACCTCCAAATACGTGGAAGACATCATTGATACCATCTCCGTTTGGTGTATATGTATTTGGAATAAACACATTCCTGTCGATTTGTACTGTGATCGTAACGTCATCAATGGCCTCACAACCATTGGTGTCAAGTACCATTACCTCATAGGTTATCGTATTCATTGGGAATACCCAAGGGTCTGGACAGTCATTACAACTCAGGAATTCGTCGGTTTCCCAATTCCATTGCAATGGTCCGTTATAATTTGAGATGGCATCCATTTGAATACTATCTCCTAACAGAACCACCATGTCTGGACCTGCGTCTACTTCCAATTCCGCTGGCTCTGCAACGTATTGAACGAATTCAGATACACATCCATTATCGTCCCTTACGTACACCGTATACATTCCAGCTGGCAAACCATTGAATGTGGAATCTGCTTGGTAGTTTATACCATCAATTGAGTAATCCAACATTCCAGTCCCACCAGAACTGCTTAACACAAGCAAACTACCATTGCTTTCACCATAACATATGACATCATTGGCATCTAGCGAAGCAGCGATTATAGATGGCTGAACTAATGAAATTCCTTCAACTATTTGACAACCATTAGTATCCGATATAGTAACGGCATAATTGCCACTTCCCAATCCAAAGGCGGTTTGTGTTGTTTGACCTGTATTCCAAATGTAGGAATAACTTGGTGTACCGCCACTTGGAATTACAGTAACACTACCGTTGAGAACACCAAAGCATAATGGATCAGCACCTGAGATCGTAGCAATCATTGCTTCAGGTGCGTCATCAACAGTAATCGCAACTGGACCAAATTCACAACCGTTGGCATCTGTAATCGTTACGTTGATCACTCCTGGGTTTAATCCACCAATTGTTGGACCAGTAGACGGTGGTGTTGTATCCCAAGTGTAGAAATAGGGTGGTGTTCCTCCTGTTCCTTGTATCGTCGCACTGCCATTGGGCAAACCATCGCAAGTAGGTGCTATCGCACTTGCACTTCCTAAATCCAATGCTGCTGGACTATTTATTACAACAGATTCAACAATTGAACAACCATTTGTGTCCGTAATCGTAACGTTGTGTGTTCCTCCAGCTAACAATACTGCAGGATTACTGGTTTCGCCATTATCCCACTGGTAGGTATAGGGTTGAACTCCTCCCGCTGCTATTACAGTCCCAATACCATCAAGACTATTGTGGCATGAGGTATTCGTACCAGCTATAACAGCAGTCATTGGTGCAGGGTCAGTTAAAATAACTGATGAAGTTGCGATACAACCATTAGAATCGGTAACAGTTACCGTGTGTGTACTCCCATTCAAATTTGAAGCAATTGTGCCTACAACACCGCTACTCCAAACTACATTAAACGGCGCAACACCACCAGTAACGGTGACCTCAGCAATACCGTTGTTATCACCTGAGCAAATCACATTTTGAAGTATATTAGTAGCTGCAGAGATTGCTGGATGCGCGGTTATTGAAAACATTTGCGTGATGATACATCCATTTGCATCTGTAGCACTCACACTGTAGTTGCCTGCACAAAGATTGTTGGCAGTTGTTCCTGTCTGCCCGTCCGACCAATTAATGACATACGGTGGTGTTCCTCCTAGAACTGTATAAGAACCTGTTCCATTACAGTCATAAGCACAACCAGCAATGCTTTGCGCCAGTGCTGCAGTTAAAGCAGTTGGTTGAGAAATGGTAGATGTTGCCGTTGTTGTGCAACCATTCGAATCAGTTACGGTAACATTGTAAGTTCCTGCTCCCAGACCAAATGGATTCTGGACATTAGGTGCATTATCCCAATTGAATGAATAAGGTGTAGTGCCACCATTCACCGTAAGGGTAATAGATCCATTCGTATCTCCAAAACAGCTCAATGAAGTATTAAGCGTTGTTGCTGTTAAGGCTTGAGGTTCTTGCAGCGTTACCGAAGTTATCTGAGAACAGCCTCTTGAATCTGTCACGGTTACTGTATAAGTGCCTGCTGGCAACCCTGTTGGATCTTCGACATCAGGAGCGTTGTCCCAATCTATAGTATAGGGTGTATTGCTTCCAAAAATAGTCATGTTGATTGATCCTGTGCTATTGCCTTTACAGGAAAGGTTCGTGCCAACCGCATTAATTGATAAGGCTATTGTAGCAACCTGTATCGTAGCACTACCCGTCCAAGAACATCCGTTACCGTCTACTACCACAACGGTGTAGACTCCATTTGCAATACCAGTCAAATCTTCAGTAGTGGCACCATTGCTCCAGTTGTAAATGTATGGGGCAACACCTCCTGAGATTTGTAAATCCAGATTTCCTGAACAATCACTATACGTTGTCAGGAGAACACCATTCATAGCAGTTGGTTCGGTAATCGTAACACTTCCTGTGTCTGTACATCCATTGCTATCTGTCACCGTGTAACTATAAGTACCAATCGTTACATTGATCAACTGTGCTGTAACTTGGCCATTAGCGTTAGCGCTCCAATTGTAGTTATATGGACTAGTGCCACCACTTACACTGATTGTTGCGCCACCGTTACTACCACCATTACAACTTACGTTTGTAGTGGTTGTACTAGATGCTAGTACTGCAGGCTCTGTAATCAATATAGTGGCTACTGTAATACAGCTATTTCCATCAGTCACTGTCACAGTATTAATTCCTGCGGGTAATCCTGTTGCTGTTGCTACCACTTCTCCATTACTCCAAACAAAAGTAAATGCGGGTGTTCCTCCAGTAATTGTCACTGTAGCACTTCCATCGCTTAAGCTATTACAACTTACGTTTGCAATAAGAGTGGTAGCAATAATAAGCGCACCAGGTTCAGTGATGACTACTGTAGCGATATCTGTACACCCGTTATCATCTGTGATGGTTACAGAATGTGTGCCAGCGCCTAGAGCAGTAGCGGATGGGGTCGTTTCTCCGTTATCCCATTGATAAGTATAAGGCATTGTGCCACCAGTTGCTGCTGCTGTAGCGCCACCGTCACTTAATCCATTGCAACTAACATCAGCGTCAAGTGTTGCGCTTGCAGACAATAGATCAGGTTGGCTGATTGTGACTGTAGCAATATCTGTACACCCGTTATCGTCGGTGACTGTTACGGAATGTGTGCCAGCGCCTAGTGCAGTAGCGGATGGGGTCGTTTCTCCGTTATCCCATTGATAAGTATATGGAATTGTGCCACCAGTCGCTGCTGCTGTTGAGCCACCGTCACTTAATCCATTGCAACTAACATCAGCGTCAAGTGTTGCGCTTGCAGATAGTAGATTAGGTTGGCTGATGACGACAGTAGCAATATCTGTACACCCGTTATCGTCTGTGACTGTTACAGAATGTGTGCCAGCGCCTAGTGCAGTAGCGGATGGGGTCGTTTCCCCGTTGTCCCATTGATAGACATAAGGCATTGTGCCACCAGTAGCTGTTGCTGTAGCACCACCATCGCTTAATGTATTGCAACTGACATCCGTGTCAAGTGTTGCGGTTGCAGAAAGTAAATCAGGTTGACTGATGACGACTGTAGCAATATCTGTACACCCGTTGTCGTCGGTGACTGTTACAGAATGTGTGCCAGCGCCTAGCGCGGTTGCGGATGTTGTTGTTTCTCCGTTGTCCCATTGGTAGGTGTATGGTATTGTGCCGCCTGTCGCTGCTGCTGTAGCACCACCATCGCTTAATGTATTGCAACTGACATCAGTATCGAGTGTTGCGGTTGCAGATAGTAGATCCGGTTGGCCGATGGAAATACTACTAGTTGCAGTACAACCACTATTATCCGTTATTGTGATAATATGTGTCCCAGCTCCTAATGCTGTTGCGGATGTTGTTGTTTCTCCGTTATCCCATTGATAGATATAGGGAGGAACACCGCCGGTTGCTGTTGCTGTAGCAGAGCCATCACTTAATCCGTTACAAGAAACATTTCCTCCAAGTGCTATTGAGACACCAACAGCGGTAGGCTGTGTAATCATGACGCCTGTTACTTCTGTACAACCATTGGCATCAGTAACAGTAACGGGATGAGGGCCAGCACATAGCCCAGTTGCGGTAGGCGTGGTTTGGCCATCTCCCCACTGGTAAGTATAAGGAGTTTGTCCTCCTGTAGCGGCAACGGTACCAGAACCGTCACAAATACTATTACAGGTGACATTGTTATCAACTCCTATAAAAGAAACGCCAAAGGTATTGGTACTTGGCACTGCGATGCTGGACGTACTATTACATCCATTAGTGTCAGAAACGGTTACAAAGTAAGTGCCTGCGCACAGCCCCGACAAGTCTTGCGTCGTACTTCCATTGGACCAAATGTAGGTGAACGGTATTGTGCCACCTGTGACAGTGAGGTTTGCTGTTCCAATACAAGCCGTACAACTAGTAGCTGTTGCGCTGATCGTAACAGAAGGAGTATCATTCACGATAAGTGTAATAATACTAATTGAATCACAAGAACCTGGTATTTGAATGGTATCTGAATAATTTCCAGGTGTGGACTCAGAACTTCCATGAATTATCACTGATTCCCCATTACAAACGCTAAAGGTGTCCGTACCAATATTTGCCACATTCAAGATATTGATATCAAAGGAGTCTGTGACTAAACAGCCAGTAGAATCATAAGCTGTAATGACGTAAGTGGTATCTACAGTTACCGTAACATTAATTGTTGGGCAAGTAGGGCAGTCCACTCCAATGGTTGGTGTCCAGTTTGGATTAGAAACACCAGGAACAGAAACGGTAATGACGGAGCCTGTACCACAAACTGTAGTGTCTTGTAGGACATTCAATTCACCACTTAACATAGTGACAACTACAGTATCGGAAAATGTGTTACCACAGAAATCGATTACGTCTACCCAATAAACGCCTTCAGCGAAAGCGGTGTATGATGAATCAATGGTACCATCTTGCCATTCGTAATAAGCGAAACCAGTACCAGCGTTAAAGTAGTAGACCCCAGCTTGGCAAACGGAAACATCAGGACCAAGATCAAGAACAGATGTAGGGAAATCATAAGGATTACCAGCCATGTTGTTGGTATAATCACATTCTTCTATAGCAGTGGAAGGGAAATCTGTTGAGAGATCAAATGGTCTTGGTAGAGAGCCATCATCATTCACAACAGGATAAACCCCAATCGATGTGGGTTTTGGAATAACGGATGCTATTCGGACACAGCTGTCTATCGCTAGATCGGCAGTTAAAACGTCCATGCCTATGATTGGAGCACTCGTAGTCGTTGGATTGCTTCCATAAAAGGTAATTGGAGTTCCAGAAGGGAGTAGATTTTTTCCTTCATTACATATTGTCATTACGATTTCATAGGTGTTCCCATTACAAATCACAGTATCTAAATTCATTACAGCATCTGGTACAGGCAAATAGGGTTCGAAATTTTCATCTAACAATGGTGTTTGCACCAAGAACTTGTTAAAAGGTTTTTTCCCTGTACCCGCAGGGAAATCTAAAATGTGATTTTGTTGCTGTGCTGGTATCGTTAAATCATCATTGACATGAGTCACGTAATAACCGAATTGGTTCCAAACTTGACGAGCAGACATCCAATTTCCAGAAGCAAAGTTGGACTGGATGACCCGAACTCTTCCCCTATAATCAGCTGATGGAGTGTTTGCGCCTTGGAAATTATAAGTGGTGTAGATGATCTCAGCTTGTCGATCGTTGTCAACATCTGCTACTACAGGATATTCTGTAAAAGTACCTGAACCTGATGCAAATGTAAACCAGTTTCGTTGAGGATCTACACCAGGAGGAAATGGTGCAGGACCACCATACATAATCCGTAGATTATCTTGATCTCTGTATACAATTTCCTGAATATCATCACCATTAAAATCGAAAGAGGTTGCTCCTGTAACACCAGATACATCTGTAGTAGGAAGACTCCACCAATATGGAGTAGCGGGCATTTGGACAGCTGCGTTTAAATTATAACAATTCAATCGTGACTGTGAACAGACTACAATTTCAGGATAATCAACAGCAGCACCAGTAGTGCTGTCGTCAAAAACATTGGCGATTGTTGGTATTCCACCATTTGATCCATTATTAACAGAAGGAGGATGTGGGAAGAATTGAATTAATCCGTTTTTATCCCATACATACATACCGTAAGTTCCTTGAAATCTACCATTTACGACAACATCCATAACTCCATCAAGGTTCATGTCTGCTACAGAAGTATAACCGTCATCCCATTGATTGTTTCCAGAAATTGTTCTTAAATCTCTTTGTACTTTTATTTGAAGACCATCACCATCGTTAGGGTCTAAATCAACAGAATAGATTTGATAACCTGCGGCAATTTCCAATCCATTACAATCTGGATCGCCACAATCCTGTACACTAAGTAAGTCTCCTGCAATAGAGTTGGATTGAGGTTGCAGGTAATTATTCCAAACTAGTCGTGCTGCAGCACCATTTCCATTTAATACTTTGGTCAGGGTTGGGTTTAAAGGGTTCGATAAGTCAAATTGAAAGACGTCGTTGCCTGCATACAACTCAGGCGTACCATCTTGATCAAAATCAGCAAAATGTAAATTTTGTTCTCTAGAATCCGTAGTTCCAGTGGATGTAGTAAAAGGAGCCATTGGAGGGTTTGCCCCTTTAGTATAATTTGTATAGACTCTGATCTGACTATTCAAGCCAACGATGGCTAATTCAGGGGCGCCGTCACCATCAATATCAGCAATGGCAGGGTGATTCATTGGGTAACCGTCAAATGTTCCAGTATTAAGAACATCAGGTGCATTGTTATTACTACCATCTCCTGTAAAGATTAAGATTTGACTAGGAGCTTGGGTTGTAATTGAAGCAGTAGATGCGCAAACAATGACTTCAGGAATGCTATCTACAGAGGGGTCTAAGTTAGCGATCAAAGGAGAAGCGTTGATTGACGCTTGATTAGTTGTACTCTGCCAATCCAGAATGGCTTCTAAGACATCAGGAACAACACTTACAGAACATTCACTATCATTACAAATACATTCTGAATCGTAGCAGTCAACATAACCGTCACAGTCGTCATCAACACCATTGTCGCAGATTTCAGGACCACCGCCATTGTTATTAGTAAAGTCAAAAATTTGTCCGTTGTTTGGATAATTGACTACACCACCAACGATTGCTCCTGGGAAGTAATACCCTGAAGACACTTCTTGAAGATCGTAAACTAAACTAGTATCCACACAAAGCGTAAGTGTATCTGGGCACGAGGTGACTATGAATGATTCTACGATAATGCTATCCACCAACAAATCAACTGTGTAGGGTGCTTGGCAAGTACCGAAGCAGTCCAACTTAGTCACTTGGATGTCAACTTCTCTTTTTTGTTGATCGAGATAGTTGAACCCATCAATTTGATCTGGGAATGGACCTGCAGCCCCTCCTAACATTTGGATATTGGGTTCAAGTATTGTGGCTAGATCGATATCAGACGGCACTAGGTTTTGTGGCATGAAGTTGTTTGGGTCCGGAATTACATAAAGTATATCTGCACCTCGTTTGCTATAGTAAAGATTTCCATCATAACAAGATTCGATATAACCAATGGCTCTATAGGCTGCTGCGCAAGTAGGGTTGTTTGTAAAGTTACAGCCACCTCCGGTATTTGCATTATAAGTGTTGTTTGGATTTGTTTGAATTTGAAGTCTGACCTCGAATGGTGTTGCATCTAGGTCGATTTGAGCCAAGTAGGTAATATTGGCCACTCCTCCTCCAGTATAGCCTCCTGAAGTCATGTATAAAAATCTGCCATTAGGACTGAATTCTATTCGACTTAGTTTTCGTTCAAAGTTGGTTAAGAATCTCAGTGGTAATGTAAGATCATTGGCCACAGTAGATACAATACCAGAATAATTTAAAATGTTGGATTGATCTTGAGGATTTCCGTCAGGTACCATCACTAAATCTCCAGCACTTACAGCTGTTGCAGCGCCCGCAGTAAAGTTAGCTGCATCAAAAATGACAAAGTCTACATAATTGACATTTTGGTTTCTAGTAGTCACTGCGATTCTTTCTTCAGTAGGACTTAGCTCAATTGGAGATCCTGCACAGGTTAAACTCCACCAATTTGAGGCAACAGTGCCCGTGTTCGCTAACCATGAAATACCAGTAGCATCTAAAAGGAAACGATCCAGAGAAATTGTGCTAACGTTGTTGGTTCTTCTACATAAATAGAGGAAGTGTGCATTGGGTGTTGCTCCTGCAGTCCTTGAAACCGCTGCACCATCAGTATAGGTATGAGCAACACCAGCATTATCTATAAGTGGAATATCGCGTTGGACGACTGCTAAAGAAATGCCGTCGTATCGAATACGGGAATACAACCAATTTACTGGAGTGTAGGATGCATTATTGATTGGAGCTCCAACATCTGTCGTCCACATTCTATAAATAATATACCACTCATCATCAACATTAGGAACTGGGATGACTTGAATTTCTCCACCTCTAACGCCATTAAGTCCTGGGGCATTGGGCGTACCGTTGGTGAGCAATGGCGTTCCATCTGGCTGATAGATAAACAGATTGTTCGCGGCATTAGCTCCAGTATGAATAACGTAAAAGCCTAACGCTCCACAATCATTAAAACCTGCGCCTGTTGATGCAAGGTTACCTGAAGCATTGGGTATCACGCCTACACTGGGAACTGGATCTCTCCAGTCAACATCTTGAGCATTGGCGCCTGTTGTTACAGGCCAAACAGGAAGTCCTGTTTGTGCTAGTCCTGAATTGGAGACAGTAATGTTGATTTGCGCTGAAGTATCAATACAAACCCCATCTGTAGCAATTAGAAATGCGGTGTAATTGCCAAGTGTATTAAAGGTGTGGGTATAGGTTACTGGGTTGTTGGATTCGAGAACGCCATCAATCCACCATTCAAATGCATTACCACCGAATGAGGTGTTATTAAATACTACGATATCACCAGGAGAAACCAAGGTGCTGGACGCAGTAAAGCTAGCAATTACTGGACAGACTGCTTGAATTTGGACAATCATAGTGTCGGCACATAATCCATTTCCGACAATGAGCTGAACATCATGAGCACCAACTGTTGTAAAGGTATGCGTATAATTGACTGTGGTTGCCTGAACGACATTATCTACAGACCATTCGTTTGTGGTATTGTTGGTTGAGGTGTTAGTGAACACTACCGGGCTTCCAGTGGGCACTGTTAATGTTGGTGTTGTGAAGTCTGCTGTTGCGCCACAAACTACGGTAATATTCATTAGGAAGGTAGACAAGCAGTTGGGGTCAGTACTTTCTCTTACTTCAAGCATTACTGTGAATGTACCTAAAGTGTTGAACTGATAACTAGTATTGGCAGTAGTGGCGAAGGTAACGCCATCGACGGTCCAAGTGTAGGTGTCGCCACCTGTTGAGGAGTTATTGAAATTGACTGTACCCCCAGCGTTTACAGTGGTTTGGCTTGCGTTAAAGGAAGCGGTATAAGGGTTGTTGCATGGTGGCGTACAGACATTAGAAGTGAGCAAACTGGCTCTGGTAGTGGTTAAGAACCCACGCATTCTGTCTTTTTGTCCTTGCGTAAATACAGACCAACACTGAATATCACCATAATCCATGTAGTCTAGTGTTTCATCTTGCTGGTCACCAAGTCCACCATTGACAACTGGGCGGAAGGGGTTGTTTGGTGAAAGGTCATCATCATCTGTTGTGCAGGTATTGGGTGGGTTGTTGCAAGGCGCTTGTGCTGTTGACTGATCTGGAGGTGTGTCACATACACGATCTCCTTGTGTGGTGCAATCATTGTTTGGACATCCACCTTGAAACGTATGATACAGCCCAAGGTAATGTCCCATTTCATGGATCTGGACGGAGGAATTACCAGGAGAACTTCCAAAGTAATTGGCCTCCACGACCATTCCGTCAGTAGCATTGCCATGTGAGGTAGGGAATGTGGCATATCCTGCGACTCCACAACCAGAGCTCTGGCTGCAGATATCGTTTACAATCCAAATATTAGCGTATTGGTTAGATGGCCAGGCACTTAACGCTTTTACTTGGTTGTTTTGAGTTTCCATGACGAAATTGGTCAATGGCGAGACCACTCTTACAATTCCTGTAGTTTGTACACCATTTGGATCGGTTTCCGCAAGGCAGAATTCGATTTCAGTATCTACACCAGTCGTAGGGTTGTAATATCCTACATTTCTGAAAGCATCATTGAGGTGGTTGATGGCTGTTAATACTTGAGGGTCACCAATGTTTTCTGGTCCATTATTGTGGATGATATGTACCACTACTGGAATGGTGTATACAGGTGGCGCTCCTTTTTGTTGGGTGTTTTTAAACTGTCCACCATAAACCAAGTCTCTAATTTGTTGGTCAAGAGCTTCATGCTTCGCTTTGACATTCGGGTCTCTTAGCGATTCCTCCATGAAATAATTGGAAGCGCAAAACGCTTGCCCTTCAGTAGGAGGTGCGGTTAATTCTGTTGTGGATTGCATCGAATTAACATCATCACTAAAGTAAATGATAGAACTGGTAGCTCCAAAGAACGTGATGAATGAAAACCAAAGATAGAATTTAGTTGACATAGGTTTAAAATTGGGATAAGCGATAAATAAAAATAGGAAGCATTTTATTGGCAGTACTAATTTACTGTAATAACAGCTTAAATGAAAGCACTATGGTAAATAAATTAAGAAAATGTTAAAAACAACAAATATTTTAGGTTGAATCTGATAGTTTCCTTGAAAAAACAACGTTTGAAGCATATAGAATGCTGCTTAGGAAAGTGATAAAGTATACAAAATGTTTTATTTGGATTGGATATTTTTATAACGAAAAAAGATGATCTCAGTTTGATTTATAGGCGTGATCTCAAATTGCAATAAAAATGTATACTGTTGGGTAAGCCGCTAAAATGGATCACTGAAGGAAGTAACAGGTTCCTCGTTGTTTACTCAGTAACTAATGTGATCTGATATGCCTTCAGGTTCTATAAATAATTTAAATTTATTCAGTGATAAACCAAAGAAATGGAATATTCATAAGAATATTTACAATAGCTGATGATAGTCAGAAATGATCCAAAAAGTATTTTAGAATTCTTACTTAGTTTTTAAGTCTTCTAGGGCTTTTAAGAATACTGGATCGCTTTGATTCATGATTTGATAGAATCCGTCTTCCTTGAAGAGTCTACGAGCCAATAATGCTTTGAGATTCAGTTTGATTCGAGATTTGGCATCGTTGAATTCATTCTTATTGTAGACTATCTCTTTTTCCTCTAAGTAGGCAATAAAATCTTTAAAAATCGTTTCAGATTTGTTGAAATTTTGGTTGAAATCTTCAATAGATTCGTACCCATTGACAAGGTCTTTTTGTTTGTCCGTCAGTTTATAAACGAACTCATTCATATATTGCTGAGATTTGACGTAAAACATGTTGTTGATTACGGGGTCGATTGGAACAAAAATGTCAGGGGAAATACCCCCACCACCGTAGACAACACGGCCTTCGGAAGTATAGAATTTTGTGGTGTCGGAAACCACTGCAGAGCTATCTTGAGACTCAAGTTCTCCAGATTCTAATCGTTTACCAACGTCATCATGATATTCTCTTTTTTCTTTGCCTTTGTACTCTTTTTGGATGCATCTGCCAGAAGGCGTGAAATATCTTGCTACGGTGAGCCTAATTGCTGATCTATCGGACAAGTTATACTGTTCCTGAACTAAACCTTTGCCAAATGACCGGCGCCCTACGATGATTCCTCTGTCCATATCTTGAATGGCGCCTGCAAGAATTTCACTAGCGGAAGCAGAACCTTCGTCAATTAAGATGGCGACTTTGTCGATGTCGTAGAAGTTACGACCAGTAGATTTGTATTCTTTTTTACGTTGTGTACGTCCTTCCGTGTAAACAATGAGATCACGTTTACTAAAGATTTGTTCTACAATTTTTGTAGCCGCTGAAAGGTAGCCTCCAGGATTTTGGCGGACATCGATGATGAGGTGTTTCATGCCAAGTCCATTCATTTTTTCGATTTTATCCATAAACTCCTGGAAAGTAGTACCACTAAATCTGCTAATTTTGAGGTATCCGATTTCCTTATCGACCATATATCCTGCGTCGACACTATAGTCTGGAATTTTGTCGCGAGTGATGGTGAAGGGGAGTAACTTCTCATTTCCAGAACGTTGGACATTGACGGAAACCTGAGATCCTCTCTTTCCACGAAGCATACCAACTACATCCTGATTTTTAATACCGACACCAGCCACAGTGGAGTCTTCTATTTCGATGATTTTGTCACCTGCCATAATACCGACTTTCTCGCTAGGGCCACCTGTGACAGGGCTTACGACTAAAATTGTGTCATTGAGCACGTAGAACTGGATTCCTACGCCCTCAAAACTGCCACCGAGCGATTCATTGACTTCCTGAAGATCTTCCGACTTAATGTAGTTGGAGTGTGGATCGAGTTCTTCCAACATGGCTTCTATGGCTTTATTAATCAATTTTTCCTGATCTACCTCATCAACATATTTGGAGTCGATAAATCGGATAATCTCATCAAGTTTGCCAGTGTTAGCTTTGTTAATAATCTTAGAAACAGGCTTAGCGTTGGTGATGGAAGATCTTGCTGGTTGTGTGGAATCCCGGAGTTGGAACCCTATATAAACGCTAAATGCGGAAACCAGGCCAAAAAGCATTGGCATCCAAATATTAAGTTTATTCTGTTGCTCTCCCTTAGAGTTTTCAATCATTTTATCTCTTTGCAATTGAAAAAGTTCTGCAAATATATCCTATTTAACTATTAAATAGATTAGAATGTTGCAAAAGTATACATCCAATAGTATTTTAACGTTATATTTTGCGAAAATGAGTATAAAAATACATTAAATGAAGCTAATTGCAGATAGTGGTTCAACAAAAACATCATGGTGTTTGTTGCGAGAAGGAAAGTTGTTTAGAAAGTTAAACGAAACAATTGGTTTAAACCCGCATTATAATGATAATGAAGCTATGATCAAGGAAATATCGGAAGCACTACATCCTCAGATTCTAAAGGAATTGAAGGACATCAGGGAGATTCATTTTTACGGAGCTGGCTGCTCTACTCCAGTGGATGTAGCAGTAGTAAGGGGAGCAATTGAGACTAGTTTTCCAAACGCAACAGTTGCTGTAGAACATGATTTGCTAGGTGCTGCGCGTGCATTGTGTCAAAGAGCGCCAGGGTTGGTTGCTATTCTGGGGACAGGTTCAAACAGTTGTTACTATGATGGTAAGGTCGTTGCGGACAACATCGATGCGCTTGGGTTTATGCTTGGAGATGAGGGAGGAGGAGGAAACCTTGGTCGCATGTTGATTCGGAGTTTTTTTTATAGGGAAATGCCAAAAGAATTGCGGGAGTTATTTTATGAAAAGTACCAACTAACTAAGCAGGAACTATTTACGAATGTATATCATCGCCCACTTCCTAACCGTTATATTGCGAAGTTCTCAAAATTTGCTGGAGAAAATCGCGACCACTCTTTTATGAAAATTTTGATTGCTCAGAATTTTAGGGGATTTATTGAGTGCTCCTTAATGAAGTATGAGCATTGTTTGGACTTGCCAATACACTTTATTGGTAGTATCGGTATAGCATTTGAAAAGGAGTTGAGAAATGCTTTAAACGCTTTTGGAATGAAAGGTGGGGATTTAGTAAAGAGTCCAATGGATGGATTAATTACCTTTCACTGTGACAGTTAAGTTTGAAAAACAGTGTTTTTTTATTATTTTAGAATAAATTATAATTTAGTAACAACTTTAATTTAATCAACTAATACCTATGGATAGTAGTGATATTGACCAGGTAGATAAGAAAATTCTATCAATGTTAATGATGGATGCGAAAATACCTTATACAGAAATTGCGAAACGGGTACATGTGTCAGGAGGAACGGTTCATGTACGAATGAAAAAACTGGAAACACTAGGAATTGTAACGGGTTCTGCATTGACTATAAATTATGAAAAGCTTGGATATGATATTTGTGCATTTTTAGGAATATATCTTGATAAAAGTTCACTTTATGCAAAGGTTGCAAAGGAATTAGAAAGTATTCCAGAGATCGTGTCAGCTCATTACACAACAGGATTGTACAATATATTCGCAAAGATTGTTTGTAGAGATACGAATCATTTACGTGATGTGCTGAACGTTAAAATTCAAAGTATAGATGGTATTCAACGTACAGAAACTTTTATTTCTCTTGAGGAAAACATTAATCGTCCCCTTCAAATTTAACTTCAATTTATGAATCATATTCTATATTTGTTACTGTTGCTACCTGGTTTGTTTTTGTTTGCTGTGCCCCCAGCCCAAGAAAACAAAGGAGACTTGCGATTTGAGGAAGTAGTTGTCACCAAGCGCAAAAAGAAATTTTTGTGTGTGCAGTATACAATAAAGAATGTGGGAACGGAGGCGATACAGCTACTAGGAGCAACCAATAAAATGAATGATAATCTCACTGTTCGAGCTTATCTTTCTGGAGACAAAGAGTTTAGTAGAGGAGATATTTTGTTGGATGGCGGTTATGTATCAAATAAATTGATTCCTGGAGGAAAACTGCTGCCAGGTAAGACGGTTTCTGGTGAACTAAAGGTAGATTTGCGATTGAAGACGAACTACTTGAATGTGTTGATCTTTAAATTGGATGATTTTAAGACGATACCAGAAGCAGATGAAGGGAATAACACTTATCCATTGATATTGTGAATATCAGAAAGCTTGGCAAGTTCGTTTTGTACTGAAGTAGATTGCGGAAATTCTAGAATAAAGGTGGTGCCTTCTCCTGGAGAAGACGTTAAGCTAATGTCGCCTTCCATCATTCGTAGAATTTTTGAGCAAAGTGCTAGTCCTATTCCTGTACCCTCGTATTTTTCTTTTGCGTGGATTCTGTGAAACAACTGGAATACTTTGTGCTGGTAATTTTCTTCAATTCCAATACCGTTATCAGCGACCGAAATGATTGTCTTCTCTCCTTGAGTTTGAGCATCTATTGCAATGATAGGGTCTTTGTCTGCTTTTCTAAATTTAATCGCGTTACTTACGAGATTTTGAATTACTAATCTGAATAGCGTTTTATTTGTAAACAAACGTGCATCATTCTTCAAGAGGATTATTGAATTAGATTCCTGTATTTTAATGCTGAGGTCCAATTCTACAGAATGGATGATAGACTCTAAGGAGAATTCACTTTTATCCCTTAGGCCATTTCCACTTAAAGTCGCATATTCTAAGAGATCTTTGAGGAGTATTCGCATTCGCATGGCCCCATCAGATACATAATCGAAGAATTCGTGTTGTTCGTCATTCCAAGTATCACTATATTTGATTTTAATCAATTGAATATAGCTCTCAATCATTCTAACAGGTTCCCTGAGATCGTGAGAGACAGCGTAAGTGAATTGCTTGAGTTCTTCGTTAGCCTGCAGGAGGAGTTTGTTTTGTTGTTCAAAAGCTTTTTGCTTGTCGAGTAATTGGGCTTGAATGTTATTGGTAGATTTCAGCACTTCGATTTTCCGTTCATTTTCTCTTGTATTATATTGGATTTCCAGGTCCAATAGTGCACGGACTTTTTTCTCTTCGTATTGTTTTTTATGGCCTTTCAGCACTAATTGCTGGTAGTGGAATGCCTTTTCAAACTGTTTTGCAGTGCTGTAGATTTCTGATAAGATGGCACTACTACTTGCAATACAGGAGTAGTTTTCTAGTTTTTCTGCTAACTCCAGTCCTTGAATGGCTAATGTGGTTGCGGTTTTACTGTCTCCATTAAGCTGGTTGCATTTTGCAAGAACGATTAGGTTTTCTTCTTTTCCATTGATCTCTCCTCCAAGTCGTTCAAACAGCTCATTAGCTTTTAGGGCAAACTGATTCGCTTTGTCAATGTTTCCTCTTTTCAGTTCGATTTTCCCAAGATGGTGGTACGAAAGGCAAACAAACTGTTGATAATTTTCTTGGATGGCGTAGTCAAGGCATAATTGGAACTTATAATTAGCTTCCTCTAGATTATTCTGTTTGAAGTAGATTATTCCTAAATTGATAAGGAGGACGGTCTTTGTATTAATATCAATTACATGGACATATTCTTTTAAGACCCTTTCAAAGTGTAGTTTGGCTAATTCCAGATTATCTAATTCGGAGAAAATTGCTCCAATATTAACTAAGCACCTTGCTGAATGCAAAATAAATCCAATGGAATTGGCAAGCTCTAGCGAATTTTGAAAGTCATCAAGTGCTGGTTTAAAATTGGAAATAGAGGCATTGTAAACTGCTAGATTGTTATAGGAAATAATTTTACCTTCTACATCTCCAGTTTCATTGCTAAGGGCAAATACCTGATTATATACTTCGGGAATTTTACTAAAATTATGCTGTCTGGAATATACCATTCCAACACTTTTTAGACTAGTGATGAGTGCTTCTTTTTCATTCAGTTGCTTAGCAATTGACAAGGCCTGATTTGCAAATTTAAGTGCTTCGTTAAATTTGAATTGATGGGCTTTCAGGAGGCACTGGGTGTTCAGACATTTTACTTTAAGTGTACCAGAATACTTCATACAGTCAAGGTCTTGAAGTAATTGCTGTGCTTCTGAATATTGATTATCATATATATATGCAATAGCAAACTCTAATGATAAATCGACAAGTAAATCTAAGTCGGTAACTTTGTTTGAGTACTCAAATCCACGATTAAATTGTTTGAACGCAACATTAAGAAAAGTTTTATTTCGAGAATAAATGCTTTTAAACCGAAGTGTTTTTCCGTAAAGTGTTATTGATTTTAATAATAAATTCCATTCAGAGCAGTCTAAATATAGTTGAATAGCTTTCACGCATAAGGTCTCTGACACTTCCAGATCCTTGCAGACGAGTGCTCTTGAGATATTGCGTATTAAAAAATCATTTTGTTTGGGAGGCATTGGTTTCACTTATTGTAATTAATTCTACGTGTTGGTCATAAACATATGTATGACTTGTCTTTGCAAAAGTTACAGGAGACTTATTAATTGGAATTTGATTATATCGCTTAAGGATTTGTTATAGGATCCTCAATTCGAAACAGTCTGAAATAAGACATCAAAGTTGGAATTTACTTTATAATCTATAAAGTATAGATGAATCTAATTAATGTTTGGTTGCAAAGGCCTGCTGATTTCAACAATACAATTTATTGTAATGTGTAAATGAATCCATTTAATTCATAGGAGTGTCGAGACTATTGAAACTAGAAGAATCTTAATTAGACGGGTGATTGGACTGTACTGCATCAGGGGACCAATGTTCACTTTTACCTGCGATTTCGTTTTTATAATGCGTGATGGCCTGATGCACCCCTAGGAAATGAGACTTACTGCCCATTTTTTCAATGAGTCCGGCTTTAATTACATGATCACGAACTGGGCCTACAAATCCTGCGATATAAAATTTTATTTTTTTAGACTTGAAAAACTTATAAAGATCTTCTAAGGCATGAACACCGGTGCTATCTATACTATGAATGCATCGCGCATCCAAAATAAAAAGTTTTAAGCCTCCAGTATCCTTGTTGACCAGTTCCCGCACCGTATCTTGAAGATGACTGGCATTTGCGAAAAACAGTTGATCGTCAAACCGCATAATTAAAGTGTTTTCCTCTTGTTCTGCCATTTGGAATCGGTTGATATTTCGATAATTAATAGTGTCAGGTAAGCGACCCAAAACAGCTATGTGTGGTTTCGTACTTTTTAATAAGATGATTACAATTGAGAGAAATACACCTGCCATTACGCCTTCCTCAATACCAACAGCAAGCGTGACCACAAAGGTTGTCAGCATCATGAAAAAGTCACGACGGTGCGCCTTCCATAAGTCTTTTGTTGATTTCCAGTCAAATAGATTTCGGATCGCATACAAAATAATTGCTGCGAGTACCGCTTTTGGTAAAAAGTAAAACAGTGGTGTCAGGAACAACAATGTCAATCCAATCAATAGTGCAGCCACAATTGACGCCACACCAGATTTACTACCCGATTCAAAATTAATAGCAGACCGGCTAAAGCTACCAGAGGAAGGAACCCCTTGGAAAAATGCACCACCGATCTTTGACAACCCTAGTGCCAACAATTCCTGATTGGGATGAATATTGTAATTGCCAGCCTTTGATTGAAGCACTTTAGCAATACCAACGCTTTCTACAATCCCTATCAATGTCATCGTCAAAACAGTTGGAAGCAGCAGCAGCACCTTGTTTAGTGTTAAGTCTGGTATTCCAAACGTGGGAAGCCCTTCTGGAACAGCACCTATGATATTTAGATTGTAAGTATCTTCACCAGTAAAGTAAACGAACAAAGTAAATAGCAGTACGACAATCAGTGAGCCTGGAATGTTTTTGTTGATTCTTCGTAAGAGAAATATAATCAGAATACTAGCAACACAAATTCCTACTGAAATCCAGTTGTATTCTTGCCAATTGGCTACTGCAAATTCTAACGTTTGATACAGCTCTGGGAATTTCGGAATTCCTATACCCGTTATGTCGTTTATTTGATTGATGGCAATTATGATTGAAGCAGCTGAGGTAAAACCTAAAATGACAGGGTGCGAAATAAAGTTGACAAGGAAACCAAGTCGCAATACCCCAAGCAACACTTGTAGTATGCCTACAAGCAATCCAGATAATATGACAAGACTTATAAATTCAGGTGTAAAGGGTTCTGCCACTTGGCTAACACCAGCATAAATCAATAAAGAGAAAATAGCTACTGGGCCAATCGCAAGATAACGTGAGGCTCCGAAAATAGCATAAATAAGTAAGGGAATGAAGGCGCCATACAGTCCATAAATCGGTGGAATTCCTGCCAACAACGCGTAGGCCATCCCTTGCGGTACCAACATTACAGCAACTGTGATTCCTGCCATCACATCATTCTGCCAATCCCGTTTGTTATGGTTGGCGGTGTTACGCAGGATCGGCACAAATTGCTTAAGATTCATTACAATTATTTTTGAGTCGTTGGCTTTGGTTTACCTCCAACTAAAGCGTGGTAGGGCAAGCCATTTCTGTTGTAGGCATATCTGAGGCAACGATATCATCAAATTTTCCCTGGACATTAATCAGGTTCGCAAATCCTCTGGCTTTCAGAATAGAAGCTGCTACAGTAGATCGATAGCCACTCCTGCAGTGAAGGTAATAGCTCTGTTCTCTGGATATCGTACTCATATTTCGATTGATAAAGTCCAATGCAAAGTTATCTGCTGTCTTAAGGTGACTGATGTTGAATTCAGTGGGTTTGCGTACATCCAGCACCTTCAGATTTTCCTGATATTGATTACAAAAGGTTGTCACGTCTATCGTTTCAATCAAATTGGTATCGAATCCTGCTTGTTTCCAAGACTCGAATCCTCCGTCTAAATAGCCAATTGCATTGTCATACCCGACTCTGGCCAGCCGCATGACTGTTTCCTCACTTCTGCCTTTTGGGGCAACAACTAAAATCGGTTGCATCAGATCAGGGATAAGCGCGCCTACCCAAGGCGCAAAGCTTCCGTCTAGTCCAATGAAAATGGAATTGGGGATAAATCCTTTTACGAATGCTTCTTTGCTCCTTACATCCAAAATTAAGGCTCCTGACGCATTTGCAGCCTGCTCAAAGGCTTTTGGGCTTAGAGGAGTGACGCCACGCTTCATCACAGTGTCGATACTCTCGTAGCCTGTTTTATTGAGCTTTGCGTTTTTAGCGAAATACTCTGGTGGTGGCATCAGTCCATCAGTGACTTCATGGATAAATTCATCCCTTGTCATGTCTGCTCTAAGCGCATAGTTAGTTTTCTTTTGATTGCCGAGGGTGTCCCAGGTCTCTTTGCTCATATTTTTTCCACAGGCAGAACCTGCGCCATGTGCTGGATACACGATCACCTCATCTGGTAACGTCATAATTTTTGTACGCAGGCTATCGAATAACCAGCCTGCTAAGTCCTCCTTGGTTATCGCTCCGTTTTTCTGTGCTAAATCCGGTCTTCCGACATCACCAATAAACAAGGTGTCTCCAGTAAAGATGGCATGGGGTTTTCCTGTATTGTCTTTGAGTAGGTACGTTGTGCTCTCAAGGGTGTGCCCTGGTGTGTGTAGAACTGTGATACTGATTTCTCCGAGACTAAATTCCTCACCGTCTTTTGCTAGGTGTTTGAGGTAATCCGTTTCTGCTTTTGGCCCATAGATAATTTGTGCGCCAGTCTTTTTCGCAAGATCGATATGGCCGGAGACAAAATCTGCATGAAAATGTGTTTCGAAAATGTATTTAATCTGAGCACCGTTTGCTGCTGCCTTATCGATGTAAGGCTGTGTTTCTCTAAGTGGGTCTACGATCGCCGCTTCTCCGTTGCATTCGATATAGTAAGAGCCTTGTGCAAGGCATCCAGTGTAAATTTGTTCGATTATCATACCTGACGTTTGTTGTTCTGCAACTGCTATTGGTGATTTTCGAGGTCAAAAGTACAAATTTTAGAATAATTCTTTATCGTTGCCTAATCATGGCCCAGATCTAGTCCTAAATAAAAATAACGGTGCCTGTAGTAAAGGAAGGACAGGCACCGTCTAGAAAGCAACAAAATAAAAGGAAAGGAAAATTGAATTATGAAAGAAAATTAAGGTTCATTTGATTCGGTTTATATTGTGTGTAATTGTCTGACAGTACAAATATAAAACAAATTGTTTCAAATTCAAAACAAAATAATTCTTTTTTTGAAAATTAATCTTTGTCCATTGAGTTTTGGTCCTACTCAATATTTAACCCCGAATATACAATGGAAACAGTGTAGCGTCATTTTTGAAGTGATTAAGACCAATGTTACCTGAAACTGCGGAAAATGCTTAATTCGGGTCTAAGCATTGGAAATACTACTAATCAATTATGCTTGATGCTTCCAGCAGTAAAAACGGGTTGGTCATTTTTTATCAATGCAATATTAAAAATTATAATAAACTATTAATTAATAAATTAGTCAATAGTGACTAATTTATTGTATCTTCGTACTCAAACAAACAGCAATGAGCACACAGCAATCAGCCATCAACGTCAACTCAAAACAGTACACAGACAACAGAAAAGCGATGCTAGACCTCATCCAAACGCTCAACAGTAACTTCCAAAAAGCACAGTTCCAAGGCAAGGAGAAACACATTCAAAAAGCAAGAAAGAGAAATAAGCTCCTGGCAAAATTATAATAAAAACATAATTTTAAAGTATAAAACATGTTATATGCTCATTGATTATCCTACAAAGGAGAATATTTTTCAAGCAATAGAAAAAATACATGCTGAACATGATAGTGAGTTTTTAATACTTTGTGGTGAAGAGGTAAATCTGGATATTCCTGCGTTAATAGAATTGCTTAATCAAAACCAGATAAAATTTTGCGGTGGTTTTTTTCCTAAAATCATTTACAACAATAAAAGTTATAGTGATAAAATATTGCTTTTGCCAGTTCGTTTCGATTCAGAACCAATGATCATCGAAGGATTGGATACTGGCAATATTGAGATATCAGATCTGGAGCTTCCTAATACGTTAGGAAGTCTTTTTATTCTTGTAGACGGTCTAAGTAATTATGTTTCTAAGTTTACGTATTGCCTATACAAGGAAATCGGTCCGAACTATAATGTTTTTGGTTCAGGTACTGGTTATGAAAATTTTGACAGGCGTCCATGCCTATTCAGTAAAGCTGGTTTTTTTAAGGATGCTGCTGTGATCGTTTTGATTAGAAATCCGATTACACAATCTATTCGGCATGGATTGAAGCCAATAGCAGGACCATACATTGCTACTAAAACTACTGCAAATGTCCTTGAACAAATCAATTGGAAACCTGCCTATGAAGTATATAAAGAAATTATTGAAAAGGAAGAAGGCATTGTCTTTACTGAAGAAAACTACTTTGATTATGCACAACATTATCCGTTTGGAGTTCACCGGCCTGGTGAAGAGAATATAATTCGCGATCATGTAAGTATGATTGAGAATAATGCAATTAGATTTGGTGCTGAAATTCCTTCGAATTCGATTCTGTATTTAATGAAATCCAATATAGAGGGCATGATATCCGCAGGAATTGATGTTTGTGCAGATGCTATCAGTCGGTGCAAGCAACCAGAGTTTTTATTTTTTGCAGTCTGTATTTCCAGATTTTGGCTTCTAAAAGAAAAATTTGATGAAGAACTTGACAATATTTCTTCAAATGCTCAGCTTAAGAATATACCCGTTTTTGGCGTTTTGTCCTTAGGTGAAATATCCTCATCAAATGGAGGCTTACTCGATTATCATGCAAAAACTATTGTAATAAGTATTCTTGAAAAACATGAATAACACTAATAATATTTCAGATACGGTCATGACCTTGTCTTCCTTTTATGAACTCCTACTTAATATTGGGAAGTCATTGGACATTCAAGAGAATGCTGAAGAATTTCTGAAAACGTTGATGTTGCGAAAAAAGTTATCCTTCGCCGGATACTTTACTATTGACCATCCAAGCATGTTAAAAAAGATATACACGATACCGAAAGTTAAAATTGATGATTTTAAAATCGATGCGGACTTGTTTAAAGGAATTGTTAAGAACAAATTCATCATATTAAATGACAGGGATCCTGGCTTCAAACATTTTGATAACTTAACTCAATTCCCCACTAATGAGTTTGTACTCTACTTTACTGGTATAAAAAGTATTATAATTCTGGCGAAAAAAAGTGATGCTTTCGCCAAGCAGAATCTTATTAAATATGAATTGGTACTCAACCATTTTGGGTTGTTCATGGAGAGCTTGGAAAGTCATCACAACATTAAAGATGAAATAAAAATAAAGGAAGAACAGGCTAAAATTATAGAACAAAATAATGAGCAATTAAAGAAGCAAAATGATGATTTGCTTAATTATATACGATCAAATAATGAGCTCGAACAATTTGCCTATAGAGTGTCACATGATTTAAACGGCCCATTAAGAACCATTATTGAGTTTTCGAAAATCCTTAAGAGTCAATCAGGAGAAAAACTTTCTAAAGAACAAAATGAGTATTTGGAGCTTATTGTAAATAACGGCCATCAAATGAAAGAATTGATTGTAGGAATTCTTGATTATTCGAAGATAACTGGAGCAAAATTACAGGTTAAGAAAATTAATGTACTCCATTTAATTGAAAATATAAGAAACTTGCTCTATCATAGTTTGAAGGAGGTAAACGGAACTATCATTGTCAAAGATGTTCCAGAGTATATCAATGCAGATCTTACAAAAATGACACAACTATTTCTTAACCTCATTTCAAATTCTTTAAAATTCAAACGAGAAAATGTGGATTCAGAGATTATGATTTGCGGGGAACAAAACAAAACAGATTTTACTTTTTCGGTTTCAGATAATGGCGTTGGAATTGCAAGTGAAAGCAAAGATCGGATATTCGAACTCTTTACTAAAGCATTTGATAATTACAAAACGGAAGGTCACGGCATAGGACTAAGCACCTGCCGCAATATTGTAGAACAGCATAATGGTAAAATATGGATAGAGTCCATCCCCAATGAAGGATCTACATTCTTTTTCACGATTGCAATTATGACAACAATTGACTACCAATGGAATACAGTGAATTAGGTTGTGGTCGTCCTTGCTAAGCTAATTTATTCCCATTTCTCTCCTTGTTTAGATTGATTGCAGGACCTCAGTCAACTAGTAATATTATCAATAATCAAAACACCCGAATTGCCGCCTCAATTATTAGGTTCTTTAAAATTTAGTCTGTTTATTACAATTGTATAAAACAAATAAAACGAATGTGCTTGAAAACAATCATTAAACGTAATAGTGTCATATCTTTGTTTCTTGTTTTGTCTGGATGTGCAAGCAGTTACACTAGAATCGCTCCGCAAACCATAAAATCTTATAATCCTACACCAAGCGAGATTGAAGGGTTAGAATTTTCATATCGTTATGATGTATTGGCTGGGAGAGGCAATAAGCGATATGCCAAAAAAGAACAAAAGAATGCAACTAGCTTGGTTGCAATACGAATTATAAACAATACATCTACTGAGCTTACACTAGGAGACAACATCGATCTGTACCGAAATTCCGAAAAAGTTGAATTGCTACCGAAAACATATGTTTTCACAAGCTTAAGACAAAAGGAAGCAGGGTATTTTTTATACTTATTGTTGACTCCTTTTACGTTTACTGTTAACAATGAACCGGTTATTAAAGCACCATTGTTTGGTTTTATCGTTGCAACACCTATCATTATTTTTAATGTATCAAAAGTTGCAGGATCCAATGGAAAGTTCAAAAAGGAATTAGAAATGTACTCAATTGAAAATAAAACTATTCCTCCTCAAGATACGCTATACGGACTAATTGGGATCAAATCTGGATGGGACGACATAAAAACTTTAAATCTAAAATTAAAACAATAATTAAACACAGAAAATATATTAATTCTTCTATTTTCGTAGCATGATGCGCATATTCTTCTTAATGACGATAGTACTCAGTAGTGCGTTAGCGTGCAAACAGCCACCCAACGACAAACAACAGCCTGCAGCACAACAGCCTACAGCACAACCCGCCTTGCTCCAACTCACCGATAAGCAAAAAGTGACAGCAGTCATCAGTGGACTCAATGCAAAAAAAGCGTTGCCAGAAATTGCGTTTGCAGAACGGTTTAAACATCATATCGTAAATGTCGAACAAGGGAAAACTGCCTTTCTGAAACACCTCCAATCCCTTCAGCGAACAGTAACACCAGTCCGATTTATAGAAGAACACGAATACGTGATTGCGCATTGCAGAGAACAACTGGATTCAGCACAGTTCATCAGCTTTCTGGTGTTTCGATTTGAGAACGGGCATCTTGCTGAATACTGGGAAAACAGACAGTCAGAAGTCACCAAAACCAAATCCGGTAGAAGTATGATTGACGGCCCGGTGACACCCAAAAATTTAGATCAAACAGAATACAACAAAGCACTGATTAGGCGGTACTTTCTGGATATTAACTATATTGGAAAAATGGAACGCTTACCGACATTGATCAATGCAAAAAAATACCACCAACACAATCCTTATGAACCAGATGGACTGAAACATCTGGCAAAGCTTATTGATGGGAAAAAACGTAGGACGGTTCCCTACTGTAAGCTGCGGCTGTTGCTTGGGCAAGGGGATATGGTGTTTACCATCTGGGATTATCCTAAAAATGAGGAGTTGGTGATCGTACACGAGTTGTGGCGTGTCCAAAACAATCAAATCGTTGAACACTGGGATGTGATTTCTAAGTAATCGCCCCACAAACACTAAAACCTATTGCATAATAGTAGGTCTAGCGTTTAAAGTAAAGTAATCGTTCCATCATCATTATTAATTGTTCCTTTGCGAAGCGTTAATTTTTCTTTTTTCTTTATCCCTCTGCCTCAACTTGCAAATAAACGGCTTCAATCCACTTATCCTCCTGCGCCGAATAGTCAAAAACTCTAAGCTGTTTGCCTTCAATCATCCATCTAGGAACAAGTTCGCCAGTTGGAAAGTCCTTCAATCTAAGTGTTCTAACATCTTGATTGGTGGTCGAACCAATGATCACGCCTTTAACCGTGCAATTCAGTTTTACACAATGCTCTAGTGTGAGTTGCCCGTCTTTTTTAAAAATCTTATAAGACTGGTCTGCTAGATCCGTATGTTTATAAACGCCCCAATCATCAATGGGGAGTACTTGTTTACGCTTAGGCGCATGAATGGTTTCGCGCTCCATAATCATCCATTTACCGTCGATGTGCTCAAGAGTGAAGACCGTTTTTTGTTCGCTGTTGGCGTGCCGGGTGTGTACTACCGCCTCATCGCCCTCAGCATCTACTCCGATGATGGTGAGTGAGGTGAAGGGCACTGGCGACTGGAATATGGGTTCAGAACAAGCTCTTATTGATTTAGTGTCTCCGGGATCATAGCCACAGGTATGGAGTGTTCTCTTAAGCTCCGCAACTAATTGCGGATGGAGGTGACTAAAAGACTTATGTGCTGTGTTACTAAGAAACGCAGCATATCTTTTCTGATAAGCTTCTGGATGTAAGGAATACGAAGTAACCTGTCTGTCAGATTTGTTGATTTCTGCTAGGCAGTCTTCAAAAAACGAAAGGATAAGTTGTTTAAGGATTTTAGTATCGTTGTCCGCAATGGTAGCGGGTTTTGGAGGTGTATGGTTAGTGTTGTTCGATTGGCTATTGCAGGCAAATAGACTAGCAATCAAAAAAACAAGGAGCACAACATGGGGTTTCGAAATAATCATTTTAACTCAAATTTTGATCCTGTCCATTTGATTGTGGCTAACAGCACGTCTTCTTGCGTCAATTCTCGATTGATAATCACTTTGATATCATCGCCAATCTCAGGCAGCAATAAGTCGAAAGACACGATATCGTCCATCTCTTTTGCATTTTCTAACGCCTCTTTAGTCGCTGCACTGTAGGAAGGCTCTTGGCTGGTAATTCGATTTAGTATTTCGTCATCATCCGGGAAGTGCGTGTCTCTGATTCGTTTCCATTCTCCATCGTAGTATTGTAATAAGTGAAATGTCTGTTGCATATCGCCATGGTATTTGGTCAAAGCAATAACATCTTTATTGTTGGCTCGATCTTTAAACAAGACAATTTCATTAGGACTACCAGTACATTCTTCGTCGAACAAGAGGTAACCATTTTTGATATGCTGCTTTTTTATCGCTTTTTCTCTAGCAGCTTTGGAATCCTTTTGACCACAAATAGTGTAACTGAAAAAATCTATGGGTAATACCAAGTAATACTCAAGGATATTTGTAGGGTCAACCACTGTTATGTCAGTTGGTACCTGTTGCTTCGGTTGAGTAGGTTGCTGCGTAGTTGCAGTACCATTTTCCTGAGATTGACAACCCACAAACAGGAACAGTAGAAAAAGTATCCTCAAAGTATTCATTTGTATTATGTATAAATAACGATTGCGCCTTTGATGTTCATCATATATTGGACTTCTCAATGTAACGAAAAAAAACAACTATTCAAATCAGGCGCAACAAGGAACAATGATTTTTTTAAATAATTATGGCGTGTCCTTGGCCTAACACAAGGCATTGCGCAGGTCGCTACGTTGCATAGCTCGCTATTCACTCGGCCCTTCGCTACGCTTCGGTCTGCGGCTATTGCCGCACTATTCCACATCGCTCACGCACCGTCAAATTAACTCCGGTATTGGGAAGTTTGAGCCTACCTTCCGTTGCGCAGCAGTCAGGACTCCAACTTTCTATTTTAAAAAACGGCTGGCTTAGCGATAGGAAGTGTTGTTTGAACCCAGACCAAAGAAAGTAGTAGGCTACTTTTTTGATCTGGGAGAGTGCTGGATACAGTCTGTAAAAAAACTAAAATGAACGTCTTTAGAATTACTTGTAGAGAAAAATTCTCCCACTCCTACCTTAGGAGCAAAGGAGTTTTTTTACAGACTGGATAGCGCGACGCAGCTGCTGTGTGCGGTGGCATTGTGCGATTGGTTAGAGCTGCTGGGGAAGCCTCTCATTTTACACTTAAACCTACTGCATCATCCGAGTTAAACCCTTAGACAGTTAAGTGCTCAAAAAAAATAACTATTTTTGAATAGCAAAATAAAATTGTGGAAATGAGCGATCAAAAAAAATTAGATGTTATCAGGGACCATTGGTTCTTTAGGTGTTTGAAAACATTGCCTAGAGATCCACTTGGCTTTGTACTCGAAAAGACAGCAGCGCATGGTGATTTTTTTATTGCAGATGTCTTGATATTTAAGGCATACGTCACTTCTAGTCCTTCTGTTTTTCAACATATTTTGCAAACCAATCACCGCAATTACATCAGAGATCGAGCGTTCAGAGAATTGGGGTTGGCACTTGGTAATGGCTTGCTAGTCAATGACGGAGAATCGTGGAAAAAACAGCGAAAACTGGCACAACCCGCCTTCTACAAAAAACGACTGGAGAACATGGTGGATGTGATGGTCGCAGAAGGGGTTCAATTTTGTGATAGTTTAGAACAATACCGTGGAAAAGAAGAGAAAATAGATCTGCTAAGTAAAATGATGGGAGTGACTTCTAGTATTGCACTTAAAACCTTATTGGGCGGTGTTCTGGAAGGACAACTTGGCTCAGTAGAACGAAATATTACCTTTGCACAACACCACATTATAAAACGAATACGGAAGCCAGGCTACAAGTTTTATAGTCATTTGAACGGTTCACATAAGGAGTTTAATGAAAAAATGCATGAGTTTGATTCTTTGGTTTATAACGTCATAAATGACCGCCGGAAGAGCGAACATCCACCAGATTCCGACTTACTAAGTATGTTGATGGACGCAAGGGATGAAGACGGTAATCCGATGAGTGATAAGCAGTTGCGAGATGAAGTGATTACTATTTTTGTGGCAGGACATGAGACTAGCGCTAATGCATTGGCATGGACGTTTTATCTGCTAGGGAAACATCCGGAAATCTATAAAAAACTTAAGGAGGAAGTCAATAACGTGTTAGGAGATCGGTTGCCTGAGTTAGGTGATCTGCGTGCGTTGCCATATACTCGAATGGTCATTGAAGAGTCAATGCGCCTGTATCCGCCTGCTTATATTTTATCCAGAGAATGTGCTGATGAAGATACGATTGACGGCTATACCATACCGAAAGGAGCGATTATGATTTTATCCATATACGCATTGCATCGAAATCCAGAGTATTGGCCTGACCCTGATAAGTTTGACCCTGAACGTTTTGCTCCAGAGCATGTCAAGGAACGGCCCAAGTGGCACTATTTGCCCTTTGGTGCTGGTCCTAGAATGTGTATCGGTAATCACTTCGCAATGATGGAAATCCAAATTCTAATGGCGTTGTTCGTCAACCGTTTTGATTTTGTTCTGGACCACGATCATCCAGTTGAACCAGAACCTCTGGTGACGTTGAGAGCAAAGAATGGTGTAATGACTTGGGTGAAGTAGGCAGATTTGCTCAGATTAGTAACTAAAAAGACCTCTTACTTTTAAAAAGCAAGAGGTCCTCTTTTTTTTACATCATTCACTTTTGTAGCATCGTAGCGGTCTAACCAATACCCAACACCCAAAAGCCAACGCCTTCTTACAGCTTAAATGCTTTTTTTACTTTGCTTACCATATCTAGCTTTTCCCAGCCGAAAGTAGTGACTTGTTTCTGTTTTGTTTTACCGTTTTGTCCGATGGTTACGGTTTTGGTTTTGCTTGGTCTTCCCATATGTCCATAAGCGGCAGTTTCTGAGAAAATCGGATTGGTCAGGCCAAATCGTTTGATGATTTTTGCTGGACGCAAGTCGAATAACTTAGTGACTATTTTAGCAATTTCTCCATCAGACATTGCGACTTTAGAAGAGCCATAAGTGTCTACAAAAACACCAACAGGCTTAGCAACACCGATTGCGTAAGCGACTTGAACCAAGCATTGGTCGGAAACACCCGCGGCTACAAGATTTTTAGCGATGTGTCGAGTAGCGTAAGCTGCAGATCTGTCTACTTTTGAAGAGTCTTTTCCTGAGAAAGCACCGCCTCCATGTGCGCCTTTACCACCATAGGTGTCAACGATAATCTTACGACCAGTTAAACCAGTATCGCCGTGTGGCCCACCAATTACGAATTTACCTGTAGGATTAACATGGAAGATGATTTTCTTATCAAACAACCCCTGAATTCTTTTCGGTAATCGGTTGACAACTCTAGGAACCAGGATATTTTTCACATCACTTTTGATCTTTTTGAGCATTTTTGCTTCTGAAGTAAAATCATCGTGTTGTGTAGAGACGACTATAGTGTCCACTCGTTTTGGCGTGTGATCATCATTATATTCGATGGTAACCTGAGACTTAGAATCTGGTCTTAGGTAAGTCATTTCCTTACCTTCGTGACGGATAGCAGCCAATTCTTGTAATAACTTGTGAGATAAGTCTAGAGCAAGAGGCATAAAGTTATCCGTTTCGTTGGTCGCATAGCCAAACATCATTCCTTGATCACCGGCACCTTGTTCTTCTTCTTTCTTACCTACGTCTACCCCTTGCGCGATATCTGCAGATTGCTCGTGAATGGTGGAGATGACGCCGCACGAATCAGCATCAAACTGATATTCTGATTTGTTGTAACCAATAGCCTTGATCACCTTTCTTACAATCTTTTGAATGTCGACATAGGCTTTTGATCGTACCTCACCAGCAATCACGGCTAACCCGGTTGTTACAAGTGTTTCACAAGCAACTTTAGACTTTGGATCTTGCGAAAGAAACGCATCCAAGATTGCATCAGAAATCTGGTCAGCAACTTTATCCGGGTGTCCTTCTGATACCGATTCGGATGTAAATAAGTATGGCATATCTCTTAGTTTGTATAGTATTTTCTAAAAATTCATGCAAAGATATATTTTATTCGACAACAATAAAATATAAGGCTTAAATTCTTTGAATGGTATATGTTAGGAAAGGGCTAAAGTTTATTTTAGTTGGCTGAGCCTTGACAATTACATTTTATGAAATTACCCCAACGGGGTTACACAAATCAGCCTAGGGCAACGCCCTAGGTCAAATGATTATTAAGATGAAAGCCTTGAAGGGGCGTAACATTCTGATAATTTTTCTACTTGGAATTTATCCCTTATTCGCTAATTGGCCACAGGCAGCATCGATGTCTTTGCCTCTACTTTTTCTTACGGTGACACCAACTTTGGCATTTCTTAGTTGTAGTGCAAAATCATCAATCCGATTTTCTGTTGATTTTAGAAATGGAGCGCCGTCAATGGGGTTATATTCTATGATGTTAACCTTTACAGGGAATTTTCTACAGAGTTTTATAAGAAGATTAGCGTCCTCGATACTATCGTTGAATAGTTGAAAGGTAATGTATTCGTAAGTAATTTTGTTTTTAGTCTTCAAGTAGAAATACTCCAGCGACTCCATTAGTTTTTCGAGATTATTTGACTCATTGATAGGCATGATCTCATTCCGCTTGATGTCATCTGCTGCATGAAGCGAGATCGCGAGATTAAATTTAACCTCATCGTCTGCTAGTTTAGTGATCATCTTGGCAATCCCTGCTGTACTAACGGTAATTCGTCTCGGTGACATGCCTAGTCCTTCTGGTGATGTGATCAAATGGGTGCTTTCCAATACGTTTTTATAGTTCAATAGTGGTTCTCCCATTCCCATGTACACAATATTGGTCAATGGATATCCAAATATCTCAAGACATTGCTGGTTGACCATGAATACTTGGTCGTAGATTTCGCCTGGATCGAGATTTCGCTTTCGCCCCATCCGCCCAGTAGCGCAAAACGAACAAGTGAGACTGCAGCCAACTTGCGATGATACACAAACTGTAAACCGTTGATCATTGGGTACTGGAATCAGTACAGCTTCAATCATATACCCGTCATGCAGTTTGAACCGATTTTTGATGGTGCCGTCATTACTGTGTTGCTTGACATCGAGTGTGATGGCATTGATCATATGACTATCTTCCAGTTTCTGTCGGAGTGGTTTGGACAGATTCGTCATGGCTTCAAACGACGTTGCTCCTTTTTGCCAGAGCCATTCGTATACTTGTTTTGCTCGAAACTTGGGTTCTCCCATCTCTTGAAAAAGGGCTACGAGTTGCTCCTGATCTAGTAAGCGGATGTCTTTTTTGTTTGAAACGATCATGGTGTAAAGATAATACTATTACTGGGGATTTTTATAGGAATTGGATGGGGTGTATTATATTCTGTCCTAGATGAAAAGTTGAGTACTGAAAGTACGGCATCTGTCAGCCCAGAGTGAAACTCTGGGTTTTAAAGTCACCCCCAAAGACGGTAGCGCTGAAAGTGCTACCCATAATTCAAGTTAAACATAGCGTATAAAAATGATGTCGCACTTACAGCGCTCTGGTGGAGTGAGGCGTTAGGATCCCAGGGTTCCGCTGCGCTGCACCCTGGGCTGACAGATGCCGTGCTTTCAGCCCTCAAACATCGAAATAGGCGCGCTTAACGACTCCTTATGTTTTCCTGGGCTGACAGATGCCGTGCTTTCAGCCCTCAAACTCTCTATTTCAGAAATCAGAAATTAAATCTTAATCACTTTTATTTGCTGCACTTCTTTACCATTTAGAATACGAATAAAGTAAGTACCTGCTAGTAGTTTTGTGCCATCAAACACAGTAGCTTGCAAGCCATTACCAAGTGTTGTGGGTGGTTGTTCTAGGACAACTCTTCCTGATATGTCAATGACGGAGACCGTAATTGTGCTAGCAGTTCTCAGGTAATACTGTACAGCGAAATAATCAGAAAAAGGATTTGGGTGTGCTCCTAACAGGACCATGCTTGGTTCTGAAACACTCGAACTAATAGGACTGCGGGGTAAGGGTGGTGCAGGAATCGCAACGTTAGTAGTTGGTGGTGTTGCGGCACCGCTTCCTTGGGTTAAATGCCTTGAGCCAGTAGCAGTATACCAACTTTCATCATAGTTTTGACTGGTCGAAGGTTGTAATACCTGATCGACATGATACCAATCTGCTTGTGCGCGTTGTTGATTTAAGTCGAGGACGAAGTAACCATGGTCGTTGATGTCTACGTACTTGATTTGCTCATTGAAGAATTTGATTATAGATTCTCCTACACTGATTGGCAAGGTTGGAGTGGTGACACTAGGGGCGACAAACTCTACACCTGCTGAATTGGCTCCTGTGTTTGGGTCATAGTTTGCCATTGGTAAATCACTTCCCCAGCCAGAATGAATATCGCCAGTAACGACGACAAAGTCTTGTATATTATTCAAAATTATGGAGTCAAAGAGTCTATTCCGTTCTGGAACATAGCCATCCCATGAATCGTCGCTAAAGTTGTTTCCTGCAAGCTCAAAAGGGGTCATCATCACTTGTTGCGCCATGACTTTCCATTGGGCATTCGAATTTTTCATGCCATTGATCAACCAATTGAATTGATTAGCGCCCAGGATCGTACGGTTAGGGTCATTGACATTGACTTCTTGTTCCTCACGACCTTCGAGTCGGGTGTCCATTACAAACAAGTCGACTAGGCCACCATAGGAGAGTTTACGGTAAATTCGTTCATCGTCGTTAGGGTCGGGCATCCGCACCGGCAACCACTCGAAGTAGGCTTTGATGCCAGCAGATTTACGGTCAAACCAAGTGCCTTGTGTGTTAGGGTCGTGGCCATCTGCTCCTGCAAACCAGCTATTGTTGGCTGTTTCGTGATCATCCCAAGTGACGATGAAGGGGTGTTGTTGGTGGACATCACGCAAGTCGCTATCTAGTTTGTGGTAGGAGTGTCTCATTCTGTAATCGCTGAGGTTGACGAGCTCATTGAGTGGGACGAGAGGGCGTACGGCGCCTATTGTGCCATCCTCTCCTTCGTAAATGTAATCTCCTAGGTGTAGGACCGCATCGATGTCATTTCGCTCTGCTACGCGCTTGTAAGCGTTATAGTAGCCCCACTCATAACTGGCACAAGACATAACTGCAAACCGTAGACTGTCTTGATTGCCTTGAGGGGCAGTCCTGGTGCGTCCTCTGATTGAATATTTGTTATCAGTAAAGAAATCGTAGTAATAGGTGGTGTAAGGGTTGAGTCCAGTCACATCTACTTTTACCGTGTAATCTTTGGAAGCGTCGGTGGTGACGGTTCCCTGTGCTACTATTTGCGTCATTCCTGTATCTAGTGCCATGTACCAATCCACATCGACTGAAGGCAGTGTACTGGTGACTCTGGTCCAGATGATAACGGCATCTGGCAATGGGTCTCCTGATGCTACGCCATGGAAGAATGGGGCGAATTGCGCGTCTGCTGTTAGACGGTCAGGATCGAGGGGACCGGCTGTCTGACTCATTGCTGTGTGACTGCACAGCAGGATAAGGATAAGTGGGTAGAAATATTTCATTGGATGTTTGTTTGGGACTAATTTACGGATTTGAGATTAGAATATTGTCATGGTTGTTTTAGATTTTAAGAATTAGGATTTGTAGGAAGACATCAGATTTTAAAAAATGATTGACGTGCGACCTATACTTTTTATCGTTCCTAACCCACATTTTTATAAACTTCATCCTAAGGTTCTTAAAACCTTCATTCTTCCTACGGATTTAATAAGCAAGGCTGGGCAAAGGATAGGAGGTGTTGTTTGAACACCGCAGCGGAAGGAGTAGCGCGAAGGCAGCGGGGAGAGTGCCGGATAGCCTGGTGCAAATGCAGCGCAGCAAGGCCTTGTGTGGTAGCCGGCAAAAGAGCATGCCCCCAAATCATCCTTTAAACTATTCAAATCAGAATGTAGCTTTTTGACCTGACTTTACGTATCTTAGTTAGAGACCCGCTAATTCATTTTTTTCAAAATTATATATCATGAAATTGCTTCAGTTTTCAAGTCTGCTAGTGTTTATTGTTTGTAGTCATTTGCTTTTGGGGCAGACGCAAAATGTGGGGATTGGGACAACGGTGCCAGATCCTAGTGCAGCGCTTGATGTTTCTTCGGCGGAGCAAGGGATGCTTGTGCCTAGAATGGCGACAATGCAGCGTAATGCCATCGCGAATCCTGCTAATGGACTCCTTACGTTTGATACGGATACACAGACATTTTGGTATTATGATTTGACGGTTTGGCGAGAGATTGGAGGGGTTGGTAATTGTGGTGTTCTGAATGTTGTTGATCATGGGGCGGTAGCGGATCAGGTAACAGATAATACGGCCCTAATAAACAACTGTATTGTACAATTGAATGTAGCGAATACAGTAAACGGCGTCAATATGGGCTGGGAAATGTGTATTCCGAAGAATGTAAGGTTTGACTTTGATCAGTTGACTAATCTACCGAATGACTATGTAATTCAAGACCATTCGACATTTGACTGGCAGCGGCCCACACCTGCGAATGGAGATTATTCGACTTACTGGACAGGCCAAGTAAAAGAAATCGTGCACACTGACAATCCAGGTATGAAAAACGCGCATGAGTATATCTTCTTGGCGGACTACCATCCTGCAATCACCATTGACAATACTTACGACGGCGTGGGGGAAGATTACCAGTCATCGGTCTGGTTTGCAAGTAGTGGCGACCGAAAATGGAAAGTAGGAATGGGGTCTAATGGCAAGCCCGATTTTATTATTATTGGGAGAACACCTGCTCCTGCCAATGATCTGACAGCGAGAATGCACATCTTGGATGATTTTGGGAACTACGGATTTAATACGCGAGGTGTGCAAGGCATTGACTACTCTTTTGCAGATACTGATGATGGCTCTAATCCCTTGAATTTTAAATTTACTGGTGGGTCTAACTCACCTACTAATTTCTTGTTTCACCACAATAACGATGCAAGTGTTTCCTCTTCACGGATGAGTTTCTACGAATCTGGGAAGATCAGTATTTTGCAAGGCGGAAACTATGGAACTACTTTTGGCGAAAACCAATCGCTGTATGGGTTTCGCAAGGAGGTGCAATTGGCTACGGGCACTACTTCAGTCGTAAAAGGAGATAACAATAAAGTCATTACGAATGAAGGTGCAGCGGGCTTTACGCAGCTTTTCTTACCTGTTACGACTACTCGCGGTAATCATGTTCGTGTGGTGGTTGTCGAAAGCCACAATATTACTATCACTCCAGCATCTGGGGATTACTTGCGTGGCTATGCACCGGGTACTTCTATTCAGTCTAATGTGCCTGGGGCGAGTATTGAGTTGTACTCGGTGACACCTGGAGTTTGGGAGTTGAATGTGATTAATGGGAGTTGGAATTGAATTGGCTGTTGGGTTTTAGCTTTTAGGTGTTGCTGTTGGCCGCATATTTCCTTGAGTGGGTTGTTTTACGGATTAAAAAAGAATTGAACCATATAGGAACATAGGGTTTCACATAGAACATATAGGCCCATTGCTATCCTCAAAGCTATTGGGTGTTAGTTGTTGGGGGTGGCCAATTCCCAACAGCCAACAGCCCAATCCCTTCTCAATCGCTTACTATTAGTTTACCGCTTACCAGGGGTTTGTTTTCATGTAAAATGGAATAGAAATAGATGCCAGGTGCTAAGTTTTTTCTATAAAACAGGTAATTTGAGTCCTCTGTAAAAGTCTCTTGACTTACTGAGCGACCTAAGGCATCATGCAATTCAAAAGTCTTTACACCAATAGGCGCATTCTCAAGAATAAATTCGGTGTAATGCACAAAGGGATTAGGGACTGTGCGTATCGTCACTTCTGGAAATTCTGGTGATGAGACAGAGGTGACTACAATTGGAATGAAGTCTTCCGCAATCTCGTGGTATGTTTCATTGGTGATTACAGGGACATTAAAATCGAAGTAGATAGCTGCGCTGTTGTAGATAGAAGTGCCTAATGGCAGATTGGGCTGCTGGCTGATCTTAAATTTGATAAAACCGTGAGATTCGGGTTCGTTGGTAGTCGAATCTACAAGCAGAATATTATTAAAAGTAAATTTCAATACGTTTCCGTGAATGATGTCAAGGCTGTAGCGGTGACTGGATGGCCCTTGAATCAATGAGCCGATGTCTAGATGCTCTGTGATGGTGTCCCTTACCACAACTGTAAAAGCAGTGTCATTGCCTGTGTTTTGGAATCGGATTTTGTATTCCAGGTCATCGCCCACTTCTATGTAGTGTTCTGGCCCATAGCCTTTTGGAGTGGCTTGCTTGTCATTCGGATCAAAAGAACCGCTTAGTTGCGTGCACGAAACTGTTTCGGTGCTAAGGGCATTGTTTTCAGGATACATAGTAATAAACCCAGTACTGAATTCGCCAGTTGTATTTAAACCACAGCCTTCATAGGCGATTGTTGGGGTGTAATTTGGAGGAAAGTAACCTGGCGCCTGTCCAGCATAGAGTCGATACGTAGAGCCATTGGCAGGGAACTTCAATTGCATAGACTCTTGGGAAAGTAATTGGAAAAGTCCTTGCTTAGTTATGAGATTGTCTTCAATTACTAGTGGTGCTCCCATATCTCCCAATCCGATGTTTTTAATAGTAAATGTTAGGGAATCTGTTCCACAGTGTACCTCTAAATCTGTGATGGAGCCGTCCCAAAAGGTACTAGGGATAATGCAAGAAGAATCTGGATAAATATTGGAGTTTACACAAAGTGTTTGAACTATAATTGTGGAATCGCAATTGGGGTTTACGATTACTTTAAAGCTACCACACTCATTGATGCCTAGGTTGCCGACCTGGAAAGTGTATGTATTCCCAGTCTGGCTAATCCAGGGGATCGAACTAGAAATTACATCTAAATGCGGATGGAAGTTAAGGTCTATAGTCGTAATGGGTGAGGCCATCGTACCAAGATTGCAATAGGAAACCATGTATTGATTGTCAAAACATCGTCTTAAAAACGGGGCATCAACAGCAATAGAAAGGTCTGGACAATCAACTAGGCTCTTTAAAGGTAAATTGGTGATGATTGAATCCAAGGGGTTGACTTGGACGGATCCAGGGGCGTTACAAGAGCCCCATATGGGCGACTTTATGACATTTAGGTAGTAGTTGCCTGTGTCTACCTCAATAGCATAGTTGCCAAGGGTGTCTGTAAATCCATAAAATGATTGACTACCTGTTGCCGCAACAAGCATTTTTTGAAGTTCTTGTTCGTTTGGGTCTTTGGTGCAATTGAGATTGAGATCATGATGAACATTACCCATCACGAAGTTGCCATAAAGATTGCCGTTTTTGTCCAATTTTATGGCTCTAAAGGTTTCATCCTCCAACCTACTCGCAATAAAGCATGCTCCATCGCTTGAAACATCTACGTAATCAGCAAACAAAAAGGGGAACATTTTCGACCATTCTATTGTTCCTGCTTGATCTACTTTTACAAATACGGCAACTGGGTCATATGGGAAACTTTGGAGGGAAACTGTGATATAAGCCAAAGCACCCCCATCCATAGTTGGATTTAAAATTAAGTTGTTGATGGTTTGGTTGGGCTGCAAAGGACTTAATGGAATGTCCCAGACCAGATTGCCGATAGAATCAGTTTTGACAAGTAGATAACGTTGAGAATAAAATTCGTCTGCCAGCAGCATCACCCCTCCATCATTTGTTCTTGCGGCATCATTTACATACCATTCATCTCCATCAGGGTCAACAATGTCTTTCTGCCAAAGAATATTACCAATTGAATCTATCCTAGTAATACTTGAAATTTTACTTTGGAATACTGTAGAAACAACTGAGTACGTATTATTGTCGTGAACGATAACTGGTAATGGTTTATTCCCAACAAGATCGTTTCCAAATGTCATATCCCATTCAAAAACGCCATTGCTATCGATTTTTATTATAAGGGCTCTGCTTATGTAGCTAGAGGGTTCCAAAATTGTTGTAGATACAATAAAGCCTCCATCTAAAGTAGTCGTAATTCTTAAGTCTTCGTTTCCATTATAAGACGTGTTGAAGTAAGATTGTTCCCACATTAATTGGCCATTGGGATCAAATTTTTTAATAAAAAATGAATCTATACTATTGCCCGTTACAACATGTCCACCATCTAAGGCTTTAGTTACTCCAGTGCATACAGGGTTTGAGTTTGTTGGGTCTGGGGTATGTTTTTGCCATTGAACGACGCCATCTTGATCCACTTTAATCAGTTTGATTGTAAAGGATGAATGATATCACCTGGAGTTATAATTAGAGCGCCTCCATTATCCGTCGGACTAATGAGGTTTGATCTATATTCGAAGAAAGTATCCACTGGTTCAAAAGGATAATGTTTTTCCCATCCTTGCGTCCAAGAAGTTAATGGAATAAGTAGGGTTATAAAAGTTAATAAGCTGTAGCAAGTGAGGTCGTTAAAGATGTATTTTGCTCCCATGGGATTTAAGTTTTAAATGTTCCTACTTCAAAAATCAGAGAAATGATTTACAAATCCAAGGACAAATTTATAGATTTGCCCCAACGAAAATTAGTTTTAATTTAATTAAATTATTGTAAATTAGTAGATTATGTTTAATATTTACCCCACATGAAATGAAGGAAACAAAATTAATACAAGCACTGATTTCTTTAAGCAAGGCAGAGATTCAAGCATTTCGTCATTTTCTTTACTGTAAGTTATTCAATAATAGAGAAGATGCCATACGCCTGCTGGATTATCTGCGACATGAATTGAAATTGCCTAAGCCAAAACTCAACCGGGAGTTTGTGTATAAAAAGCTGTTTCCAGATAAAAACTATCAGGAGCGGTATGTCCGTGATTTAATGTCTTACCTTTCAGGCCCTTTAGATCAGTTTCTTGCTTTCAAAAAGCTCCACGCCAACCGAGAAGATGAGTTAATCGCCTTGTGTAATGCCTTGCGAGAACGCAAACTGTTCAAGCAATTCGAGATCGCAGCCAACAAGACGACCGCTTTACAGCAAAAATCAGCAATCAGAGACAGCAATTTCCACTATAGGAATTACCGCCTTGAACAAGAAAGGTATTATGCGTCGACTCAGAAGGGCAGAGCAGACACCACTAATCTGGCGGAGGTCGCACATAGTCTCGACATTAGTTACTTCACAAACCGGCTTCGACAGAGTTGTTATATGTTGTCCCATCAAAGTATGTACAACATTACTTATGACTTTAGCATGGTGGAACATATTATTGAGGAGGTGAAGCAAAAAGACTTGCTACATATTCCGGCTATTAGCATTTACTATTATTGTTATCTGGCGCAGGTATATCGGAACAATGTCGAGTATTTCAAATCGTTGCAACAACACCTTATTGCGAATTCGGAATTGTTCACTATTTCGGAGCGGAAGGACATTTATCTGTTGGCGATTAACATTGCGATTAAGCGTTATAATCAGGGGGATCGGGATGTCGTTACGGATTTGCTAGCGTTGTACCGGTCTGCTATTGACCAGAAGGTGCTTTTGACGGATAATGTCCTTTCTCGGTTTACTTATAAAAATATTGTGGCGCTCGCCGTAACACAGAAACAATATGATCAAGCAGAATCCTTTTTGAATGACTATGCTCCACTGTTGGAAGAAGATTACCAGGAAATGACTTACCAATACAATCTGGCTAAAATCTATTGTGAAAAGAAAGAATTTGACGCAGCACTACAATACTTGTTTCTGACTGCTTCTAGTGATGATGTGTACATTAATATTGATACTAAAATTCTGTTGGCTCGTATTTATTATGAACAAAACGAACTGGATGCTCAAATGGCATTGAGTGAGAGTTTTAAAAAGATACTGGCTCGTAAAAAGGAAGTCCTAGGTTATCATCACGTGACGTACAAGAATTTTCTGAGCTGTATCAATAAACTAACGGCACTCAATCCTTATGACTCCAAGGGTCGATTGGCTTTATTGGAGGAGATTGAGGGCACGAAGCCGTTGCCTGATAAGCATTGGTTTGTGGAACAATTGAGGTGAGTGTATCTAAAACTTGTTGCAGAGATTTGGTGTCATAAATTTCAATACTTGCAGCATTAGATAAATAGGTATTAATACTGTCTATTGAACTTATTTGTGCATTTAAATTTAAATTGATTAGAATAAATAGACTATATATAAACTGTTTAACCATTTTCTTTGTCTTCTCTAAGGTTGTTCAAGTGATAGCGAAAAACCATTCCCACTATGGCAATTGCGCACTCTGATTTCGGTTATTCCACGTAATCGCCCTATCACCAGCTTCCGTCGTTCCTGTCATGTTAGCATCAGAATTTAGGTAGCCACTGTTGTTGCGGTTGTTCCAGGTTTCACTTCTGTCTACTGAATTGATAACACCATCCTGACTAGCATCTCCTGACCAGAGTACTCTGTTACCTCCGACTTGTTGTAGCGCCTGATACCCAAAGGTGGCGACACTAGAAAAATCGATATTGGTTGGCGTGCTGGAAAGTGACATGAGATTCTGCGTCATCGCTCCTAGGTGATTGCGGTGGCGGATAGCAACAAAATAGTGATCTGTTGCGGCGTTTGTAATGAACAAAGGCAATCCGTTTTGATCGACTACGTTTCCGTCTCGTTGCAGTAAACCTGCTTTTTGATGTAGGACAATTGTGTTATCATCCTTGTCTCTTAGCTGAACAAGCACCCAATCAACGATTGCGGTATTGCCAGTACGTGCTAGGAGCGTGGTATTGGTTGTTTCTGTTCCTTTGTAGTTGAATGCTGGCGAATCGTAGGGCTGAGTCAAAGGGATTTGGCCTTGGGTTCTTAAGTCATCATTCATTAGTCCAGTAGTCTGGTCGTAGGGTCCAGCAAGGAGGACGTTTAGATTTACAGCAGGCGCTTCGTTCAGATAATACCATGCAGCGCTCACCCTACTAACTAAGCCATTCTTTACGGCGACAGCAAATATGTAATTTCGATTTTGTGTGAAGGTGATGGTTTGTCCATTGTATTGCATATTACTTGTGAGATCTAGTGAGTTCATCACACTGGCTTCTGTCCATTCGCCGCCGCTACCGTGTACGTAGTAGATTGTACTGCCTGTCTCTGCATTGATTTGCAGTTCAACAATATTGCCTTGTGTACCAGGCGTTACAGAATAGGAAGGACGGTCAGGAATCTGATCTAAATCGACATTGATTCTGAAGTGTTCTGGATCCATCATTTCACAAATTACACCACCATTGAGGAAGAACTGGCTTTCTCCATCTATATAAACTTTGTTATCGTCAAGCTCATCAGGTGTTCCGTTTTGTAATACTTCAAAACCATTTAAGAAACCGTAAATTGTTACATCGTCTACAAGTGTCCAGCCTTTTACCTTTAGTTTGAAGAGGTGATCGTAGGTCGTACTGGCTTTAACTGCATATTCGCCACTCCATTGGTGGGCAGGAGGCATGGCATCATCCCTAAGTATTTTGACATTTTTAAAATGTAAATTTCGCGTGTAAGTGATGGCGAGACCTTCTATTCCTATTGGATTTAGAACAGTGAAGTTTTCAAATAAATTGTTTGAATTAAATTTTCCATTAAGCTCTAAATCAACAATTGTAAGACCGTTTAACCCACCATAACTCACATTATCTCTAAAGAAATTGATGCCAACCAATTTCGCGTTGGTAGCTTTGGAACCACCTCCTTGCTCGGGAAAATCGTGATGGGCATAGTTATAATCGTGGAGGTCATTGGGTGCTCTTCTGGAAATTATTGCATAGCCAGCCATGTTTTGATCTGTCGCTACATTGCCTTCCCATCTTACCGTTGCGCCTGTAGTAGCCCAGAATCCTACTCCTGCATGCCCGTGATCTCCATTGCTCCGAGTTTTTTCGACCCAATCACCAGCGTTTGGAGAGGAACCTTGAGAGTAGATAGCAATATTTCTTCTGAATCCTCCTAGTTCGCTACCGTTCTCATCTGTAAAGTGGGATCCTAGGACATTGTAGGAGCAGTTGTCTTCAAACCAAACTGAAGATTCATGGTTTACATATCCCCAGCCTGGACTTCCCCATAATGCACAACCTTGAACATAAGCAAAGGTTCCATTGGGGTTTGTATCTCCTGCACGATGAAAGTGGATCGCGTATCTTCCAACGACATTGGTTGTGGCCCCTGTTACTGGGCTTTCGAGTTCAATCGCTTTATTGGTTCTTCCGAGTTCTTCCAGTTGTACATAACGGATATCTGCTACTTGCTGATGCATGAACATGATATGGCCTCTTCTGTGTTCGGCTGTTTTGTTTTCAGATTCAATAATTACATTCCTAGTATAATTGGCGACATACGGATACAAGCCACTAAATGCGGGATTTGTTGCGGTAACGCTCCTGTCAAATGTGGTAGGGCGGTCCAATGTGATGTTGGTGCCACTGATGTTCTGAATTGTAAATTCTTCTTGGTTTTTGCCTTGTATGCCTGTCAGCACTATTCTGTCTCCTGTGTTCCAGTTGACTGGAACCTGGGTAAGGTTGAAGTTGGTGGTACTTGAAGGGAACCATTGATTTGCTTTTACAAAGCTCGTTTTTATTGCGCCGTGCCAGGTTACTGCTCCTAGGGCAATAATCCCTCTACTGAGAAGGGTAGGGTCATAACTAGTGTCGATATTCCCACTATCTAGAATGAGTATTTTGGCAGTGGCATTCTGATTGACTGGGTTGTTTGCTGTCCCAATTGTAAATTGACTTCCAGGCATGGTAACTATGGTCTCTACTCGGATTTCTGTGTCCGCATTTACAGCAAACTGTAATGTTCCATCTACTCGGATCGTAGCAAGTCGCTCTGTGAAAATTCTGTCGACGGTGACTGTTATCCCTGCTGGGATGATCACTCTTGCTCCTGCTGTGGGGGTGGCGTTGTCCCAGATACTAGGATTACTCCAGTCTCCTGAGGAGGTTGCAGTGTGTGTTGCATCCGTGTCTGCTACGAGGTTGAGTGACATTTGGACGTGCTGACCATAGACAAGGGTATTCCAACCCATAAACAGTAGACATATGATTGCTAAGCTTAAACTTTTTGGGAACTGTATTATTTTCATCGCATATGATTTATTGTTAAATCAAGATACGAATTGATGGTTGAAATTTAGTAACTACTCAGTACAATTTACGAGTAAATTTGGTTTTGCCAGTGCTCTGAATGGATGAATCCCTTGTTTAATTGCA
>ENA-ORXR01000170-ORXR01000170.1-marine-metagenome-genome-assembly--contig:-NODE-170-length-102409-cov-5.112653_pt1 | contig 102409 bp, 98 predicted proteins | sample MGYA00237866_ERZ511479 | MGnify/ENA metagenome assembly ERZ511479
TCGAGGACGGCGCGCAGCCAGACGGAACAACAACTCGCCATAGCCACAGGCCACGTCAATTGCCATACCGTCATCGCTCAAGTCGGCGGCCAGATGATCGGCCACCGCGTCCAGATCGGACTCCGCCATGGGATTACAGATCTGCATCTGGTGATGAAGCGCTTCGAAGACCTCGAAGCGGGCGGTCAGATCCGCAACCTCAGCGGCGGAGAAGGACGTGACGTACCCCGGGTCGGCGGGCACCGGAGGCGCCGTCGGCTCAGTAGGCACCGCAGTATCTCAGGGCATAGCCGGGAAGTCAGGATCCTCGGAGCGAGTGCGCTTGAGCTCCCAGAAACCAGGGGTCGTGGCACAGGCCACCAGACCATCCCAGAGCTGCAGCGCCGCGTCACCTTCGGGCATCCGGCTGATGACAGGGCCGAAGAGAGCAACCGTGTCGCCGTTGTCATCGTCCATGGAGATAATGGGCGTTCCGACATCATCGCCAGTGAGACCCAGGCCAATGTCCATGCGACGCTTGATCTCCGCGTCGAAGGACTCGTCATCGAAGGCCGCCGCGTGCGAAGGATCAAACCCCGCAGCCGTCAGCGCATCTTGGGCGCTGAAGTCCTGGTCGCCGTCCTGGTGGATTCGACTGGCAGTGGCCCAATAGAACGGCTGGACCGCCGCATCGCCGTCGGCCGCCCTAATGGACTCCATCACCCGGAGAAGCTTGTGGGTGAACTGCACCGGGGCGAAATAGTCGCTGTCCTCGGAAGGGTTGTTCTTGACCAGCAGACTGATCGGTTGCCAGGTGACAGTGATTTCACGCTGGGTCTGAACATGTTCGACCACCCAACGGGCGGTCATCCAGCACCACGGTCAAATGGGGTCGACCCAGAAGTCGATTGTCATTGGTTCGGTTTGTGACATGAGTCGAGCCTAACGCTCGGCCACCGACTAGACAGAAGTCGTGACCGGCGACTTGTTTTCGGCTGCGGCCGAGAGCCGACTTGAACGCCAACAGCCGCTGGCGGCCCGGATGCGCCCGCTCACCTTGGACGACATCGTTGGGCAGCAGCACCTTCTGGGACCAGGAAAACCGCTGCGACGGCTGATCGAAGCTGACCGGTTGTCATCGGTGGTGCTGTGGGGACCTGCGGGTACTGGCAAAACCACCCTGGCCCAGGTGGTGGCGCGCAGCACGGCCAAGTATTTCGTGCAGCTGTCGGCCACCAGCGCCGGGGTCAAAGATGTACGGGAGGAACTGGCCCGGGCCGAACATCGCCTGGGGGAACGGGGCCAGGGAACCATCCTGTTTCTGGACGAGGTGCACCGGTTCAACAAGTCCCAGCAGGATTCTCTGTTGCCGGCGGTGGAGAGTGGTCTCATCACCCTGATTGGGGCAACCACTGAGAACCCCTACTTCGAAGTCAACGCGCCACTGTTGTCGCGTTCCACGTTGTTTCGTCTGCATCCGTTGGATGACGAGGCGGTGGCCCAACTGATTGCGCGTGGGCTCACGTTTGAGGATGCGACGGCCGAGCCCGACGCCATCGATCACCTGGTTGGACGCGTTGGCGGCGATGGCCGTCAGACGCTCACTGCGCTTGAGGTCGCCATCGTGTTGGCAGCGGAGCGTGGAACGCCGGTGCGGGTCACCGATGCCGACGTTGAAGCGGCGCTTGATGTGAAGGCCTTTCGGTACGGCCGCGATGATCATTACGACACGGTCAGCGCGTTCATCAAGAGCATCCGCGGGTCAGACCCGGATGCGGCGTTGTACTGGCTGGCCCGCATGCTGGAGGCCGGCGAGGATCCGCGGTTCATTGCTCGTCGGCTGGTGGTTCATGCCAGTGAGGACATCGGCATGGCCGATTCCCAGGCGCTGCTGGTGGCAACCGCCGCGGCGCAGGCGGTGGAGTTTGTTGGCCTGCCCGAAGCGCGCATCAACCTCAGCCACGCCACCGTCTATCTGGCCACCGCCCCCAAGTCGAACCGGGCGTACGCGGCCATTGGCAAAGCGTTGGAAGACGCTCGGACACGGGGTGGGGAGGTACCAACCCATCTGCGAGACGCTCACTATTCAGGAGCGAAGTCGCTGGGGCATGGCGCCGGCTACCAGTATCCGCACAACGATGATCGCGGGTGGGTGGAGCAGGAGTATCGACCCCCGGAAGTGGCCGATCACCTTTACTATGAACCCACCGAGCATGGTGATGAAGCCCGTATCGCTGCGCTCATGCGTTCCCGGCGCGAGAATCAAGCCAGCGGAACATCGGCCAACGAGGATCGGAGCTGACCACCATGTTCAAACGAGTCGTCTGGTTTGGTTCTGGTTTGGCGTCCGGGGTCGTTGGAAGTTGGTGGGCCAAACGCAAGGTGAAAGCCGAAGTGCAGAAGCAGGCCGAGAAGTACACCACCGTCGCCGGTCTTGCCGGTGAGGCCAAGCGCCGCTTTACGGAGCGGACCGGTCAGCCAGCCGACCAACCGACCACCAACGTCGTGCCCATCCGACCCGCCGACGGCTCCGGTCCGGTCGTTGCGTCCACCGTCGCCCGCTGGCGCAACCAGGCCCGCGACCTCTGGTTCTCCCGCACCGACGCCTCGGCAACCGGAACCGACCACCGCAACAACTGAACCAGCGGCCCCGTGGCGAAGCCGCAAAGAGCGGAGAAACCAGCGAGGGTGAACTGCACGAGCCCCTGGGCTGCACGTTCTGAGCCGAGCCGCATGGCGAGGGAAGGGCCCAGCGGCCCCGTGGCGAAGCCGCAAAGAGCGGAGAAACCAGCGAGGGTGAACAGTACGAGCCCCTAGGCTGCACGTTCTATGAAAGCTAGTGAACTACGCCGCGCGTTTCGGGACTTCTTTGGAGAACGGGGCCATGAGATGGTCGCCTCCGGCAGTCTGATTCCCCACGACCCCAGCCTGCTCTTCACCGTGGCCGGGATGGTGCCGTTCAAGCCGTACTTCGTGGGCGAGGAGAAGCCGCCATGGCCGCGTGCGGTGACCGTGCAGAAGTGCGTCCGGGCCGGCGGCAAACACAACGACCTCGATGAGATCGGTCGGACCAGGCGCCACCTCACATTCTTCGAGATGATGGGGAACTTCAGCTTCGGCGACTACTTCAAAGAGGACGCGATTCCATTTGCCTGGGACTTCACCACTCAGGTGCTTGGCTTCGACCCGGAGAAATTGTGGGTCACCGTTCACCTGTCCGACGATGAGGCTGAAGAGATCTGGCGCGACAAGGTGGGCGTGCCCGCCAACCGGATTCAGCGGCTGGACGAGGACAACTACTGGCGCATGGCCGACACCGGGCCCTGCGGTCCGTGCTCGGAACTGTTCTATGACAAGGGCGAGAAGTTTGGTGAAGACGGCGGGCCACTGCACGGCGGCGAGGAGCGGTTCCTGGAATTCTGGAATCTTGTCTTCATGCAGTTTGAGCAGGTCGACGCCGACACCCAGATTGCGCTGCCAAAGCCGAGTATCGATACCGGCGCCGGACTCGAGCGAATCCTGACGCTCCTTCAGGGCGTGGACTCCATCTGGGACATTGACGAGTTGGCCCAACTGCGCAACAAAGCCAGTGAGCTCGCCGGGGTGCCCTATGGCACCGAGGAAACATCGGACGTATCGATGCGCATCCTCGCCGACCACGCCCGGTCGATGACCTTCCTTATTTCTGACAGCGTTTTCCCCTCCAACGAAGCTCGTGGCTATGTGCTTCGCCGCATCATGCGACGTGCGGTTCGCCACGCCTACCTGTTGGGCGTCAACGAGATCGTCACGCCAACGCTGGTGGATGAAGTCGTGCAGATCATGGGCCCCGACTACCCCGAGATTGTGGAGAATCACAGCTACATCCGGGACGTGGTGGCCAATGAGGAGCAGCGTTTCCGCAGCACGCTGAAGACCGGTTCGGCCATGCTCGATGCGGAGATCGACTCGCTTGGGTCCAGTGGCACGCTCTCGGGTGCGGTGGCCTTTCAGCTTCACGACACCTATGGCTTCCCGTTGGAGGTCACCGAAGAGATTGCTCGGGAGCGCAACGTCGACGTGGATGTCGATGGGTTCAACGCGGAGATGGACCAGCAGCGTGATCGGGCGCGTGCGGATCAGAAGGCTTCCGCCGCGACGGCCACCGACAACAGCGTCTATCTGGCCCTGGCCGACAAGTTTGGCGAGACCGTATTCACCGGTCGTGATGAAACCGAATCAACCGCCACCGTGATCGCAGTCACCCCCGATGGTGTTGTTCTCGATCGCACCCCGTTCTATGCCGAATCCGGTGGGCAGATTGGCGACACGGGAACCATCACCGGTCCCAGTGGATCGGTCGAAGTCACCGACACCACCTATGTGGTGGCTGGTGTTCATCTGCACCGAGCCGAAGGCGCCGAAGCCGCACTGACCGTCGGCGACCAGGTCACCGCCACCATTGACGTTCTGCGTCGCAACGCCATCCGGCGAAACCACACCGCAACTCACCTGCTGCACTATGCGCTTCGGGCCGTGGTGGGGGAGCACGTCAAACAGCAGGGTTCGTGGGTTGGCCCGGACCGATTGCGCTTTGACTTCAGTCACTTTGAGTCGGTGACGTCTGACCAGATTGCCCAGATCGAAGATCTGGTCAACGTCGACGTGTTGACCAACGAGGCGACGACTCACGAAGAGATGAGCATGGCCGATGCGCAGGCCAAAGGCGCCATTGCCTTCTTTGGAGACAAGTACGGCGATCAGGTGCGGGTGCTGGTGGCGGGCCCCAACTCCACTGAACTCTGCGGTGGAACCCACGTGCGCGCGCTGGGCGATATCGGACCGATGAAGATCATCTCGGAGTCATCGATCGGCTCCAATCTGCGCCGCATTGAAGCGGTCACCGGCACGGGTCCCATCGACCGGTTGCGCAGTGAAGAGGCACTGGTGGCCGAAGCGGCCGATGCGCTCGGGGTCCCCGTTGACGATCTGGTTGTTGGTGCCAACAAACGGACCACCGAGATCAAGGAACTCCGCGAGGAGATCAAGCAGCTCCGTCGGCAGGTGGCCATTGCCCAGTCCGGTTCGTTGGCGGCCATGGCGGTCGACGGCGTGGTCGTTGAACGCGTGGAAGGCCTTGACCGTGACGGGGTGCGAGATCTCGCGGTGGCTGTTCGTGACATTGACGGAATTCGCGCGGTGGTACTTGGCGCTGCTCCTGATGGTGGCGGTGTTGCGATGGCCGCCGCAGTGGATGCCGACAGCGGATTCCACGCTGGAAACATCCTCGGCGAAGCCGCCAAGCTGATCAAAGGTGGCGGGGGCAAGGCCCCCGATGTCGCCGTCGCCGGCGGAAAGGACCCGGAAGGCCTGGACGCTGCGCTCGACCTGGCCCGCACGGCAACGCAAGGTTGAACGACGGCGCAGAGGTGAACGGCAACCTTGGAGCGGCCCAGCGCGCAGCCAAAGGCCGGTTACTCGGCCTTGATCTGGGCGATGTCCGGGTTGGGGTTGCCATGAGTGATGTCACGGCTTCGCTCGCCAGTCCCCACGTGGTCATTACTCGCACGGGCGCGCTCAAGAACACCGCGCCGCTGGTCGATGAGATTGCCAAGGTTGTCACCGAATGGGAGATCGTCACGGTGGTGGTTGGTTTGCCGCTGTCGCTTGACGGGAGCTCCGGTCCGGCGGCGCGGAAAGCCCGAAAGGTGATTTCTGCTTTGGCCGACCGCCTTTCGGTACCTGTGGTCACCTACGATGAACGGTTGACAACGGTTTCAGCCGATCGGGCATTGGCTGAAGCGGGCGTCAACAGTCGCAAGCGTCGCGACGTCATTGACATGGTCGCAGCGTCGATCATTCTTCAAGGATGGATGGACGCCCGTGCACTTCAGGCCGATGACCCACCCCCACCATGACCAACGCTGACACCAACAACCCTGATCCCATGCTGGGCGGCGACACCGTCGAATTTGGCGGTTCGGATTTCGCCGGAGACTTTGGCCAGTTTGACGACCCCGGCGGCAACACGGTCGAGTTTGATGACGGTTTCTACGCCGCTCCGCGAAGCGCCCAACCCGGGTATGGCCAGCAGGCACCGTGGCCTGATGCACCTCCCGGATACGGTCCGGTTGTCGGTCCGGGCCCTCGTCAACCCAGCGTTGAGCAACCGCCCGGGGCCGTGCACAACCCGCTCGACCCCAGTTACCACGACCCGTGGTACGACGCCGATGAGTGGGACACCCTCCCGCGTCGGATGCCGAAGATCATCCGACCAGCGATCATTCTTGGCGTCGTCTTTGTGATCGGCCTTTTCAGCTTTCGCTCCGGGACCGCATGGCTTGATGATCGACTTGACCCGCCGGGCCCGCCCGGCCGGTCGATCGAGGTTGCCATTCCCTCAGGCGCCACCAGCGACGACATTGCGCGCATCCTGGCGCAGGAAGACGTGGTCGCCAGTTCGTTTGTCACCAGCTACTACTGGAGATTCAACGAGGCACCGTCGTTTCAAGCTGGCGACTACATCTTCCAGACCGCCATGTCGGTTGATGAAGCCCGTGAAGTTCTTGAAGGTGGTCCACTGCCCACCGAGTTCGACGGCGAACGGGTGCTCATCCCCGAAGGACTCTGGCTCGAAGACATTGAAGATCGACTACTGGATGAGCTGCCGGAGTTTGACCCATTTGAGTTGGCGGTCGCGCTGCGTGACGGCCAGATTCGCTCGCAATTCCAGCCCGAAGGCAGCGACAATCTCGAAGGCCTGATCTTCCCGGCCACCTACGAAGTGCCGAAAGAAGAGGCGGGAAACGAGTTGGCCATGGTGCAGCGAATGGTCAACACATTCGATCAGCGGGCGCGTGGCGTGGAGCTGGATCTTGCTCCGGAGAAGGTCAACCTCACGCCCTACGAAGCCGTCATCGTGGCATCGCTCATTGAAGAAGAGGCGAAAGTCGATGAGGAGCGGCCAATGATCGCCCGGGTGATCTACAACCGACTTCGCGATGGTGATCTGTTGCAGATCGATGCCACGGTCATCAAGGCGCTGGGGGAGTATCCCGAAGACGGGGTGGTTCTGCTGTCTGACTTGGAAGTCGACAACCCGTTCAACACCTACGTCTACCCGGGGTTGCCGCCGACGCCGCTTTCCTCTCCGGGCGAGGCGTCTCTTCGGGCCGCGCTCAATCCAGCAGATGGCGAGTGGAAGTTTTACGTGGTGATCGACGAAGACGGCCGCCACGCCTTTGCCGAAACGTTTGCTGAGCACGAGGCCAACATCGCGGCGGCTGCGGCCGCCGGTGTCCGCTGATCTGCCGGTGATCGACCGGCCATGATCACCGGAGCGACCCAGGTCTGCGGCGTAATCGGCGACCCGATTCGGCACTCACTTTCACCCGTCATTCACAACGCGGCCTTTGCCGCCATGGGCTTTGACTGGGTTTCGCTGGCCTTCACCGTTGCCGCCGCCGATGCGGAGGTCGCGGTCGCCGGACTTCGCGCCATGGATATCCGCGGCGTGTCGGTGACCCTGCCGCACAAAGCGCTGGTGGTCCCGGCTCTTGACCAAATGGCGCCCAGTGCCCACGCGCTCGGCGTGGCCAACTGCATTTCCAACAACGCGGGCGTTCTCACTGGTCACAACACCGACGGTGTCGGCTTCATCAACTCGTTGGAGGCTGATTTTGACTCGCCGGTTGCGGGCCGCCGGTTCGTGATTGCAGGCGCCGGTGGCGCCGCTCGTTCGATTGTTCACGCTCTTGGGGCAGCTGGCGCCAAAGATATTGCCATAGCCAATCGCACCCCTGGCCGAGCCCACGATGTTGCAGTGCTCGGCGGCGAAGCGGCCCGGGTGCTTGATGGTGATGCGCTTGTTGGTGCGCTCACCGCCGCCGATGTGGTGGTCAACACCACCTCGGTTGGAATGGGAGACGATGCGTCGATGCCGTTTGATCCCGCGCCGATGGGACCGTCGCAGGTCCTGGTGGACATCATCTACGACCCGGCCGAGACCCCGCTCATGGCGGCCGCCTCCGCCCAGGGAGTTCGGACCGGCAACGGGGTGTCCATGTTGGTTCACCAGGCGGCCGAGCAGTTGCGGATATGGACCGGCCACACCCCCGATCTCGAAGCAATGATGACCGCAGCCGCCGATGCCCTGGCCGTTGGCTGAACACGTTTGTCTGCTGCGATACTCCCCGGTGCGTGGAGCCAGCCGAGTAGCCTGTCGCCGTGACTGTTGACGCTGACGATGCAAACCGGCATCTTGCGCTGATCGGGCTGTCCGGGGTGGGCAAAAGCACGATCGGTCGGTTGTTGGCGTCCGAACTTGGCTTGCAATGGTGCGATCTCGATGAGCGGCTGGAACGCAAAGTCGGCCGCACGATTGCCGACATTTTTGCGTCCGACGGTGAGCCGCACTTTCGCTCCCTGGAATCTGAGGTGCTCACCGAAGCGTTGGCCGAAGACCGTCGGATGGTGATCTCCACCGGTGGTGGGGTCATTCTTGCGGCCGAAAATCGGACCCGCCTTGCCGAGCGAGCGACCTGCATTTGGCTCCGATCGGCACCTGAGCGGCTGGCGTACCGCGTGGCCCGCGACACCGGCCGACCACTCCTGGCGGGACAGGACCAGGAAACCGTGAGCGGTGACCCGGTGGCCGCGGTCACCGAGCGGTTGGTCACCATGCTGGAAACCCGCGGTCCGCTGTACACCGAATCGGCTGACCTCATACTGGATGTGGACCGGCTCCGGATTCCCGAGGTCCTTCACCTCCTGGTTGCGCATGAACGGGCCAGCGGATGGACAAACCCCATCGAGACGGAGACGGCCGGATGATCGTGGTGCCCGTCGGTCTTGGCGACCGGTCCTACGACGTTCTGGTCGGCGATGGTGCCGCCGATGAACTTGCAAACCTGCTTCCCGCAGGGGCGCGACGGGTCGCCGTCGTAACCCAGGCCAACATTCCACTTGAAGTTGAAACCGGTCGGGACCAGAAGACTTTTGTGATCGGCGATGGCGAGCAGTACAAGACCATGGCGACGGTCGAACGGCTCTGCCGGGAATTTGCCCAATGGGGTCTGACCCGCGGCGATGTTGTGGTCGGGGTTGGGGGCGGCATTGTCACCGACGTGGCCGGCTTTGCCGCCGCCAGCTACCACCGGGGGGTTCCGGTTGTCCACGTGGCCACCACGCTGCTGGGCCAGATCGATGCGGCGATTGGTGGCAAGACCGGGGTCAACCTTCCGGAAGGGAAGAATTTGGTGGGCGCGTTCTGGCAGCCGTCGGGGGTGGTGTGTGACACCGCGACGTTGGCCACGCTGCCGCCCCGTCACTACCGGGCCGGCCTGGGGGAGTTGGCCAAGTACCACTTCCTTGGTGGCGGCGAACTGGACGCCCTTCCGTTGGAGCGACGGGTGGCCGCGTCGGTGAAGATCAAGGCGGACGTGGTGGCCGAGGACGAACGCGAAGGTGGCCGGCGCGCCATTCTCAACTACGGCCACACCCTGGCCCATGCGTTGGAGACCGCCGGCGCTCGAACTGGCGACTGGGATCTGCTGCACGGAGAGGCTGTGGCTATCGGCCTGGTCTACGCGGCCGAGGTTGCCGCCCGACTTGGCCGAATCTCCGAAGCCGCGGTCGACGAGCATCGACGGGTGCTGGCCGCGTACGAATTGGCCGATTCGATTCCGGCGGCTGCTGATGGTGAGGAACTGTTGAACCTGTTCTCCCGGGACAAGAAGGCCATCGACGGTGTCACCTTCGTGCTGGACGGAGCAAACGGCGTTGAGCCGGTGTCCGGTATTGATCCCGCGCTGTTGGCCGATGCCCTTGAGGCGTGTCGATGAATGCCCCGGGATCGACCGAGGCGCCCATCGTTCTGCTCCTGTCCGGCCCCAATCTGAACCTGCTTGGCGAGCGGGAACCCCAGATCTACGGCACCCAGACGCTGGCCGATCATGTGGCAACTGCAACCGCAGCCTGCGGTGTTGCCGGCCTGGGGTTGGAGCATGTCCAGTCCAACCATGAAGGCGTGCTTGTGGACGCCATTCACCACGCCCGCAATCGATGTGCGGCCATTGTGATCAACGCGGCGGCCTTCACCCACTACGCCTGGTCGTTGCATGACGCGCTGGCGGCTTTCACCGGTCCGGTGGTGGAGCTGCACTTGTCGGATCCAACGACCCGGGAACCGTTTCGTCACCTGTCGGTGATCGAGCCGGTTGCCGACGCTGTGGTCCGAGGTCTGGGCGGCGACGGGTACCGCGTCGCCATTGAACAGGTGGCCAACCTGCTTGCCGACGGCTCTACCCTCACCTCATGACTGCTTCGTTGTCGACCGATGCGCTACCTCCGCTGACGGTGGAGGGCCGATTGCTTCGGCTGCTCCGCCAACTCAGCACCACCGACCTTCAGGCCTTTGTGGTCACGAACCTGGTCAGCGTTCGTTGGCTGACCGGATTCACCGGCTCCGCGGGCTTTGTTGTGGTGACGCCCAACGGGTCAACGTTGATCACCGACAGCCGCTACGACGGCCAGGCCCAGGACGAGCTGACCGCCGCCAAGAGCGAGGTCGACGTGCGTATCTCCACCAAAGATCAACGCGGCGAAGCGGTGGAGCGGGCCGGTGACGCCGCCATCGTGGGCCTCGAAGCCGATCACATCACCTGGGCGCGCCAACGGCTGATCAAGGACGCCTGGTTTCCCGAGGCGCGCATCATGGCGACCACCGGAGTCCTCAAAGAGCTGAGGCGGGCCAAGACCCCGGCGGAGGTGGCCCGCATTGCGCGCGCCGCCGCCATCACCGATGCCGCGCTCGCGGCCGTGCAACACCGCCTCGCCCTCCAGCCAACCGAATCGGAGTTTGCGTTTGCTCTGGAGGCTCGCATGCGGGACCTGGGCGCCAGCGGCCCGGCCTTCGACACGATTGTGGCCTCCGGTCCCAACGGAGCGCGCCCTCATCACAGCCCCGGCGACCGAACAATCAGCGCCGGGGACCTCGTGGTCGTTGATTGCGGCGCGCTGGTTGACGGCTACCGCTCCGACATGACTCGTACGTTCATCGTTGGCGATCCGTCGGACACCCAACAGCGCATGTTTGATGTGGTGATCGAAGCCCAACAGCGCGGCTTCGAAACCGCGGCCACCGGCGTACCCACCGCGGATGTCGACACGGCATGTCGCACGGTGATCGGTGACGCCGGATGGGCTGATGCGTTTGGCCACGGCACCGGACACGGGGTTGGCTTGGACATCCATGAACTGCCCATGGTCAACGCCCGGGACGAATCAATCCTGGCGGTCTCGGACGTGATCACGGTGGAGCCCGGCGTTTACCTCCCCGACCACGGTGGTGTCCGCATTGAAGACACGGTCCTGATCGAAGCCTCCGGACCGCGCCGTCTCACCACGTCGCCCAAGGTTCTCGCTGTCAGCTGACACCGGGCGAACCGAGCAGCGCCACACAGGCGGCATCGGTTTCGGAATCGAGTGGAAACCAGCTTTCGATCCGAAGTTCGTCCAAGGTCACACTCTGCGGTGCGTTGAACTGCGTCATGGTGGTCAGGAAGGCCAGAGATTGGTCGCCAAATTGGAAGCGGAGAACCAGCGTGGGATCGCCGCCGGTGGTGGGGTCCGGCTGGCGCCACACTGCGGGCACGGCAGAGCTGGCGAGCAGCTCGTCAAACAACGCGGCCAGGTCCGCATCGTGTGGTCGCTGGAGCACTTCACGCTGAAGGCGCCGGAGGACATCTCCACCAACCGCGTCCCAGTTGGCGAACATCGGCTGAACGTCGGGGGCGAACATCATGCGCAGGAGGTTGACTTCTTCGTCCCCCGATTTGTCGGGCAGTTCGACCCCCACCAACTGCAGAATCCGAGTCCCGGCCACGTTGGCTCGCACCACGTTGTAGTGGCCATCGGTGACCATCATCGGGTAGGGCTCATGGTGCGCACCCATGGTGTCTACGGCCGCGCCAAGTTGCCCGCCCAGCAGCGTTGAGATGTCGGGTTCGGGGTATTCGCCAGCAAAGCCCGCGGCCCGGAGAAGGTCGTTGCGACTGCGAAGCGGAATGTCCAGCGCTTCGGCCAAAAGTCGAACCATCTCCACGCTCGGTCCCGACCGGCCGGTTTCCAGAAAACTGATATGACGGGCGGAGACGTCGGCACTGAGCGCCAGGTCGAGCTGACTCATACCGCGGCCACCGCGCCAGTGCTTGAGCAGGGCCGGAAAGACTCGATCGGTTCCCGGGCTCGCCACCGCTGCGCTGTTGGACATGCTTCGAGCGTAGAGAAGACGCAACGCCCCGGCACTTACCTGGACAGGTAATCGCCGAAGAACGGGGTGCCACGTACCTTCGGGTCATGGCAGACACCCAGCAATTCATCGACATCGGCCACACCAGGGTGGCCCACACCCAAACCGGAACCGGACCCGACGTTCTCTTCATCCACGGATGGCCGCTCCATGGCGGTACTTGGCGAAACATCGTCCCCGAGCTTGACGGCTTCCGGTGCCACGTCATCGATCTTCCCGGGGCCGGCGGGTCGAAGGCGACCCCGGACACGCCACTGAACATCGAAGGAATGGTGGCATCGATTGGCGCAGTGATCGATCATCTGAACCTGTCGAGTTGCTCCCTGGTCAGCCATGACAGCGGCGCTATGTTTGCCCGAATGGTGGCGCGCAGCCGTCCGGAGCAGGTCAACGGATTGGTGCTTTCCGGCACCGAAATCCCCGGGCACACGTCGTGGCAGGTGGTCCTGTTCGGGCTTCTGGCTCGGTTACCCGCCGCCGGCAACATCTTTGAGCTGCTGGTTGGCAACGACGTGCTGGTCAAGTCACCACTGGTACTGGGCGGGTGCTTCGCTGACACCGATCACATCCGTGGCGACTTTGCGGACATCCTCGGGGCGCTGTTCGCCGACGATGCCCTCATGGACAGTGCGCTGGAGGTCCTCAAGAACTTCAACCACGACGCCGTCGACGGTCTGGCCCTGGTACACGCCGAATTGTCCATGCCGTCGCTGCTGATCTGGGGCGAGGACGATCCATTCTTTCCACTGGAAAAGGCTCGGGCGATGGCGTCTCAGTTCGGCGGTGAAACCCGCTTTGAGACGGTCGCAAATGCCAAGCTGTTTGTCCATGAGGAGCACCCCGCCCGGTACGGCAGGCTGACCCGGGAGTTTCTGCTCAGCATCGCCTGAGGCCCGTACACTGCGGGACCATGGTTGCGATCACGACGAACGATTTGAAAAACGGCATGACCCTGGAGCTTGACAATGGGCTCTTCCAGGTCACGCACTTTGAGCACGTGAAGCCCGGTAAAGGTCCGGCCTTTGTTCGGACGACGCTCAAGAACTCCCGCACCGGTGCGGTCCTCGATCGGACGTTTCGGGCCGGCGAGAAAGTGGAGCGGGCCATCGTGGACAAGCGCGACATGCAGTACCTCTACCGCGAGGGTGACGGCGTGGTCTTCATGGACAATGAGACCTATGACCAGATGACGGTGGCCGACGCCACCCTGGGCGAGAGCCTCAACTTCATGCTGGAGAACGCCTCGGTTTCGCTGCAGATGTATGACGGCGAAATCATCGGTATCGATCTGCCATCGGCGGTGGACCTTCAGGTCACCCAGACCGACCCCGGTCTGCAGGGCGATCGATCCACCGGCGGCACCAAGCCAGCCACCATGGAGACCGGACTGGTTGTACAGGTTCCGTTGTTCGTCAACGAAGGCGAGAAGCTTCGCATCGATACCCGGACCGGCGACTACATCGCCCGAGCTTGAGCGCTCGTTCCGGCCCCGGCCGCCACGAAGCCCGTGAACGCGCCATCGCCCTGATCTATGAGGCCGAAGCCAAAGAGATCTCCCCGCGGGAGCTGGTGGAGAACCTTCCTGCGGAGCCCATGCCCTACGCCTCCCTGTTGACCAACGGCGTAAGCGACTACCTGGATGCCATTGACGAACTGATTGAGCAGCACGCCGATGGTTGGCGGGTTGCGCGGATGCCGGCAGTCGATCGGGCCCTGCTTCGGGTTGCGGTCTACGAACTTGCCTGGCAGCCCGACGTTCCCGTTGGAGCGATTTTGAACGAGGCGGTGGAGCTGGCCAAGGACTATTCGACCGAGAGTTCTGGTCGCTTTGTCAACGGGGTGCTGGCGGCGTTGGCCGAAGATCTCCGGGGCCACAACAAGGTTGCCAACGGCGAAGAGGAATAGTTCCATGGAGGTGTCGCTGTCGCAGCCACTGCCTCAGCCGGATCCACCATTGCACGTCGAGGCCGCAGGGTCGGTCTGGCACCTCCGCCAATGGGCGGCCTCCGATGTTGACGCGCTGGTCGAGGCGTGGCACGACCCGGCGGTCGCGGCATTCAATGTCGTGCCACCAGACCCGTCGGCTGAGCGCGCCGAGGAGTGGATTGCGGGTGCGGAGCGACGACGTCGGGCCGGGACCGGGCTTGACCTGGTGGTTGCCAACGAAGATGACGCCGCGGTTGGTGAGGTGGGAGTCGCCGACCACCGCCCCGAACGCAAAGCCGCGCAGATTTCCTGGTGGTTGCTGCCAGCGGCACGAGGTCTGGGAGTTGCGACTGCGGCGGTGACCGCGCTGTCGGAGTGGGCCCTCGGGCCTGCCGGACTTGTGCTGCTGGTTGCTCGATGCGCCCCCGGCAACGACGCCGCATACCGGGTTGCCGAACGGTCGGGCTTTACTCACGCCCAAACCGACCGGACCGGCCACCGCGTTTACGTCCGAAAGCAGAGTGACTGAGTCGACCCGGTGCGGCGAAAGTTTTCCACAGGCTCCTGTACGCGCGCGCGGCGGTATTCGCGTGTAGCTTTCAATCCTGACCGTGAAGCGGGTCCTGTGAGGCCCGCACGGACAGGAAGGACCAGCTGGTTTGGCTGAAAGAGAACGTCGCGGAGCGCCTCCTTACGGGGGCGTTTTTGTTGCCCGGAGCCAGGTACTCGCCACCGATGAGCTTCAGCGGGCCATCTGGCGCATGGCTCACGAAATTGTTGAGCGCAACCATGGCGCCGACCACATTGTGCTCGTTGGTCTGCAGACCGGCGGAGTGCCTTTTGCTTTCCGGCTCGCCGATGCGGTGGAGAAGATTGAGTCCACCCGACCGGCGGTCGGCAGCCTGGACGTTGCGTTCCACCGTGACGACATTGGCATTCGGCCGGTATTGCCCGAAGCGCCAACCGAACTCCCCGAAGACCTGGATGGCAAGATCGTGGTCCTGGTCGATGACGTTCTCTTCACCGGTCGCACCGTTCGTGCGGCTCTCGATGCCATTCACGACTTCGGTCGACCTCGAAGCGTGCAACTGGCCGTCATCGTCGACCGCGGTCACCGGGAGCTGCCCATTCGCGCCGACTATGTCGGAAAGAACCTCCCCACTCGCCGAGACGAAGCGGTGAATGTCACCAACGACGGCGTGGAACTTGGAGAAGTCCGGAAGTGAAACACCTTCTCCAGACTGACGATCTTGACCGCGAAGGCATAGAGAACCTCCTTCATCTGGCGGAAGCGTTTGCTGAGGTCAACCGCCGCCCCATTCCCAAGGTGCCGGCGCTGCGGGGCAAGACCGTCGCCATGTTGTTCTACGAGAACTCCACCCGCACCCGCGTGTCGTTTGAGACCGCGGCTCGCCGCCTGTCGGCAGACACCATGAGCATCGCCGTGGCCTCCTCTTCGGTCGCCAAAGGCGAGTCGCTGCGAGACACGGCCCAAACCTTGGAAGCCATGGGCGTGGACGCCGTGGTGATCCGTCACCACGCCGCAGGCGCCCCCCACCTCCTGGCCAGGTGGCTGGACGCCTCCATCCTCAACGCGGGCGACGGCTGGCACTCCCATCCCACCCAGGCACTGCTGGACTGCCTGACCATCAGGCAACGCCTGGGTTCACTTGACGGAAGCCAGATTGCGATTGTGGGCGACATCAAACACTCTCGCGTCGCCCGGTCCAACGTGGATGCGTTCACCAAACTCGGCGCACGGGTCACCCTGGTTGGTCCGCCCACCCTGATGCCGCCCGGGGTCCAAACCTGGCCGGTGGAGGTGTCGCACAGTCTGGATGCCGTACTTGGCCAGATGGACGTCATGTACCTGTTGCGGATCCAACAGGAGCGCATGACCGAACCGCTCCTGCCATCAAACCGGGAGTACGTACGGACCTTCGGTCTCACCAATGAACGAGCGGCCAAGCTGGATGACTCGGTGCTGCTCATGCACCCGGGGCCCATGAACCGCGGCATCGAGATTGCTGGTTCGCTTCCTGAACTGGATCAGTCGGTCATGGTCGAGCAGGTGCGTAACGGCGTGGCCGTGCGTATGGCGGTCCTGTTTGCTCTGCTCGGATCCGGGAATCAGATGGATTCCATGCTGCCGGCTGCGGCCACCGTCGGGGCCCAAAAATGAGCCGCGTCCTGGTTACCGGCGGCTCGGTCCAGCTTTCCGATGGCGCCGCCGACGTTGACATCCTGATTGAAGACGGTGTTATTGCCGAGATCGGCCCCCGCCTCGCGTCCGGCGATGCGCAGATCCTTGACGCGTCCAACTGCATTGTCGGTCCGGGGCTCGTGGATCTTCACGCGCACCTGGGCGAGCCCGGGCACGAGGATGCAGAGACCATTGCGTCCGCCACCCGCGCGGCGGTCCTCGGCGGCTACACCGCGGTGGTCGCCATGCCGGACACCTTGCCGGTCGTGGATTGCGCCGCCGCCGTTCGTCAGGTGCAGGCGTTGGCCTCAACCGCGCTGTGTCAGGTGGAAATTGCGGGGGCGGTGACCAGCCAGATGGCGGGGGAGCAGCTGGTGCCCATGGCCGAAATGGCTGAACTGGGCGTGAAGATGTTCGTCGATGCCGGTGTCGGGGTGCAGGACGACCTCATGATGCGCCGAGCGCTCGAATATTCATCGAGCCTGCCCATCAGAATCGCCCAACATTGCCTGGTGAAGTCGCTCAGCGCCAACGGCCACATGCACGAAGGCGAATGGTCGGGCCGCCTTGGCATTCCGGGCATTCCCGCCGAAGCCGAAGAGATCATGGTGATGCGTGACATTGCGCTCAGCCGCCTCACTGACAGCGCGGTGCACTTCCAGCATCTGACCACCGCCGGATCGATGGCGATGGTCGCTGCGGCTCGAGCCCAGGGACTTCCGATTACCGCAGAAGTGGCGCCCGCCTGGTTCACCCTTACCGATGAGGCGTGCGCCAACTTTGACGCGGTCACCAAGGTCATACCGCCGCTGCGGAGCGAAGCGGACCGGGCGGCGGTGGAGGCCTCGTTGCACGCCATGGATCTGGACGCCATTGTTTCGGCGCATACGCCCCACGCCCCGCACACCAAAGACCAGCCGATTCAGGAAGCGCCAGAAGGCATGATTGGCCTGCAGACCGCGCTCAGCCTCACCGTGGATCAGCTCAACCTGAGCTGGGATCAGATCTTTGCGCTCATGAGCACCGGCCCGGCTCGGATCGCCGGCATCGCAGATCACCACGGCGGACCACTGGCCGCCGGGCGTCCCGCCAACATCGTGGCCTTCGACCCCAAAGCTTCGTGGGTGGTTCAACCGGAAACGTTGGCCAGCCTCAGCCGCAATACCCCTTTTGTAGACCGACTCCTGACCGGCCGCGTGCGCCACACCGTGGCCGCAGGAGACGTCGTTGTAATGAATGGAGAAGCAACTCGATGAGTCGACCCAAACCCGCGCAACTTGTGCTGGCCGACGGCGCCACCTTCGATGGCTGGGCCATCGGGGCCTCGGCACCCAACGGCATCAGCTCTGGTGAGGTGGTGTTCAACACCGTTCTTTCCGGCTACCAGGAGGTCATCACCGACCCGTCATACGCCGGTCAGATCATCACCTTCACCTACCCGCACATTGGAAACTACGGGGTGTCGTCCGACGACAACGAAGCGCCCCACGGTCGGGTGGCCACCCGGGGTGTCATTGTGCGTGAGCTCGCCCGCCGTTCCAGCAACTGGCGCGCCACCCAGACCCTGGATGCGTTTCTTGGTGCCCAGAACCTGGCGGGGTTGGCCGGCATCGACACCCGTCGGCTCACCCGTCATCTCCGAAGCGCGGGTGCCATGTCCGGAGCGTTTGGAACCGCATCCCAGTCAGCGCTGCACAAGGCGGCGCTGGCGGAGCCCGGCACCGACGGCGTGGACCTGATTGATCAGGTCACAACCAGGACCGCGTACGGCGTTGAATGCACCCGGCCCGCGGGGGAGTCCCGCTGGCATGTGGTGGCGGTGGACCTGGGTATCAAGACCACGATCCTTCGGCACCTGTCCTCCATTGCCGATGTCACCGTGGTGCCGGCGGCCATCACCGCCGAACAACTTCTGGCCCTCAAGCCCGATGGCGTCTTCCTTTCCAACGGTCCCGGAGATCCCGAAGCCGCGCCGTATGTGCCGGAAATGCTGCGGGGCATTCTGGGCAAGGTGCCGATCTTCGGCATCTGCATGGGGCATCAGATGCTGGGCGCAGCGCTTGGCGCTCGGCTCTACAAGCTGCCCTTTGGTCACCACGGCGGTAACCATCCGGTCAAGAATCTGGCCACCGGCAAAGTGGAAATCACGAGCCAGAACCACAACTTCTGCGTGGCCAACGAAGACGTGGCGGGAATGAAAATCACCCACGTCAACCTCAACGACCAGACCGTTTCGGGCCTCGCCGCCACCAACGTTCCCGCGTTCTCGGTCCAGTACCACCCCGAAGCCGGTCCCGGTCCGCACGACAGCCGGTATCTGTTTGCCCAGTTCGATCAACTCATGAGCAACTTCAAGGAGACCGTCGGTGCCGCGTCGTAACGACATTTCGTCCATCCTGCTGATCGGGTCCGGCCCGATTGTGATTGGTCAGGCATGCGAGTTTGACTACTCCGGCACTCAGGCGTGCCGGGTTCTTCGGGAGGAGGGGTATCGGGTGATCCTGGCCAACTCCAATCCGGCCACGATCATGACCGATCCCGACTTCGCCGACGCCACCTATGTCGAGCCGCTGTCCCGCGATGTGTTGGAGGCGATCATCCAGAAGGAAAAGCCGGACGCACTGCTTCCAACGCTCGGTGGCCAGACCGCGTTGAACCTGGCCATGGAATTGGCCGAAGCCGGAATCCTCGAAGCCCATGACGTGGAGATGATCGGCGCCGACGCCGAAGCCATCGCCACCGCTGAGGATCGCGCCCGCTTCAAAGACGCCATGATCGAAATCGGTCTGGACGTGCCCCGTTCGGGCGTGGCCCACACCATGCCCGAAGCCCACGAGGTCGTCGGCCGGATTGGGCTGCCGGTCATCATTCGTCCGGCCTACATCCTTGGCGGCCGAGGCACCGGAATTGCCTCCACACCGGAGGAGTTTGAGAAGGTCGCATCGCTCGGGATCGAAGCCAGCCCCATCAACGAGATTCTGATCGAACAGTCGATCGTGGGCTGGAAGGAATACGAGCTGGAGGTCATGCGGGACCACGCCGACAATCAGGTTGTGGTCTGCTCCATCGAAAACCTGGATCCCATGGGCGTCCACACGGGCGACTCGATCACCGTCGCCCCGGTCCAGACGCTTTCCGATGTTGAGTATCAGTTCATGCGTGACTCGGCGTTTGCCTGCATGCGGCGAGTGGGCGTGGAAACCGGTGGATCCAATGTGCAGTTTGCGGTCAACCCGGCAAACGGCCATCAGGTGGTCATTGAGATGAACCCGCGGGTCAGCCGGTCATCGGCGCTGGCGTCGAAAGCGACCGGTTTCCCCATAGCCAAGATCGCGGCGCGGCTTGCGGTTGGTTACACCCTTGACGAGATTCAGAACGACATCACCCAGGAAACGCCCGCGTGTTTCGAGCCGAGCATTGACTACGTGGTAACCAAGATTCCCCGATGGGCCTTCGAGAAGTTCCCCGGTACCGCTGGCGTTCTTGGGACGCAGATGCAGTCCGTTGGCGAGGCCATGAGCATCGGCGGCACCTTCAGAGAGTCGGTACAGAAGGGCATTCGCTCTCTTGAGACCGGCCGCATGGGGCTCAACGGTGATCCGGCGGAGCAGGAGCTCAAGAAGCTGTCCACGCTGGAGCTCTATGACCGAGCCAGGGTCGCCACGCCCGAACGGCTGTTTGAGGTTGAGGCGTTGCTGCGCCGCGGCGAGACGATGGAGCGGGTCTTTGAGGCCACCATGATCGATCCGTGGTTCCTGGATCAGATTCAACAGATCATCGAGACACGCCAGGAGCTGGAAGCGGTCGGTCTGGCCGGCATGGACCAGTACCTGTGGAAGCTGGCCAAACAGGACGGCTTCGCCGACGCGCAGCTGGCCTACCTGTGGGGGGTACCCCAGGCCGATGTGCGCACCGCTCGCCTGGCTGCGGGGATTCGCCCAACATTCAAAACCGTGGACACCTGCGCCGCGGAGTTTGCGGCCGAAACGCCCTACCACTACTCCACCTGGGCCGATGAGAACGAGGTGGCCAGTTCGGACAAGCCCAAGGTCATCATCCTGGGTTCGGGTCCCAACCGCATTGGTCAGGGCATCGAGTTTGACTACTGCTGCGTTCATGCAAGCTTTGCGCTTCGGGACGCCGGCTTTGAAACCATCATGGTCAACTGCAACCCCGAGACGGTGTCCACCGACTACGACACCAGTGACCGCCTCTACTTCGAACCGCTGACCTACGAAGACGTGATGAACGTCATCGAAGCTGAGCAGGAGTCGGCCGTGCTGGGCAAAGGTCCCGGCATCGCCGGCATTGTCGTCAGCCTTGGCGGTCAAACGCCGCTCAAGCTGGCGGGCGAGTTGCCCGAGCACCTGGTCGTTGGGACCCCACCGGACTCCATCGACCTGGCCGAAGACCGGGAACGCTGGAATGACCTGTGCACCCGGTTGGCCATTCCGCAACCACCCGGTGGCACTGCAGCCGACATCTCGACCGCCATCACCGTGGCCAACCAGGTTGGCTACCCGGTGCTCATGCGGCCCTCCTATGTCCTGGGCGGGCGCGCAATGGTCATCGTCTACGACGAAGCCGGCCTTCGCGAAGCCATGGTGGAAATGGAAGCCAGCGGTTCGCTGGGTCGCGAAGGCGGACTTTCGGCTGAACGTCCCGTTCTGGTTGACCGGTTCCTCGAGGACGCAACCGAGGTGGACGTGGACGCCATCCGAGACCGCAGTGGTGAGGTACTTATCGGCGGAGTGATGGAACACGTGGAGGAAGCCGGGGTCCACTCCGGTGACAGCGCCTGCACAATTCCGCCGCTGACGTTGAGCCCGCAGACCTTGGCTCAGCTGGAGAAGTACACGGCCACCCTCGCCACCGAGCTGAAGGTCATCGGGCTGTTGAACGTGCAATTTGCTGTCAAACGCGGCGAGGGCGGGCTCCCCGACGAGATCTTCGTTCTCGAAGCCAACCCCCGGGCCTCACGCACCGTTCCCTTCGTCGCCAAGGCGACGGGCCGGCCGCTGGTCAAGATCGCATCACGGGTGATGCTTGGTGCCACGCTCGCCGAGCTGCGGGCTGAAGGAATGTTGGGAGAAAAGGCCCCTGGTGACCATGTGGCGGTCAAAGAAGCCGTCCTCCCGTTCAGCCGGTTCCCCGAGACCGATGCGCTGCTGGGGCCCGAGATGCGATCCACCGGCGAAGTCATGGGGATCGACCTCCGACCGGGGCTGGCGTTCGCCAAGAGCCAGATTGCGGCCGGCTCCGAGCTGCCCCGGGGCGGCAATGTATTTCTGTCGCTGGCGGACCGCGACAAGCGCACCGGTGTGGAGGTCGCACAACGGTTTGCCGCCCTCGGTTTCGGCATCTATGCCACCGGCGGCACGGCTGCTCTTCTTCGGGAGAACGGGGTTGATGTGCTCAAGGTCGTGGCCAAGGTCGGCGAGCAGACCGACAATGACGCCGTCGATCTGATCTCGGCTGGCGAGATTGATCTGGTTGTCAACACGCCGCGGGGTCGCGGTCCACGCGCCGATGGCGATCACATTCGGACCGCCGCCGGAAGATATGGCGTGCCGCTGCTGACCACCGCGTCGGCGGGCCTGGCCGCCGCCGAAGCCATTGCGGACTGGGCCAGCCACAAGCTGGCGGTGCGAAGCCTGCAGGAGTACCACCAGGGAGTCTTCGCCAGCGATCTGCAGCCGCGCTGATGGCGGGGTTCAGGCGCTCCTCGGGGTCCCGGGCGTTGGCCCGAACCCGGGTGGACGAATCGGTCGTGGTTGGCTCGCTGACCTTCCCGCATGCGGTCATGTGTGCATCGGGGACCGCTGGTCACGGCGCCGAGCTGGCGTCCTACTTTGCGCTGTCTGACGTGGGGGCCGTGGTCACCAAGTCGTTGCATCCCGATCCCTGGCCCGGCAACCCCGCGCCTCGGCTGCATCAGACGCCGGCCGGAATGATCAACGCGGTGGGCCTGCAGGGGCCCGGGGTTCAGGGGTGGATCGATTCATATCTTGGCGACCTGGTGGAATCCGGCGCTCGGATTGTTGCGAGCATCTGGGGTCGCAGCATCGAAGAGTACGGTCGAGCGGCCGCGAGCCTGACGCCGGTTGCTGACCAGATAACGGCGCTCGAAGTCAACGTGTCCTGCCCCAACGTTGAGGACCGGGATCGGATGTTTGCCCATTCGGCCGAGGCCACCCGCGCTGCCATCGAGGCGTCCCAGGTTGCTGGTCTGCCCATGTGGGCCAAGCTCAGTCCCAACATTGGCGACCTGGTGCCCATCGCTTCCGCGGCCAGGGCGGGGGGAGCCGAAGCGGTCACGCTCAGCAACACACTGATCGGCATTGCCATCGACATCGAGAAACGCAAGCCGGTGCTGAGCAACGGTCGCGGGGGCGTGAGCGGGCCGGGCATACGTCCGGTGTCGCTGCGGACGGTCTACGACGTTCACCAGGCGATGCCGGACTTTCCGATTGTCGGGGTCGGCGGAATTTCATCGGGCGAGAGTGCCGTCGAGTACCTGATGGCCGGTGCCTCGGCGGTGCAGGTGGGAACCGCAACCTTCGCCGAGCCTCGGGCCGCCGTGCGGATTCGTCATGAGCTGGCGGACTGGTGCGGCAGCCATGGTGTCACCACGGTGGCGTCCCTCACCGGTACGGCGCACGCCTGACAACGATTGCGGTCACACCGTGGCTCAAGTCGGGGGAGAACTGTGCCGATTGAGAGGTGGGCGAAACACCACAATCGGAGTAGACGTATGAGCACGATGACTGAGATAACCACTCGCCCAACCCCTGCGGAGGTTCGATCCTCCCTGGTTCTCGCCCTCGACGTGGATGACCTGGTGCAGGCCCAGCGGATGGCCCGAGCCGTCCAGCCATACTTTGGCGTGGTCAAGGTGGGCATGGAACTGTTCACCGCCGCAGGTCCCGAAGCCATTGGCACCTTCGCCGACATGGGCTTCGATGTCTTCATGGACATGAAGCTTCATGACACCCCCTCGGTTGTGGGCCGGGCGGCCGGCGTGCTCGGTTCGCTGGGCGTTTCGTATCTGACCATGCATGCCCACGGCGGCGTCACCATGCTGCGGGCCGGCGTCGAGGGGCTGCACGGCGGCGCGGAACGCGCCGGGCTGCCTGCGCCGGCGGCACTGGCCATCACCGTGTTGGTATCTGATGACGATGCTCCTGACCATATTGTTCCCAAGCGCCTGCGGGTGGCCATGGAGGGTGGATGTCAGGGGATCATCTGCGCCGTCGATGACGTGCGCATGGCCCGCCAGATCGGGCCGCGACTCCTGACGGTGGTTGACGGCATCGCGCCGGTCGAACAGGACGAAGACGGCCCGTCCCCGGTGTCCCAGGCCCGGATTGCCCGCGACCGCGGCGCCTCGTTGCTGGTTGTTGGTTCGGCGGTTTCGGCGAGCAGCGACCCGGTGGCGGTGGCTCAACAGCTGGTGGCCGAACTCACCGATTGACTATTTGTCGATCACGTTTCGTTCGGCCTCAGGCGGGCGCGGTGTCGGTGGCGGCGTCCCAAGCGCCGTAACCGCCCAGGAGATCTGAAACGTCGTTGAAGCCGCCGCGGATCATGCGACTGGCAGCTATCGATGACCGGAATCCGCCCGCGCAGTAGACGATGGTTGGCCGGTCAGTATCGAGTGTGGTGAGCATCTCGTTGAGGCGGGTGAGGGGAACTTTGATGGCTCCGTTGATGATCCCGCCTTCGGTCTCGCCGGGTTGGCGAACGTCGACGAGCTGCAGGTTGGGTACATCTTCGATTGCTCGGCGCAGCCCGGCGACGTCCAGGCGGGACGAGCGTCGCGTGTGGTCGGGGTGGTCGGACAGTGTCTGGATTGGGTTGACCAGGTGGCCGATGACGTTATCGAATCCGATCCGGGCCAAGCGGATCCTGGACTCAAGTTCGTAGCCAGGCTCGGTAATCAGCACGATGTCGGTGGCAGGGGACAGGATGCCTCCGGCAAACTCGGCGTAGCGCCCAGACAAGCCGATGTTGATGGATCCGGCGAGATGCCCGGTGGCGAAGTCGACGGGGCTGCGGGTGTCCAGCGGAATCGCGCCGGCCTCACATGCGGCAAGTACCTCATCCAGAGTCATGGCGGTGGGGGAGGTGCTCTCGTCCAGGAGCTTGCGGCTCTTGCGGTTGAGCGTCGCGTCGTACGCGAAGTATGCGGGAGGGGCCGACTGTCCTTCGGTGACCACGGCGATGAACTCGTCTTTGGACATGGGGGCAACGGCGTAGTTGTTCTGCCGCTGCTTCCCGATTGAACATGACGTGGCACTGGACAGGTTCTTGCCGCACGACGACCCGGCGCCGTGGCCCGGGTACAGGATGGTCTCGTCGGGCAGGGTCATGATCTTGCCGTGGAGTGACTCGTACAGCTGCGCCGCGAGTTCTTCGCTGGTGACGCCAACCGACGACAAGAGGTCGGGCCGGCCAACATCGCCGATGAACATCGTGTCGCCGGTGAGCACGCCATAGGGCGTCTCGTCGATGGCGTTCTCGTACACGACAATGCTGATCGACTCCGGCGTGTGACCGGGCGTGTGGCGGATTTCCAAAGTCACTTCGCCCAGTGAGATGCGCTCACCGTCGGCGAGTCTGCGGGATTGGAATTCGGTCTCGGCCGCGGAGCCATAGGCAATGGTCGCGCCGGTGGCGGCGGCAAGTTCGAGGTGGCCGGACAGGAAGTCGGCGTGGAAGTGGGTTTCGATGACCAACTCAATGGTCATGCCGTGTTCAGCCGCCGACGCCAGGTACGGGGCCACGTCACGACGGGGATCGACCACGACGGCGCGCCCGGTGGTCTCATCCCCAATGAAGTAGGAGGCTTGCGACAGGCACTCGAGGTAATGCTGTTCAAAGATCATGGTTAGGCCTTTCCTTTGAGCATGAGGTTCCAGTACATGGCCGGCAGGCCGTACTTCTTGAGGTACCACATGTCTGTTCGAGGTTTTTGGAGGTTGATGACGGGGAACGAGGGTGTGTGTTCCATGGTGTAGTCGAATTCGGCGAGCAGCATCTTCGACGAAGACGTGGTGAGCGGGCATGAGGCATAAGAGATCCCCCGCGTTCGCCTATCCAATTATCCGAATGTACGGCCATTTATGGACTCCTGTCAACTGGAGAGGCGGTCAGGGAGTGGTGAGGTCGAGCCCGGCCGCGTTCCATGCCTGGATGCCGCCGTCGAGGTCGTAGAGCTCGGGCCAGGCGGCACCGGCGAGAACGTCGAAGACCTGACCGGAGCGGTTGCCGGAGTCGCAGTACAACAGGTACGGCTTTGATGGGTCGAGCTGCTGGATCTCTTCCCAGAACGTTTCGCTGAAGAAGTCGATGTTGGTGGCCCCCGCAAGGTGTCCCGACGCAAACTCTTCGGGAGTACGAACGTCGAGAATGGTCAGACCCTGCGGTGGCGATGCCAGGAGCTCTGCAGTCTCGTCCGCTGAAATTCGGTGCACGCCGGTGGGTATGAACGACGGGGTGTGGGTCGATCCTGGAGTCACTGCAGTGACGAGTTCTTCCAGTTGGTCGATCGGCAGCGCACCCGACGCTCGGTACACAACGTCGCCTTCGGCGTTGACCGCAACCCAGTACGGATATGCCGTCAGGCCAAACGCACCAGCGACCCTGGTGGCCTCATCATCCACCAAAACCGGGGTCTGCCACTGCTCGCGGGGGAACCACTCCGAAGGCGGGTAGTTGGCGCCTTCGGCGTTGACGCCGGTTGACACCGCCACGACCTCCACGTCTTCGGGAAGGGAGGTGTCCTCAAGCCAGCTCACGACTTCGGGAACCTCGTTCTGGCAGTGCGGGCACCAGTGGGCAAAGAACCCGATGATCCGGCCAACACCGTCGTCGCCGAAGCTGACGGGGGTGCCGTCAAAGCTCACGCCAGCGACGGTGGGCGCGGGTGAACCAAGCGTGCTGTCGGGAAGCGAATGGGCGGCAAGCCAATCGCCGCTGATGGTCACCGGCGCGGTTTGTAGCACCGTCGAGGCTCGAACCACGAACTCAGGTGGTCCGTCGGAATCCGGAGCGACAGCTGCCGCGAGACTTACGAGTTGTTCGGTGGTCAGGCTGCCCGAGGTTCGGTACATGACGTTGCCGGTGGCGTCCACTGCGACCCAGGCCGGGAGCGAAGTTACGCCGTAGGCGTTCGCCAGTGTCATGGCGTCGTCGTCCATGATGGCTGGCGAGGGCCAGTCGTTCAGCCATTCCGACGGCGGGTAGTTGTCTGCGTTTGCATCCGCAGCCGTGGACACGGCGACAACTTCGATGCCTTCGGGGAGGGTGCTCTGAGTGAGCCAGTCCGTGACGGCGGGAAGCTCGCTCTGGCAATGCGGGCACCAGTGGGCGAAGAAGCCGATGAGGCGACCGACTCCGTCTGGGCCGATCGAGGTCCGCGTTCCGTCCGGGCCCTGGCCCGATGCTCCGGGAGCGGTGGTGCCGACGGCCGGGTCGGGTTGTGTGAACGCCGGAAGCGGGTCCCCGCTGATGGCGACGAAGCTGGTTTCGGTCGCCACTCCGCTGCTGGGGTCATTGGGCGGTTCGGCATCGTCAGCTGGTGCAGCCGCCGCATCGAAACTCGCTTCAGCTGGAGTGCTGGTCACGGTTGTGTCCGCACTCGATCGACCGAAAGCGAACGCGCCCAACATGACCGCGACGGCGACTGCCGCGCCCAGAAGGACGGCGACGCCGGTTGACATGCGCGATCGGCGGGGTGAACCGCCGCCGGATTGCTGCGCGTGTGGGATCGCCGCCGGAGGTGCGGGTTCTGCGAGCACCAGATCGGGCGCCTGGTCGTCGACGGGCAGGTGGTCAGAGGGCATGGGTTGGCTCTTTCTGGGAAAGGGTGAATGACAGTGCGAGTGATGGAACGACCAACGCGCCGGCGAGCGCCGACACAATCAGCAGGATGGCCGGTAGCGCCATCCCGAAGCACGCCAGGATGATGTGCGAGCCCAACGAAATGGCCATCTGATTGCGAGCGGGCAGCAGAGCATCGCTCACCCCAACAACGTGATGTACTGCCAAACCAAACATGAGGGAATCTGCTAGCTCGTGAGGGCCAGGTCGACGAACTCGTTCCATTGCAATTCGGGCACGGCGCCGCTGACACGGGCGACAATCTCGCCGTCAGCATTCACCGCAGCGGCAAACGGAAAGCCAGAGAGACCGAAGGCGGTGGCGAGGTCATTGGACTGCGAATCACGCAGCACGGGGACCGGCCAGGCTTCACGGGTAAGCCACACCGACGGCGGATAGTTGGGAGCACCCTCGTCGACGCTTGAGGACACCGCTACCAGTTCGACGTCGCTGCGGATGCCTTCGGCCTTGAACCGTGACACAAGGGAGGACACCTCGGCCTGGCAGTGCGGGCACCAGTGGGCCAGAAACAACACCACCCGCGGTTGGCCATCAGCGAAGTTGATGGACACCTCGGTGTCATCGAAGTGCGAAGCGGCGATTGAGGGCGCGGTCATGCCCACGGCGGCATCGACGGGTTGACGGGAATCAAAGAGCGGCAGCCTTGCGGACGCCTGGGCATACCAAACCTGGCGTACGGTTCCTTCGGTCGGGATGCGGGCGCTGGCGGCGGCAGCCGCGTCGGTCTCATCGGTGCCGCTTCCGACCACGACCGCAGCGACAACGGCCGCGACAATCACGGTCAAGAGCAGGCCGACGGCAAGAGCAATTGTTCGGGAGGACTGTCCGCCCGTCGAGCGGGATGATGGACGTCCTGTTCGGGTCGTGGTGGTCATGGGGATTGCCTTTCCGTTGAAGAAGCGGGCACGAGCGAGTTGGAGACGGAGGGAGCTGCCGATGCAGGTCGAGTAAGACGGAGATGGCCGGCGGTCAGGCCGAGAACGGCGAGGAAGCCGCAGAACGCCATGAACGGGATGGAGACAAAGCCAAAGGTGTTCACCCACACCGACGTACAGGCCGCTTCGGCTTCACACGAAGAGCCTTGGTCGGGGAACCAGCGCAATTGGGTGTGATACGCCGAGTAGCCGAGTCCGCCGACCGCCAGGACTGCGGCGCAGAGCGAACCCATCCGATCACCACCCACCCGACCGCGTTGCGCCGAGGCGATCCCGAGGATTGGCACCAGCGGGTACATGAAGATTCGTTGCCACCAGCACAGCCGACACGGTCGGAAGTGAACGACCCCGGAGTAGTAGAGGCTGCCGATGGTGGACGCGAGCGCAACTGCGAATGCCAGCGGCAACAACACACTCATGAGCGGGCGAAGCGCTTCGGGCTTGAACGCCGTTGCGCCAAGACTTGCGACCCCGATGCCCGCGGCCAGAAACGACAAGAACGCGAGCAGGAGTGAGATCTGATCGACGCTCATAGCGTGGCGCTCGCTTGGGTGAACAAGCTCGCTTGGGTGAACTTGGTGGTCATGGACCTATTGTACGTACATACGGTATTTAGGTCAACATGACGAATGTCACCTAAACAAGATGGTACATATCGAACGATAAGTGCCATTGTGCGGCCATTCGGTCGTTATTCTGGGCAGGCGCTGTTCGGCGCCGAGAACGTACGGCGGCTCAAGGAGACGGAAATGGCTCATACTGCTCTTGATCGGTCGAGTCCGCTGCCCCTGTGGGCGCAGTTGGAAGCCGACCTGGGTCGTCGACTTGACGCGGGCGAGTTCGACGACGGGTTCCCCACCGACCTGGTGTTGACCAAGGACTATGAAGTGAGCCGTCACACCGTGCGCGAGGCGGTGCGCCACCTCAACAAGACGGGGGTGCTCCGTCGGGAGCGGGGGAGAGGCACGGTGGTCAATCGTTCTGAGTTCGAACAACGGCTCGGGACGCTCTACAGCCTCTTCGACTCGGTCGAAGCTGCTGGGACTGAACAGACCAGTGAGGTTCTGACGTTGGAAACGGTCACCGACAGCATCGCCGCAACGCACCTCGAAGTGGAGGAGGAATCCGAGTTGGTGCTTCTCGAGCGGATGCGGCTGGCCGGAGGGAATCCGTTGGCCGTCGACCGGGCATGGTTGCCGCTCGCAATTGCGGCGCCGCTTCTGCAGGTGGACTGGACCCACACCGCCCTCTATGACGAACTCGCCAAAGCCGGCGCGCCCGTTCCCAATCAGGGATGGGAGCGATTGACGCCGGTAACACCGGCCTCGGCTGACCGCAAACGCCTTGGTCTCAAGAGCGGCGCGGCCGCCTTCTTTCTGGAACGACTTGGCGTTCGGGACGGCGTTCCCGTCGAATGGCGGACAACCACCATTCGAGGCGATCGCTATCGATTCGTGGCCGAGTGGTCCGCCACTGGACACTCCCAACTTCGCCCAACTGCGGTCTGATGCCTCAGCGGCGTCCCCGCTGATCACGCCCCAGCTGAGACCGGTGGCACAAGCGATGTGGGTTGACAATTCACCGTTCGTCATTATTGTACGTACATGTAGAATTGTACGTACATACGGATAACCAAGTGAGTCGAACGGCTCACCCCCAACCCGAGCGGAGAAAGTGATATGTCCTTGCACCTGGGCGATGAAGCCCCGAATTTCACCAGTGACACAACCGACGGCGAGATCAACTTCCATGAGTGGAAGTCCGGATCCTGGGCCGTCTTCTTCAGTCATCCGGCCGACTTCACGCCGGTATGCACCACCGAACTGGGTCGCGTTGCCGGACTCAAATCCGAATTCGATGCCCGAAACACCAAAGCCATCGCCCTGTCGGTAGACCCGATCGAAGAGCACCGGGCCTGGGCCCCCGACATCGGCGAAGTCACCGGCAACACCCTCAACTTCCCAATCATCGCCGACGCCGACAAGACCGTTTCTCACCTGTACGACATGATCCACCCCGGCGAAGGCGACACCTCAACGGTTCGGTCGGTGTTCATCATCGATCAGGACAACAAGATCCGCCTCTCCCTGACCTACCCGAAGTCGACGGGCCGTAACTTCGACGAGATCCTTCGTGTCCTCGACAGTCTTCAGCTCACCTCGGCTCACGAACTTGCCACTCCCGCAGATTGGGAGCCGGGCGACCGGGTCATCATCCCGCCGGGAATGTCCACACCGGACGCCGAGGACATTTTTACCAACGTCGAAGAAGTCACGCCCTACCTGCGCTATGCGGACGCGCCCACGAGCTAGTTCCCGACCGCGAACCAGTTCACCAGCGTGCCCATGAGCCCCCTCACGAGACTGCTGCCAATCCTCTCGTGGGGGCCGGCCTATGACCGCTCTGATATTCGCAGCGACGTTGCCGCGGGTGTCACGGTCGGCGCAATGCTGGTGCCCCAGGCCATGGCGTACGCGCTGCTGGCCGGGCTGCCGCCTGAGGTCGGTCTCTACGCCGCAACGGTGCCGGTTCTGGCCTACGCCGTGTTCGGGACATCGCGCCAACTTGCGGTTGGCCCCGTCGCTATTGTCTCGTTGCTCACCGCCTCAGCGTTGGCCCCGCTCGTGGAGGAGGGGACGGCGGGCTACATCGCGGCCGCCGCGATGTTGGCCCTGATGGTGGGGGTTGTCCACATAGCGTTGGGAGCCTGCCGGCTGGGTTTCCTGGTCAATTTCTTGTCGCACTCTGTTCTGGTCGGGTTTACTGCCGCGGCCGCAATCATCATTGGCTTCTCCCAGGCCAGGCACATCCTCGGGATCTCCGTCCAGCGCAAGGATCACTTCTACGAGACGGTACGTGAAGTCCTTGGCAAGATTTCAGATGCGAACCCCACAACGCTGCTGCTTGGGGGCGCGGCGCTGATCACCCTGTTCCTGCTGAAGCGCTACGCGAAACGGGTGCCCGCGGCGTTGGTTGTGGTGGTCGGTTCAATCCTTGCCGTCGAACTCGGCAACCTCGAATCCCGAGGCGTGAAGACCGTGGGCTCCATCCCCGACACCCTGCCAGCCTTTGGGCTTGCGGACGTTGACGGGTCGCTTGCCGGCAGTCTCATCGGTACGGCGCTTGTCATCACGATTGTCGGGTTCATGGAGTCCATCGCCGTGGCCAAGGTGTACGCCAAACGTCACCGCTATGAGGTGGTCGCCAACAGTGAACTCATTGGCTTGGGCGCAGCGAACGTTGCTGCGGGTCTGTTCGGGGGTTACCCGGTCACCGGCGGCTTTTCTCGGACTGCGGTCAACGACGCTGCAGGGGCGCGCACCCCGGTTGCGTCCGTGATCACCGCAGCCATCGTGTTGGCCACAATTGCGTTCCTGACCCCGCTCTTCGCTTCGCTACCCAACGCAGCACTGGGCGCCATCATCATCATGGCGGTCATCGGCCTCATCGACGTTGGCGAGATGCGCCACATCGCTTCAGTGAAAAGGAGCGACCTGATCGGTCTGAGTGTCGCATTCTTCGCCACCCTGATTCTTGGCATCGAACTCGGCATCCTCGTTGCGGTTGTCGCATCCATGCTGGTGGTGTTCGCTCGCATATCGATGCCACACAGCGCCGTACTCGGACACGTTGACGGCACAACCAGCTACCGAAATATCGAACGTTTCCCCGAAGCAAACACCGCCGAAGGCATCCACATCATTCGCATCGACGCCGCCCTGTCCTTCGTCAACGCAGTCAACGTCAAAAAACTGGTCCTGCAACATGCCGCGGTGGCGGCGATGGCCGAGCCTCGAGCTCTGGTAATTGACGCATCCGGGATCAACGACCTGGACGCGACCGGTGCTGACATGTTCGATGAACTACTCAGCGAAGTGGAGGCCCTCGGCGTTGCCCTTCACCTGAGTGACGTGAAGGGCCCCGTCCGAGACGTCCTGCGCAACGCAGGGACCTGGGAACGCCTCGGGCAGCGTGTCCATACCTCCACCAACGATGCGCTGCTCGCCCTTTCGCAGCGCACCACGGCACCCTACGATCAACGCCGCTACGGCATCGACGAACGAACCGCCAACGGTCCGCCTTCGGGCGAACTGCATGGCGCTACGCCCAAAACCAATCAACCCCCCAACCTTGTGGAGAGACCATGACAACCACTGATCCCCTGACCGACATAAGAAATGCCGCCGTGATCGACGCCAATCGACTCCGTCAACTCCAGGACGAAGACCCAAACCTTCGGATACTCGATGTCCGGACCGGCGGTGAATTCGAGACCATTCACATCCCCGGTTCCTACAACGTCCCAATCGACACCCTCAGCGAACACGTCCAGGACCTCGCCAATGTCGAGCACCCGGTCGTTCTCGTCTGTCAGTCCGGCGGGCGCGCCAGCCAGGCCCACAACAAACTCACCAACGCCGGCAAACACACCCTTCATGTTCTTGAAGGCGGCATGACCAGCTGGCAGGCCGCCGGCGGCGACGTCGTGTACGGGACCACCGAGCGATGGGCCATGGACCGACAGGTCCGGGGCGTTGCCGGCACCATCGTGCTCATCGCCATGGCACTCAGCACCAGGATCCCCGGTGCGAAGTGGATCGCCGGGGGAGTGGGAGCCGGACTCACCTTCTCCGCCGCATCGAACACCTGCGCAATGGGAACCGTGCTCTCAAAGCTTCCCTACAACCAAACCGACAGCTGCGACATCGAAGGCGTGCTGGCCAAGATCAACCGTCCAAATACATAAAGAGCGGCGGCCGGACAATTTGGAACCGTTGGATCCGTCGCCCGCCCAGCTCTCGGCGGTACTGTCGGCATATGGCCCTTCCACCAAAACTGACAACCGAACAGCGACATGCCGCGCTGCGGAAGGCTGGTGCGGCACGCGTCGCCCGAGCGGAACTCAAAGATCGGCTCAAGCAGGGGGCGATCCACATTGGTGATGTGATCGCCCAAGCCAAAGAGGACGAGATCGTTGGCAAGACCAAGGTCCTCACGGTGCTTGAGTCACTGCCCGGCGTAGGCAAAGTCAAAGCCCGGCGACTCATGCGCGAGATTGGGATCAGTGAGTCCCGCCGCCTGCGCGGCTTGGGCGTTCAGCAACGCCAGAGCCTGCTGGAAGCACTCGCCTGACCGTCTGTCAATGACCCGCACCAGCTTTGTCTTTGTTCTCTTTGGGCCCGGCGGGGTCGGAAAGGGGACTGTGGCCCATCGCCTGGAGGCCGAGGTTCCTGATCTCTGGCTGAGCAGGTCCTGGACCACCCGTGACCAGCGCCCGGGTGAACCCGATGGTGCCTACGTCTTCGTCTCCCATGACGAGTTTGAACAGCACCGAGCTGCGGACGGGTTTCTTGAGTGGGCGGAGAGCACGCCCGGAAACCTGTACGGCACGCCCGTGCCGGACCCACCGGCGGGTGTCGATCTGCTACTGGAAATCGACGCGCAGGGCGCTCAACAGGTGCAAGCGCACCGACCCGACTCGGTCTTGTGGTTTCTGGATGCGCCCAGCGATCAGGCGCTGGAGGATCGGATGCGGGGCCGCGGCGACATCGAAGCCCGAATCGCCCAGCGGCTGGACCAGGCTCGCGCCGAGCGCGACGTGTGCCGGGCCCTCGGCGCGCCCACCATCGTCAACGATGATCTGGACGAAACTGTTGCTGAGTTTGTGCGGCGGATTGACCAGCACCGTCGGGAGCACCGACAGCACGGGTAGTCAAAGGCTCGACAGTCAAACGCGAGAGCGGCCTGTGGCGGTAGGGTTGAGGGCTGGCTGTTGTGTAATGGCGGCTGGATTTTTGAGCGCCGGAGGGCGCGTGGAGGGTTGAGTAATGGCAAAAGAACATGACTCCATGGTGGATACGCCGATCGAGGATCTTCTCGAGGCGGCGGGTTCGAAGTTCCGTCTGGTCAATCTTGGCGCTATGCGAGCTCGCGAGATCAACTCGTACTTCGGTCAGCTTGGCGATGGCCTTGGCCGCAGCGTTCCACCGCAGGTGGCATCGGTTGCCCGTAAGCCATTGACCATTGCCTTCGAAGAAATAGCGGCGGGCAAGATCGTCGTCACCGACCCGCCGCCCGAGCCGGAGCCGGTGAACGAAGCCGACCTTCTGCCTTCGGGCGATGCAGGTGACACCGACACCAAGTGATCGGGTAACCGGTGACTGACGTCGATCTGTCCGTGCTCGACGGCCAACGCGTCGTCCTCGGGGTCACCGGCGGCATTGCCGCCTACAAAGCGATTCTTGCGTGCCGCAAACTGGTGGACGCGGGCGCGCACGTGGTGCCAATCATGACCGACTCCGCCCAAAAGTTTGTGGGCCGAGCAACATTCGACGCGTTGGCGTCCGAACCGGTGCAGACCCGCATTTTTGACGGGGCCAACCCCATTCCACACACCCGCCTGGGCCAGACGGCGGATCTCATCATCGTTGCGCCGGCAACGGCCCGGCTTATCGGTGCGTACGCGGCGGGCATTTCCGATGATTTGCTGACGGCGACCCTTATCGCAACCGAAGCGCCGGTGGTGGTGGCGCCGGCCATGCACACTGAAATGTGGAACCACCCCTCGGTGCAGGAAAATCTTGTGACGCTGACCCGGCGCGGTGTCCACATCGTCCCGCCCGAAGAGGGACGGTTGGCCGGCGGGGATCTTGGATCAGGTCGACTGGCTGATCCCGACACCATTGTCGCCGCCGCCGCTGCGGCATTGCGGGCCAACTCCGCCCGTCCACTGCTTGGGCAGAAGGTGCTGATAACCGCCGGCGGCACGCGCGAAGCCATCGACTCGGTGCGTTACATCGGCAACCGTTCTTCGGGCCGGCAGGGGTATGCGCTGGCCGAAGTTGCGGCGCAGATGGGGGCGTCGGTAACTCTTGTGGCCACTGTCGAGCGGCCGCTTCCCGCCGGCGTGGATCGAATCATGGTCACCACCGCCGCCGAGATGCAGGCCGCGGTATTCGACAACCGCGATGCTGCTGACATGATCTTCATGGCAGCTGCGGTCGCGGACTTCCGTCCTGTGGCTCCAGTGGATCGAAAACTCAAAAAGCGCGATGGCGTCCCCCGGGTGGAGCTGGAACGAACCGTTGACATTCTGGCCGCCCTCGGTGCGTCCAAGCCAGCTGGCCAGGTGCTGGTGGGTTTCGCCGCCGAAACCGATGATCTGCTGGCCAACGCGCGGGAGAAGTTGAAGAAGAAGGGCGCCGACTTCATCATCGCCAATGACGTGTCAGCCCCGATGGTCGGCTTTGCCCACGACACGAACGCCGTCTCGATTATTTCCTCGGACGGTTCGAGCGATACTCTTGGGCTCGCGTCAAAGCATGAAATTTCTCGAGCCGTTCTCACAAAGGTCATGACGGCTCTGCCTCAGTAACACACTCTTGTCCTCCGCCGTGCCTGCGAGCCAGTCGAGGGACATCCCACCTTTACGGAGAACACAATGGCCAAGCGCTACACCTTTACCTCGGAGTCCGTCACCGAAGGTCACCCCGACAAGATGGCGGACCAAATCTCGGACTCACTGCTCGATGCCTTCCTGGCCGAAGACCCCGAGAGCCGCGTGGCCTGCGAAACCTTCGTGACCACCGGTCTTTGCATGATCGGCGGCGAAGTCACCACCAAGGCCTATGTGGACATCCCAGGGATCGCTCGCAACACCATCAACGAGATCGGCTACAACCGCGGTGACTTCGGTTACGACGGCAACGTGGTCGGTGTTCTGGTGTCTCTCGACGAGCAGTCACCCGACATCAGCCAGGGTGTCACCGACTCCGAAGAGGTTCGCAGCGGATCGGTGAACGAGGAGGACATCCTCAACAAACAAGGTGCCGGCGACCAGGGCATGATGTTTGGTTTCGCCTGCACCGAAACCGATGTCCTTATGCCGCTGCCCATCCATTTGGCTCACCGCATGGCCGAGCGACTGGCCGAAGTCCGCAAAGCTGGAACCGTTCCGTACCTTCGACCCGACGGCAAGACCCAGGTCAGCTTCGAGTACGAAGGCCACACGCCGGTTCGGCTCACCGAGGTTGTGGTCTCCACCCAGCACAACGACGGCATCGACCGTGACAGCATGATCCGACCTGACCTGATCGATCAGGTCATCCGGCCCGTCATCCCCGCGCAATTCGCGGACGATGACTACAACGTGCATGTCAACCCCACCGGCAACTTCGTGATCGGTGGCCCGGTGGGTGACGCCGGTCTGACCGGCCGAAAAATCATCGTCGACACCTACGGCGGCATGGGTCGTCACGGCGGTGGCGCATTCTCGGGCAAAGACCCGTCCAAGGTTGACCGCTCAGCCGCCTACGCCACCCGGTGGGTCGCCAAGAACGTGGTAGCGGCCGGCGCCGCAGATCGCTGCGAAGTGCAGGTGGCGTACGCCATTGGTGTGGCTCGGCCCATGTCGGTCATGGTCGAAACCTTTGGAACCGAAACCGTTGACCCGGACGCCATCGGTGCGGCGGTGCTTGACGTGTTTGACCTTCGGCCGGGCGCCATCGTGCGCGACCTGGAGCTGAAGGCTCCTCGTTACCGCCAGACCGCGGCCTACGGTCACTTCGGTCGTGAGGGCGCCAACTTCACCTGGGAACAGACCAACAAGGTCGACGATCTCAAGTCGGCGTTGGGTCTCTAGCCAGTCTGCGTGACTCCATCCCGTCCGGCGGTCGTTCGGGTTCTTCCGGACGTCCCGGCCATACCTCGGGAGTTTGACTACGCCGTCCCGGCGGGATGGAGCATCGACCAAACGAACGCGTTGACCATTGGGTCGCGCGTTCGTGTCGTTTTGCAGGGCCGGCGCGTTGGAGGGTGGGTGACCTCGGTGGGCCATGATCCGCCGCCGGGGGTGAAGCTCTCCGAACTCAAGACCCTCTCGGGATTGGGGCCCAGCCCCGACGTGCTGGAACTGGCACGTTGGGTCGGACGCGAGTGGGTGTCTCCGCTGGCCAAGGTGCTGCGCACTGCATCCCCGCCTCGGAACGTCCACCGTCTTCCCGCCGCCGCTGTGGTGAAAGTGGATGGTTCGGCCACCACACCGGAGTGGGTGGACGAAGCGTTCACCGGCGCCGGTTCGGTTGTTCGGATTCCACCCGCCGGGGATCGGTGGCCGCTGATCTCGCATGCCCTGACCTTTGGCAATCCACTGTTCATTGCTCCCACCTGGACAACGGTGGATCATCTGGTCCGGCGGCTGCAGCGCCAGTCCATCAGTGTTGCCAGAATGCCGGATCACTGGGCACGCGCGGCGGCTGGCGCAGTCACCGTTGGAACCCGGCCCGCCATCCTCGCTTCGCTGCACCAGCCGGGAGCCATCGTGGTACTGGACGAACATGATGAGGCCCTGGCCGAAGAACGGACGCCAAACTGGCACGTACGAGATCTTGCGGTGGAACGAGCTCGCCGGTTGGGGATCCCGTGTGTCCTGGTGAGTCCCACGCCGTCGGTGGAAGCGCTGACCATGCTCTCGTTGGTCACCCTGGACCGAGCAACCGAGCATGCGGGGTGGGCTGCGGTGCACGTGGTCGACCGGCGGGATCAGCCGCCCGGACGGTCAACGTTGTTCTCCGACGTTCTGGTCAACGAAGCCCGGAGCGGTCGGCGGGTGGCCGCGGTGCTCAATCGCAAAGGTCGGGCTCAGATGTTGGCGTGCAACTCGTGCGGGGATCTGGCGGTGTGCGAAGCATGTGACGCTTTGGTTCGCCAGAACGACCGGCTCCTGGTCTGCAGCCAGTGTGATGAAGAGCGTCCGGTGATTTGCACCTCCTGCGGCACGACGAAGATGAAGAACATTCGCATGGGCGTGACCCGGGCTCGGGAGGAGCTTGAGGCGCTGGCCAATCAGCCGGTTATGGAACGGACGGGATCGGGCGTTGTCGGCAACCCCGACGCCACAGTCGCCGTGGGCACCGAAGCGCTTCTCCACACCGCCGACCGGTGGGACACGGTGGTCTTTCTGGACTTTGACCAGGAGTTGCATGCGCTACGTCAGCGAGCGGCATCACAGGCGCTGGCGCTGGTGGCTCTGGCCTCGCGTCGGGTCGGAAACCGGTCAGGGGGCGGCCGGGTGGTCATCCAGACCCGTGACCCCCAACATCCGGTTCTTACTGCGGCGCTGCGGGCTGACCCGTCCCACCTGACTGATTTGGAGGCGACCAAAGCGAAGGCGTTGGGGTGGGCGCCCTACGGTGCGCAGGCGGTGGTGTCCGGAGCCGCGGCCGAAGAGTTTGTGGATGGCCTTGATCAACGGTTGGGCGTCGATCTGCGGGGTCCAATGGATGGTCGGTGGTTGGTCCGCGCCGCCAACCGAACCGAGTTGGCGTCGGCGTTGGCGGAGGTCGAACGGCCGGCCGGACGCCTTCGGATTCTCATCGATCCACCCCGCCTGTAGCGCGGGCTCAGGCGGGGTCGGTCCATTGCTGGCGGCGAAGTTCGTACAGGGCAATGGACGTGGCGGACGCCACGTTCAACGAGCCGATCTTGCCGAGCTGGGGGAGAAACACCACCCCATCGCATTCGGCCAGGAGTGTCTTGGAGAGTCCGCGGTCTTCATGCCCAATGGCAAGACAGACGTCATCGAGCGAAGTTTGGTGCAATGGCGTGGCATCATCGGCCAGTTCCAGTCCCACCAGCGCGGTGCCGGTGGCGCGAATCTCGGCGATCGCCTGAGCCACGGTTTCGCTTGCGGTCCAGGGAACATATCGATCGGTCCCCAGCGCGGTGCGGCCAACCTTGTCGTTGGTCGGGTCAATGTCGGCCGCAGCAATCCACAGATGATCAACGCGGTAGGCGGCCGCAGTGCGAATGATCGAGCCCAGGTTCCAAGGGCTGGCAATCGACTCCAGCAGAAGCGAGACCCGGCCTTCGGTACGGCGCCGCCAATCACGATGGAGCCTCTTCATGCCGGTACCGTCCAGCTGTTTCATGTTGGTCCTGTTACTGCGGGGTTCGGGTCCACGCGAAGGATGCGGTAGCCGGCCCGAGACTTCAGGCGGGTGACCGACCAGCCGTGGGTGGTTTCCATCCAGGCTGCCAGCGAGTCCGAACCCAGGTGCTTCTGCACCACCAGGTCCGCAACCCCGCCGAAGTTGAGCCGCGGGATCCATGCCTCAAGCAGCGCGTGCAGCGCCGGTTTGCCAACCCGGATCGGCGGGTTGGACGCGATGTAATCAAAGCGCACGTCCCTGGGGACATCGTCGGGCGCCAGCACGTGGCTTCGTTCGGCTGCGCCATGGCTGGCAAGGTTCTCGGCGGTCAATCCCAGGGCCCGCTCATTGACGTCAACGGCCCAGACATGGGCGTCCGGGTGACGGTGCGACAAAGCGACGGCGATGGGACCCCACCCGCAGCCCAGGTCCAGAACCGATGCCGGCTCCAGCGGCGACCGACCAGCTTCCAGCAGCAGCAATTTCGTCCCCGGGTCCACTCGGCGGTGGCTGAACACGCCCCGGTCCGCCACCAGCGAGAAGCTGAGGTCGGGCAGCGTGAGGGGTACCGACGTGCGATCCGACGCCACATCGGGACTGGTTGCGAAATATTGACCCTCACCCACGTGGGTGAGGGTAGCTCCGAGGGCAGTCTTCGGCGGCGGCAGTCGTTACCGGGTATGCATGGGACCAACTACTGTGTCGGCGGATGGAGCAGTCGGGGGACACGCAACACCGCGATGGGGGCATGGCTGCTCTCACCGCAACGGTTCTGGACGAAGAAGCCGCCCGCCATGCGGCCCAGGCCGAAAAGGATCGGGTCATCCTCTTCCCCGACGAACTGCTTCCCGGGGTGGGCGGCGAGAAGATGTCGCTCAAAGACGGCATCGAGAAGGGCGGCCGCTACACCTTCGGCACGCTGATGACGCTCAACCTGTTGGACGAGTTCCACGCCGGGGCGCTCGGCGTTCTCGCACCGGACATTCAGGACGCAATGAATCTCTCCGATGGCGAGATTGGACTCATCCAGTTCGGCATGGTGTCCGGTCTGATGCTGGGCATCGCCCCGTGGGGCTACCTGGCCGATCGTGTGCGACGCGGACCCCTGATTGGCATTGCGACGCTGATCTTCACCGGCTTCACCGTGTTGACCGGCCTCGCCGCCAACGCATTCATGTTGTTCTTCATGCTGTTCTTTGGCGCCTTTGGCAAAGCCAATACCCAGTCGGCCCACCCATCGCTGATTGCGGATGCGTATCCGCTCGGCGTGCGCGGCCGCATCCTGTCCACCAAATCCCTTGCCTCGCAGGCAGTTCGCGGCGTTGCGCCCGCGCTCGTCGGCCTGGTTGCTGCCGGTGCCAGTTGGCGAATGCCGTATCTGATCATGGCCCTGCCGGTGGGCTTCGCCGCATTCCTGGCCTTCAAGTTGCCTGAACCGATCCGCGGTCAGTGGGAAAAGGACGACGTCCTTGGTCAGATCGTCGCCGAAGAGAATCCCGCCCCGATCTCTGCAGAGGCGGCGTCCGAACGACTGTGGAAGATCCGCACCTTTCGCGGCCTGGTGATTGCCTTTGCCGCCATGGGCTTCGGCCTGTTTGTCATGCCGGCGTACCGCGGCCTTTTTCTGGAGGAGGAGTTTGGGCTCGATGTGGTCCAACGCGGCTACGTCCTGAGTGCACTGCATCTCCCGCTTGTTCTGGTGGTGCCGTTTGTGGGCCGCATCTTTGACGATCAGTACCGTCGAGATCCGGCCAAAGCCATGGCCATGATCGGTTTCATCATCCTGCCGGTGTCGGTGCTGCTGCCCATTCAGTTCTCGATGGGCAGTGTTCTGGGCTTCGTGGTTCTGGGCGCAATTGTGCAGGCGCTCATGGCGGTGGCGTTCTCCATGGTTGGACCCATTGTTCAGGCGGTGGTGCCGTTCCGACTCCGGGGCCAGGGCTCTGCGGTTGCGGGTCTGTTCATCTTCCTCATCGGTGGGGTGCTCGGCAACATGGCCGCGGCGGTGGTGGTTGGTGAATTGGGTGAGCGCATGACCATCATCGTGTTCATGGCGCCCGCAATATTTGTGGGCGCGCTGCACCTGATCAACACCAGTCGCCATATTCGTCAGGATCTGTCGCTGGTGGTGTCCGAATTACAGGAGGAGATGGCCGAGAACGAACGCCAGGCTGATGATCCTGACAACATCCCGGTGCTTCAGGTCAACGAGATCGATTTTGCCTATGGCCAGGTGCAGGTCCTCTTTGATCTCAGTTTCGAAGTCAAGCGGGGCGAAGTGTTGGCGCTGCTTGGAACCAATGGTGCCGGCAAGTCGACCATCCTGCGGGTGATCTCGGGACTGGCGACCCCCCAACGCGGGGTCGTCCGCCTCAACGGCCAGACCATCACCTTCACATCTCCCGAACAGCGAACCGGCATGGGTATCCACATGCTGGCAGGGGGCAAAGGCATCTTCGACTCCATGTCGGTGCGCCAGAACCTGGTGATGGGGGCCTACCACTACCGCAGCGACCAGGCCGATGTTGATCGTCGCATCGAAAAAGTGCTGCGCATCTTCCCGGACCTGGAGCGCCGGCGTGACCAGGAGGCCGGATCGATGTCGGGCGGTCAACAACAGATGCTGGCCCTGGCTCGGACGCTGTTGCACGATCCCGAGATTCTGATCATCGACGAGCTGTCGTTGGGTCTGGCGCCGCTGGTGGTGCAGAACCTGCTGGGCATCATCGAAGAACTCAAGGCCGAAGGGCTCACGATGATCATCGTGGAGCAGTCGTTGAACGTGGCGCTGGCCATCGCCGACCGGGCGGTTTTCCTGGAGAAGGGTCGGGTCCGGTTTGTTGGTGACGCGCAGGAACTCAAAGAACGCGACGATCTGGCCCGCGCCGTATTCCTCGGGGCCGAAGGCGGCTGATGCAGTTCTGCACCACCGGCGTGGTCATGGCCTCGTGGATCACCCGCCAGCTGGCGTTCAATGGCATGGTGACCGGACTGGTCTACGGGCTGCTCGCCATGGGCATCGTCCTGATCTATCGGTCCACCAAGGTCATCAACTTTGCGGTGGCCAACATGGGTGTCCCATCCTCTGCGCTCCTTGCGCTCATGGTTGTCAACTACGGATTCCCGTTCTGGCCTGCGCTCCTCATGTCAGTACTCGTCGGCATCCTGATCGGCATGACCTTGGAGCTGGCGATCATCCGCCGGCTGTTCTCGTCGCCTCGCGTCGTCATCCTGGTGGCGACCATTGGTATTGCGCAGCTGCTGGCCTTCATCCCGCTCATGTACCCGGACCTGGACCGCAGTTCGGGCGAGCGCTATCCGGTTCCGGTCTCCAGAATCTGGGAAGACGTTGCGGGGGTGCGGGTGACCGGACCGCAGTTGGTCATCGTGGTGGTGGTTCCGTTGTTTGCGGTCGGCTTGTCATGGTTCCTGAATCGGACGACTTTTGGTCAAACGGTGACCGCGGCCGCGGACAATCCTGACCTCGCCCGACTCTCGGGCATCAGCCCCAAAGTCGTCTCCACCGTGGTGTGGACACTGGCGGGCTTCATGGCCACGCTCTCCACCATCATGTTGTCCGGGCAATCGGGAGCGCTGACCGGCATTGCCAACCTGGGACCCACCACCATGGTGCGGGCGTTGGCCGCGGCGGTTATTGGCGGGATGCGTTCGTTCCCGGCGGCGCTGGCGGCGGGGGTGACCATCGGCGTTGCCCAGTCGGTCATCCAGTTCAACTATCTGGACCGTCCGGGCCTGATTGACTTCCTGCTTTTCGTGGTCATTGTGGTGGCGGTGTTTCTCCAAGGTCGCCGAGGCGAAGATGACGGCTCGAACTACGCGTTTGTTCCAAAGTCCAACCCCGTACCCCAACGGCTCCGGCAGTTGGCGATCGTGCGGTGGTTCGTCCCGCTGATGGCCGCCTTCGCGCTGGCGCTGGCCGTTGTGGCCCCTGTCCTGGTGACCACGCCGTCACGACACCGGCTGTATGCGCTGATGGTGGCGTACGCCGTGGTTGGTTTGTCGGTGACCATCGTCACGGGTTGGGCCGGCCAGATTGCGCTTGGCCAGATGGCGTTCGCCGGTCTTGGAGCGCTGACTGCGGCTGCGTTCCACCGTGCCGGCGTGGCCTTTATCCCGTCCATGCTGCTGGCCGCGCTCGTGGTTGCCGGGATCGCCGCCGTCATTGGCGTTGGCGCGCTCCGCATCAACGGCCTTCTTCTGGCGGTCAGCACCTTCGCCTTCGGCCTGGCGGCCGAGAAGTTCATCTACCGGCAGGAAATTTTCACCGACGGCAACCGCTCCGCTGTGCCCTTTCCCCGAGGCACGCTGTTCAACATCGGTTTGGAGAGTGAGCGCAACTACTACTGGTTCTCGCTGGCGATTCTGGTTGTGGTGACCGCGGTGGCCTTTCGTCTCCGGCGGTCCGGGGTCGGCCGAACAACCATTGCGGTGCGAGACAATCAGAACAGCGCCAGCGGGTACACGGTGCAACCCACATGGATCAAGCTTCGGGCGTTCACCCTGGCGGGATTTATTGCTGGACTCGGGGGCGCAATGATTGGCGGCATGCTGCAGAGCGTTCCGCTTTCGGAGCGCCTCTTCCAGACCAGTGACTCTCTGGCCATGGTCGCCATGGTGGTGATCGGCGGGTTGGGATCAGTTGTTGGTGCCATCGTCGGGGCGTTGTGGGTGGTTGGCCTGCCAGCCCTGGCACCTGACAGCGACGTGGTTCCGTTTCTCAGCAGCACGATTGGTCTGTTGTTCGTGCTCATGTACTTCCCCGGCGGCCTCACCCATCGGTTGGTGGCAATTCGGGAACAGTTGTTCACCTGGCTGGGCCGGAACCTCCCGGTGGTCGAAGGTAAGTCCCGAACATCGGCCGACGCCCTGACCGCCATGACCTTTGGGACCCGTCGTGACACCCCCGCCACGCTGGAAACACAGGACATCCGCGTGTCCTTCGGTGGAAACGTTGCGGTGGATGGCGCATCAATCGAAGTACACGATGGCGAGGTGGTGGGACTCATAGGTACCAACGGTGCGGGCAAGTCCACGCTGATGAATGCCATCGGCGGTTTCGTTCCCGCCAGCGGCAACGTTATTTTCGGCGGCCACGACATCTCCAGGGCGACACCCGCATCCCGAGCGGGCCGGGGTCTGGGTCGCACATTCCAGGCGGCGACGCTGTTTCCGGAGTTGACGGTTCGAGAGACGGTTCAGGTTGCGCTTGAAGCGCGCGGCCGTACGGGCTTGTTGTCCACCGCCCTCTTCCTACCGCATCAGGTGGCCCGAGAGCGCCGTCAGCGCAGTGACGCCAACGACCTGATCGACTTCCTGGGTCTGGGTCGATACGCCGACAACCATGTCTCTGATCTCAGCACGGGTACGCGCCGGATTGTGGAGTTGGCGGGTCTGTTGGCCCTTGATGCGCGTCTGCTGTGTCTGGATGAACCGACCGCCGGTGTGGCGCAGCGCGAGACCGAAGCCTTCGGCCCGTTGCTCCTGCAGATTCGCAAGGAGTTGGATGCCAGCATTCTGGTTATCGAACACGATATGCCGCTCATCATGTCCATCTCGGATCGCGTGTACTGCCTGGAGTCGGGTCAGGTGATCGCCAACGGTCTTCCCGTTGACGTTCGGAACGATCCGTTGGTCATCGCCAGCTATCTGGGCACCGACGAGCGCGCTATTCACCGCAGCGACGCGCCCAATGACGTGGTTGCGGTCGATTAGTATGACGCCATGTTTCGGCGCCAGCCGAGACTCAGTTGAGCGGCGAAGCCCGGAGTAGGTTGACCGGGCGCAGCTGTCATACCGGGGAGGGGTCCCAATGAAGATGGTTTTTGGAAGTGGTCGGCCCATGTTGGGCCGAGCCGTGGCAGTCTTTATCGCCGTGCTGGCCTTGTTTGCCGTGGGATGTACACCCACCGAGGACACCGCCAATGAGGGTGGTGCCGACGTGGCCACCACCGACCCCGCTCCAGCAACCGCCCCCGAACCGGCGCCTCCATTAGAGACGGAACCCGAGCCCGAGCCCGCAGCGGAAACCGATGCCGAACCGGAAGAGGTCGCCGATCCCGAGCCCGCCGAGGCGCCCGCCGCCGCGCCGCTCACCGCCAGTTGGCGGGGCGTCACCGAAGACACGATCACCATTGGTGTCTCCATGCTCGACTTCGAGGCGTTGGTGTCGCTGGGCCTGTCGCCGTCCGGCTGGGGCGATCAACAGGGCGTGTGGGAGGCCTACGTGGCCGACCTCAACGCTCGTGGCGGCATCAACGGTCGTACGGTCGAAGCCGTCTACTCGTTCTACAGCCCGCTGGGCACCGAAGCGGCCGAAACCAGCTGCCTGGAGCTCACCAAAGACGTGGAGACCTTTGCTGTTCTTGGCGGTTTCCTCGGCCCCGCTCAGACGGTCAACAACTGTGTGACCACGGTCAACAACACCATCATGATCGGCGGCACCCTGACCTTGGAGCGTCTGGCCGAAGCCACCGCACCATGGATTCAACCCGGCGCACTGCAGGAGCGCAGCCTCGAAACCATGCTCAGCCTTCTGGAACAGGAGGGCATGCTTGCGGACCGCAAGGTCGCGGTGGTTGGTTCGGTCGAACTGGGTGACGTGGCAGAACTTGTTCCCGCCGCGCTTGAAGCTCGGGGCCTCACGCCCGTGTCGGTCATTACCAACGACGTGCCTCAGGGTGAGATTCAGGCCAGCAACGACGCGTGGCAGGTGTACGCCGAGCGCATCGCCGCTGACGGTGCGGACACGGTCTTTGTGGTGGGTTCGGGTCAGGCCGCCTTCCGTGGCATTGCGAATGCCGGCTTGGATGTGGAGACCTGGGTGCTGAACGTTCAGGACTTGTCCAACCTTGGTTTGGAAACACCCAAGGAGTTTGCCCGCGACGCCATCACCGTCACCGGTATGACCGACCAGGAGCGTTGGGAGCATTCGGTAACCCAGGACTGCTACGCCATTGTTCAGGAAGCGTTCCCCGACCTTGATGTGGTGGCGCCAAACGACAAAGCGGCCGACGAGGAAGGCTGGTTCAACTCGGTCATCAACTACTGCAACTGGTTGCGGATCTTTGAACTGGTGGCCACCGAAGCTGGACCAGACCTGACGCATGAATCGTTTCAGGCCGCAATGGACTCACTAGGCGAATTTGAAGCCGCTGGTGTTCCCTTCGGGTCGTTGGGGCCGGGCAAGGTCGATGTCAACGATTCGGCTCGCCTGGGCATCTTTGACCCCGATGCCAGTGATGAAGGCGAAGTCGTGGCCCTCACCGACATCCTCGACACCACCCCATAGCTCTGGCGTCACAGTCTCTGGGGGTCACAGTCTCTGGGGTCACAGCTTCTTGGGTTACTGTTTCATGGGCCAAATGGGTCATATACGCCAAAAGGGAGAAAGTCCCGGCGCAAGCCGCCGATCGTCTCCGGCGCTCAATATCTGAGCTATCTTGCCGACTAGTCCATAGGCACTACAACCCGTCGTGCTGTCCACAGGGGAAATCGCGCCCAGCGATTGGAGAGACAACCAATGAAGAAGACAATGATCGCATTGGCCACGGTGGTGGCCATGTTGATGACCATGATGGCCGCAGCAACGCCGGCGTATGCCCAGGGTGACCAGACAATCACCTCGGATCCGGCCAGCGTTGAAGAAGCTGGTGAATACGAACTCACGGTCACCGGCTCCGGCTACTCCGAGCCTGCGTTTCTGTTGCCGTGCCCGGGCGCCAACGGCGACCCAGCGGCCATGGATGAGGATTCCTGCGACACCGGCAACCTGACCCCGGTTACTCCTGACGGCGACGGCAACTGGGAAGCCACCGTCACCTTTGAGATTCCCGCTGAAGGCCTGGTCATTGTGGCCGGCAACGTCGCTCAGACCGAGGTTGGCTTGACCGCCGTCGGGGTGGGCGCCATGGAAGATTCCGGCGCCATGGAAGAGTCCACGGAAGATTCCGGTGCCATGGAAGAGTCCATGGAAGAAACGGCGGCCGCGGAAGATGACTCGCTTGCGGACACGGGCAACGAAGCACTCTTTGTTGCGGTCATTGGCTTGACGGCCCTTCTGGCTGGCGCCCTGTTCCTCAACTCCAAGCGGGACCTCGTCCAGAGCTGATCCCGCTCACAATCTGAACCGCTCGTTCATCGAGTGATCTTTGACTTCGGCATGCCACCTCAGCAGCGATATCGTTGAGGTGGCATGCCGAAGCTTTTTGGTTCATCGACCGCCCCCGACCCCGAAGCCGCACCGCGGAACCCCACCCAGAGGATCCGCACCTTTGGTGATCCCGTGCTCACGAGTATGGCGGAGGACGTCACCGAGATTGATGGGGCGTTGGCCCGTATCTGCGGCGACATGTTGGACACGATGTACGACGCACCAGGCGTTGGCCTTGCGGCGCCCCAGGTCGGTATCCGTCGCCGTTTCTTTGTCTATGACCACGGCGAGGGCCCAGGCGTTCTCATCAATCCGGTCATTGTCGAATCCGACGGCGAGTACGTGATGGAGGAAGGCTGCCTGTCCGTGCCGGGACTGTCATGGGAAATCGTTCGGCCCAACCGCATACACGTGACGGGCTGGGACATCAGCGGTCGTGAGGTGTCCATCGAGGCCGAAGAGTTTGTGGGTCGACTCATCCAACACGAGATCGACCATCTGAACGGCCGCCTTCTGCTTGATGAGCTTGACGATGACCAACGCAAAGCCGCGTTGCGGGTCATGCGAGATCGGGCAATGGAAGCCGCAGCGCGCACCGGAGCTCCCGCTCCCACCGACACTCCCGGCTTGTCGCTTCCGTGACCGCTCCGCCGGTGGAGCGGATCGTGTATCTCGGGACGCCGGCGGTCGCAGTTCCTCCGCTGTATGCCTTGGCTGAGGCCGGCTTTGACATTCCTCTGGTGATCACCAACAAGGACAAGCGTCGCGGTCGGGGCGCCGACCTGGCACCCACCCCCGTGAAGCGGGCCGCGGAAAAACTCGGTATTCCGGTTTCCCACCGGACCGCGGATGCCGCCACCGTGGATGCTGATCTTGGGGTTGTGGTTGCCTTTGGTCGAATCATCAGGACCAACGTTCTTGATGCGGTGCCCATGGTGAACATTCACTTCTCGTTGTTGCCGCGTTGGCGCGGCGCGGCCCCTGTTGAGCGGGCGATCCTGGCCGGCGACGAGGTCACCGGCGTCAGCCTGATGGCGCTGGCCCCCGAACTCGATACGGGGGATGTGTACGCAACCCAGCAGGTTCCAATAACGCCAAACCACACATTGGAGAGTCTGCGATCCGAGCTGGTGATGGGGGCATGTTCGATGTTGGTCGATCACCTCAAAGCCGGACTCGGGGTCCCAACACCCCAGGAGGGCGAGGTGACCTGGGCCCCGAAGATCGCACCAGAAGAGCTTCACCTTGATCTGCATCAATCGGCGGTGCAGCTGAGTCGCGTTGTCCGGCTCGGGCGGGCGTGGACCACCTTCCGAGGCAAGCGGCTTGTTCTTCATGAGGCCGTGGTTCATCAACGTGCCGACGGTGAACCGGATCTGGATATCGGGGAGTTGCGCGGCGCGGTGTTGGGCACCGGATCAGGAGCTCTGCGCCTGGTTCGCGTGCAAATGGAAGGAAAGCCGGTCCTGGACGTTGCTGACTGGCAGAACGGCGCCCGAGTGGCCCCTGAGGATCGGCTTGGCCAGTGAGCGACAAGAGCAGGAAGATGTCGGCCAGGAAGAAACCCAGGAACGACGACGTCACCGACCCGGACGCCGAAGCCGCCACCCCGCGGGCGGTTGCGCTGGCGGTGTTGCACCGCATTGACCACAAGGGGGCCTTTGCCAATATTGCGCTGTCGGCCGCCTTGGACCGAACCGATTTCGCCACCCGCGACAAGGGCTTCGTGACCGAACTGGTCTACGGCACCACCCGAATGCGACGCGCCTGCGACTTTGCGGTGGATCGTTTCCTGCTCAGCGAGGTGGACGACCTCACCCGCACCATCCTGCGCCTCGGGGCATACCAGTTGGTGTTCATGCAGACGCCGCCGCATGCGGCGGTCGGTGAAACCGTGGAACTTGCGCCGCGCAAAGTACGCGGGCTCATCAATGCCGTCCTTCGACGAGTGGCCGATGAGCCGCCGGTATGGCCCGACGTATCCACCGAACTCAGCTACCCCGACTGGATGGTGCAAGCGGTTGAAGACGACCACGGCGTCGACGAGGCCCACGCGGCGTTACGCATCATGAACACCGCGCCCACCGTTACCGAACGGGCCGACGGCTACGTACAGGACACCGCTTCCCAGTGGGTCGTGGATGCGGTGGATGGGCGGCCGGGAGAGTTGGTGCTTGATGTGTGCGCGGCGCCGGGCGGCAAGGCAACGGGCCTGGCCGCCACCGGCGCCACCGTCGTTGCCGCTGACCGCCGCAAGAGTCGCGTTGGTCTGATTGTCAACAACGTGGTGTCCACTGCAGCCCAGAACGTCCATCCGGTGGTGGCCGACGGTCTGGCCGGTCCGTTCGCCGATGCGACTTTCGACAAGGTCCTGGTTGACGCGCCGTGTTCTGGACTCGGTGTCCTGCGCCGCCGCGCCGATGCCCGTTGGCGGGTGGAGCCCGAAGCGCCGTTCCGCCTGGCGGAGCTGCAGCGGAGTCTGCTGGCCGAAGCCGCCCGGTCGGTTGTGGTGGGCGGCGTTCTCATCTACAGCGTCTGCACAATCACCAAGTTGGAGACCGTGGACGTGGCGGCCACGGTCCCTGCAGGATTCGAACCGATACCGCTGCCCGACGGTGGGCCATGGCGGCCATGGGGTCGGGATCAGGCCGCCGGTGGCCTGCTGTTGCCCCAGGACTGCGACACCGACGGAATGGCATTGTTCCGGTGGCGAAGAATTGCAGGACGATAGATTCCGCATATGACCGATGCCGATACCAGTGCCCTGCACGCCAAGGTTCTCACCGTCTCTGACGGTGTCATTCACCAAACGCGTGAAGATCGTTCGGGCGTCGCCCTGGTTGAACAGTTGACCGAGGCCGGCTTCCTGGTGGTCGATCACCAGGTGGTCGCTGACGGGGTGGAGAACGTCAGGGACGCCCTCATCTCACTGTGTGAAGACTTTTCTGGCGTTGTCATCACCACCGGCGGCACCGGCTTTGGCCCGCGGGACCTGACCCCGGAGGGCACCCGAGCCGTGCTCGAACGAGAAGCCACCGGCATCGCGGAGGCCATGCGGTTGGTCAACCCGTTGGGCCGGTTGTCACGCAGCACCGCGGGCACGCGGGGACTGGCCCTGATCCTCAATGCCCCCGGGTCGCCCAAAGGCGCAGTGGAAACCGTGGGGGCGGTCCTTGACGTCGTACCGCACGCCATTCGGCTCATGGCGGCGGATCCGACCGACCACTGAGTCATGGCGACTCACCAGGCTACTGACGCCGACCTGATGGGTTTGGCCATCCAGGCCGCGGACCAATCGCGGCTCCTGGCTCCTCCCAACCCGTGGGTGGGCGCGGTTGTGGTGCAAGGCTCTCGGGTTGTTTCGGGAAGCACGGAGAAGCCGGGCGGCCGCCACGCAGAACGGGTGGCACTGGACCGTGCCGGCCGCGACGCCGCCGGGGCCACCTTGTATTCCACCCTTGAACCGTGCTGTTTCACCGGCCGCACCGGACCGTGCACTGATGCCATCATCGATGCCGGCGTATCCCGGGTGGTTGTCGGCCTGGAGGACCCCGATGTCAATGTTGCCGGAACAGGCGTGGGACAACTTCGGACTGCAGGAATCACCGTGGACGTTGGAGTGGCCGCTGATGTGGTCACTGAGCAGCTTCTTCCGTACCTCCACCATCGCCGCACGGGGCGGCCATGGGTCGTGCTCAAGCTTGCATCGTCGCTTGATGGAGGGACTGCGGCCCCCGACGGTTCGAGCCAGTGGATCACCGGTCCCGAAGCGCGGCGCGATGTCCACCGGATTCGGGCCGAGAGTGACGCCATCCTGGTGGGCGCCGGCACCCTGCGAACCGACAATCCTCGATTGACGGTCCGAGACTGGGAGCCGCCGTCCCCGCTCACGGTTGAGGATGTGTCACCCCAACGCTTTGTGCTGGGGTCCGCGCCCGCTGAGGCCCACGCCCAACCCGTGACCGAGCTGACCGGAGAGCTCCCGGAGATCCTTGATCACATGGGTTCGTTTGGCATCCTGCAACTGATGGTCGAAGGGGGTGCTCAGGTGGCGTCGCAGTTCCATGGCGCCGGTCTGGTCAACGAATATGTGGTTTACCAGGCGCCCGCGTTCTTTGGGGGAGCTGATGCGGTCGGTTTGTTTCGGGGCAAAGGCGCCCCCACAATGGGAGACCTCTGGCGAGGTCAGATCGTTGACCACCTCCAGATGGGCGATGATCTGAGAATCAGGATTCGTCCGTTGACCGCGGCCCCCGGAGTTGGTGATGAATAAGAACGTTCACGTTGGTCACATTCGACGATTCGGCGACGACGGTTGGGGTTCGATCGACGGTCGGGCAGAAGTGATTGACTTTCATGCCACCGCCATCGCCGATGGTGCCCGCACGATCTCGGTGGGGACCCGGGTTCACTACCGCCGGCGGCCCGGCCTTTCCGGCCGATGGGAAGCGCTCGACGTTACGCCCATCTGAGGAGGCGAGGCGGGCCCGTTGGTCGGCCTAGGTTCCGGTGATGGACCACCATGCGGCTTCGTCGGTGCCGAAGAACACCACTTCATCGCCGGATTCGGTGATCAGAGTCTCCTGCGGTATCGGCTGCGGTGTGGTCAGCCGAGTCAGCTGGAGTTGACGAGTTGATGGTTCCACGCCGTACACGCTTGCGCCGTTCAGGGAGACAAAGTTGGCCAGACGGTCCAGCGCTGCGGCCTGGTGAAAGACTTCGGCGGTGACCTCGAGGCCATAGGGCGCATTGAAGATGCCGGCGGCGGCTTTGGGTTTGTACTTGGCGGTGGTGGGATGCGGGGCGGAATCGGTGCCCAGGAAGAACCGGGTGCTGGTGCTGGTGGCCGCGGCAATGAGTGCCTGTTGATCGTCGGCGGAGTTGATGATTGGTTTGCAGAACAGATCCGGTTCCATGCCGTGGGCCAGCAGGTCCGTGCGTTCACGCGCCAGGTGGTGAGGGGTGATCGACGCCACCGTCTGGGGGTGGGCCTCCACAAACTCCACACCCGCCCGGGTGGAAATGTGTTCCACGGTTACGCCCAGCTCAGGGAGCTGGCTGCAGATCGGGGCCAGGTCGGTCTCAAGGAATGCCGCCTCCCGACTGAAGATGTCAATGGCCGGGTCAGTTGACTCGGCGTGCACCAGCAGCCGTATACCAAGATCGGCAATGCACTCCAGCAACGCCATCATCGACCCGAGCGAACCTTTGGCCTGATCACTGTTGGTCGTTGCCCCCGGCGGGTAAAACTTGACGGCGGTGACAATCCCGTCCCGCACGCCGGCCCTAAGGTCCTCCAGATCAAGGTTCGCGGTGGCAAACAGCGTCATCCGCGGCTGGAAGTCGGTGAGGCCCAGATTCTGGGCGCGGGTCACGATGCGGTCCCGGTAGTCCCGGGCCATCGTCGTTGAGGTCACCGGCGGCCGAAGGTTGGGCATCACCATGGCGCAGCGATAGCGGCGGGCCGAGTATTCGACGACGGCCGACAGCATGTGGTCGTCGCGCAGATGTACGTGCCAATCGTCGGGAAAGGGAATGGTGACGCTGGCGTTTGTCATGGGCTATTCCGCGCCGGCCCCGGACCGGTCAACAAAGGCCACCTGGATCTGCGCCAATGCCTGGGACAAGGTTGCTTCGGCTTCGCCCAGACGACCTTTGGTTGCCTCCATCGTGCCGGTCATGGCATCGATCGCCAGCTTGGCGTCGGGCAGGTTTGGCGGCTCCTGGCTCAGGTGAATGGCCGCCAGTTCGTAGAAGCCCATCAGGTGATTGGCCACCACCACCTCGGCCGGAGCCGAGGCGATCTGCCGTTGGGTTTCGGCCATCTCCGCCACCATGGCTTCGGCCTGGGCCCGCTGTTCGGGACTGAGTTCATCAAGGTTGGGCAGGCCCAACATTTCGGCCATGGCGGCATCAGACATCCCGCCACCAGGACCATCCGCGGCGGCATCGGCGCCCGCGGCCGAAGCCGGAGGAGCCGCCGCGCCGGCCGGAGGGGTGGCCGCCGGTGCTGGTGATGGTTGTTCGCGGGGGACAGAATGCTCGCCGTCAGGCGTCCAAAGACTCATGGACGCAGGTTAGATGCCACCTGCCGGCAAGTGGCGGTCCCGGCGCTGCATAATCGAAACGGTGGCCATGGCGGCAAAGGACAGCCAATCGGCTACCCTTACGGCGTTGCAGTCACAAAGTGGGCTGGCGTTTCGGAGATACAACCGCAGCGCATGTGCCCCACCCGTCCATATCTCGGTCCCATTGGAGAGAGTGAGACGAGGTCGACCGCCAGGTCACTCGTCGCTTCCGGCGGGTCCACCCGGCGTTGTCTCCTCGTTGCCACGCTCGCCACGTCCGGTCGATTTCGACGGGTTGAGCTGCAACAGCAATATTCGCCAAGAGGAGGAAATGTCACTTACGTGAGTGAGCAACAATAGCTGCGCAAGGTAACGAGCCGAGAGTCAACGACCGCATTCGAGCCCGCGAGGTACGCCTGGTGGGTTCCGACGGCGAGCAGTTGGGAATTCGGCCGCTCCCTGAGGCCCTTCGCATGGCCCGAGAAATGGACTACGACCTTGTCGAAGTCGCCGCCAACGCCAACCCCCCGGTTTGCAAGATCATGGACTGGGGCAAGGAGAAGTACGAGGCGGGTCAACGCCTGAAGCAAGCCAAGAAGAAGAGCACCCAGGTTCAAGTCAAGGAAATGAAGTACCGGCCAAAGATTGGCAAGGGCGACTTCAACACCAAGACCAACAAGGTGTACGGATTCCTGGAAGAAGGTAACCGAGTCAAAATCACGATCATGTTCCGGGGACGCGAAGTTCAGCACCCCGAACTCGGTCGCAAGATTCTTGATGAGATTGCTGACATTGCCGACGACGTTTCACGCATCGAGGCCTACCCCAAGCTCGACGGTCGTAACATGGTGATGGTCCTTGTCCCGGACAAGGAAAAGATCGCCATAAAGAACAAGGCCGCCGCCGAAGCTGAAGCCGCATTGGCGGCCGAAGCCGAGCCGGAAGCACCAGTGGCGCCAATCGCAGAAGCGCCGCCGGCCGAGACAGCACCAGACGAAGCCGTGGTGGATACCGAAGCAGTGGTGGATACCACGGTGGACGCGGCACCAAGCGAAGCCGCAGCAGCCGAATAACCAGCACCCGCTGGTGACAATCGATTGAGCTTTGACCGGTGTAGTCACCGGTCCGGCTTGCCATGCGCGTTCGCGCACTCGAGCCTCATGAGACCATGGGACCGCAAGACCCACGGCTCAAGCGTGGCGGCTCGACTCTCAACCAATTCCCACAAATCAGTCGCCGGCCCGCAGGTCGGAGAGAAGCGTCCAGAACCCCCGCTGGACATCAGGAGGAAACCATGCCGAAGATGAAGACTCATCGTGGCGCCGCCAAGCGGTTCAAGACGACCGGCACCGGCAAGATCAAGCGCCGGCAAGCCAACAAGGGCCACATCCTTGAGAAGAAGGCCCCCAAGCGCAAGCGTCAGCTGCGCGCCTCAGTGACCGTGTCGCAAGCTGACACTCCGACCGTCCGCAAGCAGCTGGGTATTTGAGACCGAAGGGACTGAACAATGGCACGTGTCAAAAGAGGCGTTCACGCCAAAAAGAAGCGCAAGAAGGTCCTTGGCAAAGCCAAGGGGTACTACGGCAACAAGAGTCGTACCTTCCGCAGCGCCAACGAACAGGTCATGCACTCCGGTCAGTACGCGTTTCGCGACCGCCGGGCACGCAAAGGCGAGATGCGCCGCCTCTGGATTCAGCGCATCAACGCCGCATGTCGACTCAACGGCACCACCTACAGCCGGTTTATTCCTGGTCTGAAGGCGGCTGGCATTCTGGTTGACCGCAAGGTCCTGGCCGACATTGCGGTCACCGATCCTGCAGCCTTCACCGCTCTTTGTGAGCAGGCCTCTTCGGCGCTTGCCGAGCAGGAAGCCCACGCTCCGGAGCCCGTCGCCGCTGACGCGTGAAGCGACTTTCGCTCAAAAATCCCCGGATAGCTGATCTTCGGTCTCTGGCACGTCAACGGCGCGCCAGGGCCGAGAGTCACCGCTTTATCATCGAAGGGCCAAAGCTCATCGAAGAAGCGCTTCGAGTGGGCATTGTTCTGGACGCGGTGTATGTGGACGAAGCCGCCCTTCGCTCCACCGCCAGCCGTCGCGTAGAGGATGTTCTGGATCTGGTCACCACCACCGATGTGGAGGTGTGGTCCCTGGGTGAGGGGGCGCTCAACAAGGTGTCGACCTCCAGCACCCCCCAGCCGATGCTGGCCGTTGCGCAGTCAACGCCCAAGGGCATCGAGTTTCTGGAAGATCTTCTACCAGCGCCCACCTTTGTCCTGGTGGCGGTGGACATCAACGACCCCGGCAACATGGGCACGGTCACGCGGACTGCGGTTGCGGCGGGAGCCGATGCGGTGGTCGTGCTCGGTCAGTCCGTCGATATCTGGAGTCCGAAGGTGGTGCGGTCATCGGCCGGTTCGATCTTTCACGTCCCGATGATTGTCGAGCCCGACACCGAAACGGTTTTGGAGATGCTTGGAGATGCCGAGTTGCATCGGCTGGCGCTGGCGGGCACCAGTCCGACCCCGGTGCATCAGGCGGACCTCACCCAGCCCATCGCACTGATCGTGGGCAGCGAGGCGCATGGCCTGCCGGGGGGCCTGGACCACATGGTTGACCAATGGGTGTCCATTCCAATGCACGGTCCGACCGAGTCGCTCAACGTGGCGATGGCGGCGACCATTGCCAGCTACGAAACTCTGCGGCAACGCATGCTCGCCCCTGAGGCCTTGGCGTCGTGCCCATCCCCGAAGGCAACGTGAACCCCGTGAGGCGTGAAAGAAATGGCTGAACTCCCCGATCTTGAGGCGTTGCGCGTCGAGCTGAGCGCTGCACTCGATGGTGCGGCAACCCGCGCCGAACTCGATGAACTCAAGACCCGATTTCTGGGCAGGAAGTCCACCCTGACTTCGGCGAAGAAGCTTCTGGGTTCGCTTGACCCCGAAGCTCGAAAGGAAGCCGGTCAGGCCCTCAATGCGGCTCGAACTGCAGCCGAGGAACAGATTGCCGAGCGCCAACAGGTGTTGGACGCCGCCGCCCGCGCCGCGCAGTTTGAGAGCGAACGTCTGGATCTCACCGAGGTCCGGCGTGGGCAGTCCCGCGGTCATCTGCACCTGATCACCCAGTCTCGTCAGCGTCTTGAAGACGTGTTCATCGGGATGGGCTACGAAGTTGCTGAAGGACCGGAGGTGGAGACCGCCTGGTACAACTTCGAAGCGCTCAACATTCCGGATTGGCACCCGGCGCGCGGCAGCTTCGACACCATCTTTGTCAACCTGGGGGAGCCCGAAGAGGTGATGCTTCGGTCGCATACCTCGCCGGTGCAGATCCGGACGATGGAAAACCAGGAGCCGCCCATCTACATCGTGGCGCCGGGCCGGACCTTCCGAACCGACACCGCCGACGCCACGCACCTGCCGGCGTTCAATCAGATTGAAGGCCTGGTGGTGGACAAGGGCATCACCATGGGTGACCTTGCGGGGACCATCGACAGCTTTGTCAAGGCGTTCTTCGGCAGCGAGGTCAAGACCCGATTACGGCCGTCCTATTTCCCGTTCACCGAGCCGTCCGCCGAGTTCGATATCTCACGAGCCGATGGTTCGTGGTTGGAGCTCGGCGGGTGCGGCATGGTTCATCCCAATGCCCTGCGCAACTGCGGAATCGATCCCGAAGAGTGGCAGGGCTTCGCGTTCGGCTTCGGTATCGACCGGCTGGCCGTCATGCGCTATCAACTCGACGACATTCGCGAACTGGTCAACTCTGACGTTCGCTTCCTGAGGCAGTTCTGATGAAGGTTCTTCTTTCGTGGTTGCAGGAGTTCGCTCCCGAGATCAGCGGCGACCCCATTGATCTTGGTGACCGTTTGACCGCGCTCGGTCTGGCCGTTGAAGACATGCACGTGGTGGGCGAAGGCGTCCCCGGTGTGGTGGTGGCCAAGGTCCTGGAACTCTCACCGCACCCTGACGCGGACAAGATCCAACTGGTGCAGGTCGACGCCGGTGACGGCAACGCGCTTCAGGTCTGCTGCGGCGCATTCAACATGAGCGTCGGCGATCTCATCCCGTTTGCCACCATTGGCACGGTTATGCCCAACGGCATGGAGATTGCGCAGCGTCCCATGCGCGGTCAGATGTCCAACGGCATGTGCTGCTCCGCCGCGGAACTGGGCGTGGGCGATGATCACGACGGCATTTGGATCTTGAACAACACCGTTGACGCATCCAGTCTTGGCGCCCCGTTGAACGAGGCGTTGGGCCAGACGCGTGACATCTTGTGGGATCTGGAAGTCAACGCCAACCGGCCTGATGCCATGAGTGTGGCCGGGGTGGCGCGTGATCTTGCCGCCGATCTGGGCGTTCCCTTTACCTTCCCACTCTGGGACCACCCTGAGACCTCCGAGTTGGTCACCGACCTCGCCAGGGTCGAGATCGTGGACCCGAGTCTTTGCGGGCGGTTCCTGGCCAAGGTCCTTCGGGACGTGACCGTCGGAACCTCACCGGCGTGGCTGGCCAATCGCATCACCGCGCTGGGCATGCGCCCCATCAACAGCGTGGTGGACATCTCCAACTACGTGATGCTGGAACTGGGTCAGCCCAACCACACCTATGACCTCGACCTGGTGCCCAACGGACACATCCGGGTTCGGCGAGCTGCCGTGGGGGAGAAGGTCACCACCCTCGACGGGGTCGAGCGCATCCTCATTGAATCTGACGGCGTGATTGCCAACGGCGCCGATGAGATCATTGGCATTGCGGGAGTCATGGGTGGCGCGAGTACGGAGATCTCTGATGCCACCACCAATGTCCTCCTCGAAATGGCCTGGTGGGATCCACCGAGCATTTCCCGGACGGTCAAGCGTTTGCAACTGCCAAGCGAGGCCGCCACGCGGTATCGACGCGGCTGCGACTGGGGCGACAACATGGTGCGCGCCAGCCAGCGATTTGCGCAATTGATGGTTGAGTCCGGGGCTTCGGTTGCATCCGGTTTGATTGACGAGTCCGGCACGGTTCCGGACCAGAACCCAATCGTCGTGCGGCCGGCCGCCGTGAACGGCCTGCTCGGTACCGCGCTCACTGCCGAGGCCATGACCGGCCATCTGGAAGCCATTGGGTTCGGCGTTGCTGCGCAGAGCGATGACCTGGCGGTGACCGTTCCAACGTGGCGCTGGGACACCGCAACCGAAACCGACGTGGCCGAAGAAGTGGCGCGTATGTTCGGCTACGAGCAGATTGAAAAGACGGTGCCCAAAGGGCAACAGACTGGTCGGCTGACCCCGCACCAGGCTGCTCGACGCAACGTCATGTCGGTACTTACCGGCGCCGGGTGTGACGAGATTCAACCCATGCCGTTTCTGGCGCCGGGAGATCTGGCCAACGCCGGTCTTGACGAAGACGGGGTCACGCTGACCAACCCGCTGGCTCATGAAGAATCGGTGCTGCGCACATCGCTGCTACCCGGTCACCTCAAGACGATCTCCTACAACCAATCTCACCGCCTGGGCGACCTTCGGCTGTTCGAAATCGGCACCGTCTTCCTTCCTCCACGCGACGGTGATCTGTTGCCGGACGAGCGGGAGATGGTGGGTGTCTGTTTGAGTGGCGCCGAAGCGCCCGCGGCGGTCGGGGTTCTCGACCTTATTGACGACGCGCTGGCACTGCCAAACATGCAGCTCCGCGCGCAGACGCCGCCCGGGATGCACCCAACCCGTACCGCGGAGGTTGTCATCGCCGGCAAGGTTCGCGGCATGGTTGGCGAAGTTGACCCCGCAGTGTGTGAGGCCTTTGGCGTCTCCGGCCGAGTCGCATGGCTGGAGCTGGATCTCGGAACGATCCTGGATGGTCCGTGGGGCCGGCGATCCTACAAGCCGGTGAGCAAGTATCCATCCAGTGACGTGGATCTCGCATTCGAAGTTCCGGAGGGCACCGCAGCATCGACGGTGGCGGGTGCGCTGCGCAAAGGCGGAGGCAAGCTGCTGGCTTCGGTGGAACTCTTTGACGCCTACCGGGGCCAGGGCGTGGCCGAAGGCTCCCGCAGCCTTGCCTACCGCCTTCGCTTCCAAGCTCCGGACCGCACGCTCACCGACGACGAGGTCGGCGAAGCTCGTTCCGCGTGCATAGCGGCGGCGGCCAAGGCCGGCGCGGAGCTCCGCACCTGAAGCCATGCAACCCACGCTCGGACAAGGTTTGCGCCCATAGAAGCGCGGCACCTGACAACGAAGTACATTCCGTTTGATGCCACAAGTTGTCACTCGAGCCCAATTGGCGAGCCACATTGGTCAGCTTGCGATGCGCGGACAGCGCTGTGTGCTGGTTATCGACGGCTACCCGGGCTCAGGCAAGACCACCCTCGCCATGGCGCTGGCCCGCCAACCCGGCGTGGCGTGGGCCCCGCTGGACGGGTACCGACTGGGCGAGTCGTTCGACTTCAAGAAGTTGAATCGTGATCTTCTCAAACCGTTTCGTAAGCGCGGGCGAGTCCGAGAAGTTCGCCCGGTGAATCCGCTCAACCGAAGCGGCCCGATGCGGCTTGGCGATCGCCGACCGCACCCCGCCGCCGTGCTGGTGCTGGAGGGGATGCATGCTGCGCAGGCCTTTGATCTGCTGGGTGGGGACTTCCTGTGCTGGGTTGATTGTGAACGCGAACAGCGAATTGCCCGCGTGGACGCCCGTGAGGTCGTTGGCGGCACGTTCGTGGAGCTTCGAGAGTGGATCGAGCAGGCCGAACGCACCGGCTTGAGAGAGTTCGCCATGCCCATCGCCCAGTTCGTGCTGGACACCTCCCGCTGACCTCGAACTGGACGGCAACGAACCCCAGGTCGAAGCAACCTTGCGGAGCAACGCCAATCAGTTGGTTGTAAGCACGGCCGCTATCAGACGTGCAACCGTGACCGGTTGATCGAGGTGCACATCGTGCCCCGCATCGTCGACGGTCACCACGGTCGTTGTGGGGCGGAGAGCCTTCATGTCCGCCAGCTCGGCGGCGTCAAGGAACCCGTTGGCCGCGGAGATCAACGTGGCGGGGATGGTGAGTGCCTGCCATTCCGACGAGCGGTTGGTAAGACCGAGGGAACGGATGGCCTCCATCATCTCCTCGATGCGGAACCGAGCAGTCAGTCCGTGAGCGGAACGCTCCAACCCAGACACCCACGCCGGCGTTGATGGGGCATCACGCCCAAAGAAGTCCATCGCTTCATCGGCATCGGCGAAGCTTTGTGGCCAACTTTCGAACCATTGACGCAGACCGGCCAGGTCGTCTTCGGTCATCGCAGAGATACCGGCTTCAACCAAGACCAGGTGCTTCACAAGATCCGGCCGGGCGTGGGCAATCAGAAGGGCCGCGATGCCTCCCATGGACTGGCCAACGACAACGATGGGCTCGTCGGCGAATGCCTCGATCAGCCGGATGCCATCGGCAACGAATGCCTCCCGGCCGAGGTCACAGGTTTGCGTTGGATGGAAGCTGGCGCCGTGGGCTCGTTGATCAGGAGCGATGACGCCAGCCGCCGCATCAAGGTGCTCGATCACCGGAATCCACTCGCCGCCATGGCCGGCGAGACCGTGCAGAAACAGGACGGTCGGTGATCCCGGTCTACCCCTGACGTTGAGGTCAACGTCGTCGCTCCAGACGGTCTGGTTGCTGAGCTTGTCCATCCCCAGAACATAGGTGCGGTTGATCAGTGCGAGCCGCCAAAGCTTTCGGGACCGGCAACAAAGCTGAAGTTTTCTTCCGGAGCCGGATCCGGTTGTGGTTGAGCCGGTGGTGTTTGCTCCGGAAGTGCAGAGCATTCAGTTTGGTGCGAACTTCATTCCAGAGGGGCCTTCGGTCCGGGTGTGGTTCGCCTTGGCGGATGACTTTACGGATCTGACCGGGTCCGGTGGTTTGGACGCGGTGTTGTCCGTTGGTCCGGAGGGGCCCGTGTCTCATCACGTCACGGTCGCTGATGCAATGGCGGAGATCGGTGAGACTGTGGTGTGTCCGGAGCCTGATCCGGTTGTGGTTGAGCCGGTGGTCTTCGCGCCCGAGGTTCGCAGTATCGACTACGGAGGGTTCTTCACTCCGTTGGGGCCTTCGATCCGGGTGTGGTTCAACAACATTGACGATGCCTTTGAGGATCTGACGGTGTCGGGTGCGTTCCTGGATTCGGCGTTGTTGCCGGGCGGGATTGGAGTGTTCCTGCCGTGTCATCGGGTGCAGGCTGATCAGTTCACGATCAGTGCAACCGGTCCCGCCGGCCCGGTCAGTGAGAACTTGCTGCTCTTTGCGTTGATGAACGACCACGGCGAAGAGGTGCGATGCCCGTAGTCCCCTGACCCGTCCGTTCGACACCCTCGAAATTTTGGGGTGGATGGAGATTCATTGCACTGTATATTCATGCAATGACCGTTTTGGGATTGTCCAAAGGAACCATCAACGTCGGGATCGTGGGGGCCTCCGGGTTCACCGGCGCGGAGCTGCTGCGCCTGATTGCGGATCATCGAGCTTTCCGGGTGGCGGTGGCCACCGCCGATTCCCAAGCCGGGAAGGCGGTGGCCGACCTGTATCCGAGCCTGGCCGCCGCGTACCCGGACCTGATCTTCAGCGAGTTCAACCCGTCAGACTTCGATGGATTGCAACTGGTGTTCACCGGCCTTCCGCATGCGGCGAGCCAGCAGGTGATCAGCGAGTTGGTGAACCGGGTGGAGCACGTGGTCGATCTGTCCGCCGACTTCCGGCTCAACGATCCGGCGATCTACGAGAAGTGGTACGCCACCCCCCATGATCACCCAGAGTTGCTGACGCAGTTCTCGTACGGCCTGCCAGAGCTGTTTCGCAACGAGATCAAAGCCGCACCCCATGTTGCGGTGCCCGGGTGCTATCCAACCGCGGCCTCGCTGGCCATTGCCCCGTTGGCTCGCCGGGGCATGATCTCCATGGACCGGGTCATCGTGGACGCCGCCAGTGGCGTGTCAGGGGCCGGGCGCGCAGCCAAACCCCACACCACTTTCAACACGGTGGATGAGAACTTCACCGCATACGGGTTGGAAGGTCATCGACACGCGCCGGAGATCGAACAGAACACCGGGGCCAAAGTCCTGTTCGTGCCCCACCTGGCACCGATGAACCGCGGGATCCTGGCCACCTGTTATGCCACCGCCGTCGACGTCACTTCGTCGGCCGAGGTGCTTGCCGCAATGGCGGACTTCTACGCCGACGAGCCGTTCATCGTGGTGAATGAACGCAGTCCGTCCACCAAGTCCACCTTCGGATCGAATGCGGCACACCTGACGGCCCGCTTTGACGCCGAGACCAACACCGTGGTGGCCATCTGCGCCATCGACAACCTGGGCAAAGGGGCATCCGGTCAGGCCGTGCAGTGCGCCAACATCGTGTTGGGCATCCATGAGGACACCGGCCTGGCAACCGCCGGGGTGTATCCATGAGCGCCGGCTCGGCGCCGATCTCGCCGCTCGCCCCCACATCGTTCCCCGAGCTGCCGCCGGTCGGCGGCGTCGAACTGTCCACCTTTGCCGGAGGTCTTCGCTATCAGGACCGGGACGACCTGATGTTGGCCAGCTTTCCTTTTGGCGCCACCGTGGCCGGCGTCTTCACCACCTCGCTGTGCACGTCGGCTCCCGTCGACTGGTGCAAGTCCCTGCTTTCTCGGGGAACGGCGGCGGCGGTCGTATGCAACGCCGGCAACGCCAACGCGTTTACGGGCGCGGCCGGTGTTCGGTCGGCCGAACTCACTGCCCGCGTGGTGGCGCAGCTTCTGGGTGCATCTCACGACAACGTGTACCTGGCATCCACCGGGGTGATTGGCGAGCCGATGCCCAACGATCTGCTTGACATCGCGCTGCCCCGGCTGGTGCTTGGCTCCGAACCATCAAATGAGACACGATGGGCGGCCGCGGCCAACGCCATTCGGACCACCGACACCTTTGCCAAAGGATCTTCGGCCGCGGTCGAAGGGCTGGACGCAAACGTGGTGGGCATCGCCAAAGGCAGCGGCATGATCGCTCCCAACATGGCGACCATGCTGGGCTTCGTCTTCACCGACGTTGGTGCATCGGCGGAGGTGCTGCAGCATTGCCTGGGACCCTCGGTTACCCGGAGCTACAACAGCATCACCGTGGACAGCGACACCTCGACCAGCGACACCGTTCTGCTGTTCGCCACCGGCGCGGCAGGGAACGAACCCATCACCGAAGTGGACGACCCCCGAGTCCCGGCTCTCGCCGCTGCCATCCACCAGGTCAACGAGGACCTTGCCCGCCAGATTGTGCGCGACGGCGAGGGAGCCACCAAGTTTGTGGAAGTGACGGTGACCGGCGCGGCGTCCAACGACGCGGCCCGCACGATCGCCCTGGCCATTGGCAACTCGCCGCTGGTCAAGACCGCGCTTGCCGCATCCGACGCCAACTGGGGCCGGATTGTCATGGCGGTGGGCAAGGCAGGAGAGAAAGCCAGCCGGGACGATCTGATGATCTGGATCGGCCCCGAACAGGTCACCGCCAACGGCATGGTCAGTCCCACCTATGACGAAGACGCGGCCACCCGTCACCTGCAACAGGACGAGGTGGAGATCAAGGTTGACGTGGGGGTTGGCGCCGGCCACGCCACAATCTGGGGCTGTGACCTGACCCACGGCTACATCGACATCAACGCCAGTTACCGGAGCTGATGATGACTGATTCCCCGGCGACTCCAAAGACGACCGCACAGGTCCTGACGCAGGCTCTGCCGTATATTCAGCGCTTTGCCGGCGCCACGATCGTGGTCAAGTTCGGCGGCAATGCCATGACCGACCCCGAACTGTTTTCCACCTTTGCCGGCGACATCGTGCTCATGCACTCGGTCGGTTTCCGGCCGGTTGTGGTGCACGGCGGCGGCCCCCAAATCAAAGAGCACCTGGCTCGCGTGGGCAAAGAAACCGACTTCGTCAATGGCTTGCGGGTCACCGACGCGGAGACCTTGGACATCGTGCGCATGGTGCTGGTGGGCAAAGTCAATCGGGACATTGTCGGTGCCATCAACACGACCGGCGGCAAGGGGGTGGGCGTCTCCGGTGAAGACGGTCGGATGATCACCGCATCCCAACGCGATCCCGCATTGGGCTATGTGGGAGACATCGCCTCGGTTGATCCGTCGGTGGTTCACTCCATGCTCGGCGAAGGCATGATCCCGGTGGTGTCCACCATCGGTGCTGACCAACATGGGCAGGCCTACAACATCAACGCGGACACCGGCGCCGGGGAGCTGGCCGCCGCGCTTCAGGCCAGCAAACTGATCATGCTCACCGATGTGGAAGGCCTGCGCTCGGACCCTGATGATCCCGAAAGTCTGGTGCGCCGTCTTACCGCGTCTGAGCTTCGGGCCATGACCGGTACGCCTGCCATTGCCGGCGGAATGATTCCCAAAATCGACGCATGTCTCACCGCGCTGGATGCGGGGGTGGATCGAGCCCACATGCTCAACGGCACCATTCCGCATGTGCTGCTGCTCGAACTCTTCACCGATGAAGGCATTGGAACGATGATTACCAACGATGTGACCACCCCCTCAGACTCCGCGGGAGGAGCACAATGACCGCACCAGCCACACCAAAGCCGACTACGGCGCACACCGAGGCCGTCGGCGCACCGGAGCGCATGCCGCACTGCCCCATCATGGCGACCTACGGGCCGCCCAAAGTCATGTTCGTCCGGGGGAGTGGCGCCACCCTCTGGGACAATGAGGACACCGAGTACGTGGACTTTCTTTCCGGCATTGCGGTCACCTCCATGGGGCACAGCAATCCCGTGGTGGCCGAAGCAATCGCCGCGCAGGCGCAACGGCTTCTGCACGTCAGCAATCTTTTTGCCACCGAGCACAACTGGAAGGTGGCCCAGATTCTTTCGGACCTGATTGGTCAGCCGGGCCAGGTCTTCTTCTGCAACTCGGGCGCCGAAGCCAACGAAGCGGCCATCAAGCTCGCTCGGAAGTGGGGCGGCCGCGGTCGCCACGTTGTGGTGACGGCCATGCGGTCATTTCACGGCCGGACCCTTGCCACCCTGCACGCCACCGGCCAGCCCGAAAAGCACGAAGCGTTCCAGCCGTTGCCCGAAGGGTTCCGACACGTGCCGTGGAACGATGTGGCCGAGCTCGAGAAGAGTTTGGATGAGACGGTGGCCGCGGTGTTCCTGGAACCGATCCAGGGCGAGGGCGGAGTCAACGTTCCCGACGCCGACTACTTCGCCGAGGTGCGGCGGCTCTGCACCGAGCGCGGCATCCTCCTCATGTTTGATGAGGTCCAGACCGGCCTGGCCCGAACCGGCAAGTGGTTTGGGCATCAACACTTCGACGTCAAGCCGGACGTGGTCACCATGGCCAAAGCTCTGGGCAACGGCATGCCAATCGGCGCATGCTGGGCCACCACCGAAGCGGCCGCGGCGTTCAAGCCCGGTGACCACGCCACCACCTTTGGCGGCCAGCCTCTGGCCACCGCCGCGGCCAAAGCCACGTTGGAACTGATGCAGGAGGTGGATGCTCCCGCGTTGTCCTCGGCCAAAGGTGCCATGCTGACCAGCCGGCTTGAGGAGCTGGACGGCATCGCCAGTGTCCGCGGCCTGGGCATGTTGTTGGCGGCCGAGATGACCGAGGAGGCGATGGCGGGCCGAACCGCCGGTGACATCGCCACCGCCTGCCTGGCCGAAGGTCTGGTGCTGTACGCGATTGGTGACCGGGGCCTGCGGATGGCCCCCCCATTTGTGATCACCGATGACGAATTGGGTCGAGGCGTGGACATCATCAACCGGGTACTGAGCGCGGACCCAGTAGAGAGCAGCGCACCATGAGGCACCTGCTGGAGATCGATGACCTCAGCACCCAGGAGATCGAGGCGGTTCTCGCCCTTTCGGCCGCGGCTTCGCCACCCCAGGTTCTGGCCGGCAAAGGTGCGGCGCTGCTGTTTGAGAAGCCGTCCGCTCGCACCCGCAATTCCATGGAGATGGCGGTGGCGCAGCTGGGCGGTCACCCGGTCTATATCCGTCCTGAGGAAGTGGGCCTTGACGTTCGTGAAACCGTTGAGGATGTGACTCGAACGATGGCGTGTTTCCACGGAGTCCTTGCGGCCCGGGTCTTTGCCCACGCAACGGTGGAGCGGATGGCCGCGGTTGATGTCGTTCCGGTGATCAACATGCTCTCGGACCAGGCCCATCCCCTTCAGGCGCTTGCGGATCTGCTCACCATCAAACAGGAATTTGGCGGCTTCGATGGTGTGAGCGTGGCCTATGTGGGCGACTCCAACAACGTGACCCGCTCACTGGCGCTGGGCGCCGCCCGGGTTGGGGTTGAGGTGCGTGTTGCTTCGCCCGCGGGATTCGGATTTTCCGAGACCGATGCCGATCGGCTGGCGTTGGCCGGATGCGAACTCATCACCACCGACCGCCCGGCCGAGGCATGCGAGGGCGTGGATGTGGTCTACACCGACGTCTGGACCTCGATGGGTCAGGAAGAGGAGACCGAACAGCGGCTCAAGGCCTTCGAAGGTTTCACCGTTGACGACGACCTGATGGCCGCCACCTCGGACCGATCGATTTTCCTGCACTGTCTGCCCGCCCACCGGGGCGAAGAAGTGTCGGCGTCGGTGATGGACAGCGCCCAACAACGGATCTGGAAGCAGGCCGAGAATCGGATGCATGCGGCCCGAGGATTGATGGCCTGGTTGCTGGGCCCGGCCGGTTCCCCCCAGATGATGTCGACATGACGACCAAAGCCCAACGCCAGCATCGGATTGCTGAGCTGCTGGCCGCCGAGTCGGTGAACAGCCAGGACCAACTGGTTGAACTGCTGGCCGCCGACGGCATCTCCGCAACCCAGGCCACCGTGAGCCGTGACCTCGAAGACCTCGGGGCCGTGAAGGTCCGCGTGGGCGGGGGCGTCAGTGTCTACGCGGTTCCCGATCATCCGCACGATCAGGTGGTCCCCGACGATCACCTCCGCCGCGTCTTTGGCGAATGGGTGCTCAACGCCGAAGCGTCCGGCAATCTCATCGTGCTGCGCACGCCACCCGGCAGCGCTCATGTGGTGGCGTCGGCGATAGATCGGTCGGGTCTCGATACCGTGCTCGGGTCCGTGGCGGGCGACGACACGATCATGGTCGTGGTGGCCGCAGGAATCAGCGCCCCCGATGTCGCAACATCGTTCAGAGAACTCGCCGGAATCGAATAGAGCCGGAGTCGATCAAAGGAAATCATGGCCAAGACCAACAAATCAGACGTCAACAAAGTGGTGCTCGCCTACTCGGGAGGACTCGATACGTCGGTCATCCTCAAGTGGCTCGAAGTGGAATACGACTGCGAAGTCGTGACCTTCACCGCCGACCTCGGTCAGGGCGAGGAGCTGGAACCGGCCCGCGCCAAGGCCGAAGCCATGGGGGTCACCGAGATCTACATCGATGATCTCAAAGAGGAGTTTGTCCGGGACTTCGTGTTCCCCATGTTCAGGGCCAACGCCATCTACGAAGGCGAATATCTGTTGGGCACTTCAATCGCTCGGCCGCTGATTGCCAAGCGGCTGATCGAGATCGCCCGCGAGACCGGCGCCGACGCCATCTCCCATGGTGCAACCGGCAAAGGCAACGATCAGGTTCGATTTGAGCTGGGGGCCTACGCGCTGGAACCGGAGATCACAGTGATTGCGCCGTGGCGAGAGTGGGACCTTGGCGGTCGCGAGACCCTGCTGGCCTACGCGGCCGAGCATGAGATTCCCATTGAGAAGACCCGCGGGGCCAAGTCGCCGTTCTCCATGGATGCCAACCTGCTGCACATTTCCTATGAAGGCGGTCCGCTGGAGAATCCGTGGCAGCAACCGCCCTCGGAGATGTGGCGATGGTCGGTATCGCCGGAGATGGCGCCCAACGACGCCACCTACATCGACATCGGTTACGAAATGGGGGATCCGGTCACCCTCGACGGCAAAGCGCTGTCCCCGGCCACGATGCTGGCTGAGCTCAACCGTATTGGCGGAGCCAACGGCATTGGGCGATTGGACATCGTGGAGAACCGCTTCGTCGGAATGAAGTCCCGCGGTGCCTATGAGACGCCCGGCGGCACCATCATGATGAAGGGGCACCGCGCCATCGAGTCGATCTGTCTGGACCGCGCCGTTGCGCACCTCAAAGACGAACTGATGCCCAAGTACGCCGAGATGATCTACAACGGCTTCTGGTGGAGTCCGGAGCGGGAGATGTTGCAGTCGGCCATCGACTACTCGCAGCAGCGGGTGAATGGCACCGTGCGACTCAAGCTCTACAAGGGCTCGATCGAGGTTGCTGGTCGTCAATCAAATGACACCCTCTTCGACGAGAAGATCGCCACGTTCGAAGAGGACGGCGGCACCTATGACCAGTACGACGCCGAAGGCTTCATCAAGTTGAACGCTCTACGGCTTCGCAACTACGCCCGAAGGAACCTTCGCTGATGAGCGACCGACCGCCAACCTTCCCACCGGCTCCGTCCAATCCCGCGGCCGGCACGCCGGTGGAGGGCACCCGCGCCAACAGCTTCCGGTTGCCTCCGGTGGACGAAAATGCTGCGAGCGAGGCGAGCAGAACCAACACTGCTGCGAACAGCAATGACACCCCGAGCAGAGCTGACACCAGCGAAGCCCAAGGCACTGGGGCCAACAATGCTGCGAGCGAAGCAAGCAGAACATTATGGCACGGTCGCTTTGCCGGTGGGCCGGCCGAAGCGTTGGAGACCTACACCTACAGCATTGGCTATGACACCCGGCTGGCGGCCGATGACATTGAAGGGTCGCGGGCCCATGTCCGCGGACTGGGGCGGGTTGGTCTGATGACTGAGGGAGAGGTGAACGAGATCCTGGTCGCACTGGATGTGGTCGAGAGTGAATTTGCCAACGGCTGGTTTCGGCTGGAGGCGACCGACGAGGATATTCACACTGCGGTCGAACGCCGCGTCACCGAGATCACGCCGGCTGGCGCCAAGATGCACACAGGCCGAAGCCGAAACGACCAGATCTGCAACGATCAGCGCATGTACTGCCGTCGTGAGATGGGCCTGATCGCGCAGCAGGTCGTCGGTCTGCAACAGGTCCTCTTTGATGTCGCACTTGCGGCCGGCGATGCGTATCTGCCCGGCTACACCCATTTGCAGCGGGCCCAGCCGGTCCCGCTGGCGCACCACATGTTGGCCCACGCGTGGACCTTCTCGCGGGACCTCACACGGGTGCTCGCCGCACGGCAGGCGGCCAATATTTCGGTGCTCGGCGCAGGAGCGCTTGCGGGATCCAGCCTGCCTCTGGATCCGGGGTCGGTCGCCACCGATCTGGGCTTCCCCGATTTCTTTCACAACTCATTGGACGCGGTGAGCAACCGGGACTTCATTGCCGATGCGCTCTACGCGCTGTCGATGATTGGCACCCACCTCAGCCGCATCGGCGAGGAATGGGTGCTGTGGTCGAGCAGCGAGATGAATTTCATCACCCTCGACGACGGCTACTCCACGGGCAGTTCGATGATGCCGCAGAAGAAGAACCCCGATATTGCCGAGTTGTCCCGCGGCAAGTCCGGTCGGGTGCTTGGCAATCTGGTGGGCTTTCTGGCCACCCTCAAAAGTCTCCCCATCAGCTACAACCGCGACTTGCAGGAGGCGCAGGAGCCGCTGTACGACTCGATCGATCAGATCGCCGCGGGTCTCACCGCCGTCACCGGCATGATCGCCACCACCACGTTCAACACCAGCGTCATGGCCGCGGCCGCCGACGATCCGCTGGCTGGTGCGACCGACCTTGCGGAGCTCCTGGTCCTCAAAGGTATGCCGTTCCGAGATGCGCATGCGGTCGTTGGCGAAGTCGTACGCGAATGCCTCAGCACCGGTGCGCCATTTGAAGAGCTGGTGGCAGCCCATCGGCACTTCGGTCCCGTTGCCGCGGCGGCTCTCAAGCCGGGGGCCGCAGTGCGCCGACGTATCACCCCCGGTGGGGCAGGCTTGAAGCCCCTGGAGCGTCAGATCAAAGATTTCCGCGTGCGGCTCGCCGCCAACCAGCGACGGGTCGAGCACTACTGAGGTCCCCACGCATGTCCTGCCCACCGGGCGCACCGGGTCTGATTGATTGGGGGCTGAGCTACCTTTCTGGTGGATCACAAAGCAAGGTGACGTACCAGCCAGGAGAGCCATGAAGCGCCCCAACATCGTGTTCGTTCTCACCGACGATCACGCCGCCCATTCGATTGGGTGTTATGGCTCGGTGGTCAACGAGACCCCGCGTATTGACGAGATCGCCACCAACGGCTGGCGGCTCGACAATTGCTTTGTGACCAACTCGCTCTGCACCCCGTCCCGGGCGGCCATCCTGACCGGCGCCTACAGCCATGTGAACGGGGTGTATTCGTTGTTCACGCCCATTGATGCCAGCCAGACCACGTTCCTCTCACTTCTGCGCAATGCCGGCTATCGCACCGCAATGATCGGTAAGTGGCACATGGGCCACGGTGAAGGTCATGACCCCGAAGGAGTGGACCACTGGGAGGTGTTGCCGGGCCAGGGTGACTACTGGAACCCCGAGTTCATCAATGCCAATGGGCGGCGTCGCATTGACGGCTATGCCACCGACATTGTCACCGACCTGTCCATCGAATGGGTTGAGTCACTCGAAGGCGATGACCCCTGGGCGATCATGATCTGGCACAAAGCCCCGCACCGCTCGTGGGAACCCAAACCGGAACATCGGGCGCTCTATGAGGACCCCCGACCGGTGCCCGCCACGTTCTGGGACGACTACTCCACGCGGAGCGCATCGGTACGTCGGGCCGCCATGCGGGTTGCCGATGACCTGTCCATCGATGACCTCAAAGAGAATCCGCCAGCCGGACTCACCTATGACGAGCAGGCGCTCTGGAAGTACCAGCGCTACATGCGCGACTACCTGGCCTGTGTGCATTCGGTGGATGAAAACGTGGGTCGGGTCACGGACTGGCTTCGGGACCGCGGCCAGTACGACGACACGATGATGATCTATTCGTCGGATCAGGGGTTCTTCCTGGGTGACCACGGGTGGTTCGACAAGCGGTTCATGTTCGAAGAGTCCCTGCGCATGCCGCTGCTGATCAGTTATCCCAACAAGGTGACGGCGGGAGGGTCTTTCGGTGGCATGGTGACCAACGTGGACATCGCGCAGACCATCCTGGATGCGGCCGGGGTGGACGCGGGCGAGCGGATGCAGGGACGAAGCTTCTGGCCTGACCTGATGGGCGAGCAGACCGAGGCCCCCGTCGAAGGCATCTACTACCGGTACTGGGAGAACGACGACGTCATCCATGACGCGCCGGCGCACTACGGCTATCGGACCGACAAGTACAAACTCATCTACTACTACAACGACGGCTTTGGGCTGCCGTTCACCGGGTTCTTCACCTATCCACCGGAGTGGGAACTTTATGACCTCACCGTCGACCCGGACGAAGTGCGAAACGTCTACGACGACCCGGCCTATGCCGACATCCGGGAATCACTGTCCGCCGCCATGTGGCGCGAGCAATCTCGCCTGGGCGACGCCCCCCATCGGTCCCAACCGGTGCCCGCGGGATGCGAACAGGTCCCGGTGGCCGAGCCGCCCGATCTTCCCCAGTTCGCCTGGCTCAACCCGGGCGCCATGCACGGCTGAGACAAGAGATCCGGCCGGAGAAGAGGGTTTGCGGGAAACCGCGTCTCAGGTGAAGGCGAGGCCGGCGAAGTCGCCGTTGCTGCGCCACTCCTCGATGTAGTCAAAGAACGCCGCCGCGCCGTCGGGGTAGCCGTAGCCCCCGATGAAACTGTTGTCGTCCAAGGTCCGACCTTCGTTGTTGTAGTAGCCGGGCGTGCAGTCCGGGTTGCCACCGAAGCGTCGAGCGCCGCTGATGAGCAGATCCAGCCACGCTGCTTCGGCATCGGCGGTGACCTCAACCTGCGAGGCGCCAATCGCCTCCGCGTGCGAGATTATGGCGGCCAGCGTCTGGGCGTGGTCGCTCAGATTGTGCGGCACATTGGAGATCAGGTTGGCCCCCTGGCTGGGGGAGACCACAAAGAGGTTGGGGAACCCATGCACGTGGAGTCCGTGCAGGCTCCGCATGCCATCGGCCCAGTAGCCGGACAAGGTCACGCCATTGCGCCCGGTCGCATCGAAACCGGACCGGCGTTGATATGACGTGCCCACTTCGAACCCGGATGCGTAGATCAGCAGGTCCAGCTCGTAGTGCGAGTCGTTGGCCCACACACCGGTCTGGTCAATGCGTTGCACTCCTTTGCCATCGGTGTCGATCAGGTGCGCGGCTGGTTCGTTGTACGCCTGCAGGTAGGTGTCGTGAAAGCAGGGCCGCTTGCACAACTGTCGATACCAGGGCTTGAGCGCTTCGGCGGTTTCGTTGTTCCGGACAACCTCCTCGACCCGCCGGCGGATCTCGGCCATCTTCTCGTCGTCACTTTGCTCATAGGCCAGCAGTTGCGCGTCCGGTCCAATCCCGTGCTGGTCGGCATTGGCCACCACGCGGTCCCGAATGCGTTTGGACAGATCGGTCCAACCGTCCATCACCAGGTCTTCTTCTACGAAGCCACCGGTCTGGAGCGTGGTGAAGTTGGACAGCCATTCCTGTTGCCACCCCGGCTTCAAGGTGGCAAACCACTCCGGGTCGACGGGCCCGTTGTTGCGTACATCGATGGAGCTGGGGGTGCGTTGGAAGACGAACAGTTCGCCGCAGGCTCGGGCCAGATGCGGCACGCACTGCACGGAGGTGGCGCCGGTGCCAATGATGCCGACGCGCTTGTCCCCAAGTTTGGTCATGAGGTCGCCGGCTGGACTGCCACCGGTGATGGTGTAGTCCCACCGGCTGGTGTGGAAACTTTCCCGCTCGAAGGTGGTGATACCTTCAATACCGGGGAGCTTGGGTCGGTGAAGGGGACCGGTGCCCATCGCCACATATTTGGCCGTCATCCGATCGCCACGGTCGGTCTCGATAGTCCACCGCAATGCCGCTTCGTCCCAGGTGAGCGCGGTCACCTCGGTGGAGAAGCAGGCGTTCTCATAGAGGTCAAAGTGGCGGCCAATGCGTTGGCAGTGCGCCAGAATCTCAGGCGCGTGCGCGTACTTTTCGGTGGGCATGTGGCCGGTCTCTTCGAGCAGCGGCATGTACACAAACGAGGTGGTGTCGCACTGTGCGCCGGGATAACGGTTCCAGTACCAGGTCCCGCCGAAGTCACCGCCCTTCTCAATGATGCGCACGTTGTCGATACCGGCCTGCTTGAGCGCGGCGCCGCAGGTGAGCCCGGCAAACCCGCCACCAATGAAGGCCACCGTCACGTCGTCAAAGAGAGGCTCTCGTTCAATGCGGGGCGTGTGAGGATCAGAGACGTATTCGGCGAAGACGCCGGTCACCTCCACGTATTGGTCGTTACCGTCGGTGCGAAGCCGTTTGTCCCGTTCGGTCCGGTACTTGGCGCGAAGCGCTTCGTCGGTCAGCGGCTCAGAGGAAGAAGGTTGGCGCATCGCTGGCCAAACTACCGGCCCTGGGCGGCCACAATCGCAACGCCAGCAGCCGCGGCACCGGTGGGTGAACCTTGGGCGAGCCCCGCCCGGCCAGCGACCTGGCGACCGGGGTTGGGTCAGCCTTTGGCTTCGGTCAGGGCGTCGGAGTAGTTGGTTTCGAAGTCGCCGGTGTCAGCAATGGATTCCACGCTGTCGAGGCCACCGACCAGCACGTCAGGAGACGTGAGGAACTCGCTCAGCTCCGCATCCAGTCCATCGATGGAGGCTTTGTTGGGCGTGCCGTAGTAGTTCCAGTTGGACAAGGCCGTACCCTGCTCGCCGTCCAGCAGCCAGTTGATGAAGGTGTGCGCGGTGCAGGGGTGCGGCGCATCGAAGGGCACCATCATGCTGTCGACCCAGCGGGTACCGCCCTCTTCGGGTACGAAGAATGCGTAGTCGTCGGGATTGTCGGTCTCCAGGAACTGGGTGAACGCATCACCGGAGTAGGCCTGAGCGATGACGCTCTCCCCACTGGTGAGCAGCTCATCGGCGGAGTCGGTGTTGAAAGCCAGCAGGTTGTCGCGGGTGCCCGCAATCAGGTCGCGAGCTTCGTCCAGCTCGCTCTGGTTGGTGGAGTTGAGCGAGTAGCCCAACGCCTTCAGCGCAGCGCCGATGGTTTCCCGAGGGTCGTTGAGCAGCGTGATCTGGCCGGCGTAGTCTGCCGCCTGATCACCGAAGACCAGGTCCCATGAGCGGGGGAAGTCATCGCCGATGGCCGCGGTGTTGACGGCGAGACCGGTGTAACCCCACTGGTACGGGACCGAGTACTTCTGGTCCGGGTCATAGCTGGGGTTGGCGAAATCGGGCGAGATGTTGCTGAAGTTTGGCAACGCGTCGAAGTCGAGCGGCTTCACAAAGCCACCTTCGATGAGAATGCCCACCATGTAGTCCGATGGGACAATGACGTCGAAGCCAGAGTTGCCAGCCGAGACAATGGGCAACATCGCCTCATTTGACTCGTAGGTGGTCATGGTGGCCTCGATGCCGAATTCGGCGCCGAAAGCCTCAAGCTGCTCGGGGTCGATGTACTCGGCCCAGTTGAACAGCGCAAGGTCGCCGTCGAGCTGTCCAACTTCGCAGGACGCGGCGGCCGCGTCGCTGCCGCTGTCGCCTCCGTTGCTGCTGCCACACGCGCTGGCGAAGAGCGCGGTTGCCGCAACTATTGCAATCGCAGCCAAAATGCGTTGCGTGAGATGAGTTGATCTGATCATGGTTTCCCCTCCGTACCGATTGGCCGACAGTGTGGCACGAAACGCCCGCCGCAGGTGGACAACGGCCACGGAACTGGTGCTCGGCTAGTCGGTGCTGCGGGCTCGTTGTATGAACAATGAGAGCGCGACCAGCAGGGTTGAGGCCACCAGCATCACGACCGATACCGCGTTGATGAGTGGGGTGACGCCTTTGCGAATCAGCCCAAACACAAACACCGGCAGGGTGTCCCAGCCCGGGCCGGTGACAAATTGGGTGATCACCACATCGTCCAGCGAGAGCGTGAAGGCCAGCAGCGCGCCACCCAGGATGCCGGGCATGATCAAGGGCAGCGTCACGTAACGAAACGCCTGCCACCGGCTGGCGTAGAGGTCCATGGCGGCTTCTTCCAGGCGTTCATCGCTGCCGGCCAATCGGGCCCGAACCACCACCGATACAAAACTGATGTTGAACGCAATGTGGCTGATGACGATGGTGCCGAACCCTTTGGTGAACTCAAACCATTGCGCCAGTTGCGCGAAGAAGAGCAGCATCATCACCGCCATGGTGACGTCAGGGATGATGATCGGCAGATACAGAAGGGCATCAAACACCTTCCGGCCGCGGAAGGTGAAGCGTTCCAGGGCGAGCGCGGCCAATGTGCCCAGCACGACGGCCACCAGCGTGGAGACCACCGCGATCTGCAACGAGTTGGTCAGTGCGCCTTTGATTGGTTCGTTGTTGGCGAAGTCGCGGTACCAGTCGAAGGTCAGCCCGCCCCACACGCCCACGTTGCGATTGTCCGAGAACGAGAAGATGACAAGGATGACAATCGGGGCGTAGAAGAACACGAAGACGAGCCAGCTGTTGAGCCGCAACAGGTGACGGGTGATGCCTTTGGGTTCGGTGATGTTTCCGGGCGCGGCCATCAGAGTGTGCGGCCCCCTCGTCGGAAGTAGACCAGGGCGGCGGTGAGCATGATCACCATAAGAACGGTGGAGAGAGCGGCACCGAAGGGCATGTTCCGTGAGGACAGGAACTGGGTCACGATGTAGCTGCCCAGCAGCGTGGTCTTTGCGCCTCCAAGGACCTCCGGGGTCACATAGGCCCCGAGGCTCGGGATGAATACCAGGATCGATCCGGCGACCACTCCGGGCATCGACAGTGGCAACAGAACATGGCGGAAGGATTGCAGGCCGCTGGCGTAGAGATCGCGGCTGGCTTCGAGCAGCCGTCCGTCGATCCGTTCGATGGCGGCGTACAGCGGCAGGATCATGAACGGCAGGAAGCCGTAGACAAGTCCGAGCACCACCGCGGTCTGGGTGAACAGGACCCGGGTGGCGCCGATCCCAACAAACTCGGTGATCCTGCTGAGAGGTCCGTCGGTTCCCAGAATCACGTACCAGGCGTAGTTGCGCACCAGGAAGTTGGTCCAGAACGGAATCATGACAAAGACCAGCATCAAGTTTCGGACCACCGGCTTGCGGGTGGACATGAAATAGGCAAACGGATACGAGATGACCAGACACAGGGCGGTGGTGATCAGGGCCAGGATCAGTGATCGGACCAGAACCTGTCTCACCAGTTCGTTGCCGATCTGTTGGTAGGAATCCAGGTTCCAACCGGTGAGGTCCGTGCCGCCAAATCGGTTGCGGGTGGCGAATGAATAGACAACGACCACCAGCAACGGCAGCGCAAAGAACGTGACCAGATACGTATACGCCGGCAGCGCCATGAGCAGCCCGCGGCGTTTGCGCTGCCGCAGATTGGCCGCCTCAAACTCCGGTGTGGCTTGCCGCGGGGGCTGCACGCCGGCGATGCGGGTCCTCATTGGGCGCCGGGGACAATCCACTCGGCGTCATGTTCCCACCAGACGGTGGCGGTGTCGCCCACCGCCAACCGGTCATCGGGTGAGACCGCGTCGGCTCGAACGTCCACTTCGATGAAGTCGATGGCGACCTTGTACATGATCGCCAACCCCAGGTAGGTGACTTCGGTGACTGTGCCGGTGAGGCTGGTGGCCCCATCGCCGGGAACGGCATCAGTGCTCCGACCGATCTTCATTGACTCCGGGCGAAGACTCAGCGCCACTGCGGTGCCGGCGGCCTCGGAGCTGGTGCCGGCCACGCGTGTGCCGTTGGCCAAAGCGATGGTGGAGGAGTCAACCACCGTGGCATCGATCAGATTGGTGTGGCCAATGAAGTCGGCAACAAATCGGTTGGCGGGTCGCTCATAGAGGTCCTCGGCGGTGCCGACCTGCAGCAGTCTGCCTTCGTCCATCACCGCAATGCGGTCGCTCATGGTCAGCGCTTCTTCCTGGTCATGGGTGACAAAGACAAAGCTCACTCCCAGGTTGCGCTGCAGGCCTTTGAGTTCGGTTTGCATCTCCTGGCGCAACTTGAGGTCCAGGGCGCCAAGCGGTTCATCAAGCAACAGGACCTTTGGCTCGTTGACCAATGCTCGTGCCAGGGCAACGCGTTGCTGTTGGCCGCCGGAAAGCTGGGACGGCTTGCGCTTTTCCATCCCGCTCAGCTGGACCAGATCAATCAACTCTTCGGCTCGGCGGGCCGCTTCGGCCTTGTTCAACCCCTGCATGCGCAGGCCGAAGCTGACGTTGTCCCGGACGTTCAGGTGGGGGAACAGCGCGTAGTTCTGAAACACGGTGTTGACCGGACGCTTGTTGGGAGCCAGCGTGCCAACTTCGTCACCGAAAATTCTGAGGCTGCCCTGGGTGGGGAATTCCAGTCCGGCAATCATGCGCAACGTGGTGGTCTTGCCGCAGCCTGATGGGCCGAGCATGGCGAAGAACTCGCCGTCTGCGATGGTGAGATCAATGTTGTCGACCGCCACCACCTCATCGAAGCGTTTGGTGACGCCGCCAAGTTCGACCGCAGGAGTCATCGTGGTTTCCTACTGTCGGCCGTAGGGCTGAGTTTCGGCGCCCGCTTTGGCCGCCTGCACGCAGATGAAGTCATGGAGCAACGTGGCACCGGCGAGGGCGGTGATCTCGCTGACGTCGTAGATGGGTGCCACCTCCACCACGTCCATGCCCACGATGTTGAACTCACCCATGCCGCGGATGGCTTCCAATCCTTGCGCAGTACTCAAGCCTCCGGAGACCGGAGTGCCTGTCCCCGGAGCGAACGCGGGGTCCAGACAGTCGATGTCAAAGGTCAGGTAGGCGGTGTTGTCGCCAACGACGTCCCGCACGACATCAAGAACCGCAGGGATGCCCTCCCGATGAACCCACGGTGCGCCGAGGATGGTGAACCCGTAGGTCTCGGAGTTGTAGGTCCGCAGACCAATCTGCACCGACCGTTCAGGGACGATGATGCCTTCGCGCAGGGCTCGAAGAAACATGGAGCCGTGGTCGAGGCGACCGGGATCGTCGTCCCAGGTGTCGCAATGCGCATCGAAGTGAATGAGCGACAACGGTCCAAACTTCTGGGCGTGGGCCCGGAGCAGGGGATAGGTGACGTAGTGGTCGCCGCCGATGCTCAGCATCATCGTGTCGGTGTCCAGGATTTCTTTGGCATGAGCCTCGATGCGGGCCGGAGCTTGTTCGGGGTGGCCGTAGTCGATGAAGCAGTCCCCATAGTCGGCAACCCCCACCGTTTCGAAGGGATCGAAGCCCCACGGATAGGCCAGCAACTCGGCCAGCCCCACGGACGCGGCGCGTACGCCGCGAGGTCCAAAACGGGCGCCGGGCCGGTTGGATGTCGCCATGTCGAACGGGATTCCCGTGACCGCAATATCGGCCTGCGAGAGATCGCGGGTGTAGTTGCGGCGCAAAAACGAAACCGCACCGCCGAAGGTCATCTCCAGGTCGCGGCCGGCAAGCTGCGGGCTGCGAAACGCCTGGTCGCCTTCGATGTTGTCCGTCATTGGTCTCCGGTCCGGCTGGTGAGTTGGCGATAGGTGGGCGAGTGCCAGATGATAAGCGACCACCAGCCGTCGGTCCGGGGATCAGGGATGTAGTTCGCCAGGGCCGCGGGAGCTTCGAACCCGTTCTCCAGCTGAAAGGTCAGGGTCGGGTCATAGAGGTCGCCGCGGACCACGGCGGCAACGTAGTCGTCGGCCGACATGGCATGTTTGTGGTCGGCGAATCCGGGTATGGCACCGCCGGCCACAATGCCGCGCAGATTGAGTTGACGGCATACGCCTTTGCGAAGTTCGTAGAGTTCATTTCCGATGCCGCGACGCCGGTAGCTGGGTCGCACGACAATGTCGGTGCCGTAGTACCAGGGTCCGTCCGGGTGATGCCCGGATCCGGTGGCGCTGTCTTCAAAAATGGCCTTGGCGTTGTGCTGAGAATGCGCAAGATCGAAGTGCACGCGCACACCGAGGCCGCACGAAACCGGGTACTTCCTGGTGGGCCCGTCAAAGCCAATGAAGGTGCCTTCGGGAAACTCGACCGCCAACTGGCGCAGTTCCTGCGCGTTGTAGAGGAACTCCGGGTCCGCAGTCGGGAATGTTTCGAGCTCCAGCTCTTCCAGGGCGTCGGCCATCTGTTCGGTGATGCGGGTGTACTGAAGGCCGGACCGCACGCCCATGCCGATGACGTCACTGGGGGTGCCCGCCGGCAGGTCAACGGTGATGCCGGCCACCGAGTTGGGTTCCATCAGCGTCAGTTCTGGGCTTCAGTGCTTGAGTGCGGTTGCCAGGGCGTCCACGCAGAGGTCCACGTCCTCGTCGCTGATGATGAGCGGGGGGCTGAAGGCAATGCTGTCGCCGATTGGCCGGGCGATGACGCCCAGGTCGAGCATCCGGTCCCGAATGGCCGATGTTTCGGGATACTCGGTGCCAATCTTCGCCGCCCAGATGGCTCCGACACCGCGAACATCCTGAATGGCGCCGTCGCCCCGGAGGGCAACGAGTCCGGCTGACATCCGTTCGCCAATGTGGTTGGCCCGCTCCACCAGGCCTTCACGTTCGATGACGTTGATATTGGCGATGGCGGCGGCCGCGGCCGCGGCGTGCCCGCTGTAGGTGTAGCCGTGGCGGAAGACATAGTCCGGGTCGCTCTCCAGGACGTCGGCCACTGCCCGCGACATGATGATGCCCCCCAGCGGTTGGTACCCGCTGGTCACGCCTTTGGCGAAGGTGATGATGTCGGGCATGACGTCGAAGGTCTGGCTGCCCCACCAGCTGCCGGTTCGGCCGAAGCCGCAGATGACCTCATCGTGAATCAGGAGCGCACCGTGTTTGGTGCAGAGTTCGCGCAGGCGTCGCAGGTAGTCATCGGTTGGCGGAAACACGCCGCCGGCGCCCTGAACCGGTTCGCTGATCACCGCCGCTATCCGGGAACCGGATTCGGCAAAGAGGCGAGCGGCCGATTCGATGTCATCAGGGTCGATCTCAGCGGTGTGAGGCAACAAGTCACCCCAGCCGGACCGGTTGGCTTCAATGCCCTGGGCCGAGGTGCCACCGATGTTCACGCCGTGGTAGCCGCGGGTTCGCCGGACGATCATCTGCCGGTCGTGTTCGCCTTTCAGCTGGGCGACGCCTCGGGCGGTCTTGATGGCGGTATCCACCGACTCTGAGCCCGAGCAACACAGGAACACCCGCGGATCCTGGAACGGTGAGATACCGGCCACGCGGTCGGCGGCCTGTTCGGCAATCTCGCTGGTCCACGGCGGGAAGATGTTGTAGGTGTGGATGGCATCAAGCTGGGACTTGATGGCGTCGGTGACTTCCTGGTTGCCGTAGCCAATCTGGCACAACCAGAGGCTGCCAATGCCGTCGATGTACGCCTTGCCGTGGTCGTCATACACCCGAACACCTTCGCCACGTGCAAGTCGACGCGACGTGCTCGCTGCGGGCTTGCCAAAGGGCTGCAGCAATGCAGTCATGACCGTCTCCTCTGTGAAATGTGCCTGTGAAATGTGCCTGTCAAGTGTGCATGAGTATTGTCGCTGGCAGCGCTCACCGTGCCAGGTAACTTCTCGGCACTCTACTACTTTGGGTTTTGATGTTTGACTCTTTGGTCGTGGAACGATCGCTCTGGTTGGACCAGCTTGACGCGCAGAAAACCCGACCGCGGCTGGCGGGCGACGTGGACGTCGATGTCGCCATCGTGGGTGGCGGTTTCAGCGGGCTGTGGACGGCCTGGTATCTGCTGGAGATCGACCCCAGTCTCAAGATTCAGATCGTTGAGAAGCACTTCTGCGGTTACGGAGCCTCCGGCCGAAATGGCGGTTGGGCCGTGGGGGAGCTGGCCGGTTCGTTTGAGGCGTATGCCAAGCGGTCCACCCACCAGGAAGCGATGCGCCTCGCTCGCGCGGTGTTCGATGCTGTGGATGAGATCGGACGCGTTGCATCAGCCACCGACATCGAGTGCGGCTACACCAAGGGCGGGACCATCCGGGTGGCGCGCAACGCTCCGCAGGCCCGACGGCAACGAGAAGAGATTGCACGCGAACGTGAGCGGGGTTTCCGCAAGGACGAGATTCGACTGCTGGGCGCCGACGAAGCCCGGGGTTTCTTGAACGCCACCCGGGTGGAGAGCGGTATCTACTTTGCGCCGACCGCCGCGCTCAACCCGGCACAGCTGATTCATGGTTTGGCGGCTGTGGTTGCCGCCCGAGGCGTGGCAATTGCCGAAGGAACTGCGGCAACGGCCATCTCCAATGGGCGGGTCGAGACCGAACATGGCACCGTGCGCGCCAACCGAATTGTCCGGGCAACCGAGGCCTACACCCGGGATATCACCGGCCACCGGCGGGAACTTCTGCCCGTCTACTCGCTGATGATCGCCACCGAGCCGCTGCCGGATGCGGTCTTTGATGAGATTGGGCTGGCGGACCGCCCAACGTTCTCCGACGACCGATTCATGGTCATCTACGGCCAGCGCACCGCCGACAACCGACTGGCCTTTGGTGGCCGTGGGGTGCCGTACCTCTTCGGGTCCAGGATCTCCCGCTCCGCCGAACTCCATGAGGGGTCCCACCAACTTATTCACCAGACATTGGTGGATCTGTTGCCGGCGGTCGCCAGTGCGCAGATCACCCACCGCTGGGGCGGGGTGCTTGCCATCCCTCGGGACTGGGTTCCTGGCTTGCGCTTTGATCCGGTCTCGGGAATCGGCGTGTTGGGTGGCTATGTGGGCGAAGGGGTTGCCGCCGCCAATCTTGCGGGTCGAACCATGGCCGATCTTGTCACCAACCGGGACACGTCCCGAACGTCGTTGCCGTGGGTTGGCGTGAAAGCTCGGTCATGGGAGCCCGAGCCGTTTCGGTGGTTGGGGGTGCGCAGCAGCAGACGCCTGATGGCGACCGCGGACCAGCGGGAGGATACGACCGGCAAAGACGCGGCCATTGCCTACCGAATCTCTCGGCTGCTCCGGGGGGCATGACCTGATAACCGCAGAATCTGGCCGGGCGGCCCTTGCAGGATCGAACCGTGTTCGGCCCTGTATAGGGGGGTCGCAGGTTCTAGCGTTGGGGTGTGACCCAGAAACCGGGACGGCCCCGAAAATTCACCGAGGAAGAACTTCACCAGCGCCTGGTCCAGGCCGGGATTGAAACTCTGACCCGGCATGGACTGTCCGACGGTTTGGCTGCCGTGCGGCTCGACACGGCGATCGCCGATTCGGGAGTTCCCAGGCGGGCCGCCTATCAACATCTGGAGACCGACACCGACACGCTTCCGCAGGAGGAGCTCCGTCGACAAGTTCTGCTCGCCATCTTTCGGGACCACCCGCCGGGCTCGGGCGCCAAAGCAACACGGGCTTTCGCGGTGGAAGAGATTGCGAAGCACGAGGACGCGCTCACCAGCCGGGATCCCGAGCGGGTGGACGCGGCTCGGCACGAGATCTGCCGGCGGATGGCCAACTTCAATGCGGCCATCGACGCACCCCTCCCGTGGTGGGCAGTATTCAGCGCGGCGGCGGGGGCCAGTGCCACCCGTCGGGATCGCGACCCGGAGCTGGTTGCGGCAATGCAGGATTCGGTGGAGATGGTGATCGGCCAGTTTTCCGAGCTCTACGCGTACGTGGCGTCGGTCATTCATCTGGAGCTGCGTCCAGGCTGCACCCTGCGAGAGTTTGCGGTCGCTGCCCTTGCGTCCAGCGCCGGCCTGAATCAGATTGGGTCCATCGACAAGAACTCAAAAACGATCGACAGCGATGCGGGGGAGTGGTCGATTTTGGCGTTCACCATGGACGCGCTTGTGGGACGATTCTTTCAGAGCACCCTCGACCACGACGGGTAGCCAACCAACATGAGTCAGCTGCCGCTCACGAATTTTTCAACAAACGGCACCTGGAGTTTGAGCGCTTCTTCCAACGCGTCGGCGATGCCGCGTTCGACGCGGTCCTGGAACATCATGCCGGCCCAACCGAGGTCGACGGTAATCGTGCCGTTGTAGGTGCGAGTTGCCGGCTGGCCGCGGGTCACAATCTCGCCGCCCGCTTCAAGAATGTGTCCGTAGTGGTCTGGCGCCACGTCGAAGGTGCCCGATCCGTCCCGTCGCAGCGTCGTGTACTCAACAAAGGTCAGCTTGTCCGCCTGGACGAATGCCTCAGCTGCGACGGGCAAATCGACCTTGAGCTTGTAGCGCACGGCCACATCGATCCCGTCGGCACCGTAGGTGAGGTCCAGAACTTCTGGGGCATCGCCGAAGTGGGTGCTGCGGAAGGTCGGGTACAGGCGGGCATCGGCGTAGGCCTCGGTGACCTGGAGGGCCGAAAGGCTGGTGAACGCCTGCGTCGCCGAAAACTTCATCCTCACGTTCTACCAGCCGATCTTTTCAGTCCCGCAGCTTGGTGACCACCGGAGTTAGCGTCAGTAACCATGAGCAAATCGATTCCCGAACAGATGGCTGGCGTCCAGCTGATTGGCCACGGGGGCTACGACCAATTGGTCTACCGAACCGACATCCCAACGCCGCACCCGGCGGCCGGCGAAGTGTTGATTCGGGTTGGTGCATGTGGCGTCAACAACACCGATGTCAACACCCGAATTGGCTGGTATTCGAAGGAAGTCACTGATGGGACCAACAGCGGTGGCGAAGGCTTTGACCGGATAAACCCCGACGATGCCGCCTGGGGTGGTTGGCCGCTGGAACTCCCTCGGATCCAGGGCGCCGATGGCGCGGGCGACATTGTTGCTGTTGGTGACGGCGTTGACGTTGGCCGGATTGGTCAGCGGGTTATGCGCCGGGCGATGGCGCCGATTCGGGACTCGGATGCACCTATGGCGTGCTTCACCTACGGGTCCGAGCGCGACGGCGCCTTTGCCCAGTACGCGACTGCGGTCTCTGAAGATGCGCTCGTTGTGAACTCAAGCTGGACCGATGCCGAACTGGCCTCCATGCCGTGCGCAGCGTCCACGGCCGAGGGCATGCTCGACCGAGTATCGGTCGGTGCGGAACGAGTACTGATCACCGGCGCCTCCGGCGGGGTGGGCGCCGCGTGTGTGCAGCTCGCCAAGCGGCGCGGCGCGCACGTGATTGCCATCTCGAAAGCAGCCAAGGCCGACGCGGTCCGAGAGCTCGGTGCCGATGAGGTGTTTGACCGCGACGCAGATCTGACGGCCGAACTGGGAGCGAACTCGGTGGACGCGGCCCTCGACGTTGTGGCTGGGCCGGGCTTCGGCACGCTCTTGGATCTCCTTCGGCCGGGCGGCCGCTACGGAACGGTCGGAGCTATTGCCGCCCCGATTGTGGATCTGGACGTGCGGACCTTGTATCTGAAGGATCTCTCGATGTTCGGCAGCACGTTCCAGCGGGACGAGATCTTTGAAAACCTGATCCGGTACATCGAGGCCGACGAAATCAAACCGACGGTCGCCATGACCTTTCCGCTCGAAGAAATCGTTGCGGCTCAGCAGGCGTTTCTGGAGAAGAAGCATGTGGGCAAGATCGTGCTGATCCCGCCCGCCTGAGATCCTGAGATACTGCACAGATGCGCGCTGCTCTGTTTTCCAGCTCATCCGATGCCACAGGTTTCACCGTTGTCTCTGACATTGAAGTTGAAGCCCTTCGACCGCACGAGGTGCAGGTCCGGGTTTCTCACTGCGGCATCTGCCACTCGGACATTTCGGTTATGGATCTGGGCGGCCAGGGTCAGATGATCCTTGGTCATGAGGCGGCGGGAGTCGTCGCCGACGTGGGCTCCGGCGTCACGACGGTGACGCCGGGGGACAAGGTCATGCTGGTTCCCATCTCCTACTGCGGTTCCTGCTATTGGTGCAGCCGCGGCGAAATGGTCTCGTGCGGCATGGCGCAAAGCCTGACAACCGGTTTCCGAGAGGACGGCACCACCCCGTTCTCGCGGGATGCCGAGCCGGTGGCTCGAGGACTCGGCGTGGCCGGGTTCGGCGAAGTGACCGTGGTGGAGGAAACCGCGGTCGTGCGACTGGACGCTGACGTGCCGCTGGATGTGGTCTGCGTGATTGGTTGCTCGGTCCAGACTGGAGTCGGCGCCGCGCTGAACACCGCCAGAGTGCAGGCCGGGGACTCGGTGCTGGTGATCGGGGCTGGCGGTATTGGGGTCTCGGTCGTGCAGGGAGCCCGGATTGCGGGCGCGTCGAGGATTGTGGTTTCGGACCCGGACGAAGGCCGGCGAGAAGCTGCGCAACGGTTTGGCGCCACGCACACCGTCGACCCCACTCAGGATGACGCAGTGGGGTACACACAGTCGCTGACCGATGGCCGGGGAGCCGACGTCGCATTCGAAGCATCGGGATTTCCCGGGCTCGTAACCGATGCTCTTGCGGCGGCACGCCGTGGCGGCACCGCAGTGATTGTTGGGGCCGATGTAACTTTGACGCCGGTCGAGATTCTGCCCATCGCAATGATGATGGAAGGAAAGACCCTCGTTGGCACGTTGCTTGGCGACTCGGTCGCCCACCGTGACATCCCGCGCTACCTCGATCTCTGGCGCGCTGGTCAGCTGGACCTCGAAGGCATGATCACGCATCGCTTCGACCTCGATGACATCAACGATGGCCTGGCGACCATGCGTGCAACCGAAGGCCTCCGCTCGGTCGTTTCGCTGGGCAAAGAATAGCTCAGCTCATGTGAGCGGTTTCTCGCCCATCGAACACACAAAGCCGTGCGCGGGGTTGGCCCTACCTTCCAGCAGGTCCCGATAGGTGGCTTCGATACCGGCCGGACCAAGCCGATGTTCGACCGTGAGCCAATGGTCCGAACCGGCAACCAGATTGCGGAACGCCTTGTCAATCCGCCCGTCCAGTTCCTGGGCGCCCCATTCCTCAACTCGCTTGGCGCGCTGACCGGGGGCGAAGAAGAACTCCGGGGTGGGCCCCGGTAGCGGTTCAGTGGCTGGTGCGGCATCCCAGTGGGTCATACCCACCGCGGTTGAGAATTTCAGCGATTCACCGAAGTGGGTGTGGATGGCGGACCGCACGGTGGCATTGCCCGCCATGTCGACCACGCCGGACGGCACCGATGGATCGAGTTGGTCGACCTCGTCATAGGTCAGGACATGGTCATAGAGGTCAAGCCCTTCGACGAAGACCCGGTTGCGTTGGGAGGTGAGGCCCACCGATCGGTGACCGGGGCGCGCGGCCAGACATGACGCCAGCGAGATCGAGGTTTTGGACGACGCGCTGGTGACAAGGGTCTGAGCGGCGCCCGAGAAGTCGGTGTCGCCCAGTTTGTCGTCGACCAGAAACGACGTCATGAACATGCCCCAGAGCAGGAGGTATTCGTCAACGCGATGGGGATTAAAGGTGTGGTCGGCTTCAACGTTTCTGAAGTCGGTGTAGGTCACCGCGTGGTTGGCTCGATGCGGACCGATATCGCGCAACGCGTCGGCGCCCCGGGCCTCAGCGGTCAGGATGTGTTGGGCGGCCATGGGGTAGAAACCGAAGTATCGACCACCGACGGCGATGTTGGGATTGGCCGATTCGATCACGGAGCCAAGTCCGATTCCCGGGATGCGCCCCCACGGTTGTTCGGCGGGGAAGAAGCCCCAGTAGTCGAGCATGTCGCCGGCCACGGCGTAGGTGATGTTGTTGGTGGTGAATGCAAACCGTTCGACCGTCATTCGTACCTGCCCAGCGGCCAGGTCGGTGAGCGGCAGGTCGGTCAGTTGGGTTTGGCGGAAGTCGGTTCGATTCACTTCAAAGATCATGGAAGTCACCCTACTGCCCCATGTGATGTGCCAGTTGGAGAAGCATAAGTTTGCAAGGTCGGGCTGTCACTCCACCGGCGGGTGGCCGTGTCGATTGATTCGATCCACACCACCAGCGACTTACTGCCATGCGGTTCTACTGGCAGCGTTTGGGCACGTCATTGCGTGATGAAGACGGGTTCGATGCGACCAGTAACACCGGCGTCGATGGCCAGAAGGGCGCCGGGCGTCACGCCGTCACGGCCGGGTGCTGAGGGCACGGTTCCGCCGCTGCCAATGGTGGTGACAAAGAGCGTGTCAACGCGAGGACCACCGAATGCGGGCATCGACGGCTTCTGGACCGGAAGTTCAATGCGTCGATCGAGGGTGCCGTCAGGAGTAAACCGCAGGACCGCCCAGCCGTAGACCGCGGCGACCCAGTAGCAACCGTCCTCGTCAACGCAGGCGCCATCGGGCTTGCCGTCCATGTGTTGCAGATCCACAAAGGGCCGTCGGTTGTCCACCGTGCCGCGGTCGGGGTCATAGTCGAACACGGTCACGGTCTCGCTGGGCGTATCGGCGAAGTACATCCGGTTGCGTTCGGCATCAAAGGCAATGCCGTTCGCCACGCCAATGCCGTCGAACAGGGTGGTGGCGCGGTTGCGGGTGGCGGCGTAGCAGGCGCCGGTGGTATGGCCGGCCGCGGTATCGGCCCACATCGAACCAACAACGAAACGGCCAAGGGGGTCGACCCGACCGTCGTTCAGTCGGTTCTGGGTGGGCGCAGCTTCAAGATCGTGGAGGACCACGGTCTCACCGGTTGGCCAATGGATCAACAGCAGCTGATGTTCGCTGGCCATCACCAGACGAGAGGGGTCGTCGGTTCGACCGATTGAGCCCGGACGTCGGTTGAGGTCGATGGACCTGTCAACACCGGTCGACGGGTCATAGCGGTGAAGCCGACGACCTTCGATATCGATCCACCACAGAACTTCGGCCACCGGGCACCACAAGGGGCACTCGCCGAGCAGGGCGGGTTCATTGACAACGGCATCGATCACAAGGCAACTTCCAAGCTGAGAGGGCCTCAGTATTCATAGCCGCCGTATTCACCGCCTCAGTATTCATAGCCGCCGTATTCACCGCCGCGTCTGCAGCTGGTGTTGCCGATCGGGATAGGTTCGGAGCCGCACCCGACCGGCTTTGGAGTCTCATGTCGCAGTCCACTGTTCTCATTACCTCGGCCACCGGCCGCATCGGCAAGGAGTTGGTGGCCCGGCTGGCTGCCGATTCGGAGTTCGCGGTTCGGGCCTGTGTGTTCACTGAGAGCAAGGCTGATGCGCTGCGTGACGTTGGTGCCAATGAAGTTGTGCGCTTTGACCTGAACGACGACACCACCTGGGCGGCGGCACTTGACGGGGTCAGCGCGGTCTATTCGGCGTCGCTTGATCCGATGCTCGAAGGTCATTTGGCATTCGCCCGGGAACTGGGCCGTCGACGCCACCAGATTGACCACGTGGTCCGCGTCAGTTGCATGGGCGCTGACACCAACACCGCCTCCTACGACCGGTCCAAGCACGCGTCCCGAGCCGGCGCGGAGATTCCCCTGATGCTCCAGCATTACTGGTGGGGCGAGAAGGCGCTCATTGATGAAGGCCTTGCGGTCACGGTTCTGCGCAACAACTTCTTCATGAACCACCTGCTCAAGACCGACTGCGAGACCATTGAGACCGAAGGCTGGTTCTCCAACCCGCTGGGGTCAGCCCGGAACTCGTTTGTGGCCACGCGTGACATTGCCGAGGCCGCCTCGGTGATCCTCGCCGAGGGGCCCGGCCGTCATGCCAACAAGTTCTATGACATCACCGGACCCGAACCGCAGTCCATGGATGAGATTGCCGCCGACCTTGGCCGGGCCATGGGGCGGGAACTGGAGTATCGGGCCCAGTCGATGACCGACTTCGAGAACGATTTCGGCGCAACCCGGGCCGAGTTCTTCGAGTACCTGTCCAACGGGTTCTACACCCGCTGCAGTCCGGACTTCTACAACCTGACCGGCCACAAGCCCACGTCCTACTTTGACTACCTCACCACGCCGGGCCGCTCCGGTGAGACCGGGTTGGAGGAGCTGTGGCAGGGCAATCTCTGGAAGAAGGGCGAGGACGCCATGAAGGACGCCGCCGACGTCCAGGCCGACAGCTGAGCCGTACCACTGGATTGCCGCTGGGCAGACGTTGAGCAGATGAGTGGGACCCACCAGCTGCAGGTGGGTGGTCCGGGTCGGCGGGCGGTCCTCGTCGAAGTACCGCAGGCCCATGGTCTCGACGCGGGACATCGCTGATCAGCCCAGCAATGACCAGAAGGCATTGACCAGCGGGTTTCGGAGGTGGCGTTGCAGGGTGAAGAGTCCCAGGTCGTACGGGGCCAGCGCGGGTTCCACATCGAGCACCCGTACCCGGGACGCGTGCGGGCTGTTGTCGAGCACGATCTTGGGCACCACGCCGACGCCGAGTCCCAGGCTGGTCATGCTGACAATGGCTTCGTTGCCGGCGACCTGGGCGTAGATCTGAGGAGCGACCCCAAGGGAACCGAACCACGCATCCACGCGCCTTCGGGCGATTCCTTCTGCGGCCAGGATCATGGGAATATCCTGCCAGTCCGACGTTTTTTCTGGCGTGAACTGGGCCGTGGACGTCTCGGCTGATTCGATTGGCGCCACAAACACCAGCGGTGACTCGGCGATGGGCTTGAACAGCACCCCGGGCGGCAGGGTCCCGGGGTGAGCGGCGATGGCGAGTTCCTCTTCCAACGACGCCACGCGTGCAATGCCATGTTCGGGGTCACCGGTTTGCAACATGATCTCGACCTCGGGGTGCGCGGGCCGAAAGCGGTTCAACAGGTCGACGAGAATGCTGTGGCTCGCCGTGACTGAGCAGTAGAGGCTGATCTCGCCGGCCAGTTGTTCGGCTGGGTCGGTGAGGTCGTATTGGATCTGTTCCCACTGCTGCACCGCGTTGCGTGCATAGCGTTGGAACATGTGACCTTCGGGGGTGAGCGCCACTGTCCGGTTGTCGCGGTCGAACAGCACGGCATTCAGTTCGGTCTCCAGTTGCCGGATGTTTCGTGACAGCGCGGAGGTACTGATGTTGGCTCGAGCGCTGGCCCGCCGGAAGTGCAGCGTTTCACTCAACAGGATGAAGTGTTTGAGCGTTTTCATGTCCACAACGTGCAGTGTTGCAAAATATGGGACGCAACGTTGCAAATATCTCAATTTACGAAACGTGCGACCCGGGGTAACGTTCCACCATGGCCAACTACTTCACTTCCCTTCCGCTGCGTCTGCAACTCGCCGAGCTGGGCAAATGTCGCTTCATGCACCTGGACGAATTCACCGACGGAGTCGACGCCCTCAAGGGCAAAAAGATGGTCGTGATTGGTTGCGGCGCCCAAGGTCTGAACCAGGGTCTGAACCTCCGAGACAGCGGCCTCGATGTGTCCTACGCCCTGCGCGAAGGTGCCATCTCCGAGCAGCGCCAGTCGTGGAAGAACGCCACCGAGAACGGGTTCACCGTTGGTACCTACGACGAACTGCTTCCCGACGCCGACGTGGTGCTGAACCTCACCCCGGACAAGCAGCACACCAACGTGGTTGAAACCATCATGCCGATGATGAAGCAGGGCGCATGCCTGTCGTACTCCCACGGCTTCAACATCGTGGAAGAGGGCATGCAGGTTCGTGACGACATCACCGTCATCATGGTCGCCCCGAAGTGCCCCGGCTCTGAGGTTCGCGCCGAGTACGTGCGTGGGTTTGGCGTGCCGACCCTCATTGCAGTGCACGACGACAACGATCCCAACGGCGAAGGTCTGGCGCTGGCCAAGGCCTACGCGGTGGGTACCGGCGGTCACAAGGCCGGCGTACTCATGTCCTCATTCATCGCCGAGGTCAAGTCCGACCTCATGGGCGAACAGACCATCCTTTGCGGCATGCTCCAGACCGGCTCGCTCCTGTGCTTCGACAAAATGATTGAAGAGGGTATCGATCCCGGTTACGCGTCGAAGCTCATCCAGTACGGCTGGGAAACGATCACCGAAGCGCTCAAGTACGGCGGCGTGACCAACATGATGGACCGCCTGTCCAACCCGGCCAAGATCCGGGCCTTCGATCTTGCTGAAGAGATGAAGGAGATCATGAGTCCGCTCTACCAGAAGCACCAGGACGACATCATGACCGGGGCCTTCTCCTCCGGGATGATGGACGACTGGGCCAACGATGATGTCAAGCTGCTCGGCTGGCGGGCCGAAACCGCCCAGACCGCCTTCGAGAAGACCGAGGCCGGCGACATGGAGATCTCCGAACAGGAGTACTTCGACAACGGCATTCTCATGGTCGCCATGGTCAAGGCTGGCGTCGAGTTGGCTTTCGAGACCATGACCGATGCCGGCATCATCGCGGACTCCGCGTACTACGAGTCGCTCCACGAGACCCCGCTGATTGCCAACACCATTGCGCGCAAGAAGCTGTACGAGATGAACGCCACTATTTCCGACACCGCGGAGTACGGCTGCTACCTGTACAACCATGCGTGTGTTCCGCTGTTGGCTGACTTTATGACCGGCATCAGCAGCGATGTCATCGGCAAGGGCCTGGAGCTCGACGACACCGGTGTCGACAACGCCCGCCTGATCGAAGTGAACGCGGCCATCCGAAGCCATCCGGTTGAACAGATCGGTGCTGAACTGCGCGGCTACATGGCCGACATGAAGCGCATCATCTAGGTCATCTCCACGCAGGTAGCTCTATGAGCGACAGCATTATTCTGGAAGACCTGTGCGTCGACTTTGACGGTCGGTTTCAGCTCCGCGACGTCACCTGGAATCTCAATTTGGGAGACGCCGGCAAGCCGCGGGAGCAGTGGCTGATAGCGGGAGCGAACGGCTCGGGCAAGTCAGCGTTGGCCGCGGTGCTCGCTGGCGAGGGTGAGCTGACATCAGGAACGCTGAGGGGTCTGCCGGACCGCGTGGCGCTGGTGTCCTATGAGCGTCAGGCCGAACTCATATCGGCCGAGCTGCGTAAAGATGACGCGGACATTCTCGATGTGATCTCCGAAGGCACCCCGGTTGCGGAGATCATCGCTGATGGCTGCGTGGAGGATGAGCTTGCGCAGACGCTGGTGGACACGCTGGGCCTTCGACCGCTGATGGGCCGGGCGTTTCGCAAACTGTCGACGGGGGAGACCCGCAAGGTCATGCTCATTCGAGCGCTGACCAGCCGGCCCGAGCTGCTGGTTCTGGATGAGCCCTTTGATGGGCTGGACCACGACGCAATGCACTGGCTCCAGGGTCACCTCAGCACGCTGGCGGAAACCGTGCCCGTGGTGATGGTCCTCAACCGGTTCGACGAATGCCCCGACTTCGTTACCCACGTTGCCTATGTCGACGACGGGCAGCTGTTGCATCAGGTGGACCGTGCCGATGAGCGTGGCTTTGCTGAGCTGCATCAGCTCCTCCACCTGAAGACGAGCGAGCTTGACGTGCCCATGGCCGATCCGGCCATTGAACTCCCTCCGCTGGACCCAGCTGAACCTCTGGTCCAGCTGACTGGTGCAACCGTTCGCTACACCGACAACACCGTGTTCGAGAACCTGGACTGGACCATTGAAACGAACCAGCATTGGCAGGTGAGCGGGCCCAACGGCAGCGGCAAGACATGCCTGCTTTCGTTGATCACCGGTGACCATCCGCAGTGCTACGTCAACGACATCAGAGTCTTCGGCTTCCGGCGCGGCAGCGGTGAGAGCATCTGGCAGATCAAGCAGTACATCGGCTACGTATCCACCGCGCTGCAGTGGGAGTATCGGGTTGGCACCAGTCTGCGGAACGTCATCATCTCGGGCTTCTACGACAGCATCGGGCTCTACACGAGGAGCACCGACACCCAGAAAGCCATTGCCGACGACTGGCTGGCGGTGCTCGGAATGACCAACCGGGCTGACGAACCGTTCAACGGCATGTCGTTTGGTGAGCAACGCCTGGCGTTGATTGCGCGGGCGATGGTGAAACACCCACCGCTGCTGATTCTCGACGAACCGTGCCTGGGTCTGGACGACATGAACCGGCAATTGGTGCTGGCGCTCATCGAACGCATCTGCGCGTCGACCGGGACGACCGTGCTCTACGTGAATCACCGCACCGAAGATCGCATACGTGGAATCAACAACCACCTGGCCCTGACATAGGTTTACGCCGAACTCGCGTTCACTCAGACTGCTTGCCTTCGCCCCCATGTGCTACAATGTAGAACATGTCAGAGGTTGGGATTCGTGCGTTAAAGCAAAATGCGTCGGCGGTTGTGGCTGAGGCCGCCGCTGGGGAGACGGTGACGATAACTGATCGTGGTCGTCCTGTTGCTCGCATGTCAGCGATTCCGAAGTCTCGTCTGCGAGCGTTGATCGAAGAAGGTCGGGCGCGGCCTGCGCGCGGCGGCCTGATCGATTTGCCTGCCCCTGAGGCTGGACCTGATCTATCGCGCGCTCTATTGGAGATGCGAGAAGACGAGCGGTACTGACGTGGCGTTCTACGTTGATACCTCCGCGTTGGTCAAGCTGGTGGTAGCCGAGTCGGAGACGTCCGCTCTGCGGGATTGGCTAAAGGAGCCAGGTGGAGAGCTGGTCTCTTGCGACTTGGCTCGCACCGAATTGATGCGGGCCGTTCGCAGGGTTGTCCCAGACCGGGTGCTGCAGGCGCGAGAAGTCCTGGATGCAGTCACGCTGGTCCAGCTCAGATCGGCGGTATTCGAGGATGCAGGCAGGCTCGATCCGTCTGGGCTGCGGTCACTCGACGCTATTCATCTCGCAGCTGCGCTCGACCTGGGAGACGATCTCGACGGGCTCATCACCTACGACGACCGGCTGGCTAATGCGGCGATCTCGAACGGAGTTGCTGTGATCGCGCCGCGATAACGGGTCTGCGCCGTAGGTCGCCTTTGAACGGCGGTGGGGTGGGTCACTGCGGTTTCACGGCTACCCGCTCAGGTCAGTTGGACTTCGTAGAGCTCGTAGGTGAGGACGTTGGTGTCGTTGTCATTCGTGCCATCGCCAATGAACTGGCTGGCGTTGATCCAGTTGTACTTCTCGTCGCCACACTGGAACAGCGGCGCCGACACAATCCGTCCGGTCGCAAGATTGATGCGACCCTTGTACTCGCAATAGATGATCACGTCGTCGTCGGTCTTCATGGTCAACCGGACATCGAGCGTGCCATAGCTGCGGTCCGGTCCAACGGTGAGCCAGTCCGCTGCTGACGTTCCAACCATCTGGGCGTTCAACCGTTCGCCGACGATGGTGAACGACTCAACCTCAGCGATCACGCGCGTGCCCTGGGGCCCGTTGGGAACCACGAATTGTTCGCCCATATTGGCGGTCATGGTTGCGACGTGAATGAGTTCTGGTGCAGGCATGGTCTCTCTCCGTTTTGTTTGACCGGGTCAGGCGGTCAGTCCGGCGGTCCATGCAGCGAACAAGTCGGCGTAGTGGCCTCCGGCGGCCACCAGATTATCGTGCGTGTCGAGCTCGACAATTCGCCCATCGGCAACCACTGCAACGCGGTCGCAGCGCTCACTGGTTGACAGGCGATGGGCAATGACGATGACGGTGCGACCCTGCATCAGGGTCTCCATCGCCTGCTCCACGATTGATTCGGTACCGGGGTCAACCGAAGACGTCGCCTCGTCGAGAATCAGAATGCGCGGATCAGCGAGTGCAGCCCGAGCCAACGAGACCAGCTGCTTCTGGCCAGCGGACAGTCGGCTGCCGCGTTCCTGGACCTCGGTCTCCATCCCATCCGGGAGTCGATCGAACACTTCAAGCACCCCGATGTCCGCGAGCGCAGTCCGGACCTCAGCATCCGTTGCTTCGGGTCGGGCCAATCGGACGTTCTCGATGATCGTCCCCGCAAAGAGGAAGCCCTCCTGAGGCACCACGACGATCGGGTCACGCAGCGACTCAACCGACGCGGCCCGCAGGTCCACGCCGTCAACGGTGATCGCGCCGTCGGTTGGGTCGTAGAACCGGGCGATCAGTTTGGCCACGGTCGATTTCCCTGCGCCGGTGGGACCAACGAACGCGATGCGCTCGCCCGCGCCAATCGTGAGTGAAACGTCGGCGATAACCGGATCGCCTGACCCGTAGGCAAACGACACGCCGTGCAGCTCGATCGGGCCGCCATTGGGTAGTGGCCCGGCGCCTTCTGTCGAGTCGATGGCCAGCGGCTCGTCGAGCAGGCCGTACAGCTTGTGCAGCGCGGCGGTGGCCGACTGCAACATGTTGAAGAGTTGGCTGAGCTGTTGCACCGGCCCGAACATGGCCTGCAGAATCAAGACGAACGCCGCGATTGTGCCGAGTGTGATGCGCCCGTCCCGCACCATCCAACCCCCGATGCCAACAGCGAGCGCGGTGGACACCGCGCCGGCCAGCTCGACCACTGGCAGATACCAGGCGCCGATCTTGACCGAACGCATATGGCTTGCGTACAGATCCTGGTTCGTGGAGGCGAACTGGTTGATTTGTTCGTCTTCGCGGCCGAACGCCTGCACCACCCGGACGCCGGAGATGCCTTCCTGCAGGCTGGCGAGCGTGGAACCGACGTGATCCCGCACGGCGAGGTAGGCCCGATTTGATTCGCGGTGGAATCGCACTGTTCTCCACGCCACGATCGGCATGGTTGCGAGGCAGATGATGAGTAGCAGCGGATCGAGAAACACCAGTGTCACGAGGGACGCCATCACGACAAACGATGCACTCACGAACATCAACAGTCCAAGGCGCACCAGCACCTGCAACGAGTCGATGTCTGACGTCATGCGCGAGACCAGAATCCCGGCGTTCTCTCGGTCATAGAAGCTCATCGACTGCCGGAGCATGCGGTCAAAGACCCGCACCCGCAGGTCACGCAGGAAGGATTCGCCAGCAGTGGCCAGGGCCACGATGCCAGCCCGATACGAGAAATAGGCGACAACCGCCACGACGATGTAGGCGACGATCGATTCGTTGAGGGCCGACCGGTCACCCACGATGAGCCCGGTGTCGATTGCCCGACGGACGAGTAACGGGCCGGCCATGGTCGTAAGCGCGAACACAACAAGTAGGGCCAGCGCACTGATTGCCTGTCGTCGATAGGGACGCAACATCGACACGGTGCGCCGGAGGACTCGGCCGGTCTCGACGCGGTCGAGTTTGTCGCCCTCTTCGATTCCGGCTGCCATCCACACGCCCATCAGCGCAACACCTCATCAGCGGCGAGCACCTCGCGGTAACGCGCGCTGGTGCTCAGCAGATCGGCGTGAGTGCCGTCGGCGATGACTCTGCCCTCGTCGATCAACACCACTCGATCGGCCAGCGCAATCGTGGCCGCTCGATGCGCAATCACGATGGTGGTGTGGTTGGACGTGGCCTCGCCCAGCGCATCGCGGATCTCGTGCTCCTTGGTGGGGTCAACTGCCGAGGTGGCATCGTCGAGGATCAACACCCGCGGGTTGGTCAACAGTGTGCGGGCAATCGCGATGCGCTGTCGCTGACCGCCGGACAACGACAGACCCCGCTCGCCGACCATCGTGTTGTACCCATCTGAGAGTTCCTCGATGAACTCCGCGGCGCCGGATACGGCGGCGGCGCGTCGCACGTCGTCTTCGGTCGCGTTGGGGCGACCGAACGCAATGTTGTCGAAGATGCTGGCCTGAAAGAGGAAGGTGTCCTCGAAGACGATGCTCACATTGCGACGCAGATCCAGCGGGTCCACAGAGCGCACATCGACGCCGTCAATTTTCACCGAACCCTGGTCAACGTCGTAGAACCTTGGAAGGAGGCTCGCCAGCGTTGTCTTGCCTGAGCCTGTTGCACCGACGAGCGCCACGGTTTCGCCTGGCTCGATGATGAGGTCAATGTCGGAAATGACGGCGACGTTTCCATCGTCGGGATAGGCGAACGAAACACCGTCGAACACGATGCGACCCCGTTCGGACCCCGCAGGAAGCGCGGCGGGCTTGTCGGGCGGAGCGATGCGCGGCGCAACCGACAACAAATGGCTGATTCGTACCCCAGCCGCAGCTGCTCTCTGCGCATTGGCGATGGTGAAGCCAAGGCTGCGCAGCGGCCCAACCAGCAGCATCACGTAGATGTTGAAACCGATCAGCGTGCCGATGGTGATCTCACCTTCGAGGACCAGGTGACCGCCGTATGCCAGCACGGCGATCATTCCGATACTCGGGGTGAGTTCCATGGCAGGCACGTAGCGGGACCGGACGATCGACGCGGTCATGGACTCGTGGCGCAAGTCCTCTGCCTCGACCCTCAGGGCCTCAGCTCGTACCGGCTCAGCGCCGAACCCTTTGACGACGCGCACACCGGCGACCGTCTCTTCGACGACCGTCGCCAGTTGGGCTGACTCGCGCTGCACGCCCATGATGGCGGGGTGCAGATTCTGACCGAAGCGACGGCCCAGCACATTGACAAGCGGCAGGACTGCCAGCGCGGCGAGCGCGAGAAGCGGATTCGTCACCAACATGATCACTGTCGCGCCGATCACGAGCAACACGTTGCCGGTCGTGATTGGAATCATGGTGATCACGTCCTGGAAGTGCTGCAGATCGGTGTTGGCCCGACTCATCAGATCGCCGGTCGCATTGGCGTCGTGAAAGGAGAAGTGCAGCCGCTGGATGTGGGCGAACAAGCGATCTCGCAAACGAGACTCAATGAGACGGGCATTGCGGAAGGCCACATAGCGACGCAGGCCCAGACTCACGGCGGACACCAGTCCGGCGGCGACGATCAGCAGCGACCATGTGATGAGGGAGCCACCCTGCTCGATGCCCCGGTCGATTCCCAGCTGCACAAGCAGGGGGAGAGCGATGCGTCCAAGCGACCATCCAATAGCCACGAGTTGGCCGATGATGATGAACCGTCGCTCTTCTCGCATTGAGGCCCACAGCAGCTTCCAGCCACTGCCGGCTGCCTCCGCTCTGTCGTCGCTCGCTGCGGGATCCGTGAGATCCTCAGATGGGGCGGTGTTTCGATCGTTCAGCTCGCTCAGCTCCTTGCAGGCACCACCGTAGTTCTGTCACTCAGGGTCACCGGTACGTTTTTGCCATCGCGCGGTTCCGGGTCGACTGTCATACTGCAGCCATGACATCACTGCTCACATGGGGGATGGTGTCGCTGGGCCTCGGAATTGTGCTGGCGATCGCGGTAAATGTGGTCGAAGCACTCAACGACAGTTTTGAGACAGGTGGAGGTTTGCTCGGCGCTGCGCTTATCGGTGCCGGAATAGCGCTGGTGCTCGCCCACCTGGTTGGGAGTCGACCGACACTCGCCGCACTCTGCCTGTTCGCTATGGCTGGTCTCATCGTTCTCGCCACTGCATTGTTCGTCCTGTTGCTGGGCGCTGCGCTCAGCTCCGATGGGTCTGACACGGGCCGGGTACTGGAGATTTGGATAGCCGGGCCACTCATGGCGTGCGTCGCAATCGCACTCGTCTGGGCTGGAGTTCAGCAGCTCACCGGCCGCTCATGACCTACTGTGTCCCCTAGCCCACTTCCGGGCTGTCGGGAAAGCAAAAAAGTATGGGCGTGTCAAACATCGGCGTAGCAGAAGTCGGCCTGTCAGAGGTCGGCACATCAAGTCGAACGTGCGGACCAGCTTCTACAACGTTCCGTTCACGCGATGGACGAGGCCCTCGAAGTTGGCGGCCACGTGGGCCGGCACCTGAATGCGAAGCGGCATGGGCGGGCCATCGATTCGACCGAGCCGTCGGGCAATACCTGAGGCTCCTGAGTCGCCTTCGGGCATGTTGTCCCGCGTCAACATGTAGACCGGCCGACTGGGGTCAGCCGAGGCCGGATCATCGATGACCGGCATGAGGTTTGTGCCAGGTAATGGATGAACTTCAGAGAAGGATTGGCGCAACACTGCGCCCGCTGTCGCCTCGTTTATGCCTGGGACGCTGGCTTGCTGGAAAGGTTTTCGTCGGCCGTCGGCGCGGGCGCCACGGTCGGGGCGTCGCGAGGCGAAGGGAATTCAAGAGGAAAGCCGCGGCGAATCCAGGCAGGAAACAACACGATGTCGTGGGGGTTTACGAAGCTGGCGACCAGCAGGAACGGCCGAAGGGCATCGGAGTCGCCTGCAGTTCGACGGGTGTACCGATCCTCCAACCAGGCAACGACGCGCGCCGCAATCATTGGGTCTCGCCCCACGCCGGAGTTGGCAATGCCGGCTCCGTGCGGTTCAGGGCCGATCCAATCCGAGAATCCGAACGGGTCAAGCTGGTCGGCGGCGCGATATGCCTCGACAGCAGCGTGGTCGATGACACCGTGGTCGTCGCTGGTGGCCAGCGGCTCTCCATCCTCGCCCATCAGGTCGGCATGGGTGATGTGCCACTTGCCGTCGTAGTGCGTGTCGTACCCAGCCGACCGAAACCAATGGCCCAGGGTTGGAACCTCGCCCTCGCGAAGCCAACGAATCGTTCACTTCCCGGACACTATATTGTGCTTGCTCAACTGGCACAATCTCGAAACCCTCCACGAGTCACTGCGGCGGTATTCTGCGCCGGTGACCGAGCGCGATCTCACTGAATCGAACTTCCAGGCGGAAGTTCTGCGCGCGACGGGTGCAACAGCGATCGTTGACACGCAGGTTGTTCAGACTCTGTGGAGTGGCTACGGGCAGATCGTGCGATGCCGCCTTCTTGACAGCTCCGGTGCTGCCACCGTGATTGTCAAGCATGTGCGCTGGCCTGATCAACGCAACCACCCGTATGGGTGGAGTTCTGACCGCTCCCATGAACGCAAGCTTGCGTCCTATCGGGTCGAGACGGCGTGGTACGACCGCTACGCACCAGCGTGCGGAGACGCATGTCGGGTGCCGCGATCCCTCGCCCTTGAGACACGGTCCGACGAGGTCATCATGATCCTCGAAGACCTCGATGCCGCAGGATTCGCGGGGCGACGCGACAGCGTGAATCAGGTTGAGCTTGATGCGTGTTTGTCCTGGCTGGCCAACTTTCACGCCGCGTTCATGGGCGTGCATCCCGAAGGCCTGTGGGCGACGGGAACCTACTGGCATCTGGCCACACGACCGGATGAATTCGACGCGCTTGACGACGGACCACTGAAGGCAGCAGCAGAGCTGATCGATGCCCGACTCACCAACAGCCGGTTTCAGACTTTTGTCCACGGGGATGCGAAGCTCGCGAACTTCTGTTTCTCCGACGACGGGCGTCAGGTTGCTGCCGTCGATTTCCAGTACGTCGGAGGCGGTTGCGGGATGAAGGACGTGGCCTACTTCATCAGCAGCTGTCTCGACGAACAAGACAGCGAGCGCCTGGCCCCTGATCTGCTTGACCGGTACTCCGGCTTCCTGCGCCGTGCCCTCGAGCGCTCCGGTTGGCTGGCGGGTCACTCCGCGCTGGACTTCGCCGAGTTGGAGGAAGATTGGCGAGCTCTCTACCCGGTGGCATGGACCGACTTTTACCGGTTCCTGCAAGGGTGGAGTCCGGGCCACTGGAAGCTTCACGGCTACAGCGAGCGCCTCGCCCGTGAAGTTCTGGATGCACTGTGAATCTCACATCGGCGGACCTGATTGACCTGGCTGACCTGGCGGTCCGGGCCGCCACTGAGGCGGGAAAGATGATCGCTCAATCGCGACCGCAAGATGTCCGCCGCAAGAAGGTCGGACAACAGGGCCTGGGGCAACAGATTGGTGGGGGAGCGAGCCTTGCATCTCAGCTCGTGACTGAGGTTGATCGGCAAAGTGAAGACCTCATTCTTGAGATCCTCGCTCCCACGCTTGAGCGGTTTGAGCTTGGCCTGCTCACCGAGGAACAGTCCGACGACGGCAGTCGTCTGAGCGCCGAGTACTTCTGGTGTGTCGACCCGCTCGACGGCACGCTGCCCTTCATTGAAGGAGTGCCCGGCTATGCCGTGTCCGTCGCGCTCGTTGCGCGTGATGGCACGCCTCACGTCGGGGTGGTGCATGATCCGGTGCAGGGAACGCTGTTACACGCGATCTCCGGTCGTGGCGCATTCCGCGACGGCGCTCCATGGTCACTCGGATCACGCGCGAAGGACGTGCTCTCGGTGTTCGCCGACAGAAGTTTCCTTGCTCGCGATGATCACGATGTCCTTGTGGAAGAGCTGGGCGAGATCGCACAGCAGCTCGGTCTGGCCGGTGTGCGGCTTGACGGAACCCGGGGAGCAGTCATGAATGCCTGCGAAGTCCTTGCTCACCCAAGGGCTTGCTACTTCAAGTTCCCGAAGGAGACGGGTGGCGGGAGTCTGTGGGACTTCGCCGCTACCGCATGTCTGTTTCGCGAGGTCGGTGCTGTTGCCACGAACATTCACGGGGGACCGCTCGACCTCAACCGCGTCGACGCCACCAACATGGCACATCAAGGGGTGCTGTTCGCCACCGATGAGGTGCTTGCGTCGCATCTTCGGACGCTCTGGTCCGACTAGCGCAGAGACCGTCGAAGATCAGCCCTGCGACTGGTGCTTTGGGGGTCGTCGCGCGCCGCCGGCAGTTCCGCTGAGCCCGGAGAAAGTTAATGAGAACGAGAATGTGTGCGTATGAACGCTTCCGGTCGCAGCCCGGTGCAGTGAAACTGGTATAGCTTCACGCGATGCGGACAGTGGTTGAGAACGGGAATGTGCTGGACACCTCCACGATGGAGTTCGTCGGGGAGCGGGCGGTCGTCATAGAAGACGGCATGATCGTCGACGTGGCCGAACAGTTCAGCGGGACGGCCGACGTCGTGGTCGACGCTGCGGGTTGCTTCGTCGTCCCGGGCCTCATTGATGGACACGTACATTTCCGGCTGGTGACGATGGATTTTCGCCGCCTGGCAACCATGACCGAGGTCGAGTTCGGAATTCGTATGGCAACGCTTGCCCGCGAGACGGTTGAGCGAGGTTTCACCACCGTGCGCGATTTGGGCGGCGACGTCACTGGACTTGTTCGTGCCATCAAGCGAGGCGTGGCCGGTGGCCCGCGTATCGTCCCCGCTGGCCGCATGCTGAGCCAGACCGGCGGTCACGGAGACGTCGAGGGCGGTGACCGTGAGGTTCCAGACTGTGCCTGTGCGATGCGCACCACTGCATTCGGGATTGTTGCTGACGGTCCGGACGCGGTGCGCAAGGCCGCGCGCCACAACCTGCGTGAAGG
>ENA-ORXR01000171-ORXR01000171.1-marine-metagenome-genome-assembly--contig:-NODE-171-length-101614-cov-5.545890_pt1 | contig 101614 bp, 92 predicted proteins | sample MGYA00237866_ERZ511479 | MGnify/ENA metagenome assembly ERZ511479
GAGGGCCCGCCTAACGACGCCGGTCAGGTCGATGGTACGGCGCGGCTGGCTATGCGCTGGAGCGGAGCGTCGGGAGGGAGGGTCCCTCGCACCCGAGCGATAATCGCGGCACAAGACGGTCCGCCGTGCGCCACGGAACCGGCGGAGTCGCCTGGTGGAACAGCACAGAAGACCGCACATAATCACGGTCCGGTTTGGGGTCGTCACACGTTCGTAACGCTTCGCGCACCATTCTATCCATTCTGCTTCGACTACCCGAACGTCCTCGGCGAGGCCGGGATCGCCCGTGGACTGGGAGTTACACACTCGCACCAGCATGAACCGCGAAGACATGAGAACAGTTCTCCGAGATCTTCACGACGCCCGCCGCAACCTGAAGGCGACGGTTCGCAATCCAAAGACTGACCGCAGACGGTCGGTGCGCTGCCCCGAATCAAAGCTGATGCGGCGAGGATCAAGTTCTACGAGGCGTCTCGCTGTTGAAGCCAGCTCAAGATCGTATGGGTTGTCTCTTCAGGCAGTTCTTCTTGGATCCAATGGCCGCAGGCGAGGTTGACGACGTCGGCGTTGGGCACGAATGTTGTCAGATTGTCTGACTGGGCGACTGGGTCTTGTTCGCCGTAGATCATGAGGGTGGGTTGGTGGATGATTGGGTCTGCGTCTGCGAGCAGGTGCCAGTTTCGGTCCATGTTTCTGTACCAGTTGATGCTGGCCGTGAAACCTGTTGATTCGAAGGCTGAGACGTATACGGCCAGGTCGCTCTGGTCCATCACTGGGTCGCCGAGTGGTGTTTCTGCTGTGGCGAGATTGATCATGGTCATCCCGGGCTCAGGCGGCGCGGCGGGTACGTTCTTGCGGTACAGGTTTGACAGGAACTGGTGGGTGTTTTTGTCGAGTACGGAGTCGGCGACGCCGGGTTGTCGATTGAAGTGGACGAAGTAGAAGTCGCCTCCAAAGATTGCTTCCATGACCCCGATCCACGGTTGTTCGCCGCGTTCCTGGTACGGCAAGCTCAGGTTGATCACCTGCTTCACGCGTTGTGGATGTAGCAAGGTGAGTCCCCAGACGACCATTGCGCCCCAGTCGTGTCCGACAAAGGTGGCGTCTTGGTATCCGTAGTGATCGAGCAGCGCGATGAGGTCACCTGATAGGTGGCTGATGTCGTAGTCGGTGACGTCGGCCGGCCGTGATGAGTTGCCGTAGCCTCGCTGGTTGGGCGCAATGACGTGGTAGCCGGCGGCGGCCAGCGCGGGGACCTGGTGGCGCCACGAATAGGCGTGTTCGGGCCAGCCGTGACAAAGCACGATGGGGTTTCCTGCGTTTTCGTGGCCAGCTTCGAACACTTCGAGTTCCACCCCGTTGACCGCAATCATTGTTGGCGTGGGGAAACCAGATGAGTCGGACATGTGCGTTTCTTCTCTCTGCTCGGGGTTGGAAGTGGTTGTATGCGAGTTGGCGGCGGCGATGCTGGCCGCGCTTGCGGCGGCGATTGCAGATGCGGTCATTTGGTGACTCCCTTTGTGTTGGGTAGAGATCGACTCGACGGATGGCGAAATCCGAAGCGAACGAGATAGAGGCCGAGGGCCAGCTCGAAGAGGCCACCCGGCACTGCGAAGATCACGGTGAGTGAATGGCCGGTGGTCAGCTCAAGGAGTGCGCCGAGGGCGAGTGCGCCATAGCCGTAGATCCCCCACATTGCGAGGGGTTGGGGAATCCATCGACGGTGGCCAAGTGTTAGGCAGAACGGGATGCTGCCAACGGCGAGTGCGATCATGCCAAGTAGATACCCGGCAGTATCGGCGTATGTGACATTGGAGAATTCGGCCGTCAGGATGCCGCCGAGGAGCAGAGCAGCTTCGGCGACCCGCGCCGCCAGGTAGGCCACTCCGATGCTGCGGTCAGTAGCGCGGACCAGCCGGAATCCGATCAATCCAGCGCCTGCGACGGCGATCGAGTTGAGGACGACAAGCGCCAGGCCGAATGGTTGGTCGGCGATTGCGCTGCCGATGCCGTACAGCAGGAAGGCGGCAAGCACGATTCCGCCAAAGGCGCGCCCCTCCCCCACCGACTTGACGGGAATGTCGGAGCGAGCAGATCGAGTTGCGTGATCGACTGGCGCGATCATTTGGCCAACACCTTGTCGATTTGGCGCTGTTCCCAGCTGGATGAACCAGCTGACGGTCGATTCAGGCGGACGACCATTCCATGGACTGCGATTCCGGCTCCCCAGCCGACGAGGGCCCAGAGGGACCACCACGCCCAGAAGTTGTCGGCGATGCCTGCGGCGAGGTTGGTGGCGAGGTTGACCACGAACATGATGGCCATTCCTGCGACGAATGTGCTGGCGTGGATATAGAACGCTTGTAGCTGCCGAACGTAGAGCTTTGCCGCCTCCAAGCGTTCCTTTTCGTTGAGTTCATCGGATTGGGAGTTGGGCGAGGAGGTTGGGTGCGTCATTTCTTGTTCTTTCCTTGATGAATCGGTTGGGGTAATGGACACGATGTCGACGCCCATCGAGGCGAAGTGTGCGACCAGTCCGTGCATCTGAGATCCGTCTTGGATGACACCGACAAGCCGAGTGATGCCTGGCTCAGAGGTGGAGACTGTGAAATCGTCGATGAGCGGACGGAGCGATCGGGCTCCGACGTTGCCTTTCAACGTGATCTCATATGCGGCTGGTTTGGTCATGCGTCTATCGTGGGACACATTGCGCCGCGGTGCCTCGCACGTGGCGTGATCTCACCCGGGTGAGATCAGGCGCTGACGGTCGAGGTACACGTGGAAAGGCGGATGTTGTGGACGGAGCGGTCGGCTTCGGTCTCGCTGCCACCAAGTTGCGGCCGCCGACCCTGCCGGGGCCGCTGGTTCAGCGTTCTCGGCTCGATGCCATCCTCACTGCTGGCATCGAAACGCAGGTTCGATTGGTGCTGGTAAGTGCGCCGGCGGGTTCCGGTAAATCGACGCTCGTAGCGTCGTGGCTGGCTGGCCGCTCGCAGGCGGCTGCTTGGCTGCAGGCTGAGGAGGGCGACAACGATCCTGGCCGTTTCTGGGCGTTTTTCGTTGAGGCGATTAGCCAACGCCTGCCTGCCGTAAGAGCCGCGGTGAAACCAGCGGTGCTCGCCTCCTCCGGTGATGACGACTTGGTCATTTCAATGCTCATCAGCGCGTTGGCTGAACAGGACAGTCGTCTCGTGATCGTCGTCGACGACTACCACCTCATCACCAACGATGTCATCCACGGCGGAATGGAGCGGCTCATCGAGCTTTGTCCACCTCAGGTGACCATCGTGATCTCAACCCGATTCGATCCACCTTTCCGCCTGGGCCGACTTCGGGTTCGCGGCCATCTGCTCGAGGTGCGTGGCGATGGACTGTGCTTCGAGCCGGCAGAAGCGACGAGCCTGCTGGGCGCCGATGAGGGCCCGCTGGGCGCTGTAGAGATCGAATTGCTTTTGGACCGAACCGAAGGTTGGGCGGCTGGCCTGGTGCTAGCCCGGCTTTCCCTGGAGCAAGTGCCGGACGCGTCGAGGTTCATTCGGGAGTTCCATGGCGACGACCAGCTGATTGTCGACTACCTGAGCGACGAGTTCCTTGCTGGGCTCAGCCCGGACCATCGGCATCGGCTGATCACCACGTCGATCCTCGAGCAAATGAGCGGATCTGTGGTCGATGCCGTCTGTGAATCCAGCGACGGCACGACCTGGCTGAACGAGACGGCATCGCACAACCAGCTCGTCATTGGACTGGATCGCACCGGTGAGTGGTACCGATACCACCATCTCCTGCGAGATCTACTGCGACTGGAAGCAAAGACAAGTATTCCGGACCAGCTTCCGGATCTGCATCGACGAGCCGCCGCATGGTTCGAGTCCGAGGGCGATCATCACCGAGCCGTCACTCACCGCCTGCAGGCCGGGGATCGCCAGGAAGCCGCTCGCCTGATGACCGTGCTGGGTCCTCAACTCATCGCCGGCAACCAGACCGAAACGCTGCGAAGTGTGCTTGCGGGCATTGGGGAAGCCGCTGAAACCGACTCGGTTTGCGCACTGCTCAGGGGTTGGTACGAGTACATCGCCGGCGACCTCGACGCAGCCGAGCGTTGGGTAGATGTGACGCACCGCATCACAAGCGAGCTTTCAGCCGAGCGATTGGCAGAGGTAACGCCCGGTATTGCCCCCCAGGGATTCGACCCGATTATCACAGCTCCTCTACAAATGAACATTCTGCTCGGTCGCGGCGACGTGCAGTCAGCGCTTGAAATCGCACGGAAGGTCTCAGATCTCGATCGCCTGCGATCGGTTCGACTGGAGTTGACAAGTATCGCCACGGTCACCGGCGGCACCTTCATGTGGGCTGGCCAGGCCGACGACGCACGCGCCGTCTTGAACATCGCCGTCGAAAAGACGCAGAACACTGATAACCACACGGTCCACCTTCTCAGCCTCATCTACCAGGCAATCACAGAATTCGATGTCGGCGACGTGGCCGCCGCAAGAAAGCGGGCGATGCACGCCATCACAACCGCCGATGCGTTAGGGCTCGGCGCCTACCACCGGCTCGGGCCCGCCTACGCGATCCGCGCCCGAACCGCAACGACCCCCGAAGCCGTCGCCGATGCGCGCCGGGCTGTCGAGTCCGTCAAACGAGTAACAGGCGACCTGGCATTGGCTTACGTGCTCACGATGTGCGGCGACGTGCTCATGGATGCCTCCGACCCTGGCGGACGAGAACTTCTCGCGGAAGCGCGCATCGTGGTCAACCGCTGCGCAGACCCGGGAATCGTTGCTCGTTACCTCGACCGCATTGAGTCGCGGCACGCCATCGCTGCAACCGCGGTCGAGACCGAAGCGATCGTCGAGCAGTTGACCGAACGAGAAGCCGCGGTGCTTCGTTACCTGCCAACCGTATTGTCGCAGCGCGAGATAGCCGGCGAGCTATTCGTCTCACCGAACACTGTGAAGACGCACTGCACCGCGATCTATCGCAAGCTCGCCGTTAACAACCGAAAAGCGGCGGTCCAGAGCGCCCGCGATCTCGGTCTGCTGTAGCAACCTGTCGTCGCAGGAGCGCCACTTCCTGCGTGACGATTCCTTCGAGCCTGAGGAAGGTCAACCAACGGCGCTCCTCCTCTTGCCAACCAACTCCTCATGGGAGTCACTCGCCTACCTGTCCTTCTGGGGAGCGCAAGGTGTTGGTCACCCGGAACGAGTGATGGCAGTGCTTCAGGCTTGGGCAGCTGCTCACCACGTGTATGGACACGGCCCGGGCACAGGCAGTGACCGATTCTCGGTCGACGAGATGGCGGGTGGTAAACAACTTCAGCCCCACTATCCACACCAACAACATCGGAATGAGGCAAAATGGCGCGTATGTCTGCCGCCGAAGTGCCCTTTTCCATCCGCCCCGCGGACGATCACCCCGCGGACGATCACATTGAGCACGCCGTCGACCACCTGCTCGCCGGCGCCGCCGTGCCAGTCTCCAATGAGGTCGCCACCGGTCTGATTCGGGAATGGGATCGACTGGCGGGTCCCGGGCCCACCTTGACCGCCCGTGCCCGGGTAGCCGCCGCTCGCTCCGCCCGACGGGCGTTGAACAATCCCGGCACCGTTCCGGTGACGGCGTGGAGCGCGCCAAACATCCTGGCCGCCCACGTTGCCGTGGACTCCGCCGGCATCACCGAAGGCATTTTCAACAGCTTCCTGACGCCAAAGCTGACCCCGGAAATGCGCGCCGAGATCGTTGGCGTGGCCGCCCGCATCACCGCCATCGATCGTTTCACGCTGGGGGTGGGGACCGGACTGTTGCCGTTGCCCAAACCGTTCAGCGGCAAACCAACGGGCATGGTTCTCGACGCATCCGAGATCACGGACCCGAGTTCCACGGTTCCCGCGCTTTGTCTGCTCGACCAACTGCCCACCGAGCAGCACGCCGCCCGAGACCTGGCCGAAACGCTTTACGGGCGGCCCATGGATCACACCCGACGCAACGCCCAGGACGCCTCGGCCGATGACCTGGGCCTGAGCGCAGCCCAAGCCGGTGTTGTTGCCGCCCGGACGGCGTGGCTGGTCGAGTGCGACGTCAATCTGTTGATTCACGCCCGCGCGCTGCGTCGGTCAGTACTCAACCATGAGGCCCTGCATCTGGAGGCCCTCCAGTCAACGGATCCCACCTGCGACCCCGGCGTTGCCAACGGGAGCGAGCTGATTTCACTCACCGATTGTCTGGCCAACAACGATCGCGCCGGCATGAAAAAGAGCCGAGCGGCTCTGAGCATCGCAACCAGTTCTCGGACCACGGCCGAGGTTGTCGGCGTGGCCGCATCCGAACATTTGCTCAGTCGGCTGGCCAACACCGCCCGCATTCCCCGCCCCGCCGGACTCGAAGCTTCGGCTTGGGCACTGGGCTTTGAAATCGACGACGCGCCGTGACCCGGAAAGGGTCGCAGAGGCCGCCGAACCGGGTTCGGAATCGCGTCATAAGTCGCAAAAGCGACGAATTGACGTGGACAATGCGTCGGCATCCTGACATTATGTGAATAGTTCGAGCGGGAACTGCAGATGAGTCGGGGGTGGCGTAATGCACCCCCGGCTCATCTGTGTACGCCCTCTCAGCGGGCCGCCATACCCGCGTCGGCGGGGATTACTGCGCCGGTGATTGCGGCCGCATCGGTGGAGCACAGCCACGCAATGACGTTGGCAATCTCTCGCGGAGCAATGATTCTGGTATCGATGTGTTGGCCGGCAAAGCCGATAGCCGGCATGCCGTAGGCCGCCGCACTGGGAGCCAGAATTGCGGTGTCGGTTGTCCCGGGCTGCACCACATTGGCCGACACGCCGGTGTTGCCCAGGTCGGCGGCCAAACCCCGCACCATGCCCACCACCGCCGCTTTGGATGCGCTGTACGCGGCCAGCCGGGTGGTGGCCTTTTCGGCTGCGGCAGATCCCACCGCCACGAATCGACCGCGACGCGGGGCCGGTCGTTCAAGCAGGCACGGAACAGCAACCGACGCCAGATTCAGGACTCCAGTGACGTTGATGTCCCAGAGCGCAGTCCACTCAGCTTCTGGCACGTCCCAAAGAAGCCCGGTTGCGCCAACCACACCGGCAATGGCCAACGCGGCATCCAGTCCCCCAAAGGTGTCACGGGCCGTATCCACCGCCGCCGCCAGCGCGCCGCGGTCCCGCACGTCAGCCACCAGCGCTCGACCACCCACCTCCGAAGCGACCGCCTGCAGCTCCTGTTCGGTGGCGAGCGGGTAGTTGATGCCGGGTATCGAATCACAACAGTCCACCAGGACCAGGTTCCAGCCCTGCTCTGCCAACACGCGGGCGGTTGCGGCTCCTATCCCTCGTCCCGCGCCGGTGACCAGGGCAACAGGCGCATCGGCGGGGCGAGAGTCAGGTGCGGCTGGTGCGGGCATGGCGGCGAGACTACTCAGTCTGGGCGGTTGGGTCCGCCGCTCGGATCCTGGTGATCAGCTGGGTCAGCGACGTTGTCATTTCCGCCAGAGCCGCGTGACCGTGATCGGCTGACGCGGCCGTGGGATCGCCCAGGACACCCGTGGGAGTATGGGGTCGAAGTCCGTTGGCCATGAGGTCGGGCAACAGGACTTCAAGGGGTGTCGTGTTTCCCCGCTCAATGGCATCCACCCGCACCAGTTCGGGATGGAGGTGCAGGATGACCGACGTCTCCGTTTTCCCGGCGTGTGCATCGCCGTCAACGGTGGGAAACCAGAGGTGCGCCGATCGGCCTTCGGCCCGAAGCTGGTCCACGGCCTTTCGGACTCCGGGCAGGTTACCGCCATGGCCATTGACGAAGATGACGTGGCGCCACTGCAGCAGAGCCGAGCGGGCCAGCTCCACGATTACCACTGCAAGTGCCGCAGTACCGATGGAAATGGTGCCTTCAAAGCCCTGATGCTCACCCGAAGATCCATACGGCAGTGCAGGGGCCACATGGACGCCGGCATCGGTAGCCGCTCGTTCGGCAACCGCCTGCGCTATCCGGGTGTCCACGTCCAACGGCAGATGCGGACCGTGCTGTTCGGTCGAACCGAGGGGAACAAGCAGAACGTCCTGGTCGTGGGATGCCACGTCGGTCCAGGTGCTGATTGACAGACCAAATTTCGGAGCGGTCATTGCGGCGCTCCGCTGCTCACCACACGCGCCGCTTCGCGAGCTCGTGAATCAGGATCGGGGTTTGACCGAAAGCGCAACCGGCTGGCTGCCCGGCTTTGAATGGTCCTGGCTTGGTCGGGGCGCCTGACCAGCGCCAACCGCCGCCAACGCTTCGTCGGCATGACCCCAGACACAATCCGGATCAGGACCGTCAAGCGGCAGACCGGTGAAGAACTTGGTGGCCATACATCCCCCCTGGCAGGCGTCATAGGACCCGCACGAGCCGCAGGCGCCGGCGCTTTCGGGTTCACGAAGTTCGGTGAACAACGCAGAGTTCTGCCAGATGTGGGCGAAGCCACCTTCGTTGCGAAGGTTCCCGGCGTTGAACTGATCGTGGATCACAAACGGGCAGGCGTACACGTCGCCGATTGGATCGATGAGACAGACGATCCGGCCGGCCCCGCACATGTTGAGTCCAGGCAGGGATTCGCCCAGCGCATTGAGGTGGAAAAACGAGTCTCCAGTGAGAACTTCGGGGTTGCGCTGGAGCCAGTGGTAGATCTGGCGTTGCTGGTCATGCGAGAGCCGGAGGTCGTGGTACGAATCCACGCCGCGACCCGATGGCCGCAGACGGGTCACTCGCAGTTGCGCCTCATAGGAGCGGGCGAGTTCGGCGTACTGGTCAAGCTGGTCGACGTTGTGACGGGTGGCCACGATCGAGATCTTGAAGTTCTTGAAGCCGGCGGATTTGAGGTGGTCCATGGCGGCAATGGCCGACTGCCAACTTCCTTCACCGCGGACGGCGTCGTTGGTCTCGGGATCAATGCCGTCCAGGCTGATCTGGATGTCCAGCAGCTCCATGGCCGCAAATCGCTCGGCGGCTTCCTGATCAATGAACGCGCCGTTGGTGGAGAACTTGACGCCCACGTTCTGGTCAATGCAGTGGTCAACGATCTCGAAGAAATCCCGACGAATCATCGGTTCGCCACCACCGATGTTCACGTAGAAGACCTGCAACTCCGCAAGTTGATCAACCACGGCCAACGCTTCTTCAGTACTCAGCTCGTCCGGGTCGCGTCGACCGGACGAACTCAGACAGTGCACACACGCCAGGTTGCAGGCGTAGGTCAGCTCCCATGTCAAACAAATGGGTGCGTCCAGGCCGCCCTTCAGTTGCTCAACCAATGCGGGAACACTCATGGATCACTCTTTTCGGTAGTGCGGTCCCGTTCAGTGCGGTTCCGTTCAGTTCGGTTCCGTTCAATGACGCCGGCTTCAGCCAATGATGCCAGCGCTTTGGTGTAGGAGTTGGCGGCGGCGTCGGTGGCGGGAGCAACAATCGCATCGATGGCCTGAGCGGCCGAATCATGTTGGGCGAGGCCGCGGACCAAAGACACCAGAGTCGGACTTTTCAGGAACACCAGTCGGCGAGTGTCAAAGTGGTAAGCCAACGCGCCAAAGGGTTCAGGACGCAGGCCAACGTTGGTACTCAAGATCCATGGTTCCGCGGCAACGAAGGTGTCGGTTGCAGCAACCATCAGTGAACGGCGGCCATCAGTGGAGGTTCGATCAAACCGGCAGGACTCTTAGTAGACGCCGCACATGCCGTCGATGGAGATCTCCTCGACCAGCAGTTCTTCAACCGAGTCCACTGCCGTCTCTGCTGCGGTCTTCGCGGTGATTTCGGTCACGGTCTCATCTGTTGGCTCGCTGCCGGGCGTCTGGTCCACGCTGTCCCCTTTGTTGGTACGTGGGCATCATAACGTCGGCGACTGCCTGGACTATTCCCATCGGCTCCATCGGCCACTGCTGATCCTGCCGCTCACTGTCACCTCCAACATACGATTTGGCTGTGGCGCCCCGATTCACTCTTGACCAATCAGTACGTCGCCACCGCAATGGAACAGTTCTTGTTGGCGGTTCTCCTCTCCGACTGCTGCGACTGACCGAGGGCGGGGCCCAGACCCTTGACTCCTGGCTGACAGGTGTCACCATGACCGAAGGTCCAGCCGAGCACCGACTGGCGGCCCGGCTGCTGGCGGCCGGCGTGGTGCACCCGAAACCATCGGGCCGGCCACCAACGCTTGGGCTTGATGACCTGACGATGGTGATTCCGGTCCACAACGACGCCGCCGGTCTCTCCAATCTGCTCCCGGCCCTGGCTGCAGAAGGCGAGACAACGTCTCGTTGCCACCAGGTAATCGTCGTGGACGATGGGAGCTCCCCCGCGGAGGCGGCTCGTCTGGAGAAGCTCTTGGACCAGTACGCCATCACGATGCTGAGAAACAATGCGGCAATGGGCCCGGCTGCTGCCCGCAACCGGGGGGCCGCCATCGTGACAACCCGGCTCGTGGGATTTGTCGATGCCGACGTTCACCCCGCCGAAGGATGGCTGGAAGCGTTGCTGTGGCACTTCGACAACCCCAGCGTGACACTGGTGGCTCCACGGGTTCGGGCGATGCCCGGCTCATCAGTCGTTGATCGGTATGAGGCGGTTGGCTCACCACTTGATCTGGGCCCACGGCCGGGGCTGATCAAACCGCAGTCGCGCATCTCCTATGTGCCAGGCGCGGCCATGGTGATGCGCACCGCAACCTTCAACCAGTTGGACGGCTTCGATGAAGCACTTCGCGCCGGCGAGGATGTTGACCTTGTCTGGCGAGTCGGTGAACAGCTCGATTCCCTCGCCCGATACGAACCTGGGAGTACCGTCCACCATCGCAATCGCCAATCGCTGACGGCGTTCATCCGCCAGCGGCACCTGTACGGATCGGCGACCGCGCCGCTCGAGCACCGCCACCCCGGCTGGCTGTCGCCGGTCGTCATCAACAAGTGGAGCGCGGCCGCGGTCGCGCTGCCCGCGCTGCTTGGCCGAAGGGGACTTGGGGTCGGCGCCATGGTGGCCATCGCCAGCGCCGCCACCATGGTTCCAAAGATCAGGGACCGGGTGGACAAACCGGTGTCCGACGCCATGCGCCTTGGACTGCGGGGTCATCTTCACGCGGCCGAGATGGTGGCCAACGCCGCGTGGCGGGACTGGCTTCCAGCGACCGTCGTTGCGGCAGCCGTGTCGCCCCGAGTGCGCCGAGCGGCTGCGCTTGCGGCGCTGGCCCCGGCAGCCGCGGACTGGCTCCGGGACCCTCCGAGCCTTGACCCGGTCAGGTACGCCGCCCTCCGAACACTGGACAACGCTTCTCACGGGGCGGGAGTCATCACCGGCCTCATTGGTGCCCGGTCGATCAAGGCCGTACTCCCCCGCTGGACCTCGGCGTAGGGGCTACGCCGGAACCAACGGCCGCTCGACGGTGACTCCACCCGCCAGCGGAAGCGTCACGGTGATTCGTGCGCCGCCGTATGGGGAACCACCGGCGGACACCGTGCCGCCGTGTTCACGCACCGTCGCTGCCACCACCGACAGTCCAAGACCAGATCCGCCGGCGTCTCGGCTTCGGGCATCGTCCAGGCGAACGAACCGTTCAAAGATCCGTTCCCGATCGGCCGGTGGAATGCCATCACCATCGTCGTCCACCATGAGCCGAACCACATCGTCTGTGGCCTCCACCGCAACCCAGACCCGGGAAGTGCCGTGGCGTGCGGCGTTGTCGATCAGGTGACCAACCATGCGTTCCAGATCATCGCTGCGGCCCAGCACCTGCCCGGCCGACACGCCGGTTCTGTCGACGGGCAGCCGTCGTTGACGGCGGGCCTGTTCCAGCACCAGGTCATCCAGATCCACGACCGAACCGGCAGGCATCTCGCTTCCCTCATCGACCCGCGCCAGAGTCAGCAGATCCTCAACGATTGCGCCCAAACGGCGGCTCTCGCCCAACACGCTGGAGGCCAGTTCTTCGGTGGATGTCCGATCCGGTGCGCGCAAGGCGACTTCGGCTTCGCTCTGCAGCACCGCGACCGGGGTGCGCAGTTCGTGGGCCGCGTCAGAAACAAATCGCCGGCGCTGGACCAAACCCGTCTCAATGCGTTCCAGCATGCTGTTCATGGTGGTGGCGAGCCGTCCGATCTCGTCATGCTCGTTGGCCACTGGCACTCGTTCTCCGAGCGTTCCCGAATTGATGGCGAGAACCTGCTCACGGATGGCACCCACAGGGCGCAGGGCGCGGCCGGTGAGGATCCAGGTTGCAAGCCCGGCAAAGAAGACCAGAGCCACGGCGGCGAACCAGAGGATCCGGGAGATCGCCAACACGTCTCCTTCAACATCGGTGATGTTTGCTCCGGCAATCAGCCGGAGCGAATTCTGCTCCGGGCTGACATCGGGCCGGCGCACGTCCGCCGCTTCGCGGTAGGAAAATTTGGCCGTCGCGTCGAGGTCAGAGGTCTCCGGTGCGCCACCATCGAAGAGCGGTCCAAAGACGAAAGACAATTCCGAAAGGAAGTTCAACGCAATGGCAAATCCCTCCGGCGGTCGCTCAACAGCATCCACCCTTCCCGACCGGGAGAGAATTCCGGTCCTCGACGCGGAGAGGATCACATCCACTTGATCGACGTCGGCATGAAAACCATCAACATCGGTGGCCAGGTCATCGAAGAAATTGTCCAGGGCACCTGAAGCCTTGAGAGCGGTCACGTCAATGGCAAAGCCGGCCATCACCTGCGTTTCGATGTCCTGATCGAAGAAAACCGCGTCGGAGAAAAGCTCATCGGAGAATTGGGGCCCCTCGATGTAGAGCAGGCCACGCGGAACCGGCCCTGCGAAGGTCTCGTCGCTCACCATCAGTCCGGTGACTTCTCTGTACTCCTCGACGGTGACCAGGTCGGAGAACAACGATGGCGGGAACTCCTCGATGTCAAGCGGTATGCCTGCGGGCAAGCCAAGGTCCGAAGGCGCCGTGAGCTCCGATCCGTAGCCAAACGGAAGCTCGGGCGGCCCAATCGGATAGATGACCTCCATTGACTCCGGCTCAACCGAGCCGAGCAACGCCAAATCAAATTGTCGATCCACCAACTGCTGCTCAACCAAGCGAGAACCAAAGATGACGGCCAGCGTCGCGATGACTGCGGCCAGGAGAACCAGAACCGCGGTGAGACGCGCGCGAACTGAATTCACCCTGCCGCCTCCGCAGCTTCGTTCTCAGCCGCCGGCATGGGGGCCAGCTGGTAGCCGACGCCGCGAACCGTGCGGATGTTCGTCTTGGCGAACGGCCGATCGACTTTGCGTCGCAGGTACCCGACGTACACCTCGATGATGTTCGGATCGCCTTCGAAGTCCATGCCCCACACCCGGTCCAGCAGGTCGCCTTTGGGAACAACGTCGGGACTGCGGCGGATCATGGCCTCCAGCAGCGCAAACTCGCGCCGAGTGAGGTCGATGATCTCGTCCCCTCGACGGCAGACCATTGCCGCCGGATCAAGGCTCAGATCGTCCACTCGAAGAACCATGGGAGCAAGTCGGCTGCTGGAGGAGCGCCGGGCCAGATTTCGCAGACGAGCGAGCAGAACCACATGGGAGAACGGTTTGCGCAGATAGTCGTCGGCACCCAGCTCAAAGGCGTCCGCCTCGTCGTACTCGCCCTCCTTGGCGGTGAGCATCAGGATGGGGGTCCAGACCTTGGCTGAGCGAAGGTCCCGGCAGACCTCGTAGCCGTTGCGACCCGGCATCATGATGTCAAGCACCACCACGTCGTAGCTGCCTTCGCACGCCCGCCAGTACCCGTCCTGGCCGTCGAATGCCATATCCACGTCGATGCCTTCGACCTCGAGCCCTTTGGCAATGGAACGCACAAGCCGTTCCTCGTCGTCAACCAGCAGGACGCGCATCAGCGGCGTCCAACCCAGAAACCGCCACGCGGCGTTTCGACCATGAGGCCAAGTGTGGCAGGTTCCGGCTGAGATCAGCCTGAGTATCGCTTCCACCGCTCGGCTCGTGGGTCCGAAGGGCAAATTTGGGTGGAGGTACACCGCTCGCTCAGCCGCGTTCGTTAGCGTGGCCGATTCGTGACCGACAGCATCACCCTTCGCCTCTGGCAGCGCGAGGCGCTCCAGAAATTCATGGCCGATCGGCCCGAATCGTTTATGGCCGTCGCCTGTCCCGGCGCAGGCAAGACGACGTTCGCGCTGACCGCCGCTCGCCAATGGCTGGGTGGAAAGCGACGACCACTTGTCGTGGTGGTACCGACGGCCCATCTCAAGCGCCAGTGGGCCGACGCCGCCCTGCGCTTCGGACTCCACCTCGACCCGGCCTGGGCGGCCAGCGAGGGCCCACCAGCGGCCGACATGCACGGCGTGATTGTCACCTACGCGCAGACCTCGTCGTCCCGGCAGGACCTGGCTCGCTACGTGAGCGGTGCTCCGGCGGGTATGGCGGACGAAACAACCGGCGGCCTGGTGATCCTGGATGAGATTCACCATGCCGCCAGCGAGCGATCCTGGGGCGATGGCGTAGAGCAGGCCTTCAGCGCCGCCGCATGCCGGCTGCTGTTGAGCGGCACCCCATTCCGCACCGATGACAGCCCAATTCCCTTTGTGCGGTATTCCTGGGGTGACTACGGCGAGGCCGAAGCCGACTATGCGTACGGCTACGGCGAGGCACTGCGCGACGGTGGTGTGGTTCGCCCCGTCTATTTCCCCCGGTTCGACGGCCATATGGAATGGCTGAACGCCGAAGGCGAACACGTGGAGGCGACCTTCGAGGACGATCTGGTCAGTTCCGAATGGAGTGCTCGCCTCCGCACCGCGCTGGCGGCGGACGGCGAGTGGATCAAAACGGTGCTCGGCCACGCAGAACAGAAACTGCGCCACATCCGCGAAGAGCACCCCGATGCCGGCGGGCTGGTCATCGCCGCGGACCAGGAACACGCACGGGCGATCGCTCGCCTGTTGCGGCTGCGGCACGGGATCGATGCGGCCATTGCCCTCTCCGATGACCCCAACGCCAGCGATGTGATTGAGAAGTTCGCCAACGGCACCGACCCGTGGGTGGTGGCGGTTCGCATGATCTCTGAGGGCGTGGACATCCCCCGGCTTCGCGTTGCCGTGTTCGCAACCACGACCACCACCGCCATGTTCTTCCGCCAGGCGGTGGGGCGTATTGCCCGCTGGACATCAGGGCTGCGCAGCCAGAAGGCCTACATGTACCTGCCGGCCGATCTTCGGTTGCGAGGCCACGCGGCGCTGCTGGCAACCGAACGTCGCCACAGCATCGAACTCCGCAAGACGCGGGAGGAAGAAACCGACTTCGACCGCATCACTCAGCCTCGGGATGAAGAGCAGCTCTCGTTGTTCAGCGCGCTCTCCTCCACCGCCATGGACAGCGAAGGCGTGGATGCATCGGCGCCCCTTGACGGCATCGATCCGGATGAGAAGTACACCCCGTTGCTGGAGGACCTGGAAGGCTTCGCTGTCAACCTGGCTCCACCCCCGGCACTGCCTGGTCGTGATCGGTTTGCCAGCTATGGGGGCGACGGTCTGGCGGACTTTGGCGATGCTCCACCGCCGGAGTCTCGGGCCAAGGTCAAGGCGCAACTTCGGGACCGAAATTCCACCCGGGTGCGGGAGCTGGTGGCGCGCTCGGGGCTCAGCTACCCCGAAGTCAACCAGCGCCTCAACCGCGAGGCCGCCGTTGAGCGCATCACCCTGGCGACGATCGCCCAACTCGAGCGTCGCATCTCGGTGGCTGACAAGTGGCTGAAAGAACTCGCCCGTCAGGGCCGCTGATCAATCACGGGTCAGGCCTCTTCGGGGTGGTCTTTGCCGTCGACGACATGGACGCCACCCGGGATGCGTTCGTCGCCGTTGGCGTGGACGCCTACTACTCGCTTGACTATGACCAGGCCACCATCGACGACCGGCTCGAAGGCCGCTTCTCCACCTACAAGGAGCACTTCCTTCCGGCGGCGGCCCCGCTCTCCGAAGTCACCCTCATCGGCGAATTCGAACCCCGCCCGTAACCCGAAACCCGCCACTCCCGGCAGCCCGTGCGCAATAGAGTCGGCGAGATGCATCGGTCCGATCCAGCACGAGTGTATGTGCGCGGCGCAGCAACGGCCGAAGCGATCGAGTGGGGGTTCTGGCTGGCGCTCACCGTGTGGTGGGTGGTCGAGCTGGCCTTGTCGCCCTTCCAGCTCGTCCTCATGGGGGTGGTGCTCAACATCGTGGTGATCCTGAGCGAGACGCCAACGGGTGTGGTGGCTGACCTCTACTCCCGCCGCCGCTCGCTCATCCTGGGTGAGTTCATCATGGCCGCCGGATTCTTCTGGGCGTTCGCCAGCCGCAACTATTGGGTCATCCTTCCGGCCCAGGCTTTGTTCGCCTTTGGTTGGACCTTTCGCAGCGGCGCGGACATCGCCTGGGTGACCGACGAACTCCGCGGCCAGCACCCGGACTCCCCCGAAGTGGCCAACGACGACGCCATCGAGCGGCTCATCCTTCGCAAACATGCAGCCGGAATCCTCGGCTCGTTGGTCATCGTTGTGCTGGTGATGTTGATCGGGTCGTGGTCGTTACGGACCGCCGCGTTTCTGTGTGCCGGCGCAAAATCCGGAGTCGGTGTCTACTACCTGCGGCGAATGACCGAGAACCATTTCACGCCACAGTCCGAGTCCTCCACCTTCCGCCAGACGCTGACCGAAGGCACCCGGGTGATCCGCCGCACACCCCGCCTGACCGTTGCGGTGGCCGCCATGATGATCGCCGGATTGTCATCGGAGATCTTCGACCGCCTGGGCTTTGCTCACTTCATTGACGTCGCTGGAACCGACATCGCCGGCATCGATTTGTCCGGCATGAACGACGACTCGCTGATCAGCACCGGGCTGCTTTTCCTGGTGATGGGCGTGGCCGGAGTGGCCGTCAATCGCACGGCCCAGCGCAGCCTGGATCGACAACGGGGGGTGGTGTTGGTGACGGCGGTCCTGTTGGTGACCGCAGGGGTCGGCGGGCTGCTTGCGGCCACGACGGGTCTGGTGGTGCTCCTGAGCCTTGGGCTGACGATGCAGGACAGCACCCGGGAATCGTTGCATTCAGTGTTCGGCTCGTGGATCAATCGGGACGCACCCACCGAGGTCCGGGCAACCGTCCACTCCCTGACCGGTCAGGGCTTGGCGATCAGCGAAATCGGCGGCGGAATCGTGCTCGGGCTGCTGGCCGAACGCGCCGGATTGAGCGTCGTTCTTGTTGTGTCGGCCGTGCTGATGCTGATAGCGGGCGGCGTGGCGCTGCTGGCCCGCGGCATGGAACCGGTGATCCACGCCGACCGGATCGGACCCTGACATCCGGGGAAACCCCGATATCGGTTGAGACCCGGACCTGAGATACTGGATACTGATACAACAGCCCATTCAGCATTCGACCGCCAGGAGCGCCAGCAGAGATGAAGCACCGTGAGCAGTGAGATCGGCAGCACTCCCCGACTGGGCGGCCTCGGCGGTTTGGGCGGAGCCGGCAGCATCGACAAGAACGCCACCGAACCCGAAACCGGCCTGTCCCGGGGCACGCTCATGGCCGCGTTCTGGGTGGCGGCGGCCCTGAGCATTGCGCTCCCGCGCATTCCGTACGGCCGAAACATCCTCTACCCGTTCTCGTTGTTGGGCGTGTGGGCGCACGAAATGGGACACGGACTCACCGCCCTCCTGACCGGCGGCGGCTTTGAGAAACTGGAGCTCTACCGAGGCCTCGGTGGCGTGGCGTACCACACCGGTGCCGGCCGCTTCACTGGCGCAATGGTGTCGGCTGGCGGTCTCATGGGCCCGGCTATCTTCGGCGGGCTGATCATCATCTTCGGATCCCGCAGCAAGACGGCCAAGTGGGTGCTGGCGGTTCTGTCGGTGCTGATCCTGGTGTCGGTGGCGTTGTGGATCCGCAACGCGTTCGGCTTTGGCGCCATGCTCGCCATAGGCGTGGTGCTGGCCCCCATCGCGTTCTACGCCCCGCCGGTGGCCCGCATTCTTCTGGCCCAGTTCATGGGTATCCAGTTCGTGCTGTCCAGCTGGGGCACGCTTGACTACATGTTCACCAACGACATCGTCATCGACGGCAAGGCCGTCCCGGGCGATTCCGGGGCGATCGAAGACGCGCTATTCCTCCCCTACTGGTTCTGGGGCGGCCTCACGGCGTTTCTGTCTGCGGTGATCCTGCTGGGCTCGTTCTGGTTTGCCTGGATCCGCCCGCGCCGCGTCGACCCGGCACTCGCTCCCAGTTAGACCCGACCAGTCAGGTCCGTCACAATCAGATGGGCAGGTTGCCGGTCAGATGGGCAGGTTGCCGGTGGCCGGAGCGGTGGTGCCGTGGTCCTTCCACGCGGCAATCGTTCGCTGGGCAATCCGCATCTGGTGGACTTCGTCCGCGCCATCAGCAAACCGGGCCCACCGCGCATGCTGGTACATGTCGGCCAGCGGTGTATCGGTCGAATACCCGAGGGCGCCGTGGACCTGAATGGATCGGTCGATGATGCGGTTGAGCGAGTTGGCCACAAAGTGTTTGGCCATCGACACCTCGGACTTGAAGTCCTCCCCAGCGTCAATCTTGGACGCAGCATGCAGCACCATCAGCTTTGACTGGTACAGCTCCATGGCCGAGTCGGCGATCAGCCACTGGATGCCCTGCTTTTCGGCCAGGATCGACCCGTGTGAGTACCGGTCAAGGGAGCGCTCCACCATCATGTCCAGGGCGGTCTCGGCCTGAGCGATCCAGCGCATGCAGTGCGCCAGACGGGCCGGTCCCAGTCGGTACTGGCCCAGAAGGTGACCCTGGCCCCGGCCGCCCAACATCTGATCGTTGTGGACCCGAAGGTCTTCGATGAGGATCTCACTGTGGCCGGTACCCCCGTGCATCGTCTCGATCTGACGAACCTCGGTCCACCCCTCGTGCGGAAGATCGATGATGAAGGCACTGTTGGCCGCTTGCGGAATGTCAGGGTCCTCTTCGGTCCGCGCCACCAGGATTGCGAAGTTGGCCCGATGCGCATTGGAGATGAACCACTTGTGGCCGTTGATGACCCATTCGTCGCCATCGGGGTAGGCCCAGGTCTTGATGAGCGTGGGGTCAGAACCGGCAACTTCCGGTTCGGTCATGGCAAAGCACGACCAGGCTTTGCCCTCGCAGAGCGGCTTGAGATATTTCTCCGCCTGCGCTTCGGTAGCCCAGTGCAACAGCGTGTGCATGTTGCCTTCATCGGGTGCCTGGCAGTTGAACACCCACGGGCCGTACCGGTTCTTTGCGGCCTCGGCCTGCACCATGGCGAGCTCAACGTGACCAAGGCCCATCCCGCCCCATTCCTTGGGCATGTGCGGCAGCCAGATACCGGCTGCGTGGGCCTTCTTGCGCAGGTCGAGCAGGATGGTTATCCGGTCCCGTCCGGTGACCCCATCTGCCTCCATCTTCTCGATGACCGGGACGATCTCGGCGGTGACGAAGGCCCGCACCTTGGCGCGGATCTCTTCCAGTTCGGGGGACAGCGTAAAGTCAATGGCCATCCGGCGACTCTAATCCCGTCCCAATGCGGGCCTGACCTGACCTCCACCCTCCGGGACCTCTACCCTCGGCGGGATGGACAATCCGGTGACCAGACTGGCGGTGTACGGAACGCTCAAGCCGGGCGAAGCGAACCAGTGGGTGCTGCGGCCGGTTGGTGGCGAGTGGATCTCAGGCACCATCAACGGTTGGCTCTTTGACCTGACGTGGGGGCCTGCTGAGGGATACCCGGGTGTGGTCCTGGACGCGGACGGCCCGGCGGTTCCGGTGGAGATTCTGGTGTCGGATCAGCTGTCCAATCATTGGCGGGACATCGATCAATTTGAAGGCGACGGCTACCGACGGGTGGAGACCGTGGCAACGCTTGCGGACCGGAGCAGCATTGACGTGTGGGTCTATGAGGCGCTCACCGACAATGAAGACTGACGGGTTCGCCCCGAAATGAGCGCCACCGCCTCCGGCGGATTGCTGTGGACCCTGTCGGTGGCTGGGCCAGAGCATGTGCCGCGTTCCTAAAAGTCAGCGATCTCGGTGGAGCCGTCGCAGTGAAAACAGTCCTCGATCGGCCGGTCCGGATTCACGATCAACGCCTGAATCTCACCCACCTTCAGCTCGTAACTCTCCACCGACGTCTGGTCATCAAGCTGCCCCATCAGGACATTGGTATTCCCGTCGAAGTCGAGCGCCCACGTGGTCTCGAATCGCACGGTGGCGCTCACGTCATGATGGCCCTGGGCAACGATCGTCGTCGAATGCTGGTACTCGATCATGCAATTTGACCCGGTCCACGGATCCAACGGGCTGTTGCTCACCCACTCCACCCCCTGGTCACACACCACCGTCCCCTCACCGGTCACCCAGGTCGTATCCACCGGGTTGGCGGTCACCCGCACCGTGATCCGACGACCATCAGAAGTATCGGACCCCACATAGGGCTGCCAATACTGATCCTCGACCCAGAACCACGTGGGCAACTTCACAATCGTTTGACCGCCATCAAGGGGCGTACGCCCCACTTGCGCCGGTTGCGGCGGCGCCGAACGCGCCCGCGCCTGCTCCCGCAACGCCAGCAAGTCCACCAAGGCCCCAACCGGCTCGAAAGTCACCGTCCCGGCCTGCTCAAACGCCGCATTGAACGCGCCGCTGGGCAGCAGCTGCGTGGTGTCAGTATCGGTGGTGCTGCACCGCTGCCAGTAGCCGGTCTCGGAGAAGAACCCGGCCCGACCACCATCGGGGTGCCGATATTCGACCAAAGGGTCCACCAAACCCAAATGCCGCGCGAACGCCATTGACCGCGGCTCATCAGCCGGATCCTGGGTCCACGAGACCCCATAGGGCGAATCCCCATCGTGCAACGGCAACACCTCACAGTCATGGGTCCAACACGGCCCATCATCAGCCCCCGGCACACACCCCGGCGGCGGAGGAGGAGGCGACTCACCGCCGAGCCCAACGATGTCAAGGCCGGCACACACTGTGTCGTGCTCGCATTCGTCCACAGTAGGAATCTGGGCGCTTGGCGCTTCGACTAGAAGACCGAGCGAGCCAACAAAGAGAAGAGCAGCTGCTACCAACACGGGACCGCCTCACCTTCTGCGACAATCTCGGTTTGAAACCCGGTAGCGGAAACGTTCGCTGGATCCCGGAAATCGAAGCCAACGGTGCGGATGCCAGTGAAGTCTCCCGTCTTGACCACCTCGGCATCGGCGTCGACGTCCTCAAACACGAGGTAGTAGCAGAATTCGACCCGCAGCAGCGTAAGGCCCTCCACCGCCTCAGAATCAATCCGCAAGCGAAGATCGAAGGCACCGCTTTCCGGAGCGTACTTTGATGTCACACCTTCATCGGAGCGTGACCCCGGCCGAGCGAGGGCGGACTCATAAATGGAGCGTGGAATCAGCCCCTCCGCAAACGCCAACTGCAAATCCGAGTCGTTCGCCTCCCGGCCCGCGAGCGCCGACGCGGTGTAGCTCTCGATCACAATTGCCGCCCATACCGCGTCAGCTTCCTCCTGGGTGGTGATCTGGTCGAGACCGTCTTCGGGATAGTCGTAGATGAACGGGTCCCGGACTTCGCGAAGCTGGATGCCGTTCACCACTGGGGCCGGGGTCCGGGTGGGCGTCGGCGCGGGAGTCGCCGTTGGTGGCACTGGTGTCTCGGTGGGCGGAGCCGGAGTGGACGTCGGCCACGGCGTTGGCGTGGGCGCAGGCGTAGGGGTAGAAACCGGCGCTGGCGTTGGCACATCGGGCGCGGCCGCATCAGCATCAGTACACGCGCCAAGCACCGCGGCGCACAGAACCACCGCCCCCAACCGCACCCGCCACGGCACCCCCGTCGAACCTTTCACCCCGAAAGACTTTCCTTGCATTTCATAGGCCATGAACAGTAGCACATGGCGACCATATTGAATCCACACCCAGACTCTGGCATCCACCGGTGACGCGCGGTAGCTTGCCGCATGGCCAGACGAGGGCGTGCCCGCTCAACCGCTACCCAACCGGCGGTGCGGCAGCTGCCGTGGCGTCAGGTGCGCAACCATCACGGACCGCTGCACCTGCTGTCGACCGAAGGGGTGGAGACCATCCACGACGCCTCGCTGCGGGTACTGGAAGAGCTGGGGATCGAACTCTGGAGCGAACCGGCCCGCCAACTCTTTGCCGATGCTGGTGCCATCGTTGACGGCGAGGTTGTGCGGGTGGGACGCGAGGTCATAGAGCACGCGCTGTCCACCGCTCCGCGCCAGTTCACCCTGACGTCGCGCAACCCGGACAAAGCGCTGACCATCGGCGACGACCACATGGCCTTCGGTCTGGTGGCCGGTCCGCCATCAGTGCATGACGAGGTGAACGGTCGTCGGCCTTCAAACATGGACGACTACCAGAACTTCATTCGGCTGGCCCACTACTTCAACGCCATCCACATCATTGGTAATCAGGTTGCGTCGCCGCTGGAGTTGCCGGCCAACAATCGGCACCTTGATGCCTACCGGGCCAACCTGACGTTGTCCGACCTCAGCTACCACTGCTTGTCGATTGGTCGGGGCCGGGCGCTGGACGGCATCCAGATGATGGCCATCAGTCGAGGTATTTCACTGGAGGAGATTGCTGAGTCACCAGGTGTCACCACCATCATCAATGTGAACTCCCCGCGCCGCTTCGACGAGGAGATGGCCCACGGGCTGATGACCTTGGCCGAATTTGGTCAGCCGGTTTCGGTGACGCCGTTCACGCTGATGGGGGCCATGACCCCGGTGACGTTGGGGGCGGCGCTGGTCCAGCAGAACGCGGAGGCGCTGTTTGGCATTGCCCTCACGCAACTGACGCGGCCGGGCGCGCCGGTCATGTACGGCGCGTTCACCTCCAATGTGGACATGCGGTCGGGCGCACCGGCCTTCGGTACGCCAGAACACGCCAAAGCAAACGTGGCGTCCGGGCAGCTGGCTCGTCGCTACAACCTTCCGTACCGTGCTTCCAATTCGAACGCCTCCAATGTGGTGGACGCGCAGGCCGCGTACGAAACCCAGATGGCGCTCTGGGGCTGTGTGCTGGGCGGGGCAAACCTCGTCTACCACGCCGCCGGTTGGATGGAAGGGGGCCTGCAGGCCAGCTACGAGAAGCTGGTGTTGGACGTGGAGATGTTGCAGCACATGATGGAGTACCTCACGCCCATCGAACTGACCGAAGCTGACCTGGCCTTTGATGCCATGGAGCGCGTGCCAACCGGCGGTCACTTCTTCGGAGACCAACACACGATGGAGCGGTACGAGAACGCGTTCTACTCCCCCATGCTCTCGGACTGGCAGAACCACGGCGCGTGGACCGACTCCGGCGCACAGACCGCCACCCAGCGAGCCACCGGTATCTGGCAGACTGCCCTGGCCGACTATCAGCAACCGTCAATGGACGACGCAATCGTTGCCGAACTCGACGACTATGTGGCCCGCCGCAAAGAAGAAATTGGCGACGGCGAGCCGTAGCCACCGGCCGCCTCCACGGCCGGACTAGCGGCGTTGCAGGCCGTCCAGGACGCGGCTGGGGGTCAGGGGGAAGGCGTCGAACCACACGCCGGTTGCATCGTGGACTGCGGCAATCACCGCGGGTGCGTAGGTGATGTACGGCATCTCGGCCATGCCGCGAGCACCCCACGGGCCCCGCGGATCGGCCAGCTCCAGAATCACGCTGTCCACAACTTCGGGGATATCACCGATACCGGGGATCAGGTACTGGGACAGGCGAGGATTCTGAATCCGTCCGTCATCAACCACCAGGTTCTCGCTCACGACGTAGCCGTGGGCCTGCACCACTGCCCCTTCGATCTGGCCTTTCACCAACTCCGGGTTGATGGCCCGGCCAACATCATGGGTGCTGACCACCCGGTCGACCCGAATATGGCCGGTCTCAAGATCGACCGTGACCTCGACCGCCTGCGCCATGTAGCCGTAGGAGAAGTTGGGCTGACCTTCGCCAGTCTCGGCATCCAGAGTCTCGGTGGGTGGAGGAACGAAGCGGAATTCTCCCACCGCTGGTCGGTCGCCGTTGCGCCACGCCTTGTCCGCTTCTTCCGCCGCTCCCAGTATCGAGTTGCCGGCCATGAACGTGAGACGCGATGCCGACGCCGATCCGGAGTCGCCGGAGGTGGCCGTGTCTGAGAACGTGCCGGTCACTGATTCCAGCGCCACGCCGGTGGCTTCGGCCGTCATCTGGCAGATGGCAAGGTGTGCGCCCTGTCCGACTTCGGCTCCGGAATGGAAGACCTCGGCGCGGGTTGGGACGTGGTCGCCGGGGTCGCCGTGCAGGCGGATCTCGGCCTCGCAACGCTCCGGGAAGCCAAAGGAGAAGCCCACGTTCTTGTACCCGGCCGCAAATCCCCGACCTCGCACCAGCGCGTCCGGGGCTGACGGCAGCGACGCAATGGGAGCGAACGGTGCCGGGGCGGCCAGCGGCTGATCCATCTTCGCCGAGTCCGCACACGCCTGGATGACCTGGGGCAGGGTGACGCCATCGGGCATGACAACGTTGGTGATCCCAACCGATCCATTGGTCAGCGTGTTTATGCGACGCAGCTCAACCGGATCCATGCCCAGGGCCGCCGCCAGCTTGTTCATTTGGGTCTCAGCCACGAACGCACCTTGCGGACCACCAAACCCGCGGAACGCACCTCCGGGAACGTTGTTGGTGTAGACCGCAACGCTGTCGATGCGAGCGTTGGGAATGTCGTATGCCCCGGCAACGGTCAGGTGCGCATTACCGAGCACCTTGTTGGACGTGAAGTTGTAGGCACCGGCGTCGAGGATCACGTCAGCTTCCACCGCAGTGATGCGACCGTCGCGGGTGGCGCCCAGGCGAGCCGCAATACGCCCCCGGTGGCGCTTGTGGTGGCCGACGATCGACTCTTCCCGAGACCATTGACAGCGCACCGGTCGGTCGATTCCCCTGTCCCGAAGATGACGAACCGCCAGCGCCATCACGATCTGGAGCGTCATGTCCTCCTTGCCGCCGAAGGCTCCGCCCACTTCGGCATAACGGACCCGGATCTCATCCACCGGCAGGTCCAGCGCATGGGCGATCTGCTCCTGATCCTCATGGGTCCACTGCCCCGACGTCTCGACGGTGATCCGACCGGCGTCATCAACCCATGCCGATGCCGCTTCCACCTGCAGGTAGGCGTGCTCCTGCCAGGGCACCTCGTAGACGCCTTCGACAAGCACATCGGCGGCGGCCCAACCCGCGTCCATGTCGCCTTTGCGGATTCGAAGCGGGTTGTAGGAATTACTGCCGGTCTCCGGGTGAACCAGGACCTGATCGCTCAGCGCATGGTCAAGGTCGCCCACGATCGGCAGCGGTTCCCACGCGACCTCCAACAGGCTGGCGGCCTCACGAGCGCCCTCCGCGGTCTCGGCGATGATGACCGCAATCTTGTCTGCCTCCCAACGGCTCACATCCGCCGCAACCGCAGCTCGACCGGTGTCGTTGAGGCCAACCAGCACGGGCTGGTCAAACATGGTGAGGCCAAACTCATTCACCGGAACATCAGCCGCGGTGAGGATTGCGACGACTCCGTCGACCGCCTGCGCGTCAGCGGTCGACATTGCGGTCACACGGGCATGGGGTTGATTGGAGAAGACCACGTGGGCGACGAGCGGATCCTCCAACGGTCGATCAGCCGGATACACCGCTGCTCCGGTGACCTTGTCCCGAGCGTCGGGGCGCAGCGGCGAAGACCCCAGGCTCATGACAGAAACCGCACGTCGTCGTCGGATGCTTCTTCACCGGGCGTGGATGCACGGCTCTGGCCGCGCATAACTGCGGCCGCGGTTTTCACCGCCTGGATGATTGGGTAGTACCCGGTGCAGCGGCACAGATTGCCGCTCAGCGCCAGCTTGATCTGCTCATCGCTGGGATCCGGGTTTTCTTCGATCAACCGAGTTGCCGCCATCACAAACCCGGGGATACAGAAGCCGCACTGCACCGCAAACTCCTGCACGAACGCCTCCTGGACCGGGTGCAGCGCGGCACTCCCAGCGAGCCCTTCAATGGTCCGGACCGGGTGACCATCGGCCTGCGACACATGGACCAAACAGCTCATCACTGCGGCGTCGTTCATCAGCACCGTGCATGCTCCGCATTCTCCTTCGGCGCATCCCTCCTTGACCCCGGAAAGCGACCCGACATCCGGTGCGGGGATGTGGTCCCGGAGTGCCTCCAACAGCGTGAGATCGGTGGCGTCTTTGAGCGAGTCGATCCGACCATTCACCCGGATACGAACGGCCTTTTGAGCGTTGAGCTTCACCGACGGTGCTCGAAGCGTGCCGGGGGTGCGCAGCGAGGTCAACAGCGGCGGCGAATCGGGCCACATCGACGATTCATCGCCGGCGGCCAGCGCTCGGAGCGCCCGGCTGATCAGCGGCACAATCGAGGCCGAGCGATAGGCGGCGGTGGCGCGACCATCGTCAATCGGCTCAACGGCATTGACGGTGGCAGCTGCGGCCGCGGCGATCGTCTCCTCGGTCAACGCCCTGGTGGTCAGCGCACCCGCAAACTCCGGAACAAGAACCACGGTTGGAGCGACGCTACCCAGCGCCAGGCGAGCGGCCTGAACCAGGTCAGAATCGTCCAAGGTCACCACGATGGCGCCATGCACCACCGATATGGCCTGCGCCTTTCGCAGACCCAACTTGAACCAGATTCCCCGTTGGTTGGACTTCAACTTCGGGACCCGTAACCGGGTGACCAGTTCTCCCCTCTGCAACACGGTCTGGCGAAAGCCGGCAAAGAAGTCGCTCACCATCACGTTGCGGATTTTCCCGAGGTGCGAAACGTCGACCGATGCACCGAGCGCCATCAGCGCCGAGATCGTGTCGTTGGCCGGGCTGGCGGTGACGACGTTGCCTACCAGGCTGGCCCGATTGCGAAGTTGGGGCGAGCCGATCTCCAGACACGCTTGCGCCAACGGCAACACCGAGGTTCGCATCCACGGATCGCCGACCACCTGATTGTGGGTGACACAGGCGCCCAGAATGAACTCGTGTTCGTCATCAACGATCGAACGAAACTCGGGCACGAACGAGAGATCGATAAGGCGGATCCCCTGATCTTCCAAGCCTGCGGGTGTGCGCTGCAGCTCCAACAGCAGGTCTGTACCGCCGGCCATGGGGCGCGCTTTGGGATAGGTGGCGGCGAAGCGCACAGCCTCTTCGGCGGTTTTCGGCCGGAGCACCTCATGCACCCGGGTACCGGGACGCTGCACCGGGTGCGGCTCAAATTTGGGCAAGTCCGACATGTGCAGAGCTGACCGCTACGCGTGCGCCGCGGCGCGGTCAATACCGGTGAACAACAGAACCACCGTCTCCGACGCCCTGGCCGGTTGGGTCATCAGCCCCGCAAGACCGGACGAGCCGGTGGCACACACCGGAATGTCGGTGTGTGCGTGCGCCATCGCATACGCCTGCCCAACCAGCGCCTCTGCCGCCACGATGGGTTCACCGCCGGTTGCGAGCGTTCGTTCCAACAGCGGCAGCCAGTCATAGGTGACATCGTCGAGAATGCCGGTGGCCAGGCTGTGCGGTTCGGTCTCCCAGGCCCACATGTAGGTGTGGGGTTCGGCCGCCGCATGAGCAAAGTCGAAGTCGGGCGCCAACAGGTCCCAAGCCCGTCGCAGCGGCGCACATCCTTCGGCCTGAACCGGGTGCAGCCGAGCATCAGGCACCGCCATGGAGACCGCAGTCGCCAGCGCTCCGCCGCCCACCTGGATGTACAACGCATCGATGGCCGGAACCTGCTCAGCCACTTCCCAGCCCAATGTGCGTCCGCCATCAAAGGTGGCCGGAGTGTCGGTCCCCTGCACGCTGAACGACGCCGCAGTTCCGGCGGCCACCGCATCCCGAAAGCGAAGGTAGGCGGGGTCGCCGGCCTCTCCCTCCCGTCGTTCACACGACCTGACGGCCGCGCCAAGTTCGGTCAAGCGCGAGACAACCGATTGGTCAGCCCAGACCGGAACAAACACATCCAGTGGACGTTTCATGGCCGCCGCAATGACCCCGGCCCCCATGGCCGCATTACCGCAGCTGGCAATGGCGAGGCGCTCGGTTCTGGGTTCGCCCAACGCTTCGTTGACCAGCAGGTGAATCGCCACGCCCATGAGATGGCGCGCCTTGTGGGAGCCGCCAACGTTGTGCGGCTCGGCCTTGATCCACAGGTCCGCCTCAATCCCCGCGGCGGTGGCCAGCGACGCGCCCGAGACCACCGGCGTCTCGACAAATCCATGGCCTTCCACGCCGGCAACGGCGGCATCCAGAGATGAGACGATGTCCACAAACTGGTCATCGGACATGCGCCCCGCTGTTACCGCCGCGTAGGAATCAAGTCGCTCTCGAAAACGGAGGAACGGATTCATTTCACGCGTGACCGGGTCAGCCATGAGAGGCGCCGGTTGCGGCGTTGAACTCCTCGATCATCGCGTCCCACTGGTCAACCAACGGCCGAAGCCCGTTCCACCAGTCCTGGCTTCGACGAACTTCGAAGTCTTCGAGCTCCACGCCCTGCTGCTCCACCCAGGTGAAGTAGCCGAGGTTGAACACCCGTTGGCGTTCGAGCTCTCCCATCTCCATGGCTTCGGTGGGTAGACCCACGAGGTGATTGTCGAAGGTCTCCGCGGCCGCGGCCTCATCAAAACCGCCGGAAAAGTGCGTGGACATGATCCGTTCGCGATCGGAGTTGTAGAGGTCCGAACCGTCCGTAGCGACGGAGACGATGACGTCATCGCTGCCAAGGCCCCATTCCTTGGCTGCGGTAATGGCGGCCAGGGTGTTGCAGATCGAGGAGTAGCCGAAGTCCACCAGCATGTTGGTCAGCTCCGGGTTCACGCCCCTCTCTGACAGAAGCTGCTTTCCGGCCGGCGTGTTGAACAGGATGTCCAGGCGGTTGGTGGAGTCATCGCTGACGCCCACGACCATGTCGGTGTTGGTGACGTTGTGGATGAGCGGAACGTGCTTGTCGCCGATCCCCTGGATGTTGTGATCGCCAAATCCGTTGTGCAGCATCGTGGGGCACTCGAGTGCTTCAACACCAACGATGCGGGCGCCGTGCGCATCTTTGAGGTAGTCGCCTGCGCCGAGGGTTCCTGCCGACCCCGATGCCGAAACAAACGCGGCAAGGTTCCCACCGGTGGTGGCAGTGATGTGATGGAAGACCGCCTCCATGGCCGGACCGGTGACCGCGTAGTGGCCCAGATGATTGGAGAACTCGCTGAACTGATTGAGGATCACGTTGGTGGGGTCGAGCGCCAGCTCATTGCAGGCGTCGTAGATCTCTTTGACGTTGCTCTCGGTGCCAAACGTTTTGATGATGTCCTCGTCCGGGTTGGTGGTCCAGCGTTCGAGCCATTCGAAGCGCTCGCGGCTCATGCCCTCCGGGAGAATGGCCACGCCGCGACAGTTCATGATCTTGGAGATGGCAATTCCGCCGCGGGCGTAGTTGCCCGTTGATGGCCAGATCGCCCGGTTGGCCGTCGGATCAAATCGACCGGTCACCAAACGAGCAACGAGACAGGAGTAGGCGGCCAGCACCTTGTGGGCGCGGATCATCGGGAACCGGTTGCCAAACGCCAACACAATGCGAGCGTCCACTCCAGTCAGTTCTCCGGGCAGCTCTATGTGGGTGGGCACGTCAACAAAGCCGGGGAAGTTCTCTCCCGGGGCGTCGGCGTGCTGGTTGTACCAGTGGACCCGAAAGAGGTTGCGGGGGTCAGCCGCGTCCTTGTCCACCTCGGACAGTTGCTCAACGATGGTCGACGGAATAGTCGACGGATCGCGCAACTGGGCAAAGGTTGGCAGCACGATGTTCTGTTCGCGGAAGCGCTGGACCGCATTGTCATAGGCCGGCTTGCCGTCCGGGGCGAACTCGCCGAAGACGGCAAGCTTGGACTCGTGGTCAGATGTCTTGGTGGTCGTGTCAGTGGTCATTGCGGTGGGTATCAGGCTTCCAGTTTTTTGAACAAGGTCTGTGCGGCTTCGGCCGCTTTGTGTCGAATTTCGTCGGCGTCGATTTTGGTTGGCGCGCCGTTGGCCCAGACAACCTCGTTGTCCATCTGGACCTCCACCGGGCGAACGCCGGTGGTGTAGGCCAGCCGCCACGGATCCATCGGGGCGTAGTTCCAGGTCACACGATCGTGTTCGGTCTCGGGAAACAAAGTCCGGCCGTTGTCGAGCCATTGCCAGATGGTGTCCGGCGTCGTGGTCACGTCATGCTCGCGGGCTTTGACAAAAGCGATGCGAAATTCGTCGATCATGTCGCTGCCGATGCCGTCGGTTCCGAGCGCAACCGGATTGGTGAATCGTTGCGGATTGGCGTAGCCCACCGCGTTGTTCATGTTGGACCGGGCGTTATGGACGATCGTGCCGTTGAGTCCGTGATCGTCGGGCAGGTGCACCCCGTGAATGAGCAGCCAATCGTCGGTGGTGTGACCCGCCAGGTCCTGCCACGTGTCGTTGGCACCTTCACTCACATGCACGTGGACCCCAACGTCGTGCTTGACCGCCATCTCTGCCGCGGCAGCAATGGTGTTGGGTTCGCAGGTGAACGCCGCATGCAGTCCCACCATCCCCCGGCCGCCGGCGGCCAAAAACCGGTCGTTCTCCGCCAACCCGGCCGCAGCCCCTTCCGGCCCGTGCCGATCGGTCACGCCGTACGCGCAGTTGACGCGCACTCCCACCTCGGCGCACGCGTCCGCAATCACCGACAGCGACCCGTCGATCATGTTGGGGGATTCGTGATGGTCAATGATCGCGGTGCAACCGTTCTCCAGCGCCGTGAGTGCGGCCAGCTTGGCTGACCACTCGATGGTGTAGTGGTCCAGCGCCATGTCCAAACGCCACCAGACCAGTTCCAGAATCTCAAGAAACTCGGTTGGGGTTCGCGGTGGCGCCGGCATGCCACGGGCCAACGCCGAATAGAAGTGGTTGTGCGCGCAGACCATGCCCGGGGTCTGATTGGCGGCCAACTCAGTCATGAGGGTCCCAGGCACTGGCGCGCTCCCGGTTGGCTTCGTTCACCAGCGGCAATTCGTTGCGCCATTCACCGTCGAGCGCATGCATTGCCGCCGCCACCGCACCGGCAGTGGGAACCAGACCAATTTCGCCCACGCCTTTGATGCCGTAGGGCGAATTCGGTTCGGGCGATTCCACCAGGATCACCTCGACCGGCGGCATGTCCTTGGGCCGAATGATGTCCAAGCTTCGCAGCGTGGTGTTGAGCGGCCGGCCAACTTCGTCACACGGGAAACCTTCGGACATGGCGTAACCGAGCCCCATGTGGACTGCGCCTTCCACCTGGCCTTCGCACAGCAGCGGATTGACGGCCCGGCCAACGTCGTGGGCCGCAACCACGTTCTCAATGACGCCCGAATCAGGATCCATCACGATCATCTGGGCGGCGTAACCAAAGGTCGAGTGGATGATGGGATTCTCCAGCCCCTCACTCAACGAGTTGGTCCAGTCCACCCGGTACTCGCCCTCGTAGTCCACCCCAATCTGGCGGCCGGCTTCGTTGGCTTTGGCGCAGGCATCGGCAACCGCACCGGCGCCCATGAGCGTGCCTCGGCTACCGGTGGTCTGTCCCGCTCCCAACTCCCGGGTTGAGTCCACGATGACTTCGATCGACTCGGGTGCGATGTCCAGTTCTTCGACGGCCACCTGCAACGCCACGGTGTGTACGCCCTGGCCCATCTCGGTCCAGCAGTGGCGGACTTCAACTTTGCCGTCCGGGCGGAAGTGGACAACTGCCTTGGCGATCTCTTTGAAGCCATTGCCAAGTCCCGAGTTCTTCAATCCCAGACCAAGGCCCACCGCCTTGCCGGCGGCCATCGCCTGGTCGTACGCGGGTTTGACCGCATCCAGGCAGGCTTCGGCCCCCAGGCACCCGTCGTCCATTGGTTGGCCGGGTCCCCAGACCACACCGGGCCTGATCACGTTGCGTTTGCGCATCTCCCAGCCGCTGATGCCAACCATCTGGGCGAGGCGATCCATGACCCCTTCCATGGCGAACTGCGCCTGGTTGGCCCCGAACCCGCGGAACGCGCCGCACACCGAATTGTTGGTTCGAGCCGCAATGGCTTCCACATCGATGTTGGGGTTCTCGTAGGGACCACAGGCATGTCCTGCGGCCCGCTCCAGGACCTTCATGCCCACCGAGGCGTAAGGACCGGAGTCACCGATCATTCGCACGCGCAGTCCAGTGAGCTTTCCGTCAGCATCGCAACCCGCGTCGTACTCCATACGGATGGGATGGCGTTTGGTGTGAACGAGAAAGGACTCTTCCCGGCTGAAGGTGGTCTTGACCGGACGCCGCAGCAGCCACGCAGCCAGCGCGGTTTGCCCCTGGTTGGACATGTCCTCTTTGCCGCCGAACGCGCCACCGTTGCTGACCAGTTCGGTCACAATCGTCTGCGGGTCAACGGCCAGGATGCGGGCAATGTCGTTGCGATCATCCCATATGCCCTGACCACCGGAATAAACCATCAGCCGGTGGAAGTCGGTCGGGTCGCCCGCGGTGTCGCCGTTGGTGAGCGGCAGAGGTTCACCGGCGGCAACCGGCACCGCCAGCGTGGACTCGGGTTCGACAAATGCGTGGTCGATGCGTTGCGTTTGGAAGGTCTCGGTCACCCGGTGCGCGGCGTTCGCAAGGCCGGCATCGGCATCGCCGCGGGTGTAGGTGGACGTGCTCAGGGTGTTGCCGTCCAAGGTCCACACGGCCGGTTCGTCGGTGGCAATGGCTTCGGCCGGATTCACAATCGGGTCGAGCACGTGGTAGCTGACCTCAATGAGTTCAGCCGCCCGCCGCGCAGTGGGTCTATCTTCAGCAACCACCATCGCCAGCACATCGCCCAGGTAGCTGGTTCGGCCACCAACCGGAATGAAGACCGGCCAGTCCTTGTGAATCAGACCGCTTCGCAACTCGCCCGGGACATCGGCGCCGGTGAGCACCCGCACCACTCCGGGAACCGCTTCGGCCTGCGACGTGTCGATGGCCAGGACGTCAGCTCGGGCATGGTCGGCCAGCTTGAACGCACCATGGGCCAGACCTGCGGGAACCATGTCATCGATGAACGGGCGGTCGCCGAGGCTGAGCGCAGCGGCCTCGTACTTGATGCCTCGGGTGCCAACCCCCCGGGGCTGAAGCGCGAGGGGAACTTCGTTCATGGCAAGCGCTTCGACTGCATCCAGAATTTTGGTGTAGCCGGTACAGCGGCAAAGGTTTCCGCCCAGCAGCCGGGCGGCGCGCTCGCGGGTCAGTGGCTTCTCCGGTGTGGCCTTGTCCAACATCGCCTTGGTGCGGACAATGATGCCCGGGGTGCAAAAGCCGCATTGCAGGGCGCCAAATGCGGCGAACGCGGTGGCGAACGTGTGGCGCTCGGCGTCGCTGATCCCTTCGAGGGTGAGGACCTCAGACCCGGCCGTCTTCTCCATTGAGGTCTGGCAGGCAACCCGGGCTTTCCCGTCAACCAGAACCGTGCAGCAGCCGCACTGGCCGGTGGGCGAACATCCGTCTTTGGGCGAAAAAACATGCAGTTCGTCGCGCAGCGCGGCAAGCAGGTGTTCATGGGGGCCCGATATCTGGGCAGCAGACCCGTTCAGGGTGAAAGCAACCGGCGTCTCAGAGGTGGCAGCCCGGGGGACCGTATTGGTCGGAGTCGGCTCGGTGGTGGTCATGCGTACTCCTGACAGCGAATATGCCACTTTACAAAATGTAAAGCTCCGGCACCACTCATTCGGCCGGGTGGATCAGCACGTCATCGGCTGTGCGATGCTCTTCTGATGGCGTCGAACAAGGATGACTACCCGATGAAGCTCACACATGGCGCTGACCTGTACCAAACGATGAGCACGCTCCGGGCGGTGCGCCGCCTTCGGCCGGACCCGCTCCCCAACGACGTCATCGAACGCATCCTGCAGGCCGCATGCTGGGCGCCCACCGGAGGCAACGTGCAGCCATGGCGCGTCATTGTGGTTCAGGACCCCGAACGCAAGGCGAAGTTGCAGGCCGTGTATCGGCCGCAGTGGGAGCGCTACATCGCCAAGCGGCGAGATGCCCTGGCAGCAACCCAATCCGGTGGTGCGGACACGCGCGCCGAGGAGGCGGACGCCAAGTTCGCTCGAACAATCGCTGCCGGCGACCATCTGGCCGAGCACCTTGCCGACGCCCCGGCCATTCTGATGTTCATCGCCAACCCCGCCAACATGATGGCCACCGACTCGCACCTGGACCGGATGAGCCTGGTTGGTGGCGGCTCGATCTACCCGGCGGTACAGAACGCCATGCTGGCCTGCGTGGCCGAAGGCGTGGGTTGTGTTCTCACCACGCTCCACTGCCTCGACGAAGCCGCAGTCATGGAGGCTCTGGATATCCCCGAAGGTTGGGCAACCGCGGCCATGGTGCCGATTGGCCTGCCCGTCGGCGGCGGTCACGGCTCGATCAACCGCCAACCTCCCTCAGCGATGGCGTTTCAGGATTCGTTTGGCGAGCCTTGGATCGGCACGGCCTGAACGCACAGACAGTTCAGACAGTTCAGACAGTTCAGACAGTTCAGACAAGTCGGTTTGGACCGTCGGCCCAATAGCGATCGCGGAGCTGGCGCTTGTACAACTTGCCGGTTGGGAGGCGCGGCAGTTCGGCTTCGAAATCAATGGAGCGCGGGACCTTCTGCTTCGACAGACTTTCGGTGCAAAACGCAAGCAGCTCGGCAGTGAGTGCATCATCACCATCCACGCCCGGCATGGGCTGCACCAGTGCCTTGACTTCCTCCCCCAGGTCGACGTTCGGCACCCCGAACACCGCCGCGTCGTACACCTTGGGATGGGTGATCAGGACATCTTCGGTCTCCTGCGGATAGATGTTCACCCCGCCCGAAATGATCATGAACGTCTTGCGGTCGGTCAGGAAGAGGAAGCCATCGTCGTTGAGATAGCCGACGTCGCCCACCGTGGTCATCGAACCGTCCGGTGACGATGACTCCGCCGTCTTGTCCTGATCATTGAAGTACTCAAAGGGCGAGGCGGTCTTGAACCACATGGTGCCGGGTTCCCCGGTTGGCAGCGGATTCATATCGTCATCAAGGATGTGCAGGTCACCCATGATGACCCTGCCAACCGTGCCGGGATGCGCCAGCCATTCCTCGGAGTTGCAGGCCGTGAATCCGACCGCTTCGGTTGCGCCGTAGTACTCGTGGATGATGGGCCCCCACCATTTGATCATGTCGTGCTTGACCTGCACCGGGCACGGCGCCGCGGCGTGAATGGCAATCTCCAGCGACGAGCGGTCGTATCGGTTGCGATCCTCTTCAGGCAGTTTGAGCATGCGGCTGAACATGGTGGGCACCAGTTGACTGTGGGTGACCTGATACTCCTGGATGGCCTTCAGGTACGCCAGCGGATCAAAGCGTTCCATGATGACCACCGTTCCGCCGTTGCGGAGGGTCAAGTTCACCGCCGCCTGCGGTGCAGAGTGGTACAGCGGCGCGGGCGAGAGATAGATCATGTCCTCGCGGTAGTGCCAGAGCTGGTTCAGGAATGCGAACACTGGAAGCGTCTCCGCCGGCGGCTGCTCGGGCAGCGGTCGCAGAATGCCCTTTGGTCGGCCCGTCGTGCCCGACGAGTACAGCATCGGCGTACCAAGCAACTCATTCTCAACCGGCTCCGTCGCCATGGGCGCGATGGCAGTTGCGTAGTCCTCGGCGATCTCAGAGGTGAAGCCGTCGGCTCCCCCAACCACCAGCACCACCCGCACCCTGGGGCACTCGATCAGCGCTTCTTCGACGACCGCCTGTTTCTCCGCCGAGGTCACCAGGATCTGGGACTCGCTGTGATTGAGGATGTAGGCCAGTTCGTCGGCTTTGAGATAGGAGTTGATGCACGTGTAGTACATCCCGGTGCGTTCGCCCGCGGCACAGGTCTCCAGGTATCGGTCGTTGTTCCCCATGAAGATGGAGTAGTGATCGCCGTTGCTGAGCCCGTGGCTTCGAAGCAGGTGGGCAAACTGGTTGGACCGCGCTTCGAAATCGCGGAAGCTGACTTTGGCGCCCGTCGACGCCATGATGAAAGCCGGGCGGTCAGGATGGGTGATGGCGTGGTGTCCGGGGTACATGACCCCAATCCTTGCAGTCAGTCAGACCGGCGGAAGCACGACACCCTTCTGACTGGTGATGCGCTGGTACACCTCAGGTCGCCGGTAGCGGCCGAAGTCAAACAAGGTGTCCTTGTAATGCGCACACCAGTCCAGATTGCACTGCGCCACGATCAGCTCGTCGCCGGTGGTCACCGCCTGCGCCACGATCTGACCCGACGGCGCGATGATGGCTGACTGCGCCAGTGACTCCACGCCCTCTTCGGTTCCGCCTTTGGCCACACCAACCACCCAGGTGCCGTTCTGATACGCACCGGCCTGCATGCACAGGTGGTTGTGAAATCCCTGCAGTGCGTTCTGGCCCGGATCAGGCGCGTAATGAATGGGCGTGTTGTAGCCGATCAGGATCATCTCAACGCCCTGCAGACCCATCTCCCGGTAGGTCTCAGGCCACCGCCGGTCGTTGCAGGTGGCCATGCCCATGACCCCACCGAAGGCCCGCCACACCGGGAAACCTTCGTCGCTTTCTTCGAAGTAGCGGCGCTCAAGATGTTGGAACGGTCGCCATGGCTCATCTGCTTCGTGACCAGGAATGTGGACTTTGCGAAACTTGCCGACAATGCTGCCGTCGCATTCCACCAGCACCGTCGTGTTGAAGCGGTGGACCACACCATCGGCGTCCGGTTCAGTCAGCTCGGCATAGCCCAGCGAAAACCCAACGCCGAGCTCCTTGGCGGTTTCAAAGAGCACCTGGGTTTCGGGTCCGGGCATGGCGGTCTCGTAGTAGTGGTCGTGCCCGCCCACGTCCTCGGTGAACCACCGGGGAAAGAATGTGCTGAGCGCAAGCTCAGGAAACACGACCAGCTCGCATCCTGCGTCTGCACCCTGGCTCAGCAACATCAGAAGTCGTTCGACGACCTGGGCTCGGCTCTCCTGCTGGGCTATTGGGCCCAACTGCGCGGCGCCGACTGTGATCATCCTTGGGCTCTCCATGCGCCAACGTTAGGGTTGGCGGCGAAACATTGCGAGGCTCTCGCAAGCAACCTTCCGGTAACGAACCCCACGCAACGAGGCTTGAGGATGAACGAATCGACCCCCGCAACCTTTGATCAGTGGCGGGCCAACGAATCCATGGCCGAAGCGATGGTTCCGCTGCTCGGCCGGCTCTACCGAGACCGCGATGTGGTGCTCAAGATCTACGGTCAGACCATCACGGGCGAGTCGGTGGTACGGATTCTCAAAGCGCATCGCTTCGCCCGGCAGGTCACCGGCTCCGAGCTGTCACCTGCGTCGACCCTGCCGCTTCTGGAAGCCATGGCGACCATGGATCTTGACTCGGCCCGGGTGGACATCGGGAAGCTCGCCAGCGACTGGACCTCCAACGCCACCGACATGGCGGCCGCCGATTTTCTGGCGGATCGGCTGAGCACGATCATGACCGGCGCTGGTCGGATGCTGACCCAGCCCACCGACGTGGTGCTGTACGGCTTTGGCCGTATCGGCCGACTGCTCGCCCGCATCCTCATCAGCAAGACCGGCAGCGGCGAGAAGCTTCGACTTCGAGCCATTGTTCTGCGGCCGGGCAAACCAAACGATTTGGCCAAGCGAGCCAGCCTGCTGCGTCGCGATTCGATCCATGGACCATTCGACGGAACCATCACCATCGACCAGGACAAAGACCAGATCATTGCCAACGGCAATCCCATCCAGTTGATCTACGCAAAGTCGCCGTCGGATGTGGACTACACCGCGCACGGGATCAGCAATGCGATCGTGGTGGACAACACCGGAATGTGGCGCGACCGGGACGGCTTGAGCGAACATCTCAAGTCCGAAGGCGTGACCAAGGTGCTTCTCACCGCTCCGGGCAAAGGCGACGTCAAGAACATCATCTTTGGCGTCAACGACGGCGACATTGATGCCGAAGACAATGTGCTCTCGGCGGCCAGCTGCACGACCAACGCAATCGTCCCGGCACTCAAAGCCATCAACGACAGGTTCGGCATTGTCAACGGCCACCTCGAGACCGTGCACGCATACACCAACGATCAGAACCTGACCGACAACTACCACTCCAAAGAGCGCCGCGGTCGAAGCGCTCCGCTGAACATGGTGATCACCACCACCGGGGCCGCGACCGCGGTGGCCAAGGCTCTGCCGGAGCTGGATGGCAAGCTCACCGGGAACGCCATCCGCGTCCCCACGCCCAACGTGTCGCTCGCCATCCTCAATCTGAATCTCGAAACCGACGTGAACAAGGAGCAGGTCAACACGTTCCTTCGCAAAACATCTTTGGACGGTCCGCTCCGGAATCAGATCGACTACACGTCATCGACCGAGATCGTGTCGTCGGATCTGGTGGGCACCGACCGGGCCGGCGTTGTGGACGGCAGCGCCACCATCACCGACGGCAAACGCTGCATTCTCTATGTCTGGTACGACAACGAAGCCGGCTACAGCTACCAGGTCATTCGCGTGGTGCAATCCCTGGCCGGCCTGCGCTACCCAATGGTGCCGGCGCAGCCGTAAGGCGCGCCGGTCGTCATCATCCGAGCGGATTGCCTTTGGTGGTTGCCAGCAGTCGGTCCACCAACGAGACCTGGTCGTCCTGGACCGAATTGCCCACCACACCGTCGGCACTCAGCAGGAAGCTCTGACCTTGGGTTGACCGTTGGGCAAACAGGTCGGCGTCGGTGTACAACCGCGGCTTGATGACCGCGGGGTCGCCTTCTTCAGGGCAGAAGGTCATGCAGTTGCCACAGTCGTTGCACAGCTCGCTCAGGACCATGTACTGCTGGCGGCCGGCGCCGTCACCAAGGTCTTCTTTCAACCAGTCCGGCGTGAGAATCGAAAAGAACGCATCGTTGGGACACACGGTCACGCAGAAGTTGCACGCCACGCAACCAAACATCTCCAGGTCATGGTCGACGGCCCGGGGCAGCTTCTGGTTGCCTCGAAGGTGGTACGGCTCCACTCCGTCGGGGCGCAGGATCGCATCCACATGTTTGACGGCCGTACTGGCGTGCCCGCCGGCAACCGCGTCCTTCTGACGGGCCTGTCGCCAATCGGTCAGATTGTCGGCGCCGGAGTCCCGAACCGCTTTCGCCAGCTCGCGCAGCATGGGCTGCAATCGGCCGTAGCCGCCAGGCTTGAGCAGGTCCGAACACACGGTGGCCGGGTTCACGCCCATGGCGATGGTGTCGGCCATGTTGTCCTTGGTCACGCCGGCGCTGAAGCTGACCATGATCTCGCCGTCATGGCCCGGGACCGCCAACAGGCCGGGGAGGGCGTTCTGCAACTCGACCAGCAGCGATGAGGCCAGCACGTGCAGCGGCGGACCCGAAAGATACATGGTGTCTTCGGGCATCCATTGTTTGGTGTTGTTGACCACCAGCGTGTTGGTCAGCTTGATCCCAAATCGATGATGGCGCGCCTTTGCGTACTCGTTCAACTCGCCGATCAGCTCGACCCCCCGGTCGAACTGCAGGTCCTGCTCAAAGGCCTCCTGCTTGACTGAAACATCGGTGTAGCCCAGTTGGTCGTTGACAACCGCCGCCACCCGTTCGTACCCCAGCAGCGTGGGGTTGAGTTTCACGATGACGTCCAGGTCGTGCTCGTCAATCAGGTGTTTGGTGATCGATTCAATTTCATTGGGCGGACACCCGTGGAACGTGCTGAGCGTGAGGGTGTCAGAGATCTGGGTGGTGAAGTCCATATCCGCCATGGCGGCGAACGCTCCCCCGCTGGAGGCAATTTCAGAGCGCAGTGCGTTCACCTCGGCGGTGGCGTCGGCCATGCCTCCAATGAAGCTGGCAACCTCGGGCGTGCTGATTCCGGCCAGGTCGTAGCCCACCGACATGTCAAACACCCACGGCCCGGGGTTTGGTCCAACGTGTTCCGCCAATGGTTCCCACTGCTGCAACATCTCAATGAGCATCGACGCCTTCACGTACTCGGTGAGGCTTTGGGGAATCTTCAGTTCCTGACTCCACTCGATGTTGTAGCCAATGGTCTGCATGTCAATGCACGGGCGAGCAATCTCCAGCTCGTCCAGGATCTGCACCGTCTTCAACTCGAAGAGTCGGGATCCTCCCAACCACGACAGCACGATGTTCTGGGCCAACTGGCTGTGGGGACCAGCCGCGGGGCCAACCGGCGTTGCGCACCGGCGCCCCAGGAACTCAAAGCTCAGGTCGATATCGTCCTCGGGCTTCCAGATACGAGCCGTTGGGAGATCAAAGATCTTCTTCCGCGTCGTCCACTCATGCTCGATGCGTTGCAGCAACGCCGCCATGGACATCGGGGTCAGCGGAGCGGTTTCGTGGGCCATCCGGCAAGTACACCCTGCCCTTTACGTTTTGTAAAATCCCAAACCCCGGTTTGAGGCGGGACGGGGTGGAGCGGCGGTTGGCCTGGAGGGTCGAACCCCTCCTGCGGATGGATCCCGCTCAGGTTGCGGCCAGGGCCAGCATGACCTGAAGCATCACGTTGGCGCCGGCCTCCAGATCCTCCGGTGAGGTGTACTCGGCCGGGTTGTGGCTGAGGCCGTTGACGCTGGGGGTGAACACCATGGCGGTGGGACAGACTCGCGCCAGCATCTGTGCATCGTGGCCGGCTCCTGATGGCATCTGCTTGACGCTGTGTCCCAGCGCCGCGGCGGCGGACGCCACCATGTTGACCACGGTTGGATCAAAGATCACGGGTTCAAATCGAGCCAGCTCCCGGGTCTCAACCGTGCATCCTTCAGCTTCGGCGGCGGTGGTAAGGAACTCCCCAAAGCGGCGCTCGGCTTCCTGGAGCACCCGCTCGTCGGTGTTGCGCAGGTCCACGGTGAACACGGCGGACGCCGGCACGACGTTGACCAGGTTGGGCGCAAACTCCACTCGGCCCACGGTGCCGACCTGCGGCGGCCCAAGATCAAGCGCCAGTTCCCGCACAAAATTGGCGGACGCCGCAGCTACGAACCCCGGGTCTTTGCGCAGGTTCATGGGCGTGGTGCCCGCATGATTGGACTGGCCGGTCACCGTCACCTCCTGCCACGAGATTCCCTGCACGCCATCGACGGCGCCCACGGTGATTCCCTCGGCCTCCAGCACCGGACCCTGCTCAACGTGCAACTCGATGAAAGCATGCGGAGCGGCCCCCGGTAGTGGAGCCGGGCCGTCGTAACCGATGCGCACCAACTCCTGACCAACAGTCGGTCCGTCGATGCCTTCGATGGTCAAAGCTTCTTCCAGCGCCATGCCACCCACATAGACCAGGCTGCCCAACATGTCGGGAGCAAATCGGGCGCCCTCCTCGTCGGTGAAGAACGCCACCGCCAGGGGCCGTTCGGGAGTGATTCCCGCGGTCTGAAGAACCTCCACAATCTCCAGGCCGGCCAACACCCCAAGGTTGCCGTCGTAGCGGCCACCGGTACGGACCGTGTCAATATGGCTGCCGCACATCACCGGCGGACCGGCGTTTCTGCCCGCCATGGTTCCCACCACGTTGCCAATGCCGTCGATGGTCACCGTCATCGCCAGGTCACGCATCCATGTGACCACGAGGTCTCGGCCGGCCTTGTCTTCATCGGTCAAAGCCAGCCGAGCACACCCTTCGGTCCCCTCAATTGCGCCGATGGCCGCCAGGTCGGCCAACCGTGCGGACAACCGATCGATATCGATGTGCACGTCATAGAGCTCAAAGTTGTCATTCACGACCCAAGTATGACATCGCCACCTATCGTGACCGAGGTGCGGCGGCCTTCCATCTGGTTGATCTATTCGATCACCCTGGCCGGGATTCTGGCCAACAGTCTGGTGACGCCCAACATCCCCGACATCCTCGCCGATCTGGGCCAGCCGGACAGTCGAGCGGGTCTGCTGGTGGCCTCGGGTCCATCGCCGGGGATTGTGCTGGCGCCGGTGGTGGGGGTTCTGGCCGATCGCTTCGGTCGCCGGCAGGTACTCCTCCCCTGCCTGGTTGTGTTCACCATCGGCGGATTGGGCGCCGCCATCGCTCCCACGTTTGGCGTTCTGATTGCCGCACGGTTGGTGCAGGGCGTCGGCTCAGCCGGTTTGATCAATCTGGCCGTGGTGCTGATTGCGGACAATTGGGAGGGTGAGACCCGAACCAGGCTCATTGGCCGCAACTCGGCAGTGTTGACAATGGCGCTTGCAATACTCCCGTCGGTATCGGGCCTCGTGGCCAGCGTGTCCAGCTGGCGATGGTCGCTTGGCTTGTCCGGACTGGCGGCGGTGGTGGCCGCAGCGGTTGCAATCAAGTTGCCCAACACGGTCCCGGAGGCGGCGCGAACACTGGGGGCGCAGCTGCAAGGAGCTCGCCGAGCCATTCGCGACCCCCGGGTCCTGACCGCACTGATTGCCGGCTTCCTGCTGTTCGTGGTGATCTTTGGCGTCTTCCTCACCGCGCTGCCCGTGCATCTGGAGAACGAGTTTGGCCTTGGACCCGGCGCTCGGGGTCTTGTCCTCTCAAGCTCGGCTGCGGGGGCTGCGTTCGCCTCGTTCAACGTGGCCCGCGTTCGCGCCATCATTCCCCTCCGCCGACTTCTGGTTCTGTCCAGCGTCGGGATCGCCATCGCCTCTCTCGGCGTCGGCCTCTCACCGGTCATCATCGGGGTCGTGATTGCCAAGCTGCTCTACGGATTGGGTGACGGCCTGACCATTTCCACCCTGCAGGATGTGGTCGCGTCGGCACCAGCGGCCGAGGATCGCGCCTCGGTGATTGCCGCATGGGTATCGAGCGTGCGGCTGGGGCAGGTCGTGGGGCCGCTCGCCGCGTCCGCACTCTTCGCTGCGACCTCAACGTCGTTTGCGATGGTGGCCGGCGCCGCGCTGTTTGGCGTGGTGGCGTTGATGTTCACGGTGGCCCCCATCGAAGAACAGCCCGACCAGAACTCGGCTACGCCATAGTCAGCCCACCGGAGACCGAGAGCGTCTGACCGGTGGTGAAGCTCGCAGCTTCGGACGCGAAGTAGACCACGGCGGGGGCTACCTCTTCCGCGGTTCCCAGCCGTTTCATGGCCGTCGCATTGGCCATGGCACCAATCACCCGGTCGCTGTCGGCATTGGCCTCGGCGATCTCGGTCAGCAGCGGCGTGTCGGTCGGGCCGGGACACACGACGTTCACGGTGACGCCCTTTCGAGCAACCTCCCGAGCCAGGGTCTTACTGAACGCAATCGTGCCACCTTTGGCCCCCGAGTAGACGGCTTCGAGCGATGAGCCCACCCGCCCGGCGTCGGAGGAGATGTTCACGATCCGGCCCCAACCGGCTTCGATCATCGGCGGCACGCAAATGTGGGTGGTGCGCAACATGCCTTTGAAGTTGAGGTCGATGATCTTGTCCCAGAAGTCCTCGTCGGTCTCCACAAACTTCATGAACCTGTCCCACCCCGCGGCGTTGACCAGAATCTCCACCGCTCCCAGACGATCGACGACTTCCAGGTAAGCGTCCTCCACTGAGCTGGTCGAGGTGACATCCATGCGTACCGATATTGCGTTGCCACCGGCGTCGCTGATTGCGGCCGCCGTCGCCGCAGCTGCCTCCTCCTGAATGTCGGCCACCGCCACCCGCCGGCCATCTCTGGCCAGAGCAAGGCAGATTTCCCGACCAATCCCGCTCGCACCGCCGGTCACCAGCGCCACGCGGGTCGTCATGAGGAACTCCGGACGGCGGCGGCCACTTCGCCCCACCTGGCCCGGTGGATGGTGTCCCTGCGAATGTGTGATTCGGCCAGGTACATCACGACTCGGGATGCGGTGCCCTGATACCGCTCGTTCAACCGGTCGGCCATCTCATCCCACCGCGCCACCAGTCCAAAGTGCTCCAGCATCTCATCGGTGATGCAGTCGCCAATGGTGTCCAGATCGCCAGCCTTCATCTTCTCCCGGATGCGGCTGGTGGTCCCGTCGAATCCCAGGTCGTCAAACTGAAACGCATAGTTGGGGGTGCTTCCGTAGAAGGCAATCTGACGCTTGGCCACCTTCACATAGGGCTCGCGTTCTTCGGGGGTATCGCCCGGACACGCGAAGACCGGGATGATCAGCTCGATCTCCTCAACGTTGCGACCAGCGTTGGCTGCGCCGGTTGCCACATCAGGCAGGAGTCGATTGTTGATGTAGGCCATCGAGTGCAGCGGGTGAACGTGGATCCCGTCCGCCACTTCGCCGGCCACTCGGGTCATCAGCGGGCCGACCGCCGAAATGTCGACCTTCATTTCGTGGTCATGGGGCGGTTGCGTCCAGTCCCGAGGCAGCAAACTCAGGTTGTAGAACTCACCCTCGTGACGGAGTCGCTCGTCGCCGCTGAAGGCCCGAAAGCACGCTTTGACCGCCAGCACATAGTCGCGCATCCGAGCGGCCGGTTTGGAGAATTCGGACGAATATCTCCGCTCAACATGGGCCTTGACCTGACTCCCCAGGCCAAGACGGAATCGTCCATTGGTATTGGCCGCCAGCTCCCATGCCACCGACGCGGTCACCATGGGACTTCGCGGAAACGCAACCGCAATGCCAGTGGTGAAATACAACTCCGGCGCTGCGAGCGCGGCCGCCGTAATCTGCATCCACGGCACCTGACTGGTCTCGGTGTAGAGCACCCCGGAGAAGTTGAGGTCTTGCAACGTACGGGCCAGCTCGGCCGTATCGGCCCAGGTGGAGGCCCCGGTCATGAGGTCAAATTCCATAGCGAGAGAATAGATCTGTCTTCCGATGCCAGCTCACGCTCGCCGCCAGCAGGCGCAGCAGCGCTTCAAACCGTCAACGCCGTGACAACACTGTGCGAAGCTGGGGCAATGGAATTTGATCTTGAACAAGTTGATGCGCTGTTGTCCACCACCCGTGCGGTCCGGAAGCGGCTGGATATGGACCGGGAGGTCTCCGACGAGGTGCTCCTTGAGTGTCTCCAGCTCGCGGTGCAGGCGCCCACCGGGAGCAACCAGCAGGGCTGGCGCTGGATGGTCGTTCGGGACGCCGCCAAGAAGCAGGCCCTCGCCGACCTCTACAACGAAGTGGGCGGCGCCTACCTTGAGTCCGCCGCCGAGGGGGTGGAAGAGGGCAGCCAAACCGGTCGGGTCATGACCTCTGCGCTGTACCTGGCCGAGAACCTCCACCGGGTTCCGGTCATGGTGATCCCATTGATCGTCGGCCGGCTGCAAGACACCAACACCGCATCGGTCGCCGGCTTGATGGGTTCCATCGTTCCGGCCATCTGGAGCTTTCAGCTCGCACTTCGCAGCCGCGGTTTGGGGAGCACCTACACGACGCTTCACCTGGGCAAAGAAGCCGAAGCCGCCGAGCTGCTGGGCATCCCCGACCACATGACCCAGGCCGCGCTCATCCCGGTGGGTTGGACCATCGGGACCGACTTCAAAGCAGCAACCCGTGCCCCGGTCTCAGAGATCACGTACCTGGATACCTACAAGAATCCCATCGCCTGAACACCGGTCAGCCGCCGAGGCAGGTGAAGTCGCCGTTCGCCCACGCTTCGATGGTGTCTCGTCGTTGGTTTTCAAGATCGGCCACCATTTCACGCTGTCGCGCTTCAAACTCGGCCATCACTTGACGCTCTCTCGCTTCGAACTCCGCCAACGCTTCCATCTGGTCGGCGTCATCGATGCCCAGGATCATCTCCGGAACTTCCGGCATCTCCGGCATTGGGGGAAACTCCGGTGCATCAAAGATCGTGTTCATCGGGCCGCAGCTACCGGTCAGGATTCGGATCTCGCCGGCTCGAAGTGATACGTCGAGGTTCAGTTGGCCATTGGTCACACTGTTGTCGTCGATGAGCCGGGACGTGTCGACCTCGCCGAGCTTTGCCTCCAGCGAATGCACAACCTTGATGTCCGGCGGCACCACGACGGTGATCTGCCCAACGCCGGCATTGACACCAACGCTTCGCGTCTCGCCGCGGAAGTTGACCTTGGAGAGGTCGAGGGTCATATCTCCCGCAGTCATGTCGTAATAGCTGTTCATGTCCTCCAGCGAACTCGGCGACACAAACTGCTCGCCGACTGGTCCGTTGAAGGCGCCGTCGTCGCCGCTGGTGATCAGGAGCCCAATGATCCCAATGGGTATGAGAGCGGCGACGACGGCCAGGCCGCCCAGCCACTTCAGCGGCCGCCAGTTCCGAGGGGGCGGCGGCGCGGCACCGGGAGCCGTTGTTTCGTAGGCGTAGGCCGGACGCTCCCACGGCTCGGCAAAGGGGGTGTCGTCGAAGGGGTCCTGATAGCCGGGTGGCGGCGGAGTAATGGGATCGCCGTAGGGCTCAGGGCCTTTGTTGTTGGGCTTTGGTGAGCGGTTCAACAACCAGACACCGCCGCCAACCAACGCAACCGCGGTGACAAGACCGCTGAACCCGCCGGGAAGGCTGCCAAGAACGATCAGGCCCACGGCGATCAGGCCGGCGGTCCGTACCGCCCGGCTCTCGATCAAGCGGGCAGGCGATGAGCCAACCGCCGGGCCCGGTGGCGGCCAGACCGGCGCTTTGGGGACGGCGATCCAGGCGGCGATGTAGAGGAAGGGCATGACGCCGGTGAACACCGACAGGACCAGCAGGAATCGGATGAGCGCAACGTCGATGGCGAGGTAGTGCGCCAGCCCGCTGGCGACGCCACCAAGTTGGCCCTTGGGGTGGCGGTACAGGCGGCGACCGGGAGTCGTCCGCCCCGGTGGTGGCGGAGACATCCGCTGGCCCCGTCCTTGGCCGGTTCCCGGCGGTGGTGGCGGCTGTTGCGGTTGCGATGTGTCGGCCCGCTGCACGTGGTCCACAAACGGGTCGTCGGGGTCCGGCCCATAGGCGAAGTCCTCGATCTCACGGTCCGACACGTCTCGGAGCTCCGAAGGGTCGCCGGTGGTGCCCGGCTGGTCGCCAGAGGTGGTAGCCGGCCCGTCGACGGGGGCGCCGTTGTCCTCGCCGGGGGCGGTGGGTGGTTCCTTCATTGGTTCGTTGATGTCCATGACTCAATGATCAAGAATCGCACACCCGGCAACAATTGGGGATCTCCCCCATCTTTCGCGCCCTTCAGCGCTCTCGGTCTCAGGTTTCTCAGGGTGAAATCAGGGTTGGACCCTGATGTGGTCGCGACCGGATCATGCGATGATGATGTCGTGACAACTTCTACGCCCTCGTGCGCCTTTTCGGCCGGTCCGCCAGGCCAATCTGAGCCTTCGGGCCTCAAGACAACCACCTGGACCATCCCGCCGCTGGACCCCGACAATCGGTGGTTCGGGGGCGTGGCGGCCGCGTTGGCGACCGAGGTTGGCGTGTCACCCGCCCTTGTCCGGGCCGGGTTTGTGGCCGTGGGTCTGACCGGCTGGGGGCTCCTGTTGTATCCACTTCTGTGGCTGTGGCTGCGGGGGTGCCCAACCCCTCTTGACTACACCCCGACTCTTAAAGGCGTCGACACGAACCACGCACGCATTGGGGTTATGGCCATCTTCGGCGGCCTCTTTGTTGGCCTGTCCCAGCTCCCGGGGGGCCCGGGCAATCTTGGACTGGCCGGCGCGGGTGCCCTGGTGATGAGCGGAATGGTTGTCCTGTGGTCCGATTCAGCCACCGATTGGCAACTCCCCACCGAGCTTCGGCGCTTTGGCGGCGGCATGACGCTCATTGGCGCCGGTGTGACTCTTGCGGTCGTGATGCTGCTGGATGGACGAAGCATCGGCGTGGCCTTTCTGGCCGTGCTGGTCATCCTCACGTTCTTCACTGCCATGCTCGGACCGTGGCTGTGGCGGGCCGGCACCGAACTCAATGAGGAACGTCTACGTCGTATCCGCGCCGACGAGCGCGCCGCCGTCGCGGCCCACCTCCACGACTCGGTGCTCCAAACCCTGACACTGATTCAACGCAACGCCACCGACCCCGCCACCACCACCAGGCTGGCTCGGCGCCAGGAGCGAGAACTGCGCGAATGGCTTTACTCCGCCGGGTCCAGCTCCATCACCGATGAGTACCTTCGCGGCGCGCTGGCCGGCATCGCGTCCGAGATCGAAGAACTCCACGGCGTACCAATCGAAGTGGTTGTCGTTGGCGACTGTCGGGTGGACGATGCGGGTGAGGCGCTCCTCAAGGCGGCCCGGGAAGCCATGGCCAACGCGTCCCGGCACTCCGGGGCGGACCAGATTGATGTCTTCGCGGAAGCCGCCAACGGCAGACTCACCGTCTTCGTTCGCGATCAGGGCAAAGGCTTTGACCCAGAGGTGGTTCCCGACGATCGTCGAGGTCTGGCCGATTCGATCCACGGACGACTTGCTCGGGTGGACGGCACCGCGGTGGTTACTTCTCATCTGGGTGAAGGCACTGAAGTCGAGCTCAGCACGACCTATGTTGATCCGGTGCAGAGCAGCGCAGGAGCAGAGAACCAATGACCAGGAAACGAGTTGTTCTCGTAGACGACCATGACCTTGTACGCTCCGGCGTTCGCAGTGAGATTGGGCACGCCGTTGACATCGTTGGCGAGGCCGCCACCGTCGACGAAGCCATCGCAGTGATCAACCAGTCCGAACCCGATGTCGTGCTGCTGGACGTCCACCTGCCCGGCGGCAACGGCCCGGCCGTTATTGCCGGACTACCGAAAACATCGGCGCGCTTTCTGGCGTTGTCGGTTTCTGACTCGGCTGATGATGTGATCGAAGTCATCCGGGCCGGCGCCCGCGGGTATGTGACCAAGAACATCTCCGGCGAAGATCTGGTGGCCGCCATTGAACGGGTTGGCGATGGCGACGCCGTGTTCTCTCCCCGTCTCGCCGGATTCGTTCTGGACGCGTTCTCCATCGACGGCCCTGAAGTCGCCGACCCGGAGCTGGATCTGTTGACGGCCCGGGAGCAGGAAGTTCTACGGCTGCTCGCCCGTGGGTACGCCTACAAAGAGATTGCCCGCCGGCTTACCATTTCAATCAAGACGGTGGAATCCCACGCGTCAGCGGTTTTGCGCAAGTTGCAGCTTTCAAATCGAAACGAGCTCAGCCACTGGGCCGCGCGGCGGCGCATCATCTGACGCCCGGCGTTGCCGGTGCTACAAAGGTCCGGTGCCCACCGCTGACCCGGAACCTTCCGCAGACGATGCTGGACCCACGGTCGCCGTCGAGTTCCTGATTGAACCTTTCACCGAAGGCACACCAGGCCAGCACGTGAAGGCCGCCATGTCGGCCTTCACCGACCGCGGCATTGCGGTTGAGCTTGGCCCGTTTGCGTCCACCGCCATTGGCGATCTGAGCCAGGTCACCGACGCCATCAGTGAGGCCATGCGGCGCGCCATCACCGCAGGCGCCACCAGCATGCGGGTCCAGCTGGCTCACCGTCTGACCGGACAGAACATCCACCGGGCGCTACCGGAAATGTTGGCGAACCTGGAACAGGAACATGGCCCGCTGGACCAATGGGACCGGGCCACCAAACAGGCCGCGGTCCGTCAGCTGTCCAAGCGGGGCGCATTCCTGTTGCGGGGCGCCATTGATGACGTGGCCACCGCGATGGGCGTCAGCCGGATCACCATCTACAACTACCTCAACGCGTTGGAGGACCAATGAGCTCTGGGCCAATCAGATACCCGCCAGTCAGATACCCAGTGGTGCTGCTCGATCTGGACCACACGTTGTATGACTTCGACGTGTCGAAGGACCAGTCGTTCGCCACCGCCATGCGGGAGCAGGGCGTCGAAGATGCCACCGAGTTGGAGCGACTGAAAGCGGTGCTGAGTTCTGGTGAGCGGCCACTGTGGGCCCAGGTCGAGTCCGGCGAACTGGATTTGACCGACTTGAATCAGGCGCGGTTCGACTATCTCCAGTCGATGGCCATGCCCACGGCCGATGCCTCGCAGATGGCAGCCACCTATCGTTATCAATTGGGCCGCACCGGGGGTTTGTACCCGGGGGCTCGGGACCTCCTGGCCACCCTGAACCAACAGTGCCGGCTGGGATTGATCACCAATGGCTATGGCGATGTGCAACGGTCGCGGATGGACCTCCATGACCTTGATCAGTACTTCGCCGCGGTGTCGATTTCCGCGGAAATCGGTCTCGCCAAACCAAATCCCGACTTCTTCGCTCACACGTTCGCCCAGCTGGGCAATCCATCCCCTTCAGAGATGCTGGTTGTTGGCGACAGTCTCACCTCCGATATGGCCGGGGGCGTGGCCTCAGGCCTGGACACATGCTGGTACAACCCGCATGAAAAGCCCAACACTACCGGCGCGCCGGTGACCCATGAGGTCGCAGGCTATGACGAGATTGTGGCTATCGTCCTCGGACGTGACTGACCCCGCCACCACCGCTGACCTGCTGGTCAAAAACGCCCGGCTGTTGGCAACGATGGATGACAAGCGACGGGAGTTGTCGGGCGGTTGGGTTGCCATCACCAACGGTTTGGTCAGCGCGCTGGGCTCATCGACGGATGCGCAACCGCAAGCGGAACGGGTGCTCTCCGCCGACGATGGCCTCATCACGCCCGGCCTGATCAACACCCATCATCACCTCTACCAGAACCTGACCCGGTCATGGAAGCCAATGACCGACAAGCCACTGTTCGGTTGGTTGCAGGCGCTCTATCCCACCTGGACCACCAACCTGGATGAGGAGGCCGAGTACACCGCCGCCTGGGTCGGCCTGGCCGAGCTGGCACTGTCCGGCTGCACCACCTCCAGCGATCATCACTATCTGCATCCGGAGCGGGCCGGTGATCTGCTGGCGGCGGAGATTGGCGCCGCGCAGGATCTGGGCATGCGCTTCCACCCCACCTACGGTTCGATGAGCTTGTCGGTGAAAGACGGTGGCCTCCCACCGGACGACGCGGTGCGCAGCGAAGAGGACATCCTGGCCGAATCCAAGCGCCATGTGGAGCGCTGGCATGACCGGTCCCACGGTGCCATGGTGCAGATTGCGCTGGCCCCGTGCTCGCCGTTCTCGGTGACCCCGGACCTGATGCGACGAACCGCCGAGCTGGCCGAACAGTTGGACGTCCGGCTCCACACCCACCTGGCCGAAAACTCCGAGGACGATGACTACGCCGTGGCGCAGTTCGGTATGCGTCCGGTCGACCTGTACGCCGATGTCGGGTGGCTCAGTGATCGCAGCTGGGGCGCCCACGTGGTTCGCCCCAACCCGGAAGAAGTCAGACGTTTGGGTGCGGCCGGAGTGGGCGTGGCGCACTGCCCCAGTTCCAACATGATCCTGAGCTCCGGGATCGCACCGGTTGCTGACCTTCGCTCCGCCGGGTGTCCAGTTGGTCTTGGCTGTGACGGTTCATCGTCGGCCGACGCGGCATCGCTGTGGCAGGAAGCCCGGCTGTCGATGCTGCAAGGCAAGCTGACCTCCGGTGCTGACTTTGATGCCCGAACCAGCCTGGAGGTCGCCACCCGTGGCGGCGCAGGATGCCTGGGCCGAACCGGGGAGATTGGAGAACTGTCGGTGGGAAGTGTTGGCGATGTGGCCGTCTGGAAGATGGACGGCCCCATCTTTGCGGGCGTATTGGATGACCCCATCGAAGGTTGGCTTCGCTGCGGCCCCACCGCCGCCTGGCACACCATTGTTGCGGGGACCCCCGTGGTCAAAGACGGCGAACTGGTTTCGCCTGACCTGGCTGAACGCCTGGCCGACCACAAACGGATATCGCGCCGCTTCCAACCGGTCTAGTTGGTCTGGTCAGCCACCAGCCATGAGCAGGCCCAGCTGTTCGACCGCACACTCGCTGCGGTCCAGGACCGCAACCACTCGACCTTCAAACATGACTGCGACCCGGTCGGCCAGACCCATGACCTCATCCAGGTCTTCGGAGATGACCAGCACCGCAGTGCCTTTGGTGCGCTCGGCCACCAGCTGCTCATGGATGTACTCCGCCGCCCCGATGTCAACGCCGCGCGTGGGCTGAGCGGCCAACAGGACCGTGGGCCCCGAGGACAACTCCCGGGCCATGATCACCTTCTGAATGTTGCCGCCTGACAGCGCATGGGTGGTGGTGTCCACTGACGGGGTCTTCACGGCGAAGCGATCCACCAGACCTTGAGCCCGTTCGGCGAGCGCACTCATCTTCAACAAGCCGCGGGAGCTGAACTCCGCAGAGTCGTGGTCGATGAGCATCATGTTCTCGTTCACCGTGAACTCCCCAATGGCGCCGTCCTTCATGCGTTCTTCCGGCACGTAGGAGAGGCCGGCCCGCCGGCGACCACGGGGAGAGCGCCGGGTCACGTCAGTGCCGTTGAGGGAAATTGTTCCGGCATCGACGGGACGTAGACCAGCCACCGCTTCGGCCAACTCTCGCTGGCCGTTGCCCGAGACGCCGGCGATGCCCAGGATCTCCCCGGCTCGGACCTCAAGCGATTCGATGTTCACCGCGGCGGTGCCCCGGTCCCCCCGCACCACCAGGTTGCGGATGGCGAGCCGTAGGTCCCCCACCTCAGCGGCTGGCTTGTCTGGCGCCAACTTGACCGGTCGACCCACCATCATCTCGGCCAGTTGTTCACGCGATGTCTTGGCGGGAACGGTGGCGCCCGACACCGCGCCGTCTCGCAACACGGTGATGCGGTCAGAGAGCGCCATAACCTCGTGCAGCTTGTGGGAGATGAACACCAGACCGCGCCCGTCCTGGGCCAGCTGCCGCAGGGTCACGAAGAAGTCGTCGACCTCCTGTGGGGTCAGCACTGCGGTGGGTTCGTCCAACACCAGCAGCCGGGCGTCACGGTAGAGCGCCTTCAAGATCTCAACCCGTTGCCGCTCCCCCACAGACAACTGCCAGATTACGGCCTCGGGATCAACCTGGAGGCTGTACTGATCAGACAACGACCGGATCCGCTCGGCCACCGCTGACAGGTCGGTCGGGCCGCCGGTGGTCTCGGCAAGACCCAGAGCAACGTTCTCGGTAACGCTCAGAGTCGGAACCAGCATGAAGTGCTGATGGATCATGCCAATACCGGCGGCGATCGCTTCGGCCGGTGATGTGACGTTCAGCGGGTGGCCGTCGAAACTCACGCTGCCTTCGTCCTGCTGATAGAGCCCAAACAGGATCTTCATCAGCGTCGACTTGCCCGCGCCGTTCTCGCCCAGCAGCGTGTGCACCTCGCCCGCGTGGACGTCAAAGTCCACCCGATCGTTGGCCAGCACGCCGGGGAACCGTTTGGTGATGCCCTTCATCGAAAGCATGGGTGAGGTCATGATGTTCTTCGATCGGTGGGCGCGCGGGCGGGGCCATGGCGGCCCCGCCCGTCAGCGCCGAGGACGGGAGTCAGCGGGTGGTGATGTTGCCGGCGATGATGTCATCGATTGCCGCATCGAGGATGGCTTGATCGTCGCCGTTCTCGGTACCAACACCCCACTCGATGGCCAGGCCACCGTTGGCGAGGTTGATCTCGTAGCTTTGGCCACCGAGGCTGCCAGCAGCAATGTCGTCTACCAGGCCCTGCAGAGCGACTTCCCACTTGTACACCTGGCTGGCCACAACGACGCCGTCGGCAGCTGCGGACGCCTGGTTGGACTGGGTGCCAAACCATGCGAGGCCAGTCTCTTCGGCCACCCCAATGGCGCCAACGGTCATCTGGGCGGTGCCGGTCATGACCTCAACCCCAGAGTCGGCGAAGGCACTGGCAGTCTCACTGGCCAGTTGGACATCAGAGAACGAGTCGATGTAGCTGGTGGCCACCGCCGCACCGCCAGCTTCGGCACCCATGGTGAAGCCGTCGATGTAGAGCTTGGCGTCGCCGACCTCAACCGGACCAACAATGCCAATGGTCGAACCTTTGGTGGCCGCCAGCGCACCGAGCGCGTAGCCGCCCTGGTCAGCAGCCGCGGTGTAGGCCGAGACGTTGGGCAGGCCGAAGGTGTCAGATGCGGTGCCCCAGGCAAACGCGGTGTCCGGGAAGTCCGGAGCGATCTCCTGAATGACGGCGCCGTACTGCGAGCCATGACCGATCACCAGATCAAATCCGTCGTCCGCGTAGTCACGCAACGCGGCGGCCGCATCGTCCACCAGGAACAGTCCCGGTGAACGGGCGATCTCTTTGACCCCGGTGAGGTTGTTGGTGCCGTCCACGATGCTCTGGGTGAACGCCAGGTCGTTCTCCGCGGACGGGGCAACGATGGCGATACGAATACCGTCGCCGTCACCTCCCGCAGATTCACCATCGCTGCCGCATGCGGCGGCAAACAGGCCGAGGATGGCGCAGATCGCCACCAGTGCCTTCCGGTTTGACGTGTTCTTCATTGTTGTCTCCCTTGCTTTCTCGAAGACGGTTCTCACCGCCGCGAAATGTGTTGTGATTGATGTCGAGTCGTGACGCCCTTGACCATTGGCTCAGCCTCCTCGGCTGAATGGCACAGTGAGGGCGGCAGGCGCGTTTGCTGAGCGTCGGGCGATCACCGCCAGCGCCAGAACGGTGAGAAGGGCCGGGGCCATGGTGGTGAAGCTGGCGGCACTGCCGGTCACGATTTCCATCACCTTCCAGCGAGCGACGGTGGCTGCCACCAGGCCATAGAGCAATGATCCGGCCAGGACACCAACCGGTCGCCAGGCCCCGAAGTAGACCAGGGCCACGGCGATGAAGCCGATGCCGTTGGTGATGTTGTTCTGGAACTGACCAACCTGGATGGCAAGGGCCGCGCCCCCGAGCCCGGCCAACCCGTTGCCCAGCAGAATGGTGATGCCGCGTACCCGGTTGACGCTCACGCCCAGGGAGTCGGCGGCCTCGGGATTTTCGCCGACGGCTCGAACGTTCAATCCAAAGGTCGTGCGGTTCAGCAGGTACGCCAATGCCGGAACCAGCAGCACGGCGAAGTACACGATGGGACTGTGATTGAAGAAGATGTCGCCAATCCATTTGATGTCGCCAAGCACCGGGATCCTGACATCACGGAATGACGGAATCTTGCGGGACGTGCCGACCAGTTTCTCGAAGAGCAGTTCGCTCATCCCCAGGCCAAACAGATAGATACCAATGCCGCTGATGCCCTGTTCGGCTTTGAATACCAACGTGACCACCGCGTAGACCGCCCCCATCACCAGTCCAACAGCAAGCCCAACCAGAACGCCAAGCAGCCGACTGCCGGTCTCAAGGACAGTCCAGTACGCCATGAATCCGCCCAGCAACATCACCCCTTCGACCCCCAGGTTGAGCACGCCGCTGCGTTGTCCGAGCGTCTCTCCGAGCGCCGCCAGCAGGTACGGCGTGGCAAATCGCACGCCGGAAGCAAAGACCGAGATCAGCACGGTGACGGTGAAAAACTCGGCCATGTCAGCGCTCCATCCATCGGGCTACGCGGGCGCGCAGCGTGGAGGACGAGACGACGAAGACGACGATCAAGCCGTTGAGCGCGCCCACCAGGGCCGGCGAAATCTGGATGCTGCGCTGCATGGCGTTGGCGCCAACGAGCAACGCACCGAAGAGAAACGATGCGGGAATGGTCCAGATGGGATGCAGGCCGCCAAACAGCGCGGCAACAATCCCGTTGAATCCGGAGGCACCGGTGAACCCGACCGAGGAGCCATCCGCGTACATCCGGTGACTCACGCTGCCAAAGGCCAGGATTGATCCGGCCAGTCCGCACAGCGCTCCCGAGTAGGTGAGCGCCAGCATCGTCATGCGTTTCACCGGCATGCCGGCATAGTTGGCGGCCGCGTCGTTGGCGCCGACCGCTCGCATCTTGAACCCCTGGGTGGTTCGGAACAGAAAGACCCACGTCAGAATTGCGGCGACGATGGCCACGACCACTCCCAGATGCAGGCGGGTTCCCGGCACCAGGATCGGAAGATCGGCATTGCGGGCCAGGCGGGCGGTCTGCGGGATACGACCAGCTTCGGGTTGATCCGGATCAATCAGCGGCGCTCGTAACAGGTAGTTCATGATCTGGATGGCGACGATGTTCAACATGATCGTTGAAAGGATCTCGTTCACGCCCAGGTAGGCCTTGAGGGCGCCCGGGATGAATCCCCAGAAGCCGCCACCCACCAGGCCAGCCAGCAGCACCAACGGGATCAGCAGAATGGACGGCAGGTTTGGCACCGCCATGGAGGTCACCACCGACACGAGCGCGCCGGCGATGATCTGTCCTTCGCCACCGATGTTGATGACTTTGGCTCGGAAGGCAATGGTGATGCCCGCACCCACCAGCAGCAGCGGCGTTGCGCGTACCGCAACATCAGCAATGGCGTCGCCGTCACCGAAAGCGCCTTTGAGCAGCTCCCAGTACCCGGTGAGCGGGTTGGCACCCAGAATCAGGATGAGGATGGCGCCGATGAGCAGCGCGACAACAACGGCAAAGAGCGGCACGAGAACGCCAGACAACCGCGGTAAGTGCTTCGGCATTCGAGCGGCTTCCCCTCAAGCTCCACGTTCTCTCATGCCCCGTTGACGGGCACGTCTGAGTGAGACAGTAGAGCATCGGGCTTTACATTTCGTAAACCTGCCCGATGAACGCCGTGTTACATCCGGGAGCCGGTCCTGACCCGAATCGCGCCGCCGGAGCGTCTCCGGCGCGTTTATCCGCCAATTGGTGGATAGCCTAGGTGGCGCAAAGTTATATGGCCTGAGTAATTGGGCCGAATGCTCGGGCAAGCCCGAGAGCAAGGAGATACCGGTGCCTACCGGAACAGTAAAGTTTTTCAACAACGAGAAGGGCTATGGCTTCATCTCCCGTGAAGACGGGGAAGATGTCTTTGTCCACTACTCGAAGATCGAAGGCAGCGGCTATCGCACCCTCGAAGAGGGTCAAGCAGTTGAGTTTGAGATTGGACCTGGCCGCAAAGGCGAGGAAGCCACCACGGTTCGGGTCATCTGAATTTCGGTGTAACTGATCTGAGGATCTGATTCCGGTCAGATCTGAAATCGTAGAAGGCCCGGTTGCTGAGCAACCGGGCCTTCTTCGTTTTGTTCTTCAGTTGTCAGCACCAGCGCGATGGGCCGGCCAGGTGTCAGCTGACGTCGCGTCCGAGGAAGGCGGCGAGCTTGTCGGCGGCGCAGGCATCATCGGCGCACTGCTGTTCGGCGCCGAAGGGGGCACCTTCGTCGCCGCGGAACGCGTCCTGAATGCTCTGCTGCGATGCGGCCAGGATGCTTTGAGCCAGCTGCGGGTTGAGGTCAGTGTTCTGGCCGGTGGCCTTCGCCAGGTCCCAGGCGTGGGTGAAGGTATCGGTCATGGTGAGACCCAGGAACGCCTGGCCCGGCACCTGGCCAAACGGAGCATTGACGGTCTTATCCAAAGCACCTTCGGCCGAGAACGCCTCTACGGTCTGCTGTGACGCTTCATCGAATGCGGCAAGGTAGTCCTGGCCGGCCCAGTTGGTCTCGTCCTGGCTGGGCGGCTGGCCATTCATGGCGGCGGTGAAGAACTTCTGGCCGCCAACCATGTGGTTGATGAGGGCGGACACGTCCCAGGACGCGCAGGGGGTGGCGTTCTGCAGTTGGTCGGCCTGGACATTTTCCAGCACGCCCCGGGCGGCGGCGATGGCTTGCTGTAGTGGTTGGACACTCATGTGGTCTCTCCAAAGTGGTGGATGGGCGGTTTCGAACATACCGGCCGGGTGTGTCATAACGACAGTGTGGAAGTGTCGGTCCGGGGTGTGCGGCTGCTACCCTCGGGCCCTCCAGCGCCATTAGCTCAGTTGGCTAGAGCACCTGCATGACGCGCAGGGGGTCGGGGGTTCAAGTCCCTCATGGCGCACGTTTGTAAATTGCTGGAATGAGGCGGATCTTGCGAGAGCAAGACCCGCCTTTTCTTGTTCTGGCCAGCTCGGGGGAAGCAATTGGTAAGCCGATCCGCAGACCATCCGACGTACGAACTGGAACAGCTCAACCAGTACCAGAAGGCAGACCTATCGAACTACATCGTTCACTACGTGCACCGCGCAAGACATCAAAGAAGGATCAACTGCCGAATGGCGTGCCCGAGAACTCCAGTGACCGCCTTGCCTCGATCCTGCAAGAGCGCAAGGTCAGAGCCCATCCGGTACCCGGGACCAGCGGCGTAGCCGTTGCTTGTTTCTCGGAAACTGGGCGCGAGGGCCTCGAGGTCCTGCTGGAGAGGGGCGGTCCCGCTCTCTACGTTCGCGGAAACGAGTGGGGGGAGTTCAGGGCCAAGCTCACCCCAGAGCACGACTTCTATTTTGAAATCGAGGAGGTTGCGTTCATCATCCTGCAGGGCGAGACCTGATTCAATCCCAACCGGCGTCAGTGTCGATGTCCAGGGCGACAAGTTCGACCGCTCCATCGCTGGCAAGCTGCCCAGTCACTGCAATGCGCGGAACCAACAGACCGGCGATGATCAACACTCGGTATTCGGCTCGCCCTTGAATGAGCATCGGCATGTCGTCGAAAGCCGTCGCGAATTCTTCGATTATTCGAAAGAGCTCAACGACCTGGAAGTCGTTCGTCGACGGTTCGCCGTTCGGTCCACGGTCTGCGAGAAGCTGTGCGTCAAGGTCTCGAAAGAAATCGCGAGTGGGTCTGACGCCTCGGCTGCCCGTGCTCACGCAGACTTCGGAGTATCGGCCTCAGCCTCGCGAGCCAGCACCTTGGCTCGAATCCGATTCAGGAAATCCTCAGGCACTTCAGACAAGTCACGAACGATCGACTGGTCGAACAAGGCTTGCTGCTCAGCCGGATTCAGCTTCTCCAACTCTTCGGCAGTCCAGATCTCTTTGGGCATGGTCAGAACCTACCTGCCGCCGATGACAATGAACATCACTCAACTACCAGGGCAGCCATCGATGCCAGCAGCAAAGTCTGCTGGCATATCGTGAAGCGAACCACGGTCAAACTCCCGGACGAAGTCGACGCAAAGTTGCGTCACGAGGCGGAACGGCGCGGGATGACGGTCTCGGAGCTGTCACTCAGCTCATCGGCACTCGCCTCGGACCCGAAGCCGAAGTCCGCTTCCTTGGCGACGTGGCCAACGGCGACCTCGGCGTGGAACCGGTGGCCGCAAGCGACTGGCTGCGCATCGCCCAACTCGTCCACCAGTACCAGGACCTCCCGCTTGGCACCGTCGATGCCTCGGTCGCCGCCGCCGCCGAGCGACTCGACGAATCAACCATCGCCACTCTGGACCGCCCACACTTCTCCGTCGTCAGACCCCACCACACCGACGTCTTCACGCTCCTGCCGGAGTAAGCGGCAGCCCAGCTGCCGCTAGCCAGCGACAGGTTGCCTCAGAAGTGTCAGAGTGCGCTGGTAGCTTTGACTTATGGCCTGCGAACCCGTCATCACCGCCTCCGAAATGGAGAAGCTGAGTCCCAACGAACGGGCTCAGCTCGTTAACGAGCGCTCTCAAGACACCCTCGATGGACTCAGTCCAGAGTTCCGTGCTCGTGTCGAAGCAACAGGCCGTCGCATTCTTGAGGAACGGGGACTCCTGAACTCAGAGAAATCATGACACCGCGACGCGAAGTTCGCGTCGCTCCAGTTTTCTTTGAACAACTCGACCTGCAGCTTGGTGCCGAGCGAGGGCCGAACGGCGAGCCCTCGGCCACCGACTTCCTCGTCATGGATCTGCCCGCAATTGTCGCGAAGTTCGCCACCGCGTTCGACAGCCTTCCCCTTATCGACGACGGCGTACCTTCGGCTCGCCACTACATAGGAACAGGGCTGCTTGTCACTGCCGTCGTTGTCTACGGCGTGGAACTCACCGACGGTGCGATCGAACTCATCGGAATTGCCATCGACCTCTAAGGACCCGCACTTTCAACTCGCCGAGCTGCTGTGCCCCGGTGACCCACGATCAACCTCTGGTTGGGATCGGCATCAATCTCGTCGAACGCCCGCCGGTACTGCTCCTCTGCGCCGCCGTCCTCTCTCTGACTGCCGAGCGGGTCGCCTACTGATGCACCGTGCTTCGGAGCGGTCCGCCGGCCAGATACGACGCCACGTTGTCGGCGAAGATCCGGTGGACGTTGCCAAACATCGCCGCCGGCACCGCGGCATTGTGGAACGACAAGGCCAGGTTTGGGGCCGACCACACCGGACTGTCCTCCCCCAACGGTTCCGTACTCACCACGTCCAAAGCGGCGCCGCCAAGGTGGCCCGATTCAAGCGCCGCAACGAGCGCCGATTCGTCCACCAACGATCCGCGACCAACGTTGACAAAGAAGGCACCGGGTTTCATGGCCGCGAAGGCATCAGCGTTCATCAACTGATCCGTCGCCGGCGTGTTGGGCACCGCGGCCACCACGTAATCGCACCGCTCGAGCATGGCGTGCAGCTGGTCCGCCGGCCAGACCGCATCGAGCAGTTCGTGGGTGTCGCCCGACTGGGCCGAGCCGCGGCAGGCCTCCACCCGCATGCCAAACGCCCGGGCCCGCGGCGCAACGGCGGCGCAGATGTTGCCGAAACCGATCAAGCCCAAGGTGCTGCCGGTCAGTTCCCGACCGAAGGTGGCTTGCCAGATCCGATCAACCTGGCGTTCCCGTATCAAAGGAAAACGTTTGGCGTGTTCCAGGATTCGTCCCAGCGCAAATTCGGCAATGCCAATGGCATTGCTCCCGGCGCTGTTGGTGAGCAGGACCCCGGATGCGCCCAAACGGCACGACACAAATTGATCTGAACCGGCGCCGAAGGCTTGCACCCACTTCAGGTCCGGGGCGAGCTCACAAATATTGACGGGCAGGTCAAGCGCCAGGATCACATGGCATCGCGCAAACCCGGCGAGCACCGCCGGATCAATGGCCGGCTGATCGGCAATCCAGTCGCGCGCGGGGTCGGCGCCTCGACCGGACCGTCGAACATGTTCCTCTTCGTACGGCAGCTCAAGAACCTCAACCGATCCGAGCGCCGTGAGAGCTTCGACGGCGGCATCAAAGGCGCCCTCTTCGCTCCACCACTCGCTTCGGTAGCAGATGGCGATCACGAGCGGGTCGGCGATGTCAGTCATCATGGTTTCCTCGTGGTTGAAACGGGCGCACGCCGTCCAAGCGAGTCCGGTCAGCCGCGACCCGAAGGACAGGCAACGCGTCAGGCCTCAGCCGGCGTCGCGGCTCTTGCGAACCTCGGCCAAATCGATTGGCCTGTTTTGGTTGGTGACCTCAGCCTGGTTGGTGACTTCGGCCTGGTCGACGCCTCCGGCGTTCGCTGGCGAGTCGGCCCCGAAGAACGTCTTGAGGAAGAGGTCGGGGGCCGTGGGTCGGCCGTACATGAAGCCCTGGGCCATGAAGCAGCCGGCCTGGACCAGAACGTCGGCTTCGATCTTGCGCTCCACGCCCTCGGCCACGACCCGAAGACCCAGGTTGTTGGCCAGGTCAACAATGGACTGCACGATGACGCGATCGCTCTCGCTGGCCGGCGCGGCCGCCACAAACCGTCGATCGATCTTGATCTCTCCCACCGGAAGGTCCCGCAGCCGAGCGAACGACGAGAAGCCGGTCCCGAAGTCGTCAATCGAAATCAGGACTCCCATGTTGGAGACCGTACTCAGCACCAGTGGCGCGCTGCCAGCACCGCGCTCCATGATGCCCTGTTCGGTGATCTCCAGGATCAGCTGCTCAGGGGCCACGCCGTGGCGGTCAAGGGCCTCCTGAACGAGCACCGGGAAGTCAGCGTCACGCAGCGCGTTGACTGAGACGTTGACCGCAACCTTGAGATCATGGCCCGAGTCCGACATCCTGCGGGCAAATCCCACCCCCTGATCCAGCACCATCCGGGTGAAGGCCACCCGGCTGTCGGACAGCTCAATGAGGTGCAGGAACTCGCCGGGGTGCAGCAGTCCAAACTCTTCGTGGCGCCACCGGACCAGCCCCTCTGCGCCGCGGATGGTCCCGGTGTGCACATCGGCTTTTGGCTGAAAGTAGAGAACGAACTCGCCGTTCTCAATAGCCTGCGGAACGCCCGAGGCAATGACCATGTCCCGCTCGTTCTGGGTGGCTGCTTCGGGCACGAAGAAGGACTGGCCGCTGGACAGCTTCTTGGCCCGGTACATCGCAATGTCGGCTGCTTTGAGCAGCTCGGCCGCATCGTTGCCGGCATTGGCCAGGGCAATGCCGATCGACACCGTGGACCCCATCTGCATGCCGCTCACCCGGAGCGGTTCGCTGCACGCAACCGAAATCCGTCGGGCAACTGCCTCCGCCTCCGCCGGGGTGGCCACGTTGTCCGCCAGCACCACAAATTCGTCGCCGCCGAGTCGGGCCACCAGATCCCCGGGTCGCATCAACTCTTCCAACCGGCCAGCGGTGGCCACAAGAACTTCGTCGCCAACATCATGACCAAAGCTGTCGTTGATGTCTTTGAAACGATTCAGGTCAAGCATCAACAGCGCAAAGCGCGACCGAAATCCCCGCTTGTCGGCCAACCGATCGTTGAGCTCTTCGGTCATCACGAACCGGTTGGGCAAGCCGGTGAGTTGATCACGCTCGGCTTGATGTTTGATCACCAGATGCGCGTCCTCCAGCTCGGTGACATCAATCGCCAACCCGCGAGTCATTTGGCGACCACCGGGCCCCCGCACCGTGCGAGCGATATCTCGAATCCAAACCCAGCGATCGGTCCCCTTGTACCGAAAACGGGCTTTCCGATCGACAAAGCCGTCCACTCCCGCTTGCGATTTGGTGAAGGATTCAACGTCGTCCGGATGGATGACATCCACCAGCGGTATGGCGGCCCACTCTTCGGCGGTCCAGCCGAGAACTTCCTCAATTGGCCCGCTTATCGAGTTGAAACTCCCAGTTTCCGCGTCGACCTCGTAGACCAGCGCCGCCGAAGACTGAAGTACCCGGCTCAGCTCCTCATAGGTTCGATTGCTGGCACCGCGAATATCCAAACTCAAAAGGTAGTAGACACCGGTCACCACCACCGCCACCGACGAGCTCAACAGCCACTGGTCTGCCTCCTGGTACCAACCAATCAGGATCACGCCAAGCAGGCCCCCCGCCGACACTCGCACCATGTGCTTCTCGTTGCGAATCGACTGCCACATGAAATCCATGCTCATGATCAACACGCCCGACGGGAACAACGTGGGTTCCAGAATCAGCAGCAGTACCAACCCCGCCATGTCCAGAACTGGCCGGACCGTCGACTTGACCCCCGTGGAGCGGCCAACCAGCAGCATTTCCACAATCACCATGGCCCCAAGGAACACAATGAACGTTGCCGAGTGCCGGACGTTGGCCACGGCCACGATGACGGCAAGGAGCGCAAAGGCGCCAACGCGGATCCATCCGGCGCTGGACGCGGAGCCCAACGAGCCGATCTCCATCAGTCTGCCGTTGTCAGGCCGGGCGACCGACCGTGACGGTTTCATACATCAACTCCTGGAAAGTTCTGGACCTCGCTCGAGGTGGGCGGCCGTCAATCCCGTCAATCCCGTCAATCCCGCCGAAGAAACGGGGGTACGACCGCAAGAATAAGGGCACCGAGTCCCGTTACCCAGAAACCAATGGACGTGCGAAGACCCACACCGGCATCACTGGCCGCCAGCCGGCCGAGATCGCTGGCGTCACCGACCTGATTGGACCAGTCAGCCGATGCGCTGCCTGTGATATCCAGATAGCTGAAGAACAAGATGGCGATGACGGCTGCACCGGCCAGCAGCGCAACAATCCCCCAGACCCAGCCGGGACGGACACCAGCGATCAGAAGCCCGGATGCAATCAGGGCCACCACGCCCGCAATGAGGGCCAACGTGCCGTTGGACTGAAATCCGCTGAAAGCAACGTCCACCGGTTCGAAACCGGCCAACGCACGGCCATTGTCAACCGCCCAGGTGAGGAACGAGCCCACGATTGTGAGCAGGGAGCCGGCCAGACCCACCATGCCAGCCAGCCGATTCGGCGAGCCACTGGCGGTGGATGCGACCGCAGTGTTGGCGGCCATGGCATGGTGTTGCTGAGAAGCCGCAGCCGGTTGGGCGACCGGTTGCTGCGGCGTCGCCGTTTGGAATCCAGCCGGAGGTGACGCCGATCGGGCGGTGGCCGGATTGCCCGTCGGAGCCGAGGACCGTTGCGTTCGGGGCATCTGGGCGGCGGTGGCCGGGGAGGCTTTGGCGGCCACCGGTGCCTTCTTGGCGTTGGGGTGGAGTTCCGGCGGGTACCAGCGCCGGTCTGATGCCATCCACCAGTCCGGACCCTCTTTGGTGGCACTTCCGACGTCAGCCATGGGATCAGATACTACGCGTGCAGTCATCCCTCTCAAAACGGCCGCAATCACACAAAGTTGAGCGTCCCTCGAAGCTATTCAGAGCATCAGACCGGATTTGAACCGGTGAATTACGGATTTGCAGTCCGCTCCCTTAGGCCGCTCGGGCACTGATGCAGGCATTTGAGCCAGCCGAAACCGGGCCCAATCGCACCCGTGAGTGTATAGCGGACCACCGTCGTTCACGTCCCAAGATTACGCATGCGCCGTTGCCGCACGAGGGTGGGACCTTCGACCCAGTGGACAACGCCCGCCTCAACTTTGCCATCGCCGCTCCGACAGTTGCGGCGGTAGGCAGACAAGCAGTTGAGAGAAACGTGAGGGACCCACATGGAGAACACGATTGCAGCGGCGACCATTCTGCGGCTTCCGCCGCATGGCGACGCTCCCGGGTCCCCCAACGGGCCCGTCGCGCCCGTGGATCGGATCACCCGCGCCCGCCAAACCGTTGAAGCTGCGGTAAAGCAGATGGCGGGCGACGCAGTGGCGGCTGCCCAGATGGCGGCCGCCGAGATCCTCGACGACGCCACGAAGCAGGGCGAGGTCCTGCGAGCCGAATCCGCCCTCGCCGCCGGTCAAATCACCGCCGACGCAGGCGCAGCCGCGGCCGAGACCAATCGACTGGCCAATGACAAGGCCGCAAGCATGCTGGCAACGGCGCGCCGCAACTCGCTTCGCATCCGCGATGACAACGCATCCGAGGCCCACAAACTGTTGACCGCCAGCCAGATTGAAGCGGAGAGCATTCGGCGGGCCGCGCAGGGCCATGCCGACGCCGTGGCCAGCAAAGCCGAGGAATCCGCCGAACGCCTGGAACAGGAAACCGAGACTCGCATCGCTCAGATCGACAGCAAAGCCCGCATCCAGGCTCACATGCTGCTGGAGCGGGCTCGGGAAGAGTGCGCCACCATGCTCGCAGGCGCCACCATCGAAGCCGCGGCCCTTCGTACCGAGATCCTCGGCGAAGCCGCCCGAACCGCCGAACAGACGGTCAACGATGCCCGTCAGCGGGCCGCAACCGAGATTGCACGAGCCCGCGCCGAAGACGAGCAGGAGTGTCGTCGATCCGCAGGGCCTCGATCTCAGGACAACGCTCTGGCCGCGAAACACCAGGCGCAAGCCATCACGACTGCGGCGGTCGCTGATGCCCGCCAAATTCGGGCCGACGCGCTGGTCGAAGCTCGACGGGTTCGAACGTCGATGCAGGAGAAGGATCAGGCGTGCCAGCAGCGGGCAGCTCAGGAAGCCGAAGCAATGCGAAAACAAGCCGAAGCGGACGCGGCTCGAATTACCAACGAAGCAACCGAACGGATGGAGACCATGCAGACCGCAACCCGCAAACGAATAGCGACCGAACAGGCAACCGCACGAGCTGCCGCCGCGCAGGCCCTCACCCAGTCCCGATCGCAGGCCGCCCGACTATTCAAAGACACCCAACACGCCGTCGCCCGGTTGCGAGCCGCCGCGCAACGACAGATCGAACGAGACCGCGCCGACGCCGAGGCCGAAACCCGACGGCGCCGTGAATGGGCCGAGGCTGACGCGCAATCCCTACTGTCCGAGGCGCGCGCTCTGGCCCGAGAGACGGTCAACGATGCCATAGCGAAGGCCGAGATCACCAGCGCCGAGACCACCGCTTCAAGCGAGCGCCTGCTTCAGGAGGCGCAACGCAACGGACTTCGCATTGTGTCCGCCGCTTTGGAGCGAAAGACCGCCATCGACCGCGAGGTCGCCATTTCTCGGGACCGCCTGAACCATCTCACCGAGGAGCTGGCCGCGGCCCAGGATCACCTCAAACAACTGGCTGAGCAGACCACCCGCGCCCCCGGGATCGAACCGCCTGGGGCCGTCGCACCCGAAACCCGGGACCGTGATAGCGCCGGCCGAACGGTGGTGGCCGAGCCAAAGCCCGCCCCTGTCGACCCTGCGGAGGCATTGGCCGACGCAGGCTTGACCGACCTTGACATTGAACTCGAGGACGAGCCCGGCACCGACCGGACCTTTGCCGCTCTCTGGGCCGAAGACCGGGACCAGCCGGACTTCCGTTTCGGACGCTTCCTGCGCCACGCGCCCGAAGGTTCGCTACGACGCCTTCGCTGAGTCCGCTCCAGCGTCAAAATTGGGTGCTTGTTCCCGACCCGGGCGGAGCCCACATGCAAGCGATACATTCGGAACTGTCATGACTTCTTCACCGGACTCCATCGCCAGCATCGCCCTTGCCATCCCGGCCTATAACGAAGCCGACGGTATCGGCGGCTTCCTGCGTGAACTCGACTCCGCATTGGCCGCCGAGGTGGCCGAGCACACCTTCGTCGTGGTCGACGACACGTCCAAGGACAACACCATCGAGGTTGTGCGCGCGCTCAATGACGAATTGTCGGGGACGGTGATTGTCGACCCGAACACCGTCAACCTTGGCCACGGACCGACCGTGCTCAAGGCGTACAAACTGGCGATCGAAACCGGAGCCGAGTGGATTCTTCAAGTCGATGGCGACGGCCAGTTCGAAGGCGAAGATATTGCCCGCCTCCTTGGCGAAGCTCGCGCCGGCAATGACATTGTGACCGGGGCGCGGATGACCCGCTTCGACCCGTGGTATCGCAAGGTTGTGACCAGGTCACTGCCGGTGGCGCTCAACGTGGCCTTTGGTGTGAAGCGCTCCGATGTCAACTGTCCGTTTCGGTTGTATCGCACCCCGGTGCTGCAGAAAATTCTGGCCGACGTCCCCGATGACTCGCTGACCCCGCACGTCCTCATGACGGTGCTGGAGCAACGGTCGGGAGCGCCGCACGTGGAGATTGCGGTCAAGCATCGGCCCCGCCGTGGTGACAGCGAAGTTGGAACCACCTGGCGGGAAGGCAAGAACGTCGCCCAGGATCTGGTGATTCCCAAGAAACTGCTGATGTTCCTGGGCAAAGCCGGCGGCCAACTGGCCAAGTTCCGCGGCTCGCTGCGGTAACTATTGTTCGTCTTCGCTTCCGCTCAGACGAAGCGTTGGCACGCAGCTCCCAGACGGTTCTCACACGCTCTCAGGTTGATGGCTCGGCCCAGTCGACCTGTGGTCGATCACCCCAGAGGCGGTCCAACTGGTAGTGCGATCGCGCGTCGTCGCCGAAAACGTGGACGATGAAGTCGCCGTAGTCCATCAACACCCATTCGCTGCTACCCAGACCTTCGATCCGGGATGGACCCGGCCCACCGGCTTGTTTGATCTGGTGCTCAACCTCCGCAGTCACCGCCCGAATCTGTCGGGCGTTCGACGCGGTGGTGATCACGAAGTATCCGGTGATCGCCAGGACCTCTCCGACATCGAGTATGACCGTGTCGCGACCCAACTTGTCGTCTGCGGCCCGAGCCGCGCAGATGGGGCCGGCCAGGTCATCGGTGTCAAAAATGCTCATGGTGTCCGTTCTCAATACCCGCAGCGCGAGCTAGTTGGTGGTGCCAGTCTGCAGCGAGTCCGGCCCAATCACGATGGTCACATCAACCGGTGATGAACCGACCGAGGACGCATCATCGGGATCCCGATCGGTTTCGACCACCTCGACCCCCAGAACCGAGGCCAGTTGTTGGGCTTCGGCACCGCCATCCAGACCATGGAGGATCACCCGATTGGCGCGGTGAGCCCCAGCAAAGTCATTGCCTTCGGCCACCAGTTGAAGACCACCGCGAGCCACAAGCGAACGTACCTGATCCAATTCAACATCGTTGTTCACGCCGTTGATCAGCCGGACCGTCGGCGCGCGGGGGTCAACCGGGGCCGGCCGGGAAATGGCGGCGCGCAGTTGAGCCGCCGTGGCGCCCGGATCCAGGTCAAGGGTTGCCGTATCGCCCAGAGAGACACCGTCGAGCAACGGTGCAGCCTCGACGGTGGCTGCTCCTTCGGCCAGATACTCCAGGACCACGATGAGCGTTTCCGCAGTCAGCTGGGCATCGGTCAGGCCCTGCCGCACCCGATCGACCTTCTCGGCGGCATCGAGCGATGCAGAATTGTCGCCGCTGAAACGGGCCAGGATCCCGTCCCACAACCGAACCTGACGACCCAGACGCAATCGGAGGTCTTCGCCTTCGTCAACCCACCCGGCGAATGCCGGCACCAGGTCCGCTCGAAGGGTCACCGGACCCGACAGGAAGCCACGCTGAAACCCGGTCCCACCGCTGGCGCCGGTTTCAGCGGTGTCGACCACCGCAATGCTGGTCGCTGCCTGGCGCGACGAAAGACTCTCGCCCAACTCCACCTGGACGTCACGACCGAGCAAAACCGCTGTCCAGGCCGATTCATCAAGCACCGTGACCGCATCGATGCCGATACCCAGGTGGTCCGCCACCAGGCTCCGGACCTCGGCGACATCACGCTCCTGCCATGCCCGTTGCAGAGTGAATCCCGGCTCCCCAAGATTCACGTCGGCCGGAAAGACGACGACGGCCGGCGACTCGTCCATACTGATCAGCGACGCGCTGGCCAGGTCACCACGGTCGTCGGCAAACAGCATCAGCAATGTGGGCGTGGCCTCCACGATGGCGCGCCAGCCGTCCTCTCCTTCGCCAACCAGCGCTCCGCCGGCGCTTGATACCTCTGACTCGGTGGGCCTCTGACCGAAGAACGAATCAACCCCATTGGCGGTCAACCCTGCGGCCGCCAGCCCGAGGCCCACAATCATCAGGACCGCCAAGCTGCGAAGCACCCGCGTGCGCACGCGGTCCCAGCGCGACACGTTCAACTCATGCGGCAGACGGTGCTCACGCAGTTGCGGCGTATCCATATCGTCATTCGGGTAGGTACCCGGCTCACCGTGCGCGCTCAAATCAGCTACCGGACGCCTTCGGCTGGCCGAAGTGGGAGTGCCACAGATCGATAACGGCATCGGGCACCAGAAATCGAACGGGACGACCATCGTGGAGCCGACGCCGAAGATCGGTGGAGCTCAGATGCACCATCGGTGCGTCAACCCACTCGGTCTTCCACCCATCGGGCACCTCCACATCCTCACTACCCGGTCGGCCCACAATCGCCAGCGTACAAAGCTGTTGGACCTCGGTTGAGCGATGCCAGGTATCAAGCGAGCCAGCCACATCGGTGCCCACAATCAGGAACAGCTCGGCATCGGGCGTCTCGTCCAACAACGTGGTCAGCGTGTCGATGGTGTAGCTGTCGCCGCCCCGATCAATTTCAATGGTGCTGACCTCGGCCTCGTCCACATCCTCAAGTGCGGCCGTCACCATCGCCAAGCGCACCGATGACGGCGTTATCTGGCGGGATGCGACCTTCTGCCACGGCTGGTGAGCCACCACAAACAGCACCCGATCGAGTGCCAGTTCGTGGGCGGCGGCCCGGGCCGCGGACAGATGCCCCACATGGGGTGGATCGAAAGTTCCGCCGAAAACCCCGATTTTTTGCGACATTTTGCTCCGAACACCGTCTCTAAGGTGTCAGTATCGAATTGGTACTGGAAAAACAACGGCAAGTGCGATTAATATTCGAAACTGCTTAAGTCGTCTCAACGAGACGCCGACGATGAGAGAGACAGTGACCGTGGTGTCAACGATACGACGGTCACATATCCCGAAAGTAGTCGTGCAACGTCGAGACGAGCAGGTATGGCACCAGAGCCACTGTGGCTCTGGATGATCGTACAAGAGGAGAAGGAAGCAATCAGTAGTTAGACCGCCTGACAGATCCCCCCGACCTGATCTGGACACATCGCAACCCCCCACCGCTCGATTGGCCGCTCCGGCGGTCCGCTGAGCCCCGCCCTGCGTTCCTGTTCTTTCTCAGATGGCGCCCTTACCTGATGTCGCCTGCCTTCACGCTGCCTATTCGAGCGATGAAGCACGCATCAGAGCTGTGCCAACAGTCACGGAATCTTGACAGCATCTGCCCGGTTGTTCCATGTGTCCCGAACGCAGAACGCCCTTCACCAGCAAGAACCCGCAATACACGAACCCAAAGAACCCATCCCTCGCTTATGCGAGAAACGAATCCCCCCAAAAGGCAACAGACATGAGTGACTCCGTAGGTCAGTACCTCAACGAAATCGGTTTGGTCCCCCTGCTCAACGCAGCAGAAGAGCGCGAGCTCAGCCAGATCATCGAGAAGGGCGTGGACGCCCGCGCTCGCAAGGAAGAGGGCGAACGTGGCCGCCCCATCGACAAGGCAATCAAAGACGCCGCGGCTGCGAAAGACCGGTTCATCCGGGCCAACCTGCGCCTGGTGGTAAGCGTCGCCCGCCGCTACCCACTGCCTCCGGGCATGGAGCTGCTGGACCTCATCCAGGAAGGAAACCTGGGCCTTGAGCACGCCGTCGACAAGTTTGACTGGCGCAAAGGCTTCAAATTCTCCACCTATGCCACCTTCTGGATCCGCCAGGCCATTGGCCGGGCCCTCGACCAGAAGGCCAGCCTGGTTCGCCTCCCCGGTGACCGCTCGGCCAGCCTTCGGGCCGCCCTGCGCCAAGCGTCCGGTGACGGCGACGAACTCGACGAAGAGCACGCCCGGCTGCATCGCCTGACCACCCCTACCTCGCTGGACCGCACCATTGGTGACGACGACAGCAACGAACTGGTCGACCTGCTGCCCGACGCCAACCCCGGCCCTGAGCAAACGGTCATGGATCGAGCCGAAGAAGCCATGGTCACCGGCCTTCTCGATGTCCTTGATGACCGGGCTCGGTATGCGGTTGAGCAGCGCTTCGGCCTGCACGACGGCCGCAAGCGCAGCTACCGCGAGGTTGGCGAAGAACTCGGTGTCACTGCGGAGGCGGCTCGCCGTCTCGTAAAGCGGGCCGTCAATACCGTGCGCGAAAACGCACCGTCGGCGTTCGACTACCCCGCCGCCTGATACGTCTCAGCGAAAGAACCGTCTCCTCAGCAGGCAACTGTTGACGAGACGGTTCTGTCAGTTTTGGGTGGCCGCCGAATCAGGTCTTTCGCCTCAAACAGGTTGTGGTCTGTGTAAAACCGGGAGACCCTGTAGGGGTGACAACGCAACCGTGGAATCCCTCGTCCTGGCGTGACTTCGAAGCGCTGCAACAGCCGCAGTGGCCGGACCCTGCTGCCTATGACAATGCGTTGAAGCACATTGCCAGCCTTCCGCCGCTGGTTTTTGCCGGCGAGGCCCGCAATCTCATGGCTGGTCTGGGCGAGGTCGCCGAAGGTCGCGCCTTTCTGTTGCAAGCCGGTGACTGCGCCGAGGCTTTCGAGTCCATGTCGGCGGTTCACATTCGGGAAAAGCTCAAGGTCGTTCTCCAGATGTCGGTCATCCTGACCTACGCCGGTGGCCTGCCCACGGTGAAGGTCGGTCGTATTGCCGGTCAGTTTGCCAAGCCCCGCTCCAGCGACACCGAAACCAAAGATGATGTTGAGCTCCCCTCTTTCCGGGGCCACATTGTCAATGATGTGGGCTTCTCTGAAGGAGAGCGCACCGCCAATCCGGAGCGCCTGATTGAGGCGTACAACCGCTCGGCCTCGGCGCTCAACCTTCTTCGAGCTTTCACCAAAGGCGGCTACGCCGACCTCAACCAGGTCCATGCCTGGAACCAGGAATTTGTGGCTGACTCCCCGCAGGGCCAGCGATACGCGCAGCTGGCCGACGGCATCGAATCCGCACTGCGATTCATGGCCGCGTGCGGCCTGACCCCCGCCGATGAGCCGACCTTGAATGAGGTTGACTTCTTTACCAGCCACGAGGCCCTGATACTGGGCTACGAGGAAGCGCTCACCCGCAACGATTCAACGACCGGCGACTGGTATGACTGCTCGGCTCACATGGTGTGGATCGGCGAACGCACCCGTCAGCTCGACGGCGCCCACATGGAGTTCTTCCGCGGGATCAAGAACCCCATTGGCTGCAAGGTGGGACCAACGGCTTCTCCCGAAGATGTCAACGCCATTTGCGAAGCGCTGAACCCGGACCGCATTCCCGGTCGCTTGACGCTCATCACCCGGATGGGCGCCAACAAGATCCGCGATGGTCTGCCACCACTGGTTGAAGCGGTGGAGAAAAACGGCCACAAGGTTGTCTGGCAGTGCGACGCAATGCACGGCAACACCCGCAGCGCCGAAGGCGGCCGAAAGACCCGCGACTTCGACAATATTGTTGGAGAGATCGAGGGATTCTTCGACGTCCACCGCTCGCTTGGCACCTGGCCCGGCGGCATCCACCTCGAACTCACCGGTGAAGACGTCACCGAATGCACCGGCGGTTCGGCCGAGCTGAGCGACACCGACCTGGGCAAGCGCTACGAAACCATGTGCGACCCCCGTCTCAACGGCAAACAGGGCATCGATCTGGCGTTCCGCGTGGCCGAATTGCTTGCGGCGGCGCCAACGACCGCGTCCTGACCTTCCCCATCCGCTGAACACCGGTCGAGAACCACAATGAACGCGCGCCAACGCGACTCGCTACGCACCGCGGTCATCGTCGCGGGCATTGCCCTTGGTTGCCTTTGGCTCCTCTTTGGCAATGGCGGGACCGGCGGAGATTCCACCACACTCACCCCGGCGGAGAGCGTGGCCGCGGTGGAAACCGTCGGCTTTCCCACTCATCCCGACTGGGACGGCGACTCGATCGATTTGGTGGAGTTACCCGAAGAGGCCATCGACACCATTGGGCTCATCGCCGACGGCGGACCTTTCCCCTATCGCCAGGATGACGGGGTGTTTCAGAACCGCGAACGTCGGTTGCCCTCCGAGAGCGGCAATTACTACCGGGAGTACACGGTCGAGACCCCGGGCTCCCGAGATCGCGGCGCTCGCCGCATCGTGACCGGCGCCGACGGGGAGATGTACTGGACCGCTGATCACTACGACTCCTTCGACGTGATACGCCACGACGGCTGATCAGCGTCATTGCCGCAGAGGCGGCCTAGATTCGTACCGATGATTGCTGCCCACCAGATCGTGATTCCCGCCCGGTGATATTCGCTGCCGAAGAAGTCGCCGGTGCCGATCCCAGTGTGCTGCAACAGGAGCTCAGCATTGTGCTGCTGTTGGCAATCGGTTCCGCCGTTGCGCTGATTGTCAAACGGATCACGCTTCCCTACACCGTCGCTCTGGTGCTGGTCGGTTTGGCCCTGGCGTTTCTGCCGGGTGGATTGATCGAGTTTGACATCAACGCCGACCTCATTCTGTTCATCCTCGTTCCGCCACTGCTGTTCGAAGCAACGCTTCACCTGCCTTGGCGAAAGCTCAAAGCCGACCTGGTTCCGGTCCTGTTCTTTGCTATCGGTGGGACGATGCTTGGCACCTTTGCCACCGCGTTTGCCATAACCCAAATTGTCGATATTCCCTGGTTGGCCGCCGTGGCGTTTGGCGCGCTGATCTCGGCCACTGATCCCGTGGCCGTTATCGCGTTCTTCAAGTCGCTGGGCGTTGACAAGCGACTCGGCGTGCTGGTGGAAGGCGAGAGTCTCTTCAACGACGCGGTGGCTATCGTGGCGTTCACCCTGGCCGTCAATGCGGCCGAACCGGGCAACTCATTCAGTCTCAGCGGCGCCGTGGTCGACTTCCTGGTCAAAGGCTTCGGCGGGCTGGCATTGGGAATCGCCATAGGCTGGGTGGTGGCCGAATTGGTACTGGCCAACGTGGATGACCCGCTTATCGAGACCACCACCACCCTCGCGGCCGCCTACGGAGCCTTCGTGGTGGCCGAGGACTTCGGTCGAATCTTTGGGTTCGACTCCCACTTCCACCTGTCGGGAATCCTTGCGGTGGTGGCGGCCGGTCTGGTGATCGGCGAACGCGGCTTGAAGAACACCTCCCCTTCGACCCGGGTGTCGCTCAATCACTTCTGGGAGATGCTGGTCTACCTGGTCAACTCGCTGGTCTTCCTCTTCATCGGCATCAAGATCGCCGACATCGACATCGGTGACCTTGAGTTCAACCGGGTTGTCATTGCCGCCGCTGCGGCCATCGTGGTGGTTCTGTCCATCCGGTTTGTGATCGTCTACGGCTTCAGCGCCGTGCTGGCGGTACTCATCCCCAAGCGCCGCATTCCCGTACCCTTCCGTCACGTGGCCTTCTGGGGCGGACTTCGGGGCGCCATCAGTCTGGCCTTGGCGCTCATTCTCGCCGAACGCAGCTTCGAGCCCCAGACCTACAACACCGTGCTGATCATGACATTCGCCGTGGTGTTGTTCACGCTGCTGATTCAGGGAACCACCATGACACCGCTCATTCGCCGTCTCGGTCTGGCCGGCACCAGCGAGAACGAGCGGCGCCAGCAGGAACATCAGGCCCGTCTGTACGCCCGCCGGGCTGGCCAGGCCGAAATTGCCAAGCTTGGTCACAGCGGCGTGTTGTTCTCCGAGATGGCGAGCGCGCTGAGTGCCACCTATGACGCCGAAGTAAGAGAGACCTCACAAGACCTGGCTGGCCACTTCCGAGCCCACCCGGAGTTGGAGTTGTCGATGCTGTTGCAGGCCCGCCGGGACGCCCTGACCGCCGAGCAGAGCGCGCTGCTGGAGTTGAGCCGATCCGGCCTTGTGGAAATTGAGGTCGCAGAGCACGTGGCCTCCGAGATCACCAATCGGCGGTCGGTCCTGGACTTGATCGAGCAGCGCTGGGAGCAGACCCCGGCCCCGCCTGGCAGCCATGGATAGTTCAATGGAAAATGCCGAAGTCATCTACGTCAGCTGGGGCGGAAACGGAGCCGGGGTTGCCGTTCGATCCGCCTTCGAGGCGGCGCTTGAACGCAACGCATCCCTGCTCTATTTGGCGATTCTCGACGAACAGCACTTTGGGGACCTTGACGACATCCACGTGTCGCTGGTGGTCGATGAGTTGGAGTGGTTGCTGGATGCGCAGCTTCGACTTGTCGCCAATCAGCTCAACGCCGAAAGGCATCCGGCGCGCATCATTGTGCGGGTGGGCGACGTCTACGATGAACTCGATGCGGTGGTGCGCTCAACCGTATGTGACCTGGTGCTGGTGCCATCTGAAGTGGGCGAAACCGCAGGAGCCATCGCCGAGCGAACCGGTTGCACCGTGGAGCTGGTGAGCTCAACCCTGGCCCGCTGAGCGGGGGCAGCAGGTTTGTAGACTCACGCGCATGGCGCAGCAACTGACATCCCTCACGGCCGGCATGCCCATCGTCTACGGCGGCAACAAGGTCACCACAGTTCCCGAAGGCTTGGCGAGCGCCTTTGCTGCCGGCGACCGCCTCATCGTGGTGCAGAGCACCGGCGACCTTCTCCACATTCCCGCCGATGTGTGGGACGTGGCCAACGCCTCGGTTGATGCCGCGGCGGACGCGTTCCTCCAGATGGGCAGTGTCAGCGACCAGCAGATCTCAACGTTCTTCGATCTCTTTGCCGAGCGTCTGGCCGACAATGTCAACTTTGCACCCATCGCCGACGCAAACGCCGCGGACGTGGAACGCGCCCGAGAAAAAGGCCGTTCGGTGACCCGCCTGATCCTGTCCGACAAGATGCGAGCGGACATGGTGGCCGGGCTGCACACCTGGCGGGACACACCGTCCAGCCGAGGGCGCACCGTCGAGACCGTGCCTCACGACGGCTGGCAGGTTGACCTGGTCAGAGCCGGGCTCGGTCCGGTTGGTTTCGTCTTCGAAGGCCGACCAAACGTGTTCGCCGACGCCACCGGCGTGCTGCGCTCCGGCAACACGGTGGTGTTTCGAATCGGGTCGGACGCGCTGGGAACCGCAAGTGCCATCGTCGAGCGTGCGTTGAACCCGGCGCTAGCAGATGCGGGCCTCCCGGCAGGTGCCGCATCGCTGGTCAACAGCGCGTCCCGCGCCGGTGGTCACGCCATGTTCTGCTCCCCGCGCCTGGCGCTTGCGGTAGCTCGAGGATCCGGAGCCGCCGTCGCCCAGCTTGGCGCTGTCGCCCGTCAGGCCGGTATTCCGGTAAGCCTCCATGGCACCGGTGGCGCTTGGATCGTTGCCGGCCCCGGCGCCGACGCTGACCGCTTCGGCGCCGCCGTGTTTCACTCGCTTGACCGCAAGGTATGCAACACGCTCAACACCTGCTGCATCACTGCCGACCGAGCCGCAGAACTGGTCCCGGTCTTTCTGTCTCAGCTTGACAAGGCCGGTGAACGCCGCAGCGCCACCTCCAAGCTCCACGTGGTGGACGCCTGTCGAAACATGATTCCCGCAGACTGGTTTGCCGACGAAACCATCGGACGAGCGGAAGGCCCCGTGACCGAAGCCCGAACCTCAACACTTGGATGGGAGGACCTGGGCCACGAATGGGAATGGGAGGACTCCCCCGAAGTCACCTTGGCCATCGTGGACTCGGTGGACCATGCGGTCGAACTGTTCAATGACCTGTCGCCCCAGTTCGTGGCCAGCCTCATCAGCGAAGACGCGGCCGCTCACGATCGTTTCTACGAGCAGATCAACGCACCATTTGTGGGCAACGGCTTCACCCGTTGGGTCGACGGCCAGTACATGCTTGACCAGCCTGAATTGGGGCTCTCCAACTGGCACTTTGGCCGACTCTTCGGTCGAGGCGGGGTCCTTTCCGGGGACTCGGTCTTCACCATCCGAAGTCGCGCCACCCAGTCCGACAAAGACGTCTGCCGCTAGTCCTCTTTGCGCTCACGGGGCCGCTCGAGCGGTCACAGGACAAGTTCCCAGGTTGCAAGGCCCATGGCGAGCACGGCGCCCAGGAGTCCGACCCAACGCCATCTCCCCACCCCGAGCTCAGGGTTCCGGGTGCCGATGCTGAACAGCGAAAGGTCCACCAGAGTGAACACCCCCAGGGTCACCAGACTGGTTGCTCGGGCCAGTCCAACGAGCGGAAAGAACAAAGCCAGCAAACTGATGCCGACAACAACGGCAACCGTGGCCCGAATCGGCGTCTTGCGGACCGGGTCCACGGTGGCGAAGAACCCGGGGGCAAGGCCTTCCCTGGCCATACCGAACAGGACGCGAGAGGCCATCACAATCTGAACCAGCACCCCGTTGACCATGGCGACCACAGCAATCACCGAGATGATGCGGCCATCGTGGCCGCTGACAGCTTCAAACAGCACCGACATTGGCGCCGACGATTCGCTCAACGCGGTTGCGGCAGGACTGAGAACCGCCACGGTCGCCAAGAGGACGTACAAAACAATCGTGACAACAAGGGTGATCACAATGGCTCGGGGCCCGGTCCGGCGCGGCGACACCGTCTCTTCCGCCATGTTGGCGATGTCTTCAAAGCCCACAAAGGCAAAGAACGCAACCACAGCTCCGGCCAGAACTGGGCCCAACCCCAGCCCCTCGCCAACCGGGGTGAACGCATCCACCACGGCGTCAAAATCTCCAAGCGCCGACCATCCGTAGGCCAACACGACCAGGAGCGTGCCAACCTCAATGACCGTAATCACCGCGGCGAGGGCAACACTTTCACGCACTCCCCTGACCGCCACCATGCCGAGCCCAACCACAACGGCCATCACCACGAGGGTTTCTGGCAGTGAAACCAGCGACCGCACGTAGCCGGCAAATGCGAGGGCGACGACGGCACTGGAAATCGTGCCGGTGGCGACAACGCCAAACCCCGCAGCCCGACCCGCAAGGCGACCCAACCCGCGGTTGGCATAGACCGCCTCGCCTCCCGCACGGGGATACAGAGCGATCAGCCGGGTGTAGCAGAGGGCCGTCATTCCTGCAATCGATCCGGCCACCACAAACGCCAGCGGTGCGTTGCGACCGGACAGCCCAACGATCTCGCCCACGAGCGCAAAGATGCCCGCGCCCACTGTCACACCCACTCCATAGAACACCAGCCATGGCAGGGTGAGGGTTCGTTTCAGTGCATCGTCCGGGACTGGATCCCCGTGGTCAGCTCCACCCGACGGCGTGGGATGGGGAGTAACACCATCGCCGGTGGCGCGGTTGGTCTCGGGACTGGCGGTTCCCACGTCGTGCTCCTTCGTTGTTCATGCGTCTGTACTCAGGCTCGTGAACTTCTCCCTCGCCCGGCAGGGCAAAAGGTCCCGCAGCTGCCGGGCCAGGACTTTGGACCCTGCCGTCGTGCACTGCCAGAACCCAGACTTGGGGTGTGAGTAACCGAACGACCGAAATGAAACCCCTGAGCCAAACCCGCTGTTGGGAGCTCCTTCCCCAAGCCCACGTGGGACGGCTCGCCGTCGTACTCGACGGCGAGCCGGACATCTTTCCGGTCAATTTCGCTGTCGTTGACAAGCGGATTGTCATCCGCACGGCGCCCGGGCCCAAGCTCAACGGGGCGCTGACCGGTCCCTCGGTTGCATTTGAAGCTGATGTCCTGGATCTCGCCCGCCACACTGGCTGGAGCGTTGTGGCCCGAGGGCCCGCCGCGCAGCCCGAAAACCTGGGCGTCTACATTGAGGCGCTCGACATGGGCGTTCAACCGTGGGCAGCCGGTCGTCGGGACCGCTTCATCGTCATTACCCCCACTTCGATCACCGGTCGGGTGCTCGGCCCAGCCGCAACCGGACACGTATGGTGATGTCACCCCCGGAATCGGAGTCGGTGATTGTCTTCGAGCGACTGACCAAACGGTTCGGGCCAACACTCGCGGTGGCAAACCTTGACTTGGAGGTTCACGCTGGCGAAGTCTTCGGCTTCATTGGGCCCAATGGCGCCGGTAAAACCACCGCCATTCGAGTTCTGCTGGACTTTCTTCGGCCGTCTTCGGGCGCAGTGCGCGTGCTCGGGCTGGACGCGAGGGAGGATTCGCTCAACATCCGGTCCCGCACCGGCTACCTGCCCGCTGACCTTGCGCTCTACGAACACATCAACGCCGCGGACCTTCTCTCCTGGCTCGACCGCCTTCGGGGACGGCACGGCCTTGACCATGGCCGGGCCCTGGCCAAACGTCTTGATCTTGATCTCTCACGACGAGTCGGCGACCTCTCAACCGGCAACCGTCAGAAGATCGGCGTTGTCCAGGCGTTCATGCATCGCCCGGAATTGTTGATCCTGGACGAACCGACCTCAGGTCTTGACCCACTGGTGCGCCAAGTCTTCCGCGACATGGTGGCAGAGGCCGTGTACGAAGGGTCAACCGTCTTTCTCTCGTCACACGTCCTGAGCGAAGTCGAGGACATTTGCGACCGGGTTGGAATGATCGTCCACGGCGAGCTCAAGAGCATTGACCACATTGCCGATCTGCGAACCAATGCGGGCCGCCATGTTCGGGCCACGGTGCCCGCCGGGAGCAATATCGGCGCACTCGTCCGGCTTCCGGGGGTGACCAAAGTCCACAGCATCGTTCCCTGTCGGTCCGGAACAACCGAGGTCGCCTTTGACATGGCCGGGGATTTGCAGGACCTGATCCTGGTGCTCGGAACCCTTGATGTCAGCGACCTGATCGTTGAACCCCGGACCTTGGAAGAGCTGTTTCTGGACCGGCTCAATCCAACCGAGGCCGCCGAGGCCCCATGGGCACACGTACAAAGAGATGCCTGTGTCTCTTGATCTGCTTCGACGCTTTGGGGCGGACCGCCGGCGTTCGACGTTCGGATGGTCCGTGGGTATTGCCCTCTACTGTGGCGTGATGGTGGCCTTCTTTCCCACCATTCGCGGATCAGAGAGCTATGCCGCGGCACTGGAGGATTACCCGGACGCCCTGAAGGAACTCTTCGGGGGCGACACGGGGTTCGAACTCACCACCGCTTCCGGCTACCTCAACGCCCAACTCTTCTCGCTCGTCCTCCCAATCCTTCTGAGCATCGTCGCCATCGGTGCGGCCGCTCAGCTGGGGGCCGAGGAGGAACGCGGTCTTGTGGATCTGGTCTTGTCCAATCCCATTCGGCGTCGCCGTCTCGTTCTCGAACGGGCCCTGGGCATGGGAATCATTGTGTTCATCCTGAGCGCGGTGATTCTCGCCACGCTCGGTGTGGTGGGCGCCATGGTCGACCTGGACCTCCCGTTCCAGAACATGCTCGCGGCCACGGCCACCACCAGCCTGCTGGTTCTCCTTCACGGCTTCCTTGCACTGGCAGTTGCCGCTGGCTCGGGCCGAAGAGGGCCGGCAGTCGCGGCCGCAACGGTGGCGTTGGCGGTTGGCTATGTACTCAACGCTCTGGCCGCCCTGGTCGACTGGATGGAGCCAGCCCGATTTGCCACGCCCTGGCACTACGCGACCGGCAACACCCCGCTGGTCAACGGATGGTCGCCTGAGAGCATTGTGGCGCTGGCCGTTCCTGCCCTTGCGTTCGTGGCTCTGTCGGTGATGTTCTTCGAGCGCCGAGACCTCTCCTGAGTCGAATCTTGAGACAACCGGAAAGACGCTCCGTCGGCATGCGACTATCTGAAAGGATTGTTCATGGAATTCCCGCCGTCGCCCAGTTCGCCCGCAGAAATCGCTGACTCGCTCGCCGCTCAGCTGCCGGCCGCCGCCCAACTGATTGTTCCAATCGCCAATGGCGAGCCGGTGGAATTGGTGACTGAGCTTGAAGCCCGCGCGGATCAGCTCCAGCAGGTGAAGATCCACCAAATGCACGCGCTCCACGACCGACCGTATCTCCACGGTGCCCACCGCGGCCGGTTGGACCACGTGGCGTGGTTTCTTTCGTCTGTGACTCGCCCGGCCTTCCATGCTGGTGGCTGCCACTTCGCTCCGGCGAACTTCAGCGAGATCCCACGCTTCATGCTGGAGAAGCGGCCGATGGCCGTTCTGGCTGCGGCGAGCCCGCCGGATCGGCACGGCTATTTCAGTCTGGGGGTCAGCGCCGACTACGTCGCGTCGATGATCGGACGCGTGCCGTTCATCCTCGAAGTGAACGACAAGATGCCGCGAACCTTCGGACGCAATCGGCTCAACCAGAGCGACGTTGTTGCGTGGTACGAGTGCTCCCGCCCACTGGTGGAAACACCCCCTCCCGCGATCAGAGAGGAAGACACCCGCATAGCGGAGCTGGTGGCTGAACGAGTCCCCGATGGAGCGACGATCCAGCTTGGCATCGGCTCCATCCCCACCTGTGTCGGCGGTCTTCTGACCGACCGCCAGCACCTGGGCATCCACACTGAGTTGCTGTCCGATCCGGTAGTGGACCTGGTCGAAGCCGGAGCGGTTACCGGAGTTCGCAAGAATGCACATCGCGGCCGTATCGTCACCACATTTGCCCTTGGTTCGCAGCGCCTCTACGACTTCTGCAACGAGAACGACACCGTCCTGTTCCTACCCGTCGACGAGGTGAACGATCCTCGGAACATCGGTCGGGAGCCCAACTTCATCTCCATCAACGGAACCGTGGAGGTCGACCTCTGGGGCCAATGCGCTTCCGAAACCATCGGTACGACCTACTGGTCCGGCAGCGGTGGCCAGGCGGACTTTGCCCGTGGCGCCCAGTACTCCGATGGCGGCGATGGTTTCGTCGTTGTTCGTTCGACCGCCAAGCAACGCTCCATCAGCCGAATCGTTCCCAGCCTCCAGCCCGGAGCGGTGGTGACCACCTCGAAAAACACGGTGGACAACGTGGTCACCGAGTACGGCGTGGCTGAACTCCGCGGCCGAACGTTGGAGGAGCGGGCCACCGCCCTTATCTCGATTGCCGCCCCCGAGTATCGCGATCACCTGCGCCGCGAAGCCCGTCAGATGGGATTGCTCCGCCGCCAACAATCATGATTTCAACAATCATGATTTCAACAATCATGATCCCAACAATCATGAAGTTGCGGAGAGAATGCCAACCGGGCATTCGGCGTAGGCAACCGTGGACAGACTGGCACTGGCGATCGTTGGTCGGCCCGGGATCGGCCGATGGTGGCTCGCCATCACAACAAACGCAGCATCAACCGACGCCGCGAACGCCGCGATCGATTCCGGGATGCTCGAGCCCACGATCGTTCGTGCTTGGGCTTTGACGTCCCAACGCTTCTCGATCAGTGCGGCAACCTCGGGCCATCCGCTCAGGTCCTCAAACTCCAGGACTCGACGTCGGCGCGGGTTGGGCTCGGGCTCGTCGATGTGAAGAACGATGACCTCCCGGGTGGTCGGCTCGACAAACCAGTCAAGACGATCGACGATCGCATCAACCGCCCGGGACTCATCCACACAAACAATCACTGGGCCCGCAGACTCGCCAATTGTCCGTTCCACAACGTGAGGCCCCACCCCTACAACCGCAGGCGCGTTCTCGCGCACCATCGATCCGAGCAGACCCCACAGGGTGGCCCCGGTCTTCCAGGTCCCGAAAGCCGAAACAACCGGAACATGGCCCACCCACGCCATTGCCCCCATCTCGGCATCTCTCCCACGAGGGAGTACGTGAGACACCGAGGTGTCTCCTGCCCCGTGGCGGCCAAGCTGAGCGCGAACAGCATCCAGAACGTTGCGGGTCTCTGCTTCGGGAGCAACAACCACCGCGGACAGCGATCGTCCACCTGACTGACCAGCCAGCGCTGCGGCGGTGGGGATGGCCTCGGCGGCGCGATCGGATCCGTCGAGAACCACGACAAAGCCCCCACTGCGCTTGACCGCACCGGAGGTGGGGGTGGTAACGATCTCCTCGGCCCACCCGCCGTTACTCAAATAGCTGCGAATGTCCTCTGCGATGCTGTCCGCACGTCCGGTGCACCGCAGCGGCGACCGAGTCGGATCGGGTACGTTCGCTGGCGTTCCAACCTCGCTGATCCTGGGTCCGGTGGCGACCACGGGAGCCGTCGAGCGGGCGACGGTGTCGAACAGGATACTGCCCTCGGCCACTCGGGCCAGACCGCAGCGGGCGTGGGTTGCCATCATCACCAGCGAGGTCTGAGAGAGCTCAACCAGAACGTCCGGCGTGTCCGTGGCGTCTCGAGCTTCGACACTCAGTGAAGTATGGAGTTCGTCGGGGAACCACAAACGAGCGTGTCCGTCGGAGTCCACCAGCAGCTGATCCTCATTTTCCTCGCGCACGTGGACCAGTCGGACCGGCAACCCAAGTTGGCTGGCCCAGGCGTAGGCCACCGGCAACACCCCAAGACAATCACTGTCGCTGCCCAGCGGAACAACCATGTCCGTAAAGGTTCCGAAGCGCGCCTCATCGACCTCGGGACCAACCAGGATGACGGGCTCGGTCGAGCGGGCCAGAAGTCCCGCCGCGTAGGAGCCCACAAAGTGATCTCCTCGAAACGGTGTGGCCGATGTGGGCATGACGACCACACGATCAGCACCCAGATCCATCACCACCGCGGCCGGGTCGTCCGATACCACCAGCCGGCAACGCACCGGATCCAGAATTCGCTGAGCCAGATCTTCGGCCACGTCCGCCAAGTCCGCGGCGGCCTGCGCCACATCCCACGTTTCGTCAACCACACTGACGAACTCGACCGGCCGGTTGAGTGACAATGCGCATGCTTCGACCACTCCCAGGATCTTTTGGGCATCAGCGGCCACTTTGACCGGCACCACGATCGCCCGAGCGAAGACGCGGTCGTGGGGGGCCGTCCCCGAGAACGGGTCGGCGTGCGTCTGATTCAACTCCGTGGCGGACAGCAGGGTGTCGCTGGTCATGGGTGTCTCCTTCATCGTGGTTCGGTTTCAGCCCTGACGCTCAGGGGGTTTCGGGCTCGGTACGGTCAACTGGCACCACCAGAACCGGGCCGGGGGCATGACGGACCACATGATCAGCGGTGGAGCCGAGAACCCGGGCCGCCACTCCGGTCACGCCCCGTTCGCCGACCACGAGCAGGCCGGGCATCGGCGAGAGGGAGACCAGAACGTCTCCAGAATAGCCGGGTACCACCTGAAGCTTGACCGGCGCCGTGCGCGCCGTCGACGGCGCTCGATCCCGAACCCCATCGACCCATGCAGACAGTTCACTCTGGAGCTCGAGCGAGTGGTTCTCATCCCGAATAACCCGCACCGCAGTGATCTCAGCGTCGGCGGGAAGGTGGACCAGCGCCCATTCCAACGCGGCCACCGACGATTCCGATCCGTCAACTCCGACGACGGCACGGAAGTCTTCACCCCACTGCGCCCCCTCAGGGACGGTTGCGATCGGGCAGTGGGCGTGGTGGATGCAGTAGCGGGCGGTCGAGCCCAGCGCAATCTCGGCGAGGCGGGCAAGACCATGGCGCTTCCCGCTCCCGGTCCGTCCGACTATCAGAAGGTCCGAGGAGTCTGAAGCGGCAACCAGAGCAGGACCAGGTTTGCCTTCCACGACGTGGCGCTCAATGTCGACCGCTGAGCCAGGCGCCCCAATGGTGGACACTGCCGCGTCCACCGACTGATCAAGCCGCCGTCGGCAATCCTGCTCCATCCACTCCGGAGTGGGCTTGGTCTCCGACGCCACCGGAAGCTGTGCAATCAGCGGCATCTGCCAGCTACCAACCGCATTGATGGTGGCGCCGCTGGGAGCAGCGAGCCTTGCCCCCCAAGCCAGCGCGTCCTGAGAGGTGGGGGAACCGTCAATGCCAATAGTCAGAGTCTTCAATGTCATGGCCCAATGATTCCGGCTGGGGTTGGGCCGTCACAGGGTCCTTGGTCCTATCTGATGGGGCGCCGCGCGATCCCGAAGGGGGGAGCCGACGTCTCCGGCATGGACCCCACCACGAGGATGAACTCGCGAAGCGACCTCAGGTGGTCGGCTGTGGGTTTGACGGGTGTCCTGACCGTGCAGAGGATGGCGTGAAGCGCCTCGCTGACGCTGTCTTCAACCCGGTTCGCAGTGTCGATAGAGGTCGCCTCGGGCCACGGTTCAAACTGGCGATTGACATAGTCGACAACGGCCGGAGTGGCGTCCGATGGATTGTGCAGCGACGACATACGCCGAGCAATCCGCTCCCGCGTTATAGCCGGGTCCAGCTCGCACCGCAATTCGGTGAGGTCCACTTTCACTTCGGCAGCAAGATCTCGAATGGCAGACCGATCTGCGTCTGACGCAAACGTCGAGTCCAGAACAACACTGACCCCTCTCGTGAGCAGCTCCTCGGCCTGGCGCCGAACCTCCTGCTGGGTTCGGGCCTGCATTTCGGGGCTGTAGATACCCTCGCCCGGTTCGGAGAAGGCATGGGCATCGTGCCCCAGACCAGCCAGATCCTTGCGGATTTCGTCAGCTCGGACCCATGACGCCCCCAATGCGCCGGCAACCCGTTCTGCAATGGTGCTTTTTCCCGTCCCGGGACCGCCACCGACGATCACCACTCGAATACTGGCCAGTTCGAGGTGACGCACGCACAGGTCGAGGTACCGCCGGACCCATCCCTCAGCCTCACGATCACCCTGCCCCACGCGTAGGCCCGCCACTTTGGCCCGAACATGAGCCCGGTACGCAACGTAGAAATGGGCCAGGGAGGAAGGATGACTCTCCCCTGTGAACTCGGCCCACGCTCGCATGAACAGCTGGGTCGGGTTGGGGCCGACCAGTCGTTCAAGGTCCATGGCAAGGAAGGCCACATCCCCCAACACATCGGCAACCCGCAAATTGTCGTCGAAGGCAACGCAGTCGATCAGCTCGACACCCTGAGGGGTGACATAGACGTGTTCGGCCCGCAAATCCCCGTGACCGACTCTCACCCAACCCGCATCGACTCGGTCCTGGAACAGCTGGGACCGACCTTCGATCCAACGGCGGACAAGGCCCATGATGCGTTCATGAACTTCGGGCTCGATGACGCTGCCGACCAACGGCTCCAGCGCAGCAAAATTGTCCTCCCAATTTTGAGACACCGCTTCGGCTGATGCGGGGGCGGCATCGGCGCATCCAAGCGGGGCCGCCCCCATGTGCAGTCTTGCGATCCGACGAGCCACCGAGCGCAGCACGTCGGCGCTTCCTGCCTGGTGGACCAGACCAGTCAGCTCGTCCCGGGCGGCAAGTCGCTTCATCACGATGAGGCGATCCACCAGCTGGCCGTTTTCGACCACCTCAGCCAGGCCGAGGTACACCCGCGGCGAGATCGCATGGTTTTGTTGAAACTCGACCTCAGCCGCATGACAGCGCCGCTCGGCGGTTGTCAAATCCACAAAGGGAAGCTTGACCGGCTTCAGGCGTTTGTAGACGCGGTCGCTCCCCAGGAAGACCTCGGAGAGGTGGGTTTCGATTGCGGAGACATTCTCTGGTGAGTTGGTGCTCATATAGGCAACGAAACCGGTTCCGGGCCCCGCTTGGAAGGGGCCAAGGTCCCTTCGGCGTCCCTTCATCCGGTAATCAGCCCTGCGGCGGCACGATGATCACAGCCGTGGGGGCATGAGCGGCCACGTAAGCCGCAACAGAACCCACCAGCATGTTGGTCGCGCCGCGATGACGATGCGACCCCACCACCACCTGGGCAGCGTCGCCGGTTCGGACCAGCATTGGTCGCGCTCCGTCGAAGCGAAGGAGCGGGTTCACTCGGGACGGCACAACCTCGAGTGCGGCGCGTACGCCGTTGGCCAGACGTTCTTCGTGGCCTCGCTCCACGACCGTCACATCCACGCAATTGTCACGGGTACTGAATGCCGCCGGGAGGTGCCAGGCCATCATTGGCCGGACCTCACCTTCACAATGGTCGATTGCCCACCGCAGTGCCTCTTGGGAACCGTCCGAGCCGTCAAATCCGACCACGGTCGGCGCTCCGAAGTTTGGCGCGTTCAATGGGACAACGGCCACCGGACGTTTGCCGTTGGAGGCGAGCCGCCGACTCACGCTGCCCAGCAGGAACTTCTCGAGCACCTGTCCACTTCGAACTCCGGCGACAATGAGGCCGGCGTCAACCTCACCAGCGACATCCAGCAGGGTTGACGCTGCGGGACCACGTCTGATCATGGCTTTACAGCCACTGACACCGGACCGTTGGAGACTTTCGGTGAGCAGGTCCTGAGCTCGCTCCTGCCAGATCTCGTTCGGGGTAATGGCGAACACATCAAGGCCAAGTGCACTTGGCGGTTGCCAGCACTTGACGGCCAGGAGCGATGTTTGGCGGCCCTGGTCCCGCTGCACAGCAGCAAAGCTGTCCGCCCATCGAAGGGCGGCCAGAGAGTCATGCGAACCGTCAATTCCGACAACAATGCGAAAGGTCATGGCTCAAGTAGCGCACGACCAACTCCATCACTGGCAGGGCCCAAAGTCATTTCACCCTGATCGGCTTCGAGTCTCGGTGAACCGGACCCCGTGGGCCCGTCCGAAAGTCGTTGCGTTCGTGCGATGGCGACCACAACGATCGCGAGGCCGAGCAGCGCCACAATCAGCGACGCAACCGGCCCAGTGAAGGTCGTCAGAAGCAGCACCTCCATGGCGATGAGGGACCCGACAACCCCCAGAACCAGCAACGGCATCAGCCGTTCCTTGAGAGCGAAGACCAGGGCCATTGTGGCAACCGCCAACGCCATGATGGCACCGAAGTGGTCGTTGCTGTCCATCAGCATGAACGACCCGCCATACGCGCTGAACCATCCGACTGCCAGGGAGGTGAGTGGCGGCGAGATCCACTTCGCGCCCGCAAGGGCGCTGAACCCGCCGCCGAGCACCACGAACACCGTGCCCACCGCCCACCCGGGAGCCGACATCAACTGCCCTGCGCTCACCACCACCAATCCCACACCGAACGCCGCCGTGAGCAGCTGCAAGGGCCGGTCAAGGTTTCGCCACAACAGCAGACCGGTCGTCAGCACGACCAATCCCACAACCAGCGGAATCCATGCTTCACTGCGGAGGTCGATCTCGCTCATGATCACGGTTGCCGCCATGGCAACGCCCCCGGCGCCAACCACCCACAGAAATGACCCCAGGCGTGATGTCGCCGCGTCACCTTTGCCAACAAGCCATCTCCCGGCGCCAAAACCTACGGCGGCTACTGCGCCACCGATCGCCAGTCGAGCGGCCAGGGCGAGAGTCTCCCAGTGGGGCCCCACAACGGCGAACCCACCCATCAGCGCCAACACGCAACCGATGTACGCCGCTGCTTCGACAGCCAGCGGGATCTGGGACGACCCCTGCAGAGGGTTGCCGTCCTCGAAGTGGCGAATTGCTCCGGCCTGATCCGAGGAGATCAGTCCAGCCTCCACCCAGTTGCTGATGCGGAGATCGATCCCGTCTGGTGTGAGCGTCATTGTCAGGCCGCCGACGCGGCAGACGTCTCGTTGGTGGATGCCGCATCAGCAGTGGGACCCTCGTCGCTGGATCCGTCGACCTTGACGAACTGCCTGTAGGCCGTCAAGGCATCTGCGGCGTACACCGCTGCTGGCCCGCCGCCCATCAGCACCGCCACACTGAGAGCTTCGGTCAGTTGGCCTTCGGTGACACCCGCCTCGACGGCATCGTGCACGTGAAAGGCAATGCATCCGTCGCACTGGCTGGCGACGCCAATCGACAGCGCAATCAACTCCTTGGTGGCGGTGCTCAGTTCTGCCGGTGCCACTGCGCTCTTGTGCAGCTTTCCGAAGCCGGTCATCGCCGCCGGCTGAGCGGCGGAAAGGGCAGCGAGTCCGGCCACCAGTTCGGTCCGTCGTTGGGGGTAGTCGGTTGTCATTGGGTCTCCTCCGAGCTTCTGGTCCGTCGAGATTGTTTCGACAAATTGATGATGCGGCTGCGGCGCTCGGGTATCCAGTGACAAAGGTCCTGACCGCGCTCGGAACAGAGAAGGGACGTCGGCCTCTATCGCTCGCGACGATGACCCTGCAGCCTTGAGGTATGGGTAGCGCAATCCTGATACCTGATCGTCGCCGGCGGCACCTGCCGCTGAATGGCGGCCCGCGACCAACCCGACGTCATGCTGAGGTCGCCCACAAGGGCCTTGCTGCGGCACGCGAGGCGCTGACCAATGCGACGACAACAGCCAGCGATGCGGAGCCGGAGCGGGTCCATAAGCAGCAAGCTCGTGAGCCAATGAGCAGCGAGCAGATCAGCCGGGCCCGGCAAGGCCTTGAAAACGCTCGTAAGAAGTTGGTGGACGCCACCGCCCCTCTCCTCCTGTGATCGACGAGCGATCGAGCCCAGCATGAACACCCTGATGCCCCTCGTCGAGGTCGTGGTCATGGTCTGCGGATTTGGCCTCATGGTGTTCTCCAGCCAGCGCGCGGTCGCCGCGGCCCAGACTCTGGCGGTACGAGCACGAGTTCCACCCTTTCTTCTTGGTTTTTCTCTGCTTGCCTTTGGTACCGACATGCCAGAGATGGCGAACTCGGTGGTGAGCTCGCTCACCGATCACGGCGACATCAACGTTGGTGACTCTGTGGGGTCCGCCGCCACTCAGGTGACCCTGGTGCTCGGCATACTCGGGATCTGGTTCGGACCGCTCAAGCTCCCGGACACCAGCATGTCCCGAACTGCCGGATTCACCGCCGTCGCGATGGCCGCGCTCATGATGGTCCTGAGCGACGGGCACTTCGGCCGCGTCGACGCGCTGGTCATGTTTGGGATCTGGGCTGTTGGTTCCGCTGCGATCTATCGCATGGCTGGTCCGCCATCACCAGCCAAGCTGATCGAAGATCAGCCGACGCGCTTCCCGTTGATCGCCGAAGTCATCGGATCATTCGCCGGCCTTGGCCTGGCCGCCGTTGCGTCCCTCTGGGCGGTGGTACAGATCGCCGAGCGGCTGGAGATCCCGGAGTTTGTCGTGGGGTTCTTCCTCGCCTCTCTCGGAACCTCGCTGCCGGAACTGGTATTTGACGTCACTGCGATCCGCCGGGGCTCGGTGGCCCTGGCGCTCGGCGACATTGTTGGTTCGTCGTTCATTGACGCCACCGCCGCGGTTGCGATTGGGCCTTTGATTTCGCCCACGGCAGTGACGCCCGATCTGGTGTTGCGGGGAACGCTGGTATCGATGGTGGCGTTGGTGATTGTCGCGCTGGTTCTCTCGCTGCGGGACAAACACGACTGGCGCAGCGGTCTGATCCTGCTTCTGGTCTACGGCGGCTTCTTTATCGCCGTGCTCTGAACCAGATCCTGATCGGGACCACCGCCCTGCGCCATCGCCGTTGAGTTACGAGATCGACTGTCAGGGCTGCGGGTGCACGGTCACCACGGGGCACGGGGCGTGGCGGACTATGGCCGACATCACGCTTCCTTTCAGGAGACGGTGCAGACCGTGTCGGTCGTGGGTGGCCAGCGCGATCAGCGACGGATTCGTCTGTTTGGCGTAGTCAACAATGGCCTGACTCGGATCGTCACCGTGCAGCGTGTCGAAGCCGGCCTCTCGGCCCGATTGGGACGACATGGCCTCGGCCAGTCGACGGACTGGACCTGACTCGGAAAACGGGTCCGTCTCACGCGACCCAAGTGTCGCCCGGGCCTTGGCAATATCGTCCGGGTCAAACACGCTGACAACCGACGGCGAGAGAGCCAGAGCCTGGGCCAGCTCGGCCGCAACCGGAACAACGGTTGCGGCAAAGTCAGAGCCATCGGTGGTCACCAGAAGGTTGCCTCCGGGTTCGATACCACCGGGAGAACACTTGGGTCCAACCAGAACAACCGGGCACAGGACCCGCTCCAGGACGTCGGCAGCGACACTGCCAAACAGTGCGGCGCTTCGGCCCAGACCTCGAGTGGTCATGCACAGTATCGGCGACGGTGACGCCGCCACATCGTCGGCGAGGAACGTCGCCACCGGCCCCGCTATCTGGTCGACGGTCAGCGTGATCTCCTCGCCAGCGAACCGCACCAGCTGATCTTCGATCTCCGATCGCAGCCGTTCATCGGCCTCCGCGTTGCTGTAGCTGACCACACGGATGCGACAACCAAGGGCTCCAGCCAGAGACAACGCAACGGGGACCGCCCGCATCGAATCGGCCGAGCCGTCGCTCGGCACCAGGATCTCTGTCACGGTGCTCACTGTCCGACCTCCTCGGTGGGAGGAATGACCAGAAGCGGGCAGGTGAGGTGGTGCACCAGGTACGTGGTCACCGAGCCCAGAAGCACGCCGCGAATCCCTCCGTAACCTCGCGATCCGAGAACAGTGAGCTCCGCGCCGCCATCCTCTTTTGAGCATTCGGAGATTCCCACGCCGGGATGCCCCAGTACGAAGATCGGCTCAACGGGCACGGGGAACGTTCCGCCGAAAGCCTCCTTCGCCGCATCCACCTCGCTGGCAAGCAGCTTTTTCCCGCTGGCTTCGAGGGCCTCAGAATCGATGACAAAGTTCTGGTAGCCGTCGAGGTACGGATAGCGGGTCACATGGACCGCTTTCACCCGCGCCTCTCGCCAGACTGCCTGACGAATCGCTTCTTCAAACGCTCGCCGCGATGCTGGCGAACCGTCAATTCCTACGACAACGAAACCCATGTCTGCTCCTCAATCGAGTGTTCCTTGGTTCGCAGTCTGCACCCCCGCCGTCGCTGCGACGAGGGCCAAAGGTCACTCCTGACCACACGGACTCAGGCGTCGTACAGGCCTTCGGGCCGGCTGGTGAGCACCGGACATGGGGAGCGGTGCATCACGTCCATGAGGATCGAACCGATGGCGAACTGAACCAGCGGCAGCCGGATGTGGCCGCTCATGGCAATGGCCACGACGTCGTCGGCTTCAGCCCGCGCAAGAATGCCGGCAGCCGGATCGCGCGCGTCCAGGCGGGTGAACCTCACGGGTCGCCCAACAGAAGCTTCCAGCCCGACGGCAAGCTCTTCGGCCTGCTTTCTGCGGTGTCGCGTTCCTTCCGCGGCCGCTGAGGCGACAATGGATGCGGGTGACGCGGTTTCATTGATGTGAATCAGTTCGACCGAAAGGTCGTATTCGGTCGCCCATGCGGCCACCACCTCAGCGAGTGGTCCGTCAAGCTGAGGATGCTCCACCGCAACCAGCAGCGTGCCGCCGCCCGGTCCAACAACGAAGCGTCGACACGATGGGCCGGTGAGGAGCAGCGGACCGCCGCTGGATCGCAGGACCCGCTCGGCAAATGTCCGGCGGAGTGCTCCGAGGTGGCTTGTTGAGTCGCTTGCCGCCACCACGAGAGTCGATTCGCCACTCCCCCGGTCCTCCCGGAGCCGATTGGCCACCAACTCAGCCGCCAGCGCCTCGGTCCATGCCACGATGCGCCGCTCCACGATCACCTCCGCCTGTCGAAGTTGTTCGTCTACCCGTTCGATCTTCTGTGAGGCTGACGCATGACGCGCCACGGTGACGATCTCGACTCGAGCTCCCGACGCGTCCGCGATGCTGGTTGCGGTCGGAATGGTCCGAGCCGCTTCCCAGGTGCCATCAAGAAGAACCATGACCGTGGAGTACGGGGGTCGGGCAAAGGAGACCACCGCAGGCGGACAGACAGTTTCGGTTTCAGACAGCTTCGTTTCAGACAGCTTCATGGCCCAACGATCGTTGAATGGACGATGACTGGCAATGGTCGAAAGTCCCGAAAGCCGACCGCAACCATGAGCCAGCGGCGCGCTCAGACCGTTACCCAACAGAGCAGGGACTTTGGTCCCTGCTCCTGTGCGGAGGCGCCGGTCATCATGGCCTCGTGGACCCGCAGCGCATCGTCGTGCCGATCAATCCCTCCGACGCTTACGCTCAGCGAGCCCTCCCAACCGCAGTGGCGGCCGCTCGCCTCTTCACGTGTGGGATCGAGCTTCTGCACTGCGTTGAAGACCCTCATGAGGTCTCGGTATTGCATCGTGTTATCGAGCCAATTCGGTCATCGCTTCGTCTCAACCACCCGGACGTTGTGGTTCGAGCGAGTACCGTTGTTCAGCCTCATGCCCCCGAAGGCATCATCGCCGCCACCCAACCGGCGCACCTGCCGGTCATGGCAACACGCGCCCGACTCCTCGGCTTCCAGCATTACCTGGGATCAGCCGCGGAGACGGTGGTGGGCAAATCAGGACGCCCGGTACTGCTTGTTGGCCCGGCGGCGGAGGCCAGCCGAGCCTTCGATTTCGATGCCGTCATCGTTGCGGTGAGCCCGACCGAACCGGCGCTCGCCAACATCGGGATCGCCGAGCACTGGGCCCAACGACTGGATGTGCCCATGGTCCTGGTGGCCGTCGTAGGTGAAAGCGACGACCCGGCCACCGTCCAGCAGGATCTTGAGACCTGCATCGCCGGACTCCGCCCCCCAGACGCCGCGCCGTTGTCCCTCCGGGTGGTGCAGTCGTCACATCGGTCACAGACGATCCGAGACCTCGGCTCCACCGGCCTGATCGTGATGAACAGTCATGCCCGAACCGGTCTGAGCCGACTGCGGAACGGCAGTATCACGACCGAAGTTGTTCGCGGCGCCAAGCGGGCGGTTCTCGTCACCCTGATTGAGGATCAGGCCGTTCCCCAAGAGCCCGCCCCACAGCGACCCAGCGCGGTGCAGACGTAACCTCCAGAAACGGCTAACGTGCATGGAGCGGCGGTGTCGATCGTTTGCCCGTGGGCGCGGACGACATAAGACGACGCTATGGGCGCAGTTCTGAGGGCGGGTGAATGAGGGAGAACCTTGACCGATTCAGCAATGACCAGAGTGTTTCTGGTGGACGACCATGAGATCGTGCGAAGGGGCGTGGCCGATCTGGTGGATAGCGCAGACGATCTTTCGGTCACCGGCCAATGGGGCCAGTTTGAGGGCGCTCTCCAGGCGATCCGTCAAGCGGCACCTGATGTGGCTGTTCTCGATGTGCGGCTGGGTGACGGCAGCGGCATCGAGTTGTGCAGAGATGTCCGCTCCGAACTGCCCGACGTCGCATGCCTCATGTTCACATCGTTTGCCGACGACCACGCCCTGGTCGACGCCGGCATGGCCGGTGCGGCGGGATATGCGCTCAAGCAGATTCGAAGCAATGACCTGATCGAGTCCATCCGCAAAGTCGCTCAAGGCGCCCAGCTTCTCGATGCCGCCGAGGTGCGGATGGCCATGCAACGCCTCCGTGACAGCGAGGAAGGTAAGGTCGATCAGCTCACCGACCAGGAGAGCAGAATCTTTGAGCTGATCGGCGAAGGCATGTCCAATCGTCAGATTGCCAACACGATGTTTCTGGCGGAGAAGACCGTCAAGAACTACGTCTCAAACATGTTTGCCAAACTGGGAATGTCCCGCCGTACCGAGGCAGCCGCGTACGCTGCTCGGATGGACGAGCGACGCAAGCAACGCTTCACCTGAGGTATGAGCACCATGGACCGTCCACAGTCCGTTGATCATCCGCGGATGCCTGCGGCCGCGCTCGTAACCCTTGAAGCTGTACCGGACGGCGTTGTGATCGTGGATCGCCACGCTCGAATCATCTTCGTCTCGCAACAGGCCTGCAGGTTGTTTGGCTATCCCGCAGATGAACTGGTGGGCAATGAGATCCACATGCTGGTTCCGGAACCGGTCCAGCAGGTCCATCGAGCTCACACCACGCGGTTTCTCGCCCGACCGCAGCGCCGCCCGATGGGCGAGCATGCCACACACCTGGCGGGACGTCGGCGCGACGGAAGCGAATTCCCGGTCGAGATCAGCCTCAGCCATTTCGAACTCGACGGGGCGCTTCTGGTGATCGCGTCGGTGCGCGATATCTCCGAACGGCTCGAAAGCGAAGCCGACGCGCGCGCCATTCAGGAGTCACTGGACAAGGTGGCGGACGCCACCCTGCTGTTCGACGCCGAGACGTTGGAAATTCTTCACGCCAATGAAGGCGCCGTCCATCAGACCGGATATCGACGCGAAGAGCTGACCGGGATGGTGCCGGTGGAGTTCCTCCCGGAGCTCCAGCGGGAGTTCGCCAGCCTGGTTTCAGACATCGCAGCCCGCCGGCGCCAGACCGTAACCATGGAGACGTCCCTTCGCCGCAAGGATGGCGCTGACCTGGTCATCGACCTCTCGATGCAGATGCCAGATGAAGCCGTCCTCGGCGGTCGACCTTGCGTCATGGCCATTGCCCACGATGTCACCGAACGAAAGGAGATCGAGGCGCGGGTCTCAACGAGTGAACGGTTCTTTCGAGCCACCTTCGAAGATGCACCGCTTCCGGTCTTCACCCTTGACATGGGTGACGCCGCCAATCGCATCTTTCTTCAGGTCAATCAGGCAACCGAAGTCTTCCTTGGATACAGCAGCGCCGAGCTGGTGGGCACGTCCATCGCCACCTATGTCCGCGAGGACTTCCGCCCTGACAGCATCCAGTTCGCGGACGCGGCGAAGTCAAACACCTATCAAAGCGAGATCCCGTTCATTCGACGCGACGGCACCACGGCATGGGGGGATCTGACTGCGCGGCGAATTGACATCAACAACGACGCCATACGCCTGGTGCATTTGCAGGATGTGACCCGACGCAAAGAAGCCGAGTGGGATCGGGATCGTCGCGAGGCCCAACTTGCACTCCTGGCTGACGTCCGCCAGAAGGTGATGAGTGACGAACCACTCGATCTTGTTCTTGCCCACATCTGCCAGGAGACTCGTGCGATTCTCGATGCCGCTGCGGTGACAATCGCGCTTCCGGGAAGCGGAGACACGCTCGACATCACCGCGACCGCAACGATGGACGGCCAAACCGCATCCCGTCGATCTATTCCGATTGACGGCAGCTTCATCGGGGCGGTGTTCACCAACGCACTCCGAGGCACCAGTAACGAAAGACTCACTGTTGGAGTCGTCGGCGAACGAGTAGGCCAGCCGATGGTCACCGCCTCAGGAGCCGTCGAAGGGGTGCTGGTGGCTGCGCCCAAGGCCTCAGCCCAGGTGTTCAATCCCGCAGACAACGAAGTCCTTGTATCCATCGCTTCCGAAGCGGCGGTCGCGATCGAGCTGGCTCGGGCTCGTTCGGATCGGCGCCGGCTGCTCGTTGTTGAAGACCGGGAGCGGATCGCCCGCGATCTCCATGACGTGGTCATCCAACGGCTTTTTGCGGCCGGCATGGGTCTGCAGTCAGCTTTGGGGAGCCCCCAGCTTGAAACACGCGTCCTGGGCACCATCAATGATCTGGATGACACCATCCGTTCGGTTCGCGACTCAATCTTTCGCCTGGTCTCCACACCAACATCGCTCGAAGAAGAACTGCAGAGGGTCCTCGACCGCTTCCGTTCTGACACCACCACGATTGGTCTGAGTATCGAAGGCAACCCTTCCTGGGTGAACTCAATCTGCGCTCCCCATTTGATTCCCGTGACCAACGAACTCGTCTCGAACGCCATCCGCCACGGTGGAGCGACTCGGATCAGCGTCGAAGTGGACATCGATCGCGGCGAGCAGATCAGTATTCGGGTTGAGGACAACGGGTCCGGATTCGACTCGTCGGCGACCACCGGCGGCCTCGGTCTGGGCAACCTCACCGAGCGGGCCTACTCGCTCAACGGCACATTTCAGCTGGTACCCGGTCCCGTGGCCGGCGCAATCGCTGTCTGGTCTGCGCCGATGTCCGCCGACACCGGAGACGCCACCTGATCTGCCTGGTGGCGCTGTTCCCCTCGCTGCCCGAAGCGGTTCAAGGGGTGACGGTGACCGGTCCCGCACGATCCTCAACCGAGAGCAGCGGTTCCAGAAGATCCCGTATGGACACAATGCCAATACGACCGCCGTCGCCTTTGACCAGCACATGGCGGATCTGGCCCACCTGCATCAGTTCGGCGATGTCAGCAACGGTGGCATCCGCTCGGACATGTTGCAGATTGCGGGTCATCACGTCAGCGCTCCATACGAGGTCCACGTCGGCCTCATTGGCGATGGCGGAAACAACGTCGGACTCGGTGACAATCCCAAACTGATCCGAGCCGTCCTCGACGATCAGCGCGCTCACCCCCGCACTCTCCATCTGCAACGCCACCGCGCGCAGCGTCGAGTTCGGAGGCACCTGTTCGAGATCAAATCGGGCCAGCGAAACCGCCGGTTCATCAAGCGGTGACTGCGCATGGCGGCTATGGACCTGATTGGGATGAGCCTGGTTGGTGGACGACGCCATGGGGGTCTCCTCATTGGTGGGTCGAGTGGGACAGACTCCATCCTTGTCCGATGCTCGGGTCCAGGACAGGGCCGTAGGTCCCAATGGTCGGGCTGACCGTGAGCTCAGTGGTCGGGAATGACAGCTACGGCGCAGCGGGCATTGCGCACGACGTGTTCGGCAACCGAGCCAAGAACCAACCGGGAAACCGGGCTTCGGCTCTGATTCCCGACCACGACCAGATCAGCGTCGCCGGACGCAACGGTGAGATCATCGCGTGCGTCTCCGACCACAACCGAAGCAGTGGGCAGGGGTTGGCCGCTCGGCGCGACGTTCGCAATCCATTCGTCCAGGCGTTGGCGACCTTCCTCGACCACTTCCGGGTCGTCCAGGTCGAGCGTTTCCGGAGCGAGGTCATCCCAGATGCCAACGCTCCACTGTGCAGTAACCGTGGCATCCGCCGGAGCCATCGCCACCGCCCATGACAGCGCCCTCAGACTGGCCTTCGAGCCGTCGACACCAACCACGATGGTTGCGTCCCGGCGAGGCCACGCTGCCCGTTCCGGTACGACCGTCACGGGTCCGCTGGCGTGATGCAGACAGTGCCGGGCCGTGGATCCGATCACCAGCTCGGCCAGTCGCGCGACGCCATGGGTTCCGGTGCCGGTCCGGCCGATGACGATCATTGTTCCTGGCTCGGTTGCCTCCATCAGAACCTCGCCCGGTTGCCCTTCTCTCACCGTACGGGGCGCAGTCGGGTGCACGCCAGCTGCGCACGCCCGCGACGTCAGCAGTTCCCGGGCCCGAAGCTTGTTCAGATTGATGCGCGAGTAGGCCTGCTCAAGGGTTGTCAACCCGAAGGCAAACGGGGCGTGCCACGCGTGCACCAACTCCAAAGGGACCTCGGCGCTGGTGGCGAAGCCTTTCGCCCACATCAGCGCATTCTCTGCCGCCATGGATCGGTCAACTCCTGCGACCACTCGCTGCAGGACTGCGGTTGCGAGTTCTCTGGATGTTTCGGCTGCGAGGTCGTTGGTGAGTGTCATGGTCTGAGCCTGCGACAAACCACGCCCCATGTGCCAGGGCCCAAGGTCCCCAATGCGTCCACCGACCCATGTCCAGCGGCGATGGCGAGGTTGGGACTTCTGGCCCTTCCCAATCGCTCCCGGGGTCGGAATGCTCGCTCATAAACCGTCACCAAGGAGACCACTGTGGACCATCACCATCCAACTCGCTACAAGGTGACCGCCCGCCACCACACGACTCCCGTAGCGATTCGAATCGTCGACTCTCAGGAGGAGGCGCTGGCGTTGGCCCGCAGGTTCGAGGCAGCCAACACCACTGCTGAAGTGGAAGAGGTCGTCAGCCCCGGAGAGGCGACCCAGACAGACCTCACCCGGGAACCGGTGGTCGCCGAGCGTCAACAAGCGCGCCCGTGAACCCCGGGCCGCCAGCAGTGGGCGAAGTTACAACACGACTTCGACGAACTTTTCGAGCTGGCGCAGATTGCGGACTTCGAAGACGCCGTCGCAGTGGTCGCCGTACTCACTGAGGATGGAATCGCCGGTGTCCCAGTAGGAACCCGGTTCGGGGTTCAACCAGAACAGCTGCTTCGCCGCGTCCGCCCATTCCTTCACGATCCAAGCCTGACTCGCGTGATAGTTGTTCCGGGCATCACCCAGGATCATCACCGTGGTCTTGGGCGTGATGGCATTCGCATAGCGATTGTTGAACACCTCAAAGGCATGGCCGTAGTCGCTGTGCCCGTCGACCCACACCACGTCGGCTTCGGTGTTGACGCGGTGCACGGCTTCGCTGATGTCATCCACGTTCTCAAAGAACCGGGTCACTTCGTCCAGACCGTCGATGAACACGAAGGCTCGAACTTTGGAGAACTGGTTGCTCAGGGCGTAGACCAGGTGCAGGGTGAAGCGAGCGAAGGCGGCCACCGACCCGGAGATGTCGGCAATGACCACAATCTCGGGTTTGGAGGGATTGGGGTGCTTGAAGCGGGGTTCGGCAGGCACGCCGCCATAGGAAAGTGACCGGCGAATCGTCTGCCGGAAATCCAGCCCACCCTTGCGGAGGTGCTTGCGCTTGCGGGCCAGCCGGATTGCCAGCTTGCGGGTGAGCGGCATGATGGCTTTGCGCAGTGCAATCATTTCGTCCCGGGTGGCGTGCATGAAGTCCACGTCTTCGGGCAATGGCTTACGCAGCGTCTTGGCCATGGCTTCAACGCCGCGGTCAGCTACCAGCCGCCGACGAATCTCGGTCTCGATTTCCTTCTTCATCCGCTCGATGCGGGAGTCGAACTCGTCCTTCTGAAGCTTCTGCTCAAACGGCGACATCTCCTGCTGCTGTTTGGCCTGCTCCATGAGCTGGTCAAGCACGCCATCCAAATCCAGATTCCGCAGTGTGCGGTAGAGGTAGTAGGTACCACCAACCGGCCGGCCGGGTTCCATACCGGCGAACTTGCGCACCGCCTGGCGGGCCACCGACCGCATCATCTGCTGGTTCCCGTCGGCGAGCGCCTGGTAGAGCATCTGCGCCATTTCTTCTTCGGACATGCCTTCGCCGCCGCCACCGCCGTTGGCCTGGTCCCCCGCGCCGCGAGGCGTCTCGGCATGTTCGTGATCGTCGTCAAAGTCAGGCAGGTCACCCAGCTCGCCGTCCTCGCCAATGCCGTACTCCTGGCCGCGCATGGAGAAGTAGACCTCAAAGACGGTCTCGAAGGCCTGCCAGTGGTTGTGGCGCTTGACCAGGGTGGCGCCCAGGGCGTACTTGAACGACTCCCGGTCTTCCAGCGGGATGTGCTGCACCGCCTCCATGGCGTCCAGATTCTCGGTGAGGCTCACCGGGATGCCGGCGTCACGAAGCTCCTGCATGAAGCCGGCCAGCAGATCCAACAGGGGCGTTCCGGCATCGGGATTGGTTTCAGCAAGCGACATGGTGGCTACCGGCTCAGGAGGTTGCTGCGGCGTCGAAGGTGTCGTCGTTCGCGCCGAAGTCCTTGACCGCCTTCTCAATGTCGCTGCGGTACTTGAGGAGGATGTTCACCGTCTCGGTTGCGGTGTCGGCATCGATGTGATCCACACCCAGCAGGACCAGGGTTCGGGCCCAGTCCAGGGTTTCGGAAACCGACGGCGCTTTCTTCAGCTCCAGCTGACGAACCGACCGCACCACGCGTGACACCTGATCGGCCAGGCTTTCGGTGATGTCGGGCACCTTGGTAAGCACGATCTGGCGTTCTCGATCCATGTCAGGGTAGTCCACGTACATGAACAAGGCCCGACGCTTGAGGGCTTCGGACAGCTCGCGCGTGTTGTTGGATGTCAGGAACACCAACGGAATCTGCTTGGCGGTGATGGTGCCCAGCTCCGGGATGGACACCTGATAGTCCGACAGGATCTCCAGCAGAAGCGCTTCGGTTTCCACCTCAACCCGATCGACTTCATCGATCAGAAGGACGACTGGTTCATCGGCGGTGATCGCTTCCAGCAACGGACGGGTCAACAGGAACTCATCGGAGAAGATGTCCTCCTCGATGGAGGTCCAATCTTCGCCTTCACTGCCCCGGTCGGCCTGAATGCGCAGCAGCTGCTTCTTGTAATTCCACTCATAGAGCGCCTTCGATTCATCGAGGCCTTCGTAGCACTGCAGACGAATCAGCCGTGCACCAAGCATCTCGGCCACGCTCTTGGCCAGCTGGGTCTTGCCGGTGCCCGCGGGACCTTCGACCAACACGGGTTTGCCCAACTTGTCAGCGAGGTACACCACACCGGCAATGCCATCGTCGGCGAGATAGTCGACATCGGCCAGTCCTTTGCGAACGGCAGCAATGTCGGTGAATCGGTCGGTCATGAACCCTCCGCTGGGGTCTGGTGCATCTACGGTTAAGGGACCTCGCGAGGCTATCGGAACCTTTGGCACCCCCTGTGACACAACGACAGCAAAACACTGGCGCCACCGCCGAAAGCCCCCAATTGGGTGCGTCGGACCGAGCGGCCTCAAGCGCCCGTTCCGCATCGCTGGTTGGCGCCGGTATCTTCTTGTCCCGAATCTCGGGGCTCATTCGGGAAATCGTGCTGCGGGCGTTGTTTGGTTCGACCCCGGTCGCTGATGCCTACGGGGCAGCCCTCCAGCTGCCAAAAGTCCTCCAGAACCTGTTGGGTGAGGGATCGCTCTCGGCCGCATTCGTCCCCGTCTACGCGGAAACGTTGGAGGACGGCACCCCCGAAGAAGCCGCCAAGCTCCGCGGCGCCGTCCTGGGGCTGCTGACCACCGCCGTCACCGCCTTGACCCTGCTGATCGTCGTCCTTGCGCCGTGGTTGGCCAAGCTGGTCCTCTGGGGCTTCCCCGATGGCACCAAGTTGGACCTGACCATTCGTTTGACCCGAGTCATGGCGGTGGGCATTGGGTTCATCGTCCTGGCCGCCTGGTGCCTGGGCGTACTCAATGCCCACCGGAGATTCTTCCTGTCCTACGTGACCCCCGTGGCATGGAACCTGGCCATCATCGTTGCCCTGTTGTTTGGCACGATCACCGATCGGGTCGACGGTGATCTGGCTCAACTCGGCGCCATTGGCGTGGCAGTTGGCGGCCTGCTGCAGCTCCTCATTCAACTGCCCGCGGTGATCAAGGTGGCCGGCGCAATCCGGCCGTCACTGGCCATGGCACCACCAGTTCGAACC